>Ga0209002_10000293_pt1 | contig 38397 bp, 71 predicted proteins | sample Rifsed16ft2_FD_184010 | JGI IMG/M metagenome (GOLD analysis project Ga0209002, IMG submission 184010) | Soil microbial communities from Rifle, Colorado, USA - sediment 16ft 2 (version 2) | ecosystem: Environmental > Terrestrial > Deep subsurface > Rock core/Sediment | place: Rifle, Colorado...
CGATAGCTGGGATACCCAGCCTTCAGCAATCGGATGCAGAACTCTGAATCCGATATATAATACTTGAAGTTATTATTGAATCCATTCAAATCTTTCCACAATCTACGTTCAAAAGCATAGCAATATCCGGCTAGTTCTGTGGCTATTTCCGGAGCTTTTTCTTCGCCGTAATCTACTACTATTTCTGAATCACCTAAACTGTATAACTCATCCTCTGTTACTTTAACACTCTTAAATCCTACAACTCCGGTTTTATTATTCCGCAGGAAATATAATAAACAATCTATAAAATTATTAGGTACTACTAAATCGTTGTCTAAGAAACAAATATACCCTTCTTTACTATTTTCTACAATTGTATTATAACTCGCCGCTACTCCGCGATTAGTTTCATGTTTTATATATTTTGCGCCATAATCTACACAATGCCCGCGGATATATGCTGATTCTAAAGAACTTGAACCATCATCTATAACAATCACTTCAAAATTTGAACAATACTGATTTTTAAGATTTTTTAATAGATTTTCTAATAGCCTGTGCCCGCCATAAACTGGGGTGCCTAGGGAGATATACCCCATATTTCTATTGCGCTTCTTCTATAGAATTGGTAAGATTATCCAGGTATTCGGCCATAACTGTAATTGGTTCTAAGCTTGCTGTAGAAAATCCTTTTAGCATGTCCAATCCTTTCTGAAAGATTGGATCCGCTAAATCTGGCGATATACTTTTTAGATTATTAAAACTCTCGTCAATCTTTGCAACCGACGCATCTATATCTGGTAAAAAAGATCTAATTGATTCTAGGGCACTGGCTATTTCTACAAGATTACTATTTATTTCACCTATTTTTTCTTTAGCAATTATTGCCATTCTATTTCATCCTAACAGTTAATTTCTTTAATTCACCCCAAGATATACTATCGGCTTTGTTAGTTGTTGGATTTAACCAATATAAATTCTCAAATCTATTTTCGCTAAGGGAATCAGATGCTTCAAAAACTTTATACTCTACTTGATCTATGGAACCGCCGTGATTTTGTTCAAATAGTTCTTTCGATAACTTCATTCTGATTTTCGGAAATAACAAATCTTCGTTCTGTCTAAATGTTTCACCCCATTCATGAATTACAGATGGTGGTATTCCATAACTGTAATAACCTAATTTTGCTAATTTGCAAAATAGATCGCATTCCTCGAAAAAACTATAATATCCTTCGTCAAATTTCCCGACCATTTCCCAGTTCTTTAATTCTGTTAAAAAACAATAACCCTCAACAGCAATTCTTCTAAACGGCTTATTTATATCCGCGCCATCTGGTATTCTTATTCCTTGCCCGCCCACGTTTTGTTGGAGACTAACACCGCCGACTTTTTGATTATTCTTAATAAAGAACATTAAATACTTTAGCCAGTCTGGAGTCATCTCTAAATCATCATTTAGCAATACTCCGTATTTACATTTATTTTCCTTCGCATATTCATAACAATGATTCCACCCCGCGGGAATCCCTAAATTTCTACGATGCTCTCTTAACGGAACATTAAATTCTTTACAGATTTCTCTAAGGATTTTTAATTCTCTTTCCGCTGAACCATCGTCTACAACAACCTTTGTCATCGAATCAAAATTAGGTGTATTCTTTACAAGAGATTTTAAAAGCCTGTATATTCTAGCATTGCCGTTAAAAGTTATTATACCTATGGCACATTCTTCTGTATTATAATCTGTAATAAATTCTCTACTGGACATCTATTATTCCCCTCTCAAAATCTCTTCCAGTTTTAATCTTTTTTCTTCCGGTAAAAATACTTCTTTACTAACTATACCCAAGGCTTTCTGATATTTCCTATCCAGATATATATTAGAATTTTTATATAATAATCTAGCTAATATAATAGAACTAAACCCGTTTAGTAAAATACTAAAAAGTTTTTTAGGGTAATGATCTCGAATACGCATTGTGCTTATACCGCAACTCTCACAGAATTCTTTAAACTGACTCATCAAAAGAACATTTCCGCAAAGTCCTATGCGACAAGCACCATAACTTTCAACATTCGTTACCCAGCCATCACCATCTATCACACCTCTCCAAAAATGTTTATTTCCAATTATTTTTTCTGAAGCCCCACTGAAACTTTTATATTCATTAATTCCGTAAGATTCCAACGCTTCCGTAAGATATGGAGAACTTATAGCTATATAAGCTTGCTTATATACTTTCTTACGAACTTTATCGTCACATTTTTTAATTTCATGGACGACGTTTAAAAATTTCTTAAATTTCTCAAGATGTCCTATATCTTTTTCAGAAAGCTTTAACGTTAATCTCCCCGAGTAACCGCTCTGTCTGTGAATACTTCCGTCAGCGGTTAGAAACCCCGCCCAGTATGCTGATTCTTCAGTAACTTTATCAAAAGCAAAGTCATTACAAATTATTTTTCTTCTCGAATCAAAACTGTTTCTAATCGGAATATTTAATTTTCTAAATTGATACCAGAGGCTAACCGGCCTCAATCCAAATGACCTACTTATTTCACTAATAGATTCTCCATTTTGGTATCTAGAGATCCCTATTTTAACTTGTTCATCTGTTATTACTCTTGCCGGCATATTTTACCTACTTCAAGAGGATCATAATCTCTAATAAACTCCCTCTCTCCCACAAATATTCTCCTTAGTTATAATTCATTCTGGTGATTTTCTATCTTTTGAGTAAATCCGGCTAGTTCCGCATCGTATACTTCTTGAGTTTTTTGAATAATTCTATTTAAATCATCCTTCATTCCTTGCGGAACACCCTCTGATTCAGATTCTTCTATATCTCTGCGGAGATCTTCTAGTTTTCTCATAATACTATCTAGATCATTAGCAACTTCCTGGGATACTTCTAACGCATGGTCCCAGAACATATCCTGTGTAAATTTAGCCATTTTAGTTATTCCTCATCAGTATACGCTATAAGACTGTCAATCCATTCCGCCATATTTCTTAAATGCGTAACTATAGCCTCTCCCCCCGCTTCTGAATTTGGATTAGTTAGTTCTTTATCCAATTCTGATAAACTAATCATTATAAAATCATCTGGTTCTCGATTTCCTTCTTTTTGCAGTTCTCTATATTTATCCTGAATTAAATCAATTAACTTGCCGGCGTCACCCTCTAATCTTTGAACTTCTGCTACAAGATTTGTTAACCCACTTTTTACTTCTTTAAGCACGTTTTCTCCAACCATTTTAGTTACTCCGATACTTTATAATAATCCATTCCTCTACTAGCCACACTTCTCTTTTCTGACATAAACTCTAGTTCTTCAAATGTGTCATCTATCTTGCCGTTAACTTCATTAATAAATTCCACGGCATTACTGAAAAGTTGATCGATTTCTTTGGTTAGATTGTCTATGTCAAAATCCCCTGTTTGAAATATATCAGCTTTTTTAACAATTTCAAGTATTAAATTATTTATTTCTGAAGTATATGATTCTATTATTTTGTTAGACTCTATTTGAAGTTTATCTAGATCAGTAGCTAAGTCCAGAAAGCTTTCATGTATTTTTGATTTATCTAACATTTATATTAATCTTGTTTGGTCTCAAGCCATTTTTAAAATAATTTTATCACCACGCTAAGATTGCTGATCCAGCCATCTTTCATATTGTTCTATTTGTGACATACCCCCAGTTGGGGATTGTTCGTCTAAATAATTATATAGTAAAGTAATCCTCTGCTCAATAGACGGCAATTCTCTTTTACCAAAAAATACGTCTATGAATATATGGGAATCTCCTGTTATTTCCGTCCAAAACACAACATCATTAAACGCACGTATATGTTCATTAAAAAATCTATATAATAATTCTAGTTCTGCTTCACCTGAATATTTAGATTCATTTTGTGTCATAAGTTATTTTCCTTATTAATATCCAGATTCTATTTTATCAATCTCCACCAAGGATTGTTCAACCATATCTATATAGTTGACAATTTTTTCATACTCGTCTGTGATACCTCCAAAATCTGCGGCAGTCATAATATCTTTATTGCTCCCGTTATTAAAATCAGTAATTTCAGAAATAAGTTCTTTTCTAAGATCATTGACCCGTTCGATAAGTAAATTATACATGAAGTCCTCTAAATTAATTGGTCGGCCCAAGTTTTGGGAGTTTTCTCATTTATTAATTCTAATTGACCGATCCACACTAAACAATTCACTAATTTCTAGTGGCGTCAATGTCGAGGTCTCGGAGTAATCCATCAATATTTTCTTTAAAGGAATCTAGAACTCTTTGTATTTTGTTATAAGCATCGGTAGTCACGCTATTGTCAAAAGCTACTTCTGGATGCTCCTTCTGAAGACTCTTTATTATTCCCCCGAAGTCAACACCGAGATTTAGAATCTCAACATTATACTGATTCATTATACTAGCAATGTCATAAGCTTTTTCTGCAAAATCTACTACTTTATCCACATCAATATTTTCGTTCATAGCAACCCCCACTTAAATTAATTGGTCTACCCAAGTCCGCGGAGTTTTCTCATTTACTAATTCTAACGGTACAGAATAAACTGGTTTAACACCATAAGGATATTTCTTATAAGCCCACTCTATAAATTCTCTAACAGCTTCTCTTAATGTTTTTGTTTCCTTGTACCCAAGTAAATCTATGGACTTCTGAACAGTTGAATATGCCACAGCCACTTCTCTGGGTCTATCCTGTAAATATACTGGATCTGGTGTCTTTTTACCAGTTACCTTTTCAAATTCTTCTCTCACCATTACTGATAATTCATTTAATGTATTTGGTGTCTTTGCCCCTAGATTAATTATTTGACCATGAACATCTCTATCTAAACAATTTACCATTGCATCAATTACATCGCCAAGATAACTCCAGCTTCGAACATGTGAACCGTCGCCATAAACAAAATAATTTTTATCCCGCAATAAACAATTTACCCATATTGCTAATACATTTCTTGCAGAATCATATAAAAATTGACGTTTTCCCACTAAATTATGAGGACGAATAATCGTGTATCTAAAATCATATACGTCGGAAAATATTTCGGTCATTCCCTCTATCGAAGATTTACACCAAGCGTAAACGTCTACCGGATTTCTTGGGAGTGACTCGTCAAATGGTGATTTCTGATCCCCGTAACATGCCATACTACTTGCTACTATCCAATATGGCACCTTAGTTTTAATCGCAGCTTTAGCTAAATTAACAAAAGCTACTGTATTATTCTCTACACAGAATTTAGGGGTGAACTGTGATCTTCCTTCAGTTGCATCTGCTGCGAGATGAAAAAGAGCATCAATTCTTCCATTATTATAGTAATAATCTAAAATCTTGTTTACTGCTTTTTCATCCCGCAGGTCATCATACCACTGTTCTACTTTGTCATTAATGTTTTCTTTTAGCCCGCCGGATAAATTATCAACGCCTATTACAGAGTGTCCTTTTTCTATTAATTTGTCGCAAAGCCAAGACCCCATCATCCCAGCATTCCCAGTACAAAGAATTCGCATATTCCGTATTACTTTTATATACTAATGAGGACCAACTGAACGATATAATTCATCCGCGGATTTTTTTAATACTTCATCAACATCGGATAATAATTCTAATTCAGTTATAGCATCTTCTATGTAGGTTATAGAATCCTCTACTAGTTCCATTCCTTTAGATAGTTGATCGCTTAATGCTCCGACATTATGATCCACGGTTCTATCATGTGTTTCTTGCGCAAGAATTTTATCTTGTTCGAGTTTTGGATTCCATTCATTTATATAAGCATTTACTAATGCTTGAAGTAGACTTGCAAAGAAATCTAGATCATCTACTAGTGGATAAAATTCTTCATCTATTTTTGATTTATCTATAGCCATAAAATTTTACCTAAACCACTGTTGTTTGTACAGTTTTTATTTCTGCTGAAAATTCTTGTAAAACTATTTGTATAGCTTCTAAAGCAGCGGATGCTATGCTTCCGCCAAGAGGTTTGTTTTCAACACCTATTGTTATTTGATCCCCTGCAAAATCTGTAATTTCTCCAATATTTTCTTCGACTATTTTTTTGAGTTCGTTGTAAATAGGTTCTTCTAGTTTACTTAATCCATTAATAGTTACTGCTAAAAAAATCCCCACATTACCCACAGAGATTTCCGCGGAATCAAATCTAATACTATTTCTTAAAGAGTTGGAAATAGTTAATTTAAATTTTTCTTCAGGCTCATTTTCAAATCGCAATTTTGATTGGAGCATTTATCTACCTCTTTACTTTTCTTACAGTTAAGCCGCCTTGGCTTCCTCAGCTTCTCGCATAGACTTCCTATTCTCATTAATGAGTTTCTCTAATTCATCCAGCGGTCCTTGTACCGCTCTTTCTAATAGAGAAATAATTTGATCGCCTATCGGCCCAGACTCTACTTGAAGTGTTAGCTCATCTCCGCTTACGCTGGAGACTTTACCCACTTGCTCATTAATGTACTCTAGGACAAACGATTCTTCGTCCTGGTCTAAGTATTCAAATCCTTCTAGTAACATAATTACATCAACCATAAATAATGGATTGAATACTAAGTAGTTACCATCCAAACGAATAGGTAGGTCATTATTCATGGTTTAGTATCCTTTATACTATTTCTGACAATAGAACTTTTCGTATCTCTTTTATAGAATTACTGTATGCTGTCCAATTTTCTCGTATTCCGCGGAAAGCTTTCATTAATGGAACTATTCTTATTTTATTATCATTCACAGCATAGACTGGAAAATGAAATCTTGAAAAATAACCCTCTGGAACTATAGGAACTGTTTGTGAAAGTATGGAACAAATGATTAATGGATCCCATACTTTATCATTTGATGTCCATAATAAAATATCAACTGCTGAAATTAAACTTTTTACATCACTACTATTAGTTACTTGTATTTTACTATTCTTATATATGAAATTGGTATTGCTACTGTAGACTAGCAGTTTTACATCATCTTTATCCGATGCTCTGTACTCATTTGAAAAAGCATCTATTACTGTTTGAACCTTCTCATTATCGCTACTCATTATGCCGAACACAAGGTTTTTCTTATTCTCATCTATATTTTTTGGCGGGAAGTCTTTTACTAACTGCTTGATGTTCCTGATCTTAACAGAGCCCATACGCGAGACTAAACCGTTTACAACACTGTTTATTGTAGATTGTGAATACTTAATTTTTATTTTCTCAATTACCTCTTTTGGTACTTTATAATCCCATGCTTTATGAATAGCACCTAATACATCAATTTTATCAAAACTCTTTGCATATATTAAATCATCACCATATTCATTTCTTAACTGATCATTTTCTAATGCTACAAATGGCTTGCCACAAGCCAGGAATTCCGCGGGAACTATTCCATGCCCCTCATGTCTCGATAATACGATACCTAATCTGCATCTCTTAAATATCTGAAATTTTTCCGCATCATTTAAATCTTCACATATATTTATCTTATGATTTTCATTACTCTTAAATATATTTTTTATTCGAGTCGTATCGTGTCCGATAAATGTAATATCATATTTTAAATCATCTTTTAATGCAGCTTCTAATAATTGTTTATATCCTTTTTGTTCAATAGCTCTACCGCAGAATACAATTTCGTCACTCTTTTCCTCGGTCCAAATTGAATTAATTATATCTAGATTTATCGACGGATTAACTACATGAATTCTGCTATCTTCAAATTTATCATCCCACTCTAAGCATTTCTTTTTTCCAAGTTCACTACATATAATAATTCCATCAGCTTCTAAATAAACATCTTTAGTTGTTTTGGACATCAAATTTTCATACTCTGGCATATGCTCTAAATGCCAGTTGTCGGATTCATACATCAATGCATAGAATGGAATCCCGTACTTACGAGAATATTCTAGCCCTATGCTTAATGCTTGCGGCGGGGCTACGAATACACAATCAAATCCTTCATAATCTGTATTGATATCCGGCTTATATTCAAATGTAACATATACGCTACTGGGAATATCTTGGGCACATATTGGTAATGCATTTGTGCAAACGTGTACGTGGCACTTTGCTTCCGATAAAGCATTAACAACTTGCATGTTCCACAATCTGGCCCCGCTGTACCCGCCTTCATTGTAGGTTATAAAAAGTATCTTTCTTTTTATATCCGACGGATAATTAACATATTCATTTATATTTTTCCGCGGGGGTTTTTTGTTACTTTCTCTTAACCATTTTTCATCCACAGCACATTGGGCAAATTCTTTAGTATCTACAAACCATTGTTTCATCGATTCTAGAACTTGAAACGGTCTACTGTCCCCAACAAATATTTTTCTAGGCGTAGCTGATAATGAATCATCAACCATCTGATCTTTATTAGATCCAGTATACCGCATCCAAATAGTAGCTCTGCTCATTTTAATACCCTAAAGAAATGTTAATCCGGAACTGTTAGGGTAGAAACCTCTTCTACCTCTTTAACAGTTTTCCGTCTTTCCATTTCTTTAGAGGAATCCGGATCAGACCTTACTTCCGCAACAGCCTTTGACTCGTTAACAATTACTTGGGACTCTTTGGCAAGAACACCAGACTCAGCAGCCTTTAATCTCTTTTCCTTATTAACTAACTGTAGCTCCCGGACCTCCATTGTTGCTAATTTCTCGCGGGCATTATCTAAATCTCTATTATATTGCTCAAGCATTGAATTAGCGTAATTTCTAGCAGCTTTCGGAACCTCTGCCATCATATTAACTACTTGTCCAAGATCATCCTTTACAGAATCCAATTTATTTTTTATTTGTGCAATCTTTGTCAAAATATCCTCAATGCATTGTACTGCTTCTGGTCTCATTTTCCTCTCTCCTCTGTAGAATTAAAAGTTACAATCCTGCCCCAAAAACTACACAATTATTTTTAGCAGACACAACTTGGTATAAAACAAAAAAGGGAGCCGCGTCAAGCGGCTCCCTTTTTCATAACTTATATGCTTGTTTTTTATCAATCAACTATTACGCACCAGCGGCGGAAAGATCCGTGGCAGCACAATAAATCGAATAAACCTGATCAGAGTTGAGGACTTTAACCTCATAATATGTGATTAACGCGATTCCAAGATCCTGGTCATAATCGAAAAGCTTCTCTTTCCAAATATATCCAGGCCCTAGGTTATACAGCCCGCGTGCTTCCGCGATAGAACGGGGACCAATCACGAAGTTGGCTGCAACTTTAATCGAGTAACCACCAGTTGTTGCGTATCTAACGTTACCAGACTTGTAAAGTAGAACCCCATCCCAGAACGCATCGAAACCCTGGAACATCGGTCCGACAACTTTATTTGCATTTACAAGTGCGGCATAAGAAGCCGCTGTCTTGTAATCAGCATGTTGTGTTAGATCGTAGATTGTATACGGGTGGAAAACTCCGGTGTAGTAACCCTCATTCATTCCAGGTGTATCCCCGGGCTTGAATGTGGGAACTCCTGCCGTTGCCATCTCATATCTAATTTTTGAAATGTCACTCGGCACTAGTTTATCCGAAGATGTAAGAGACTGCGCTGTAGTCTTACTTCCACCATAACGGGTATTTGCTACTAGAACACCATTCCGTAGAGCCGCGTGAGCGTCTAAATCTTTCTTCTCAGCCATCCAATCTCCGAGGAGATAGGTGGCCTCGTTCTTAAGATCAAGAATACTCTTTGAAGCAGCTTCTGCTGTTACTCTGCAAGCATTTCCAACCTTTGTTGGAGTAAATGCTACGCGAGACTGACTAAATGTTTCTTCGTTTCCTTCAAGCACTGAAGTTGCTGTAAGGTTTCCAGAAGCGGTGAGTTTCGACCGCTTCCAAATATATACAACATCTCCCTGCTTACTAACAAGTCCATCCTCTGGTACAAGGAATCTCTCCATGAACCGATGTGCTTTAACATAATCCTCAACCTTCTGTGTCCAAAGTTCGGGGATTGTGTTATCGATAGTAGTAGACGTTACCGCTGCGGATTTGTCTACGGCTCCGAAGCGGACTTGTCCGAATTTACCAAGGTCTTCCTGTTTCCAGTTAGCTGAGTCCTTCATTTTTTTCCTCTCTTAAATTTGTTTATATTCCGCCCGAATTATACCACCCAGTAGGCTTTGCCTGTTGAGTGATCTTCTATAATTTTACCTTCCTCTCTCTCGCGCTGATACAGACTCTTATCGTTTGCATCTCTTGCCGAGAGACGGAGGTGGTCTTCTCTAGTTAAGAACTTTTTTCCACCAGTATCTGGATTAGAAACAACTCTCCCAAGATTTTCTTCAAATCTAGTAGAAGGCAGCGCCTTCAGAATACCGAGAACTTCTGCCGCAACAGTGGATTCTGACTTACCATCCTCGAACTTAACAACACTGGCGCGAGCGCCAAAAACCACCTTCTTAACATTATCTACAACAGCGGGCGGAATCTTTCCATCACGAACAAGCTGTTCAATCTCTGATGTCATTTTCTCTTTTTCAACCGCTTCATTTTGTGCTTCGAGGGACACCATTCTCTTCTGTAAGATTTCATTTGATCTGCGAAGTCCTTCGAGTTCAGTTTTCATTTTCGAATCCTCAAGTTTTACTTCTGGTGATGCAGCAGTTTTTCTAGCTGCAAGTCTGGCGCGGATTTCGGCAAGCTTTCTCTTAGCTTCTTCAAATTTTGCAGTTCTATCTTCTGTTTTTACAGCAGGTGTCGCAGCGCGATCCTTGCGCCGCTGCTCTAGCCGTGCGCGAACTGCTTCAACTTTCTTTTTGATTTCTTCTCTCTTGGCTTCTAGCTGTGCTTTATCCATTTCCTTCTCTCCAGAATCAAAATTCCGACCGGTAAGTTTCGCCACCACAAACGCTAATCTGTTTCCAAGCTCCTTGGATGAGTATCTATTATCTACATCTTCAGCAATACTGTCAAGAATTACTTTTCCAAACTTGCTAATGGTTGTTGGAAGTAAAACTTCCTCCAGCCCCAACTTCCGCATGATTGCGGAACAATCGGGATCTAATTTTTCAAAAGCCGCGATTTTAAACAGTGTATTACCATCTTTTTCAATAACTGTTCCAGAATCAACATATTCCTTAACTGCTTCACATGCGGCCATTCCCGTATTCTCAATAGGCATTTTTTCATGCTGTTCTGTAATTCCACCAGCTATTTTCTTAGCTATCTCTTTTTCCGCATCCGCGGAGTTTCCACCATCTGGAAGTACGCTTTTGGGTTCTTGTTTAGGAACAACTTTCTTGCGCTTTGCTCTGCGCCGTGCAAGCATTGCACGAATTTCTTCAATTTTTTTAGCCGATTCCGTAGTTACTGCTGCGCTTGAAGTTGCTGAGAGTCTACTCTTTTTCATTTCTTCCAGCTTAGCTTTAATTGTTTCAATAGACACGACTTCTTCTCCTGTTGTTACTGGTTTTACTTCTTTTGTAACTAATAGACTTCCAGCTTCAAATCCATATTTGACTTCATGATCTACTAGCCACTTTTTAGAATTTTCCTTTGCCCAATTTTTTGATTTTTCAAAAGTAACATTTCTAGTAGCCCATTCCCCGCCTTCAGCTAATTGTCCTCTAATAAACTCTACACCTAATGGAAGTTTTCCGCCAAAATTTGTCCCTCTAAAAGAGGCATCTTTTCTAAATATATTTTCTGCTCTAACTGTTACAAAAATCTTATCTTTATCCTCTTCCCATTTTCCGATTTCTGATAATATTTTTACATCGGAACCTTTTTTGTTAGACTCAAAAATTACCATTTTATCTTTGAAATTTGCAACACCCTCTAGTTCTGCAAATGGTGCTAGATCCCTAACATGCGGAGTATTTGTTAACGCTACGTGCCACAAACATTCAAAAACTTTTCCAGTTTTAGGATCTACATATGGTTGAACAAGAACAGAATCTCCGCGAATTGTTCCATTGCGAATTAAATTCGCAACATCCGGTTCTGTTATTTCAATATCGGCCCATAGCCCGCCATCTTCAACCCAAAGGTCTTTTACCCATCCAGAATTTCTTAGCGGGTTGTCTGTATGTCTAATAGGTACAAATACATCTTTTAATACATTTTTGAAGTTGTCGATCCAGGTTTGGAATCTTGCCTCGTCAAAACTTAATGTTTCGGAAGGATTCAGGGGATTTACAAAAGATCCAATATTAAGAATTTCTTTCTTGAATCTTGCTTTTCCGTTTTGATTCTCTAGAGAGAGAACATTACTGTCCGAACCGTTTAGAACTTTACAAAAAGTTCCGAACGGTCCAGTAATGTATTTATCCTGTGCTACTAAAACATTATCCATATTTTATCCCTTATCCAACAGCACTATTTTCTGCTTCACTTATTTGCCCAAGTATTTTTTTAATTGAACCGTATGAATATCCTAGTTCACCTTTAGCATCGAAAATTATTTCAGCGGCGGTATCAATATTATCTTTAATACTATACTTAGCGCCAGATTCTTCACTCTCTCCAACTTTTTCTAATCCCACAAGAGCACCTTCTAATAAATCGGATGCCCCGGAAATATAATTAGTATTTCTATCAATGTTATCCATTACCTCTAAAATCTTTTCGTCAACCGCCCCACTCCCGCTTAATTCTTTTTGCGCTTCGCCAATAACCAGAAGCAGTTCTCCCAATCTACCTGATTTACCCTCTAGCCCAACAAGATCATCGACAAAATTCTTTACTACAGAAACTTGCTCTTTGTCTTCGTCTTTCAATACAGTGCTATCTGAAGATAGATGACTACTGACGACATTTAATACATCCCGCTCCTGTGTCATTCCTTCGAGAAGTGTTTCTAACATTACACTAGAATCTGTTAATGTGTTTCTTAAAAATTCTAGCGTATCTTTTTCAAGAGATAATAATTCATCACTTCCTATTTTTACAAAGGGTACTTTCTCCACTTTTCCTACACTTACTATAGGATTATCTGGATCTTCATCTTCAAATCTTAAAAAATTTGATTCCATTTTTTTCTTTTCATTATGTGGCTTTACAACCAATCCATTAGCTATACTGAATGCTTTGGATTCTTTCTCTTTTTTTGTTCCCTTTGTTTTTTCAAAAACTGCATTCCATATATTATACCAGCGATCAATATCTTTATCCGATAGTTTCTTTACATATTCTGGAAGTTTTTTATCTTTAATTCCAATATACGGCATATTAATACAGTTTGTTTACTAAATTTTTACCCTGTTCATAACAACTCTTTAACAGGGTTTGCATATTTACTTTATTCCGTTTAAATGTTTCTTCGAGTTTTGATTCCAGAATTATACAATAATCCGCGGATTCTAATGCTACTTTCCCGCTATCTATTGCTGTTTCTTTAACTTCTTTTTCAATGTTATTTACAAAACTTGAACAATGGTTTTCCGACTTTTTATCCAGTAGACTATATTCCACTGAAGAAATTTTACCAATTATTGAATTATTGTCAACCCTATTCTGCTGTGCTGTATCTCTGATACCGGCTTCAAACGCTTCAAAGGCATAGCTTTTGAAGAATTCTATATATTTATCAGAACTAAATAGTGACTCATTTCTTATTCTTTTAGCTGCGTCTATATTAGCTCCTAATGCTACTAAATAACTTTTAACAACTGCTGATTCACTTTTCCAAAATAAATCTAAATCACTAGATGCTGATCTTTGTATGCTATTTAGACTTGAAGCATACGTAATTGAATTTTTAGAATGCCCGTTGTTTCCTAATTTTATTCTTCCATTACTGGGAATTCTTATTTCTAATGGAGCAACTTCTGGTACAGCAACTGTTGCTGTTGCTGTTTCCGACGGTGCTTCAGTTTCTTCTCCCCCAACTGTTAACGGGGCTGATATTTCTTTTAATCTTCCGCCAAAGCTTTCGTCCGGCTTTTCCTCCGCTTTGGGAGTAACCGGTGTAGCTGGTTTTAATCCGCCACCAATTCCCCCTAATCCGCCAAATGCGGGTTTTTCTTCAGTTGTTTCTTCTCCTGTTCTTCCAGCTTTCTTTAACTTTTCAAGAGCCCTCGCACTAGTAATAAGATATTCCTCGCTAACAGGAATATTTGCTGTTTCAAGAATTGGCTTAATATCAATTGCGGGCGCAAACTTCTCTCGCGCCTTCTCCATAACACTGAGCGCAAATTGCTTATCGTCATCTCTGAGAGATTTGAACTTAAAGAATATGTCTGTATTTTCTATACGGTCTTCTGCAAAGTTTAATTGTACCAGGGGAAGAATAATGTATTGCAAGGCATGATCTGCAATATCTTCTAGAATACCCTCTACTTGAAGAAGAAAGAACGAGCCTTGTTCTTTAGCCTTTGCTAATGATCCACTTCCTCCCTGGGATAGTTCATCAGGAACTCCCATTCCCCGCGCTTTCATTTTATCAAAATGCGCGTGAGATTCATTAAATGGGAATTTTTCCCCCTCTGTTGTTAATGGATCCGCTTTCCATTGTTCCACTCCCTGAGTTCCTGTCGGGGCACTTGGAAGAGTTACAACGGTTGCGTTTCTAATAGATTCCCCAATTTCCTGTGCTAAATCTAGATTATCTACTAAAATATCATTTCCAGCCCCGTCTACACCGCGCTTTGTTTTCCCAAGTGGTGCCCGCATAATTAGCGGTGAAATTGCTCTTGACTCTGCGTAAATAGCTTGATAATCGTAGAAATATCTATCACTATACCAGTATCTAAAAGCCGCTCTTAACATTGATCTCCCGTATAGATTTCCAAATTCCTTATCATATGTATATACGAATGATTTTTCTTTTGGAATGAATACATCTTTTCCATCAACGCTATACTGAATAAGTCCATTAAAACTACCATCTTTTGCAACAACAATTCTTAACTGATTTCCATGCGGACGAAGATCGAGGAATCTATTGTAATACCACTTCCCGTCTCTTTCATTATATCTAAATCTTTTCTCCATTCCCACCCAGCCGTATTTAAAAGCATGGGTACATGCACGAATTAAAGGTCTCCATATGTTATTAAGATTTTTAAGAATAAATACTTTTATTTCATTATCGGTGCAAATCAAATCCCAAGGTGTTCTGATTGTTAGCCATTTGATAATATTTAACGGAAATGCTATCCCGGCATCGTCCGCCATATCACTAAATGTTTCATACGCTGTTTTTTCCGGATTAGCGGCTATTCCTTCTCTTCCTCGTGTAAGCCGCGACATCCATGTTTGACCAATTGTACCGTATAGATACTCTTGCCCATCCTCGTTTACACGAGTAGATTCTGTTTTTGCCCGCCCAAATAATTTTCTGAGCGGCGGTTTGCCGTCCATGAAGTCTTTGAAGTCCATTCTAATAGCCCAAAGCAGAATTTATTTGTGTAATTACAACCCTATATCGCTAAGCGGAACTAAAATACCGCTTTTTTCAGTTACTCCGCTAGAAATTCTGATCTCTCCTCCGGGGCCATCATCGTCAAACACAGCGTCTGGTAAAATCTCAAGAATCTTTGCCATTAGCTCATCCAGAGTCATACTTGTTTCTCCTTTTTCTAGTAATCCGAAGTGGGATTTCCGCCAGGAATTCTATGAATATTCATAGGGTTATATCTTCTAGTATTGAAGCGATTATTAGCTATTCTTATAAGAGAACTTCCCATTGTTTGTGGTTTGAATCCGTGTTTCTTTTCCAGCACTTTATAGTAGAATTCTGTTCCTTCTATTCCCCCCATCGTTATTCCATATCTTAACGCATCTGGTCCATTTGCATATTTATTATCTGGCAATCCACTAGCTAATCTTTTATGTCTTACCAGATCGTTACGCAAATTTTTGCACCGCGATGAAATTCTTATCCTGGGTTTTCCCATCGCGGGTTTCATTAATCCATTTACATGCTCAATACTATCATCTAATCCAGAAGTCGCGGGAAAGCATAAAAATCCATTATCTACCCATTTTTTCATCGCTCTCGGATCGCTACTATCAAGATATGCCGTCATGCCTTGTTTGCACCAAGGCTTTTTCATTACTTCTCTTATAACATCATCGTCGTATTTGTCAACTAAATAAACCTCATCAATCACCCAAAATTCCTCGCCATGCTTCTGAATCGGTAAAATTACATAAGGATCAACAAATCCAAAATCTACTCCCAGCCAAGTAGTTGCTTCTGGGAAGCCTAAATCTTCATTAGCAATTATTGTATCGTCATAATTAGTAAATATTCTGTTACTTGTTCCAGGTCTTCTGCATAGCCATTCTACTTCAATTGTATCCTTTGGAAGAGTTTTTAACATGTGAGCCCAGTCGGCCCATTTATAAAAACCTTTTGCATTTTTCATTATTTCATAATTTGGTGTATTAAATTCTTTCTCCATAAAATCACAAGTGGATTTATGTTCTTCTGTACACGGTTCCAGGGAATCGAGAATGCACCAGCGACATAATTTATATCCGCCAGGGATTGCCATATTATCTAAAACATATTTTACCATCCCCGAACTTTTATGATATGTCGAGGCCATAACAATTGATGAACGGATAGTATCAGAAGATCTTGGCTGAGACAGGGAGGCATTAAAAACGTCAAAGGACATTTCCTCAATTTCGTCTAGTTTTAATTTTTGCGGGTGTGGTCCTCTGGCCTGCCGAGGAGAAGCTGAGTTAATAAATACATTGGAGTCGTTATTAAATTTAACTTTGCCTTTAGAACTTGTCTTACAAAAATAGTCAAACATTTTTGCATCGTTGATAATCTTAAGCATCTCGTCACGGCAGCCATCTGCTTGTTCCTTTACCCCGCCGAATAATCTAGTCTGACAAGTTTTTTTAAAAACAGAGTCTAGAAACATCGATAGTCCGAAAATACAGGATTTTCCGCCGCTACGATTCGCCCAGAGAAAAAGCCTATCATTTTTTTCAAAAAAAAGATCGCTGATAGCTTCAAATGGTGAGTTATGATCTTTACAGATATGATTATCGAGCGGATTTAATCCTAATCCATACTTAATAAGTTTTTTTAAATCCTCGTCATTTTTAACACCTGTTTTTATATATGATAAAATAATCGCGGCGCGTCTCTTATGTTCTGGAAGAGATAATAACTTTGACGCTACATCTATTTGTCCAATATTTGTCATTATTTCTTTGAAACTTCTTTACAAGAATCTTGATAGATTTTCAATGCAACATCTTTTATATGCTCTAAATCTTTTAAAATAATCTCTGTATCTTTTAGAAAATCCGTAACTGTACCTTGATATTTCACATCTAGTTCTTGTAATTTTTCCCCGCCAGCTTTTCCATAATACTTTTTAATATCATTTACTGCCGTACTGTACATTAGATATAACTGGTAAAGAAAATCAGTTTGTTCTACAGAAGTCATAACTATTTATCCCGTCTTTGACCTTTTGTTCTTCGTCTCTACTTCGTCCAGAATCTTAAGGATATCATCTCTATTCATATCAACCATATTGTCTACTAGGTCTGATTCCTTATCAACAGGTGTTTGCCCGGTACTAATTCTCTTGTCCACGATAGGAATAATTCCGGATTTAAACTCCAGGGCTATTCTTTCCATTCTGGATTTTAACACTAATTCAAGATACCCTTTTTTTAGCGGTTTATCGTCTCCAGCTAATTCGTATTGTATAAGTGCTTCACCCTCTACGTGTTTTAATACACTTAAATGATCTCCAACCTCTTCGTCGGTTTTTTTCCTTAACCCGACTATTTCTTCCGCGCCACCTTTTCTAAGATGTCGTAAATCTTGTACGATTGTATTTCTATGAACGTTAAGTATTTCTGCAATTTTTCCCTGCGGTATGTTCTGAAGATAGTATTTATATACAAGAACTCTTCTTTCCTCTAAAGACATTTTATTCAGAGGATTTTTAGAATTTTCTGGATCTGGACTCAAACCATCAAAATCTTCAGACATAATTATACTTTAAGGATTAAGGATTAAGAATATCACTTACATCGTTTAAAAGATTTTCAATATTTGAATCAAATTCATCTAATTTTAATTTTATATCTTCTATAAAAGATTCATCTATTGTATTTCCCAGCGGTATTTTATATTCGTCAAATCTTTCTTTAATCTGATTATACATTCCATCAAGTTTAGAATCGATAACATCTACTTCCTTTTGTGTTCTTAAATTATCATCTCGCATTCGTGAAAGTGCTTTATTTAGTTTTTGCCTCTCACCATCGTCTATTTGTCCAGTTAAATCACCTTCTACTGAATCAGCTTCTTGTCTATTAACTTCTAGATAATTATTGAATTCTTTTTTTGTATCTAGTAAATTACCTATTTCATTTAGTAAATCCCAAAGTTCTACATTTCTATTAACTGCTCCAGTTAACTTTTCTATCGCGTGTAATAATTCTTCTTCCCCGACATCTTTTAATTCGCTTATTGAACCTATACCAGCTAATGCTAAAGAATACTCCGCGCCCAGTGCTGATGAATCAAATTTCATGCTTATTCCAAATATTAAATTAATTTTTTAAGACTATCTTTTACACCAAACAAATGAATTATGGCATTCCACAATTCCTCCGAATTAAAAGATTTCAATTCATCAACAGTGGTGTCTTTTAAAACATTAAAATACAAATTTTGTTTTTCGTCTAAAATATCTTCGATCCTATTTATATTATCTTTTATTATTTGTTCAACTTCATCTCTTGTAATATCTCCCACAGTATTACTCCTCTTATTTATGGACCAACGTAGCCGATGTCATCTACTTTTTGAATAATACTTCCAATATTTTCAGCAGTATTTTTTAATCTGTCGGGGTCGTATGTAATGCGTGTATTCCATTGAGAGCCGTCTGCTGATAATTCATACACAGCACTTATCGTATAACCCTTAAGATCTGTTACTGCTCCCATAATATTTTGTCCTAGCTCTGCTTCTTTTCCGCCAGCTTTTAATAATGCTCTATTTAATATCTTTACTACATCCAAAACACCTTTGAGAATTTTTGAAGTGGATTCCGGATCTTGAATTGATTGAAGTTTCTTAACAGCTTTTATTAATAAATCCTTTACGGCCACGATTTATTCTCCGGCAAATATTTCGCCTAGGCTTTCCACCTCATCTAAAATGTCTAGAATTAAATCGGAATCTTCTAAAAGAATATCTTTAACTATTTCTATATCGCGGATATTTGATTCCGCGTCGTAAAACATTTCTCCGGTTAAATTCATCAAATCTTCTATTTCATAAAACTGATGTGAAGCTGTTTCCGTTTTAATACTTATAACAGAGTCTCTTACAGAACTCATGTGTAAAAATACATCTTCCGCGGATTTTTTAAAATTGACAAGAGATGCTCTGAATCCGTTAATAGAACCTTTAAGAGAATCTACAGAAGCTTCAAACTTATTAATATTCATTATGGAAGTGCTCCAAGTCTATTCAAAATTTCTTCCGCCTCATCGAGTGCTGCGTTGATATCACTGTCAAAATCCATATGTAATTTTTCAGTATCTGATTCTTTCTTTCCGCCAAGTGGATCAAGTCTTTTACCAAGACTTATACTATCATCTGTAAGATCACCAAGTCTATCGATCATATCGATCACGAGTTCCATTGTATCGCTAATAAACTCACTTCGATGTAGTAATTTCTTTCTTTTTTCTTTAGTTTTTGCCATCGATGCATTTTTTTGCAGAAAGAGAATCCAATACTCCAAAGCCAATCTTAACCTGTCCTTATATTTTGGCAAGGGAAAAATTCCGAATTTTTTACTCACACTGTTGAGTAGCATCTACTTGCAGGGAGTGGGATTACAAAGCTTTGTATGAAAAGTGTTTTTAGTAGGCTTGGGAAAGGGGATCCAAAAGTCTATAACTCTTTTCTATATTGCGACTAAAATCAATTCTCTATAACTGCCAATAGCCGTTGATCATAATTTGTTTTGTTCTATTATTAAGGGTGGGAGTTTTCGCTTTTACCGTATTGAGGAACTAGCCATGAATCGCTTTATTTTACTTCCCGCCGCTGTATTTATATCGGTATCTTCATTATGCTATTCAGATGAGGACACTAAAAAAGCTATACGGGAAAAAATGATTCCGTGTACTGTTAAAATAAGTACAAATAGCGGCACCGGGAGCGGTGTAATTATATATTCAAAAAGCAAAAGTGCTACTTCAAAAGTAGAAACGTATATCTGGACAGATTATCATGTAGTAGATGATACCGTGGTTGCGGAAAAAAAAGATGGGATGACTATTATAAAAATACTCCCTGTAACTGTATTTACTTATCGATACGATGGTAGAAATATAGTAATCTCGGAAACACTTATAGCATATACACTTTGGTATAATAAGGAACAAGATTTAGCTACTCTTAAGCTTCAATCCGAAAAAGTTTATCCGGTTGCTGAATTTGCAGATTTAAATGAAATAAGTGTAATAGATGAATGCTATGCAGTTGGTTGCCCAACAGGTGAAAATCCAACAGTAACTGCTGGAATGATTCAACAAATTGATCAGAGCATTATGGGAATAAATTGCTGGAGAATCTCTGCTGATATTTTCTTTGGGGACTCCGGTGGCGGTGTGTGGACAAAAAGTGGAAAACTGGTGGGATTAGTAGATATGGTTAGGACATATAAAGGTCAAGCTATCACCCATATTGGATTTATTATTCCTTCCTCCAATCTTGAAAAATGGATTGTAGAAATTAATCAAAAATTTATACTTCGAATCGAAGAAAGTGTCCCGTTACTAGGAGTTAAATAAATGATTAAAAATACTGATAAAATATTCGGCCTAGCGGAAGAAAATGACGGAAATCCTTTTTATATAGGTTTTCCGGAAGATGACTTTGATAAAGATGTGAAGGAATTAGTAGACGCCATGTTGAAGATTACAGCTAAGAAAATGGCTTCTACTGACCCGCAGTTTCAGGATATGGATGCGGAAAATATAGAGGTGGTTCTTAGAAAACTATTAAAACTAGGGTTGGCTAGATTTGTAGTATCTCCTGATAAACAAATAGTTAATTTTGAAATTCACCCCGATAAAAAATTTGATTACTAGTATTTTGTAAGCTCGTCTATTTCTTTTCGAAATTTTTTCGTATTAGCTGATACACTCCTTAATGTATCTTCAAGTGTACGATATCCTTTAGGCGGATTTTCTCTATTTCCTTCCGCCCAGTCTTCCATTTCTTTCTTTATCTTTAATACTTTTTTAACCGCACTTGTATCTAAATCACCTATTGAAATTTCTTCACTTCCTCCCGGGATGCATTGAAAATATCTTATTACTCTAAAATCTAAAACCTGTTTACCACTATAGCCGGCATATAATTTTTTTAAACTTATATTAATATCGAATGAATGCGATTGTGGCAAAGGATATTCAAAAGAACATTTAGCACACAAGCTTTCCTTTTCAATATCCAACTCTTTAATCTTTTTTATAGTCTCGTTCAAATTCATTTAAATTCTCCTATACTACGAAAATATTCTTTGCTTCTTTGTTGCCTCGTCTCCAGACAAACCAAGCGTATGAACACGCATCTGTTCCATCACCTGTGAATGATGGCCTTTCAGATAATACATAGATTGAATCTACTGGATTATATTGATGGAATTCTTTTCTCTTCTTACTTTCGAGAAAAGACAATCTCAAAAGCATGATTACTAATCCGCCGGGTTTTACTATTTCTAAACTTTTAGTAATAAAGTCTAGTGCTAGAGAATATGGCGGATTAGTAATAATAATATCTGGATCGGGCCAAATTGTATCCGCATATTTTGGCTGCGTTATATAATCTCCACACTCCGCGAGAATTTTTAAATTCTCAACAGCATTTGTTATATATTCTTGATTAATGTCTACTCCGTATATTCCATAATTCTTTGGATAATACTTTTTAATAACTTGTACAATATTCCCACTTCCAACAGCAGGTTCTAGAATTACTTTTCCAGTCATATTGAAACGTTGAACAATTAGTTCTATTGCCCACAGTGGAGTTTGGTAGTCATCGTCTTTTCTACGAATACTTCCTCTGTTTGTTGCAGACATTATTCATCCCTTCTATTCTTCAACCACTTTTCAATCGCTTTTTTAGCAGTTTCTACATTCACATATTTGGTGCGGAACGTCTTTGAAAATCCCCCATCCCACACATATGCTTTATAATATAGTGAGTTTGCTTCCCAAGAAATCATCCCGCCAATTCCCCCCCTCCCGCCAATTTTATTACGTCTGGTTATATAATCCCCGCAATCGTATCGCCACTTCATTAGATTATACTCCCTATTTTAGATTGAAGGTGCTTTTTGAAAAGTAATGCCGCGGATTTAGAAATAGCTTTTTCAGCATCACCGGAAAATACTATTTCAGTTCCTGCTTCTCTCTTCACATCTTCAACCATCGTCTTAATAATAGTTCCTGTACTTTTAATATCGATATCTTCTGGGAAATGGCTAAGTATGTTCTTTAATCGTGCAGGTGTTACCCACTCTTCAGCAATCTTTTGTGCATCTTCTAATACTTTAAATCTATCCATATCTACTGGCCTGGGGGATTTTGTTTCTCTAAACTTTTCCCCTTTGTGTTTAGCAATAATCCTTTCCCCATTATTTTTTCTAAGTTCTATTAGAGGTCTTATAACAATTCCTTCTCTCGGTTTATCTTCAGTTATCCCCACTCTTTTTGCTAATACTGATGGGGCATCTCTTTCTCTATCTAGTTCCGTGATATCTGTGGAACATTTTACATAGGGTATAAATTGCAAACCTAAAACATTAACAACTTCTTCAGCATTCGGGCGATTTAACCAACAGTCCCCAATTTTTACATCAAATGCCACAAATATTAGTTTACTTCCGTAGGTATCTTTCATCCCTTGCTGCCTGCCGCCCGCTCCTTCTCCGTAAACAGTAATTTCTTGATGGCCTAGCTTATTAAAAGCTTCCAGCAATTGTTCCTGATTAAATAAATTTACAAAATTTTCATGCTTTTCCCCGCCGGCGAAAAATGAAAGTTGATTATTTTTATAGCTAATATTTTGACTTGTTCCGTGGCATTTCTCATCTGCCCAAACCTCTTTGAATAAGAATATATCTGGATTCTTATAAAGATTAAGTATTTTTAGGTACGACATCTTTCCTCCACTTTTCTAAATAAATAGAAGCTTTCCGTGCAATTTCCGGGTCTTCTTTCAAAAAACCAATTGCGGCATTACACGTACCACACAATAGTTCTCTTACCTCTCCGGAATCGTGTGAGTGGTCTACTGCTAGGCGTTTCCCGTTTTCTTCTGCTGTTTTACCACAAATGGCACAGCGCCCATTTTGTTTTTCTAGTAATGCGTTATATATTTCTAGTGTTATTTTAAATCTTGCCTTTAAATGGGCATTAAGTATACTTTCTTTATTCTTCATATAGTATTCCTGCTTTTCCTTTTTCGGTCTATTCCTGCTAAACTTATTACTACAAATAATACAATGAGATGAAAATCCGAAATTACTATTTTTAGACGTATAGAATTCTTTTAAATCTTTTGTCTCTTTACACAACGGGCAGTACTTAACTCCGTTTTCTCTATTTTTTCTTGCCTCTAGAGTTGAAATTTGTGGCTCTGCCCCGCGTTCTCTGGCCCGTTTTCGCAGCATCTCATATTTTCGTAGATTTTCACATGATTTACAATAAGTACACAATCCATCTAGAGAACATCTGTTTTTATAAAACCCTAGAGTATCTTTTGTTTGCTTGCATTTCGGACAAATTTTTATCCGTTTTTCCATTTTATTGTTTCTCTGCGCCCCCAAGCAAATTTCGCTAATTTCTCAGTTACTTCTGTTGGACCTCTAGATTTACAATACCCGCACATTATTTGAAAAACATTATAATGTGTCATTCCTTTTCCACCGACGGCACTAACTAGTACCAAATCTGTTGAGCCGCAGAATGGGCAAAATTTATTTATTGATTTACTCAATTATTTTCTCCATTTCATAAATCTTCCGCAAAACACACATCTCGGTGGCCACTCTCCTCCAGAATGTAATGGACAATCATCATCTGGCTCTAGCCCGCTTATAGAACAGGTGCAGCTTTTATTTCTTTCGTGTTTGTGTTTATTTTTCATTTGTCTTCCTCACTCTTTTATAATCTTTTCTTCTCTGCTTCTAACGCTTCTAGTAACTCTAATGCTTTTTTTACTAGCAATCTTCCGCCGTTTACTTTATCAATTGCGCTATTTACAGATATTTTTTCAATTTTTTCACTATCTCTTAAATATTTTTTAGACTTATTTATTAGCTCTTTAATGTAACTAATTTTCTTCCTTGTACTGCTCATGTAGCTTACTCTAACAAAGTAAACTTATCTATGTATGGTGTTTCATGCGGATAATTGTCTATTGTTTCCGGATCCTCATTTTCTAAATTTTTAATCATTTCACTGTACCGATCATTATCGTACCCGTGTTCAATCATCGTTCTGTGCCCAGCTATTAATCGTAATTTTTCACTATTCCAAGCATTTAGTGCCCCCTCATAAGTTTTATGAATACTTTTAACACTATTTCCGTCACACGTGGCTGTTCCTACTAGGTATACTACTTTTAACTGAGAATTTAGTAAATACGAATTTGCCTTCATATCTTTTTGCATCATCTCTGTTCGCTCCAACTTATTTAAAATTTAGATTAGCAAATTCACCAAAGTATTTCTTCGCGGCTTCGTCATATGCCCGCGCGGCCTCCTCTTTCCCGAGGAACATACCTAGATATATTTGTTTCTTATTCACAGATATAGCCGCCATATAGCTATTAGTATTTCTTCTAACAAATACTCCTTTATAGCCAGTTACGTTGACATCTGACTTACCGCGATTTCTATTATTTTCTGATTGACTGCATATTCTTAAATTTTCTTTTCTATTGTCTAGCCCGTTTCTGTTAATGTGGTCTACCACTTGTTCTACCAATACCCCGAGTATTTGTCTATGCATATAAACAACTTTTCTAGTCTCATATATGGTTCTTACAGCATAATAAGTTTTATGCGAAAAATGTTTTCTTTCGGTCGCATTCCAACAAAATGAATTTAGCTTATTATAATCTTCATCGTCCACAATAGCATAAAGCCCCCTCGTTAGTTCTATTTTCCCAGACATCGCTATTCCGTACAGCAGAAATGATATTTACAATTAGGACAATTGGTTTTTTCCCAGATTATATTAGCTGTAAGAACTAATAAACATCTAGGACAGATTCTTAAAGACTCCTGTTCTTTCTTATCCCGAAGTAATTCTTTTATCTTTTCCATATCTTCTTCTTTAATCTTTATTTCTCCCATTTCCAGCCTCTCTTCTCATCAGTCATGATTTCTATAAAAGGATTCAGAAAATATGGAATAAGGATTTTTACTGCTTTATCCACCGCCTTCAAATTCTTTTCTATAAATTTCATAGCTGTCTTTTTGTTTCTAGATTCTAATAAAGCTTTCGGATTCCCCGTAAGGTAATCTGATCGACTTCTATCACACGCTCTCCATCCAACAACTTTTGTAGATACGTAAAATGGTCTTATATAAAATCTACCATCATAAAGATCTTCTCTATACAAAAGTTCTTCTGAGTTTCCACCCGTCGTCCAATTATTTTTATTCATATTTATTCTCTTCCTTGCCCTCGTCTAACATATTATATGTAGCAATTAAAGCTTCTACTAGATTTGATTTGGCTATCATGAACTCCGCTCGTTTATCGTGAGACGCCAAACATACCGACGGCATACTAAATTTTGCATCAACCGAATCACAAATTCTATTAAAGATTTCTAAAGTGCCCTCTAGTGTTTCTTTATTCAATTTATTTCCTCCTTATTCTTATTCATCGAATCTTAATAAATGTTGCTTTACTTGGATTCAATGCGTAATATGCCTGCCCCCACTCTCTTCCATGATCATCAATATTAATTAATCTACCCCAAGCTGAATATAGCGGACTTCCAGAGTCATCTAACCATCTTCCAAGATTCATAAAATTAACTTTTGATTCAAGCCAACTTGGATCATTTAGCTCCTTAGCAGTTAATTTAATCAAATCTAATTTAATTTGCGCCACTATAAATTTATCTTGCTGTATATAGCCTTCTCCATTAGCAAACCTACATCCGTCATTTTGCGGTACGTCTCCTAGTGGCTTTAATAATTCATCAATTTGTTTCAATAAAGCTTCTCTTTGGGTAGCTTTATCTACATCTACCCATTCGCTACCGTCGTTTGCTACAAATTTCTTAATCTCTTTAATCATTAACACTTTCCTTTCCTTACAACAATCCAGTAACAATTAAAACTCCGCGGATGAAGAACTTGCTTCCACAGCCCCATTATACTATTTTTTCTTATCTTTAAAAATATTGTACACACTCTTAAATTTTGTTTCCGACATTCATTAATAAAATCTACGTGCTGTATTTGAAAGCTATTACGATGTACTTGGTCAGCTACTTTTGCGAGAATCACCCCGTCGTCTACAAGAATCCTCTTGAATTCTTTTAATGACGGCTCGAATAAATTTGATATATTTTCTTCACCGCTGTCGCCAAATCCGCATTTGTGGCTTATTAAACTATTTTTCCCAGTCTCAGAAATATGCGGTGGATCAAAAATGATTACCTCACAAGAATTACTTTTAATTGGCAAGCATCTGAAATCAGCTTTTACTACATCTTTACATTGGGGAACTAGATCAAAACATTTTACTATATTTGAATATTTATTATTCTTGTAGAATCTTTTTCTTCCCGCTGTTACGTCTATTATAGTTTTTACTTCTCTTCTCAAGGAGAATTCTGGAAGCCAGTCTAATAGATCATTATCATTACCTTCCCAAATTGTTGATGGTCTCTTTGTTAACATAAATTCTCTATCTCATCGTGGATTCTATACAGAAAACCTTTCCAGTATTGAGCATCTTCGTTTTGTGTTTTAATCCTATGTGCCACTTCTAATTCGGCGCAAAGTTTTCTAACATTTCTTAACTGTTTAGTCCAGCAATTAAATTCTGGATGTAAATATTTCATATAAACTAAGGCGTAGCCCAACTCTTTAATACAAGCCAATCTCCATTGCCCAACCCATTTAAAATTCTTGTATTCTTTGTATCTTTTAAGCATCCTAGTCAATGGTTCTGGTTCATCTAAATCTATTGTTTCTCCGAAACATTTCCCCTTGTATTGATACATATATAGTAATTACACCTCTTTAGTTACTTCCGCGGTAATTTCAAATACTGATAAAATTTCTTTATAAAATTCTGGTAAATCATTTATATGCTTTTTAGCGTCGTCTATTGTAAAAAATATAAGAGATTCTCCAGTATAGTTCTTTATCGATATTTCTTTCGGTCCAAATGCTTTAGATAATTTGGGTAAAGTATGATCACTTGTTTTAGCAGCTATTATATATGCAATATATTGCATCTATTTAACACCTTGGGTATCTAGGATAAATAAGAATATCTTTAAACTTGTGTATTTCTCTATCTACAATTGATTTGATAATTTTTTGTTTGTTCTCTTTTAAATTACAACTTGTTAATGCATGACCGTCACATAATTTTATTCCTAACTTTATTCCTACTCCCGCATTTATAATTTTCCGCCGATTAATTATCCATCTTGCTATTTGTTTACAATCTTTAAATTTACATAATCTAGTTCTCATACTATTTTGCAACTCTCAGTATCTCATCAATACTGGATTTTAGAATCTCTAAATTACAGTGTTTACCGAGCTTAAAGTTATAACTGATCTTTTCTAAGAATATTTTCAGTATCGAGTATTTATTATTTAGTTTTTCAAATTTAATCTCTAAACAATCGGCATAAGAGCGTTGATCTACTAAGTGCTTTGCTGTTTTTTTGTGACTCTCCTGTTCTGTACCCACAGTATAAATAAGCTGTTTTAAACAAATTTTCCAATCCGAGTGTCTTATCCCGCCAGTTATTTCCCGGTCTCCAATTAAACTGTCTGGAATTAACTCTTCTTGCTTACATATATCGCATTTCATAATCATATTATTTTCCACCACTTTTATCCCAGTCTATCACTTCGCAGAGGCTATTCATTATGTAATTATGAATATAATCTGCAATAGTTTGCTCGTCTGGAAATTTGGGCGGGGGATTTTCTGAATGTTTAAAAGCTTTTCTGTATCCCGCTATAATAGAATTCTCTATAGTGTTACTTACTATTCGATAAGCATTAATCGCTAGTTTTGTTTTTCTTGGCATTATTTTTTACCGCTATAAATTTCATTCCGATTACTGCATAACCTACACTTCCATCCTTTTTTAGTCTTTTTCCACCCGTCACTAATTGTAACACAATCCGCGTCCTTTTGTGTATATGTAAAAGTATTATGTAAAGCAGTACAAATAATACAGCGGTGTTTGAAATCTTTCAAACGATTAATGTCTAACAGCGACTTCTTTTTCTTTACCATTCCGTTTCCCCCGATAAATAAGTGGTTCTGTTAAAGCTTCTTTAACACTCCATATTTCCAACCTTTGCCGTAGTGTATTTGCTTTTATTCCAATTTTCTTTGCCCATTCCGTGATAGATAGAGATTTATTGCGATACTTAATTAATTTTCCTTTGTAGCCCATTCGCCCTTTATAAGTATTAGTATACCCCATATCTCTTAGTTTTCTTCTATAAATAGAAATCGTATTATATTTTAATCCTGTAACTTTTGCTAAGTAATGATTATCTTTAGACCAATCATATTTAGTAGCCAGCATATAAATAGGTCTATATCTTTTAAATCCCGCCGCTGATAAAAGTTTTTGAATAAAAACTGGATGCCTTTTTACAAGTAGTCCTATATCATTATTTGACAATCCGTTCTTAGCGTGTTTTAAAGCAATGTTTGTAATTCTTTTTCTTTCCGCGGAAAGTCTCTCTCTAATATATTTTCTGGACTTATAAGCAGATAATCTTCTAGCTTCTAGATTCAACTGGATACCAAATTTATTTCTAACCTGTCTCACGCGTTCTCTAGAAATTCCTAATTTCCTAGCTACCTCAGAATCCGATAACTCGCCTATTCCCGCCTTTTCCCACTTCTCTCTAGGAATCCCATTCTCATTTTTCCCGCGAGGAATAATATAACCTAATCTTTTCATTGATCGTTTAATACGCGAAACCTCTTGCTTATCCATGTTCAAACTTTTAGCGATATCTCTATTTGTTTGCAACCAATCAACCGCCACATGCAAATAGCTATAGTCATATTTATAAGGTCTACCCACCATATACTTTACTCCATAACTTTTACTACACAAAGTATACCATTTTTTGATGCAGATTGTCAAATGGTTTTAGAATTTTTTTATAACTAATCCATCATCATGTACCAGATTTTACCCTCTGCATTAGAGATGAACTTTGCAAGTGATTGCAGCTTCCTACAATTTACAGAAAGCACAGTAATTCTTTCTCCTATTTTGAAACATAAAATAGGTCTTCTATTTACATATTGTACAAATAAACTTACATCATTTGTTAATTTAAATTCTCTAGATTTCCAAGCTTTTGTCTTTTTATTATTCATCTTTCCTATCCTTTCTTTTAGTAATGTTTACTAATCTTTAAAAATTCATTTTCTAGAAACAAAGACAATTCATCTAGTTTCTTTGGGGTAATAGTATAACTAAGTGCTTCTCCGTCACCGAAATCTGGATCGCTGTATTTTATATTCAAAACGTATTCTTTACCGAATTTATCTAGCACTATATTTGTCCACTTATTTATATAAAACTTACGGCTTTTGTACAATTTCTCTTTCGATTTCTTCACTTTTTCAACCTCCTATAAGTATTTTACCCGCACCGAGTTGGGGCTTGACAATTAGCCCACATCATGTTATACTCTCGTTTGTGACCGTTCAGGTGTATTTTACACTTTTCATTGTTCTTTTGGGGTATTTGAGTATGAAAACCGAACTATTCATTTCAGATCCTCACATCCCTTATCATGATAAGAACTCTTGGGATATTACATTAAAAATCGCTAAACACATCAATCCAGATATTGTTTATTTTGGCGGCGATACTATTGACTGTCTAAGTGTTGCTCACTGGACTAAAGATCCTAATCGTGAATTAAATTTTCAAGACGAGATCAATCAAACCGTCGAATGTCTTACACAGTATCGTGATGCTTTTCCGCGAGCTACTTTTTATCATCGTAAAGGAAACCACGAACTTCGGCTACAAAAGTTTCTTTGGGAACGCGCTAAGGAAATTTCTGTTCTTAAATGTTTAGACCTGGATGAATTACTAGAGTTTAAAAAATTACATATAGAAAGTCATGACGGCGGACCGTCCCGAGCCCCACATAAAATTGGAAAGCTTAATCATCTTCATGGCGATGAACTCCAACTCGGCTCAAACGTTATTCAGATAGCTGTTAGTGCTTATAGAAAAGCAAATGTTAATTTAATCTTTGGCCACCACCATGCTTTTCAAACATATTTTAAAAGAGACCTAAACGGAAATGACCGCGGAGTATGGGTAAATGGATGTCTTTGTGCATTAAATGCTGATTATATGCCGGTTCCTAATTGGCAGCGGGGATTCTCAATAATTACGTATGCAAGTTCTGGATATTTTAATGTTCAACAAGTTCCGTTCTTCAATGGAAAAGTTATATTTGATAATAAACTATATGAACCCTAATCTTCTTTTTTAATTTCAACTGTGGGAATTTGAGACCTAAGTTTCTTAATTATTTCATCTTTACTACTAAGTTCTTGTCTTTGTCTTTTAATAGATAAATCTTTATATTGAGAAAGAGCTTTTATCTTTTTATTCTCATATAATAGATCTAGGTATTCCCTTTCCATGACTTTAACTCTACATTCATATTCAAAATTAACACGCTGTAAATTCAACCCGTAGGGAGTTAATACTGTACCACCATACTCATTAATTCTATAAATTAATTTATCTTTTTTCTTATCGTACATATATGTTTATTCCCCTTAAATTTTCTATAGAACAATATTTGATATGTTTATCTATATATACTCCACCAAATCATACGTATTACTATACCAAACCCTTCAGAAAATCTAAAAATTACACGGATCCGTTCCGGAATAGACGAACCTTAAAGCTTCTACTATAGTTTTTTTCCAAGTATTAATAATTTCTACTTTAATGTCATTATCTATATCATCCCAATTTTGTCTAAATCCTTTTCTACCATTCATATCTGTTAATAGTCTGTTAACTATTTCTGATGCCGCAATACTTTCTTTCATCTAGTAAGTCTCTGCATAAATATAAGGTTTCTCAAAATTTCCGCCGCTCGCCCAGCTAACTCTTCTATTTCCGCATTGGCAGCTATGATTTTCTCCGTCCCAACCTTCACAATCTTCGCAATTATCATCTCCACTGAATGAAATATACCCGCCGAGTTTTTTCATTTTTTCAATTTCTTCTTCAAAAGATATATCATTTGCTACCATAATCGCGTCACTTGCTTGATAATCTTTTCCTAACTCTTTTCCTCTTTGCTTAAGCCACAAGACAGCTTTAGCAAGTAACTCGTTTCTTTCCACAGCATCTTTTTCTTTTCTTTCTTTTAACTCTTTTTCTTTCTTAGCATCTTCAATTATTCTTTCAAAATCATAACTCAACCTATAACACGGATCCGGGCCATGTGCATTAAGGTAGCTAACTTCTTTTGATCTTTCTCCGTATAATTCTTTAGCAAGTGCAATCAATTGCAACCATTTTTTATTATATTCAGAAGCTAACTCGCTAATCTCTTTATTATATTTATCTGTTTCTTCTCTCCATAATTTTATTTGTTCGTCAGAAACATCTGCTGCTTTGTCTCTCCAACCCATAAATTGCCAAGACGGGGTTTCAATTTTTTTCATTATTCACAATCTCCACTGTTTTGTGAAGCAATAGTGTTTTCTATTTTCTGAACTAGACTATCTAATCTACCTTTAATTTCTTGGTTGCTGATTAATTTCTGACGAAAGATATTAGCGAGTTCTAGAATATAATTAAGGATCTCTTCTTTACCATCCATTTTTATACACCTCGCAGTTTATTAAGTCTTTGCTGTCCAAGATCCTTTCCGTACATTACAGCAAACATATCTCTTTTTACTATGTCACGCGACATATTTTTTTCTTTGGCAATTCCGTCATATAAATCTAATCCATCAGAAATAAGCATTTTAATAAATTGTTCATCTAGTCCATAAGTGCTTTTACAAAAAGCTATAGCTTTATCCAAATAATATTGCTTTCTTTTATTAAACTCCATCATTTTTTTCAACCTTATAATAAGGATACTCTGGTATACTATAAATGAATTCTCTTATACCTATATGCTTAAGAAATTTTGTACACATATCACACGGTTTTGCAAGGGCCGGTAGTCCTGAATCATATTCTCTGTAGATATAAATTTTTCCGCTTAGAATCCTTCCTTTATTAATCCACCGCCTTCTGAGGCAGGCGGCAATTTCGGCGTGAAGGAATACGTTTGGGTTAATATTACTAACTACAGGATGACTCTTTCTTACGTTGTTAGCTGCACAAGAAGTAGATTTATCCCCAAATACTACACACGCACCAACCCTCTTTGACTGACTATAAGAAATACCTTCCTTAGATATCTTTTTCGCTAATCTCATATATCTTGTGTGGTTACTCATTATAACATATCAACTTTCTCTTACACCACTTTGGCTTGCCACGAGAATAAAATTTATCCTTACACTTTCTAGTAAGTTTTTTCCCATATTTTCTTTCTTTTTCTGGTATAAGCTCATACACAGTTCCGTCATGATATACATCATTAACAGCATGTTGTAGATGGTCTAAAAGTTTCATAAATGATCCCGGATCCTTTATATTCCTCGGCCACTTTTCTTTTCCAAAAGGCAATACGCAGTACATATAACTAAGTATTACGTCTAGTTCTTTGAAACCTAATGGAATTCTATATTCTTCATCCCCACGCTCAAACAATAAGCAAATCTTTGTCTTCATTAATTATTCTCCCGGTATAAACCTGTGTTTCTGGACTTCGTATATATAACTTAAAAACCCATATCATTTAAGTCTTAAAATATCCGCGTCGCTCATAGAGTCTTTAACATTTTTGTAATCTGGATTACTCTCGTCTAGGTCTAGATCAATAAATCTTGGATTTGGAATTCTAACTATATTTTCGTTGGCCAAAATCAACAGATTAAAATCATACTCGGAGAGAAATCCCCAATGTTCTTCTTGCGATCTTCTGTGAGCCCACTCCCTTACACCGCTATAATAATAGCCCCCGTTAGGTGCATCACGAAGCATTTTTTCTATTTCCTCACTAAGTTTTGCCAGATTTTCAGCATTTATCATTAATTATTCCTTAAAAAATACTAGTTCACCAAAGTAATCCCCGGGAGTATATGCAAACTCTTTAATCATCGGAGTAACATATTTTGCACGTCGTTTATTATTCCGATTACATCCATATAATTCACATTGCTGCTCCCATTCGCGTATATCTTCTCTCCAGTACCAAGTACCGTATTGGTGAAATTTATAATCGTGATCTTTTAATACAGGACATATTTTTGTATAACAATAAGTAATAGTTACTGGTTTTAATGGGCCGTTAAGTATTTGCAGCACATTGCATTTTTTACAGTTTCTGCCATATGCTTGATAAAAATCATAATGTTTCCATCTACCCCACCTGTGTTCACAATTTTTATCCATTTTATACTTTCTTTTCAAAATCTTGATTTCCACTTGTTGCGCCAGGAATTTCTAACCAATCCTTGTTTTTTCTTACCTTCTCGTTTAATCTCCACACCTCTTCTAAAAGATATGGGCGATACATATTTTCTCTGGCTAGATAGATTAAAGCATTTAAATCTTTGGGAAAACAAAGACCGCCAACACCGAAATCCCCATCTGGCCCAGGAACATCTATATTCTTTGCCATTCGCTCATCTTTGAGTAAAACATCCTTAACAGAATCATAGTTAACCCCAAGTGCTAAGCATATATTATAAATTTCATTAGCTAGCATTACTTGTCCAGTAAGCATGACGTTCGAGGCATACTTGATCATTTCCGCAGTTTTTCTATCAACATGAATATAATTTACTGCTGGGAATAGTGGTTTGTAAATCTCTTTTACTTTTTCAAAATCTCCCTGTCTGTTAGCGCCTATCACTATACGATTCGTAGTCCACATATCCTCTAGTGCAAATTTTTGCCTCAAAAACTCCGGGTTAAATACAAAATTAAACTGCGGATACAATTCTTCCAACATATCCGTTGTTCCAGAAACTGCTGTTGAACGTATTACTACTATTTTTCCACTTCCCGCGGTATTTTCATTAAGTATATCTAATGAATCGTAAATAGCTGAATAATCTATTTCTCCGCTTGGTTTCATAGGCGTGGGAACACAGATAAAAACTACTTCTGCGTCTTTTAAAACAGACGGATCCTTGTATGGATCCTTGTATTTATCATACGCTAATACTTCATGTGCTTCTGATAATACTTTTGCTGTTGTTCCGCCAACAAATCCCATTCCTATAAATCCGAGTTTCATTTTAGTTTTTCTCCTTACACTTATGACTAACCGCCCACATAATTAAATCTGTTAAGAATTCTTCAAATTTTACTTCATCGCCGTGATAATGATTACTATTAAAACATTTTTCACATCTTATACTAAGTTCTCCAGTATCGCCAGCAAATACTCCGGCACATATAGTCATATGTTTTAATAGTTCATTATTTAGTTTTGCGGCTATCTCTCTATTCATTTTACTAATACCAACCACCAACATCCACCCCTCTAGTATAATCCATATCTTTTCTGATCTCTGCTTCCGCTTTTTTTTCACTTGAAAAGTTTTTAGACCAGTCTTTATTGGTAATAAAAGAATGATATATTAGAGTAAAAACCCCCTCTTTGTAATTATGAAAAATCTTGTATCTAACGCCACCAGCAATAAATGTATTTCCATCCCACGGAATTTTATTCATTCTAGTACCTCAAAACTTGCAAAGGCATAACTTGCAAATCTTTGCACTGATCCAAATAACCTTTGTTATCATCCAGCATTATAGATATATTATATTCTTTACATACATTGCCCTTATCCCCCCGATTAATAATTATTACTTGATTTTCATCAATCCCCGCGTCCTTTAAATCTTTATGTATACTGTTGATTTCATTGGGTGATACTATATAACATAACCACGAATCCATTCTTAACGAATCTATCAGCATTTTACATTGTTTTGGATATTTAGTAATCGTTTCACTTACATCAAATCCTATATTTCTATACATACAATTATCCCTTACCTATACATAACGATACATTATTAAACTGTAAGTTTTATTAATATAGTTCATATGATTCCCATTAAATTCTCTTTCTCTAACATTCCAATCAGGATTAATCTGTATAGCTGTTTTAACAACTTCATCTATAAAATCTTGACTTAACTTAGTTCTATATGATTCCATACTTATAGGGACTTTAACTATTTTGGAGTGATAATACTTGCCTATGTCTTCTGATTCATATAAATCACAGCTTGCTCCAACTGGTCTTGCACTAAAAAAATCCGCGGCGGATTCTGGAGCTATTAAAATTTCTGCTACTTTCATACGTGAATTCTGGTCAGTAATACTTAGTATAAAATTGTGTTCGCCGCTACAACTTCTTGTAAGTAATACATCAACATTTAATTTCTTAAAATCTTTTAGTATCATAATATTCTAGTATGCCTCACTCGCCCAGTATGGGTTCTCTACAGTTTCATCAATCCATCTATAAATTTCAAAATAGAAATAGTCCTCCCCATATTCATAAAATCGCGGAACTTTTTTCATACCGACAATAATTGGATCTGGTTTAATTTCTTTAACGAATACATCCTTTGGAACCCACCACAAATTAAAACTATCGAATGTATTCTTTTCAACAAGAGATAGTGCTTTAATTGCCTCTAGCGGTGGATTGGGGACTCTAGCACTTACTTCATAATTTGATTTTTTTCCAGTAAACGAAAAGCTATGCTTCTTTTTAGTAACTGGGATTGGACAAGTAAATATCAATGAAATATCAAGTATTTCTTGTGATTCAATGGACCCATAATTACTTTTTCTTTCAAACGGAACTTTTCTTTTTGCTGCGTGATCATATACAACTGGCTTATAGATTTTTGCTATTTGAGTACATTCATTAAGTTTACTCAATCTTGCATCTACAAATTTATTATCAAAACCTTTTTTAGATAATCCAATTATATCTAAATCAGTTTGGTCTAAATCCGCGAACTTATTTTGAAGTTTAGTTACTCTTTCTATTTCCCTTGTGAAAATACATGATTCTAAGTTTGTAAATACACTAACAACTTCCGCCATTTGCATTCTCCTTAACCAATTACAGTAATATTGTTTATATTTATGATTGTTGTTCTATACGGAACTTTAACCCAATCGAAAGATGTTTTACAAACATCTACTTTTAGATACGTTCCAGATTTTTCATCCCCAACCTCTAGGACTATTGCCTCCCGTAAATAGATAGAACAAGAACCTCTTACACCATATACTATTCGTGATCCTACTTTAATCTCTGTTCCCCGCCAATCTTTTAACATTCCAAATTCTCCACGCAATTTTCACATAGAAAAATATAACCAAAGTTACTATTTTCTCTTAAAATTTTATGTTTAGCCGAATTACTGCAATCGTTTTTTTCGTGGTGTGAACAACTATTTTTGCACTCACATGCAAAATTCATTGTTTGTGGAATTAAATTATTCACAAATGAGTTTAATGTCATCATAGACAACCTTTCTACTGCCGGGGCAGTTACCGTATCCTTCTGGGTCATGCACAGACAGCCTACCTGATTTGGTAATACTACACAAATAACCACAAACTGGACATATTGGCTCCATTAACTTAGTAAAACAGCGTCTCTTCATTTTAACTTCAAGCAAAATATGCATTAAATAGCCCTCTTCGATTTATTGATGATTACATTTACTAAACCGTCAATCAATACATTTTGAAAAGCCCGGGACTTATCACACTCCCCGCTTCGCAAATGGGAAAACTCTTCTACAAGACATCTAACTAAATCTTTTAATCCTTTTCTAAACAAGTCTCTATTAATAACAACTCTATCATTATCTACCATTCCCAGCCAAGTATTTAATTTCTTATCCTTAACTATCCCAATATCGATTATCGATAAATCAATATCGAATCCTGTTCCATTAAAGAATTTCTTAGCCTGCTGAAGATATTTAGTTTCTAGTTCTGTAATCGGAACTACTTTATATCCACCATTTGAACAGCTACCAAAAATTTGATCAACTGTTTTAATATCTTTATTTTTCTTAACGAAGCCATACCACTGATCTGAAAGAATTACATAATCTTTTCCTCTAACTTCCTCTTCATAAAGCATAAGTTGTGACTGCGTTAACACCAGCTTGTCTTTAAAAATTTCTCCATAAGAATCATCTACTTCTAGATATTCTGATGCATAAGATCCTTCTTTCGTATCATTTCCCATCTTTAAAAGAATTTCTTTACGGAAACTCTGACTAAGCTGATTAATCAAATTAAACAGCGGGTAACTAATATCGTATGGATTACTACGCCGATCCTCATTCCACGATACACCCTCTAGATCATAATCATAAAGAGTCTTTTCTTTCTCCGGATAAATATAGACTAGTACCCCGCGCTTATAAATTCTTCCGCGGCCATCCGGTAAATGGGGATAAACCGATCCAATCCCATCAACTGTTTCTAGTGGAGTATCTTCAAATCTAAAATAAGCTTTCCAATTCTCCCAAACATTTTTTACCGATTCATAAGAGATAAGAATATGCGTATTCCCATCACGATCATCGCAGAATTCTTCAAAGCCTATTTTTCCACTTTCTAAATCCTTTACCCACTTATCGTCTACGACAGCAAATGATTCTCCCCCCTCGTCCTTAGAATTTGTAATAAATTCACGAACAGCCATCCAAACTTCCCACGTTGGCCCAAGTTCGGTTGTGAAAGATGTAGGAAATTCCGCACCGTCTTTAATTAGAACTATTTGATTGAATTCCTTATCTCTAAAAGACAGCTTCTTTTTACTAATATCTATTCTGGTCTTTCCGCTATAGATAATAATTTCTGCCCCAGCCCTTAGCAATACTGCTGCGGCATACGATGCACCCGTTCCGAAAAATCCGAATTTCCCTTTACTGTCACCACGCTTTGTCGAAGCGCCTAAAAGAATAATGCTATTAATGT
>Ga0209002_10000299_pt1 | contig 38127 bp, 33 predicted proteins | sample Rifsed16ft2_FD_184010 | JGI IMG/M metagenome (GOLD analysis project Ga0209002, IMG submission 184010) | Soil microbial communities from Rifle, Colorado, USA - sediment 16ft 2 (version 2) | ecosystem: Environmental > Terrestrial > Deep subsurface > Rock core/Sediment | place: Rifle, Colorado...
GAGAGGCTGGGCACAGAGCTAGTCCGTGTGATGACACAAGGGGCGAATGCTCAATACCTAACTGGTGCCGGGGGCGGGACTCGAACCCGCACGAGGGGTTGCCTCAGGGGATTTTAAGTAGTAGGAACGGCCAGGACCATACAGCTCCACGGACCTCCACGTGCTGAAAATCAAGCTGTTATGGGCAGCGTGCTCGAAGATGCAACCCAATAATCCTGGTCCCGGCTCGATAGTCTCGCACAAGTAGTGCACAAGTCACGACGAATCGTCGGTCTCGACGGCGACGATGGTGAGGTGAAGATCCGCACACTTCACATCTCGGATAGCGGAATGAATCGCTGCGTCCAGAGTCGGCGCTTGTCGGTCGAACTCAAGATACGCTCCGCGGTTCCGGAACACCAGAATGGCGTCGTCGCAGCCAACCTCGAAGAGCGCGTCCTCGAGCTCGCCGCCGGGCTCAACGACACCCGAAAGAGCGAGCACGAATTTGTGGCTGTGGTCTTCCATGTTCATCGAATCAACTACTTGACTCACCGTGAGGAAGTCGTCTTGAGCTCACCGGGCAGAAGTGACAAGTACTCTCTCACTTCCAGATTCATGCGATCGATTTCGGCGAGATAGCCGGATACGGCGAGTCGATAGTTCTCTGGGTTCGTCTCCTTCTGGCGCAATTCTGTGACTTGGCGACGAAACGTGTCGATTCTGTCCAAAGTCGTCTTTAACTCTGCGTCATTCACGATCATTGACCACCTCGACAATCCCTCTCCGACCACCATCGCGTTTGATTTGCCACCGGGCAATGAAATCATCTTCTCCACCTAGCGCAGCGAGTCGCCTAACCCAGAAGACACTTGCGCCGAACACCGTCTGTGCCACCACGTGGTCGAACAAAAGCGCTACTTCGCCCTTCAACGCTGATACGTCGAAGTTATCCTCCATGAGCATGACGATGTCAACGTCGTTGGGCTCCGACTTGGCTGTCACGAACGACCCGAAAACTACAAACCGTGCTACATGGCCAGTAGATGAAGCCAAATCGTGGATTCGACGCAGCCTATCGGAAAGCTGCATCCTAGCCGCGGACCCGCTCCCGAATCGGTTTTCCACCTCCTCCAGTGTCGCAGTGTGGATTCCGGGAGGCAAGTCGCCGGTGTCGACGAACCCAGGAAGAGACACGAGCTTCAGTATACCCAGAGTTCGCTTTCCTCGCCGTTTCGGTCAGGAGTGTTCCGGCTATCTAGCTCGGACCAGCACAAGTTGAGCACAAGTCGAGGGCAGGCTGCGTCCAAACGCGTCGTGCCTGGAGCGTTCAACTTCAAGCGGCGCAATCGTTTCAACTGGTGCCGGGGGCGGGACTCGAACCCGCACGAGGGGTTGCCTCAGGGGATTTTAAGTCCCCCGCGTCTGCCATTCCGCCACCCCGGCCGGGCGGCTTTGCCGAGGCGATTCTGCCACACCGGAGGGCGAGAGGATACCCTATCGGAGCGCTCGCCGTTCAGGAGGACTCGTGCGTCTTTCCGTCGGCATCGGTGATGCGGATGGAAACGTCGATGGTGAAGTTCTTCTCGCAGGATCGGCAGAAATAGACCGAGTTCGTCCGACCCACGGTATGAAGCTGTTCCCAATGGCAGTTCGGGCAGATGAAGACAAAGTTAGCGCTATACAAGATGGCGCGGCGCGGGTTCTTTTGTTCCGGCAAAAGCTTGTCCCATATGAAACTGGAGCCGGAGGGGGAAGGTTAGAAGGGCTGGAGGCGGCGAGCGGATTCGAACCGCTGAATAAAGGTTTTGCAGACCTCTGCCTTAACCACTTGGCTACGCCGCCCCTTTTGCGAAAACTAAGGCCGCCTGCCTCCCCGCTCGGCTCTTTTCAGCGCCCTCCGAGCGGCAGTGAGCGAGCATTGCATGGAGCGGGAAACGGGATTCGAACCCGCGACTTCAACCTTGGCAAGGTTGCACTCTACCACTGAGTTATTCCCGCTCGCCTGTCGATAATTAACAAAAGACAAAGGAGTTGTCAAACCTCAGGCATCCTCCGGTTTGGCCTTCGGAGAGCGGTCGCCGGGACGTAAGTCCTTGAGCTCACGCAAGTTCCGCGCCACCTCCTCGGGCGGAATGGAGTTGATGTGGACTCCGGTTCCCCATTCGAAACCGCCGACTCGCGAGAGGCTGGGCATGACCTCGACGTGCCAGTGGTAGTCGTCGTCGCTCGCCTCGCCATGAGGCGCGCTGTGGACGACGAGATTGTAGGGAGGGTTCGAAAGCCGCTTGTTAAGGGCAGCCAGCGCGCCCTTGAGCGCCCGGGCCAAGCCGGCACGCTCAGACTCCGACGCTTCCTCGAACCGTGACCGGTGCCGCCGGGGCAACAACCAGATCTCCCATGGGAAACGGGAGGCGTAGGGTGCCAAAGCAATGAAGTCTTCATTCTCGAGTACCACGCGTTTTCCCGCTGCCCTTTCCTTCTCGATGATCTCGCAATAGACGCAGCGCCCCCGCCGGGAGAAATAGGCGCGGGCTCCTTCCAGCTCCTCCTGCACCCGCCGGGGCACGAGGGGAAGGGCAATGAGCTGGGAGTGTCCGTGCTCGAGTGTTGCGCCCGCCTCCGAACCATGGTTCTTGAAGATGAGGACATACGGAAATCGTTTGTCGCTTTGCAGCTCTCGTGCGCGAGCCTGGTAAGCTTGCAACACGCTCTCGATGGCCGATTCGGGAAGCGCCGCCAGCGTCGCCCCGTGGTCGGGAGTCTCGATGATGACCTCATGAGCGCCTAAACCATCGAGCCGCTCGAACAGGCCACCAGCGCTACCGCTCAGCGCCTTGACCGCTTCCACGGCGGGAAACTTGTTGGGAACGACGCGCACCTGCCAACCGGCTCCGTCGGCCGGGGTCCTCTCCGGAAGGGTCAACACTTCGGGAGGAGTCATCGATTCGTTGCCAGGACAAAACGGACAGGCGCCGGGGGAGCCAGGGACGTTGGCCGCTTCCTTGACGAAATCCGTGGGGCGCCGCGCCCGTTCTGGCGAGATAATGACCCAGTCGCCGGTCACCGGATCTTTTCGGAGCTCGGACACGAAAGGAGGCGCCGCCTAAAGGCTCTCCGGACCATCGAAAGCATTTCGGTAGATTTCGACTCGGGGTTTCTGGTTGGCTGGAAAATCCACACCCACCACGTCGAAACGAAGGGGTGTTTCGCTCCATCCCCGGCGCGCGGTATAGGCCAATGCCAGCTGGATGAGCTTCCTTTGCTTTCGCCGATCGACCGCCTCCGCCGGTTTGCCGAAGCGCCGGCCTCGACGGGTCTTGACCTCGACGAAAACGAGAGCCGGGCCGTCGCGGGCCACGATGTCGATTTCTCCGAGCCGGCTGCGCTCCCGGCGTGCCAGGATGCGGTAGCCTCGTTTTTCCAGGGCACGGCAGGCCAGCTCTTCACCCCGAAGAGCGAGCCATGAGGCATCCTGCCCGCTTCCTGCCGAGCGCCGCGATCGAAGACCCGGTAGGAGTCTCCGCAGCCTTTCTCGCCACGGCCGGAGCGAGCTCACTTCCTTCGCCACCGTATGCCCGCCGGCGTGTCCTCGAGCACGATCCCCCGTGCCGCCAGCTGGTCCCGGATGGCGTCGGAGCGAGCGAAGTCACGCCGAGCCCTGGCCTCGCGCCTCTCGGTGATCAGCTTTTCCACCTCGTCATCGAGCAAAACGGCCTGGGTGTGTCCGAATACGTCCAGAACGGTGTTCATCCGTTCGATGGTCTCCACCATCTGGGAGGCCTCCTCCTTAGTAAGAGAAGACGAAGAAAGAGCGATGTTCCCCTCCCTCACCAGGTCGAAAAGTGCACCGAGCGCGCCCGGCGTGTTGAGGTCATCGTCCATGGCGCCTTCGAAGGCCTCGCGGGCCCGCCGGGTCATCTCCTGGATACCGGCGGAAACCGAGCCCTCGGTGCGGACTTCCGCCAGCCGCCCCAGGAGATCGTCGACCCTCCGGACGGCTTGCTCCGCCTGCCGGACACCCTCGCGACTGAAGTTCAACTGCTTGCGATAGTGGGCGGAGAGGAGAAGGTAGCGAATGGCGACCGGCGAGTAGCCCTCATCCGCCAGCTCTCGAACCGTAAACTGATTACCCCTGGATTTGGCCATCTTCTCGCCCTCTACCAGCAGGAACTCGGGGTGGATCCAGTAGCGAACGAAAGGCTTGCCAGTTGCTCCCTCGCTCTGCGCAATCTCGTTCTCGTGGTGGGGGAAGATCAGATCCACTCCGCCGCCGTGGAGATCGAAACTCTCGCCCAGCAGTTTCATGCTCATCGCCGAGCACTCCAGGTGCCAACCGGGTCTGCCCGGTCCGATATCGGTATCCCAGGAGGGCTCGTTCTCCTTGGGACCTTTCCACAGCACGAAATCCCTTGCGTCTTCCTTAGCATAGTCGTCACTGTCCACCCGCGCTCCGGTCTGAATGCCGGCCAGGTCGATCCGAGACAGCTTTCCGTAGGCAGGGAACGTGGAAATGCGAAAATAGATGGACCCGTCGCTCCGGTAGGTATGGCCACGCTTCTCAAGCTTCTTGACCAGCTCGACCATGGCGGCCAGATACTGGGGATCGGCGGCGCGTGGATAGTGCTCGACGCGCTCGATGTGGAGCGAGTCCGCGTCCTGGTAGAAATACTCGATGTACTTGTCGGTGTACTCGCGCAGAGGCAACCCGGCCGCCTGCGCACCGGCGATGGTCTTGTCGTCTACATCGGTGAAGTTGACCACCTGAGTCACTCGGTACCCCTTGTACTTCAGATAACGCCGCAGGACGTCTTGAGCGACGAATGTCCTGAAGTTCCCGATGTGGCCGCGGTTGTATACCGTCAGGCCGCAGGTGTACATGCGAGCGTAGCCGGGCTCGATAGACTCGAACACCTCCTTCGCTCCACCCAGGGTGTTGGTAAGCTTCAAAGGGCGTTGCATGCTTAGAGCCTCTTGACCACGACCACCGTCAGATCGTCGATGAGACCAGCTTCCGCAGCGAACGCACGCACCTCGCTCACCAACTTACCGACGATTTCCCTCGCCGGAAGCCCCGCGCTGGCCCGCGCCGTCTCTGCGATCCTCTCCTCCTCGAACTCTTCGCCCGCCGGGCTTCGCGTTTCGGACAGGCCGTCCGTATAGAGAACCAGCATCTCTCCCGATTGGAGGGTGGATCGTCCGATCGACACTCGAACTTCCGGTAGCAGGCCGATGACAGGACTCCCTTCGCTGAGCGGTATGACCTCTCCCGTTCGCCGCAGCAGCAGGGGGTAGACGTGCCCCGCGTTCACGTAGGAAAGGACACCGGTAGCAGGATCGAGAAGACCATAGAAGACCGTGACGTATTTGTTGGGCTCGGTACTAGCATAGACCATCCTGTTCAATCTAGAGAACATCAGGTCGAGGGGCAACTCTCCCAAGGCGGAAAATGCGCGAAGCGTCGCTTGCACCGAGGCCATGAGAAGCGCCGGACCGGTGCCCTTCCCGGAAACGTCGGCAATGGTCACGCCCAGCTTCCCACCCGAGCCCTCCAGGTAGTCGTAGTAGTCACCTCCTACCATGAGGCAAGGGATATTGACTCCGGCGATGTCCCAGCCCTCGAGTGACGGATCGCGCTCGGGCAGAAACCCTCTTTGGATCTCCCGCGCCACCGTCATCTCCTTCTCCAGTTTCTGCTTTTCTAGCCACTCTCGAGTCAGTCTGAGGTTGTCGAGAGCCGCCGCCCCCTGCGCGGCAAGGGAACGGAGAAAATCCACGTCCTCCTCGCTGAGAGTCTGGCCGTTGGCCTTTCGACCTACCAGCAGGACGCCGTGCCAACTGGCCCCGGAACGAAGGGGCAAGGCGACCTCGAAACCATTTCCCAGAAGCAGATCCCGGACCGGGCCAGCCGCGAGATCGTTCACCGCCACGACTCCCTCTCCAGGCGCGTCCAGTTTCGGCGCCTCGGCCCGCAACAGGTCCAGGTGTGCCGCTTGGAACTTCACGCCGCGCGCCTCGATCGCTCCTTCTGGCTGCAGGAAGGCACAGCGTGTGGCCAGCGGCTGCCCCATGGCACTGGCCACCAAAACCTCTCTCACCCGGTGCGGGTCCAACGCCGCGAGAAGCTCCCGGGTGATGTCGAACAGCGAGTGAAGCTGGTAGACCTTGAGGGTCAACCGCTGGTTCAGATTCTGGAGCTCTTGGTAGACCCGCCCGTTGTCGATGCTGGCCGCCGCCGAAATGGAAAGCGCCTCCACGAAGGAGCGCTCGCCCGGCCCGAAACCCTCCGGCCGACTGCCGAGGATGAGGAGCCCGATCAACCGGCTGCCCTTGCGAAGGGGAACCACCAGAGAAGCGTTCCATTCCGCCAGCAAGTCCCGGCAACCGCCATCCAATCTGGGGTCCGCGGCGGTCACCGCGCCCGGGAGATCTCGCGCTCCTTCGGCTCGAAAGCGTGGCACGCTCGCACCCGGCGCCGACGCTCCTCGCCGGGCAGCGAACCGCATCAACCCGTCTTCCTCCCTAAGTGCGACGGAAGCCCAAGCCGCTCGCGTCTCCCCCATGGCAACCAGCAGCACGAGATCGAGTATCTCCGACAGCTCCAACGAACGGTTCAGGGTGGTGCCGAAGTCGAGCAGCGTCAAGAGCTCGGAAAGCCTCTTGCCGATACTCGCGTCGTTGGAGAGCTGGCTGAGAGGAGCTAGAGCTTTTTGGTAGCGGAAGGATAACGGGTCGAGCTCGTCGGACATTACAGATGGGCAAGAAAAGAGGCGGGCACCCGCGACGGCTACCTCTACTCGCCTTTTCGGTCACGCCTCTTGTAGCGGACCAGGACACACATACTCTTTCCCGAGCCGGCCTTGCCGAAGCGCAGGCCATCCATCACCTGTTTCATGATGTAAATGCCCATGCCGCCCTTGCGGCGCTCGGCGACCAGCTTGTCGAGATCGAACCCAGGCATGGGCACTTCCTGGAGCGCGTCGCCGTCGTGAATAATCTGGATGTCCAAGCTCTCCCCCCCGGGTTGAAAGTGTATTTCGATCTCGCGCCCTTCTTCTCCGTGGTAAGCGTGCTCGATCACGTTGGTCGTCGCTTCGTTCACCGCCATCGCGATCTTCTCGGCTTCCGCCGCCTCGAACCCCGTGGATTCCGCGATCCGCCGGGCCAGCTCTCTCACCATGTGAAGGTATTTGGTGTTACTGGGGAAGCGCAGCTCGAGCATCGAGCGCCCGTTGGGCCGCGAAGCGCTCGGATCGTCCTCGTTTGACTCGATGGGCTCGTCTGGAGACATCAGTCGTTACTGGCAGCCTCGGAGTAACTGGTGACCGCTTCCTGCTCGGAGTCGAATACCCGACAAATGTGATTGAACCCCAAGACATTGAGAATATTGAGTACGGTCTCGTTGAGATCGGTGAGCCGGATATCGCCACCCTGGGAGCGCACGTCCTCGATATGCCCCATGATGGCACCCAGACCGGCGCTGGCGATGTAGGAGAGTCCCGATCCATTGATCACGATCCGGTTCCGACCGGACTCCATGGCCCTCTCTAACTCCTGCTCGAACTGCCGCACGGTGTGCGCGTTGATGAAACCACGCGGATAAATGACAACCACATCGCCACGTCGCTCGCTCGCCATGCTCAGATCGGCCACCGCCTCGCCTCCCCACCGCACCAGGATTTTTCCCGAGGGTCAGACGAGCTTTATAACACAAGGCTGCGACCCGAGCCACGAAAGAACGCCCCGGCTTGGTCTCTGTCTTTGGCGAGCTGTCGCCCCAAAGCCTCTGGCCCATCGAATGCGATCGTCTCCCGCAGCCGCCGGTGGAAGAAAAGCCGCAAAGGCCGACCGTAGATCTCTCCAGAGAAATCGAACAGGTGGGTCTCCACCGCCGTTGTCGAAAGCCCGAAGGTAGGCCGTTGCCCTACGTGGGCCATTCCCCGATAGGTACGGTTCTGGAGGCGCGCACTGGTGGCATAGACGCCGTCCGCTACCAAGACGTCGCCACCGACCGAGACATTCGCGGTGGGAAATCCCATTCCCCTGCCTCGCCCATCACCCCTCACTACCTCACCCTCCACGAAGTAGGGTCTCCCCAGCATCGCCGCGGCCTCGCCCGCCCGTCCTTCCGACAGGGCCTCGCGAATGCGCGAGCTGCTGATCATTTCTCCTTCGCTGAGTGCGGGGTCGACCCGGCGCACCTGAAAACCGAAGGTGCCACCCAGGGAACGGAGCGTCTCCAGATCGCCGGCGCGGGCGCGCCCAAAACGAAAGTTCGTTCCCAACACCAGTTCCTGGGCACGAAGTTTTTCGGATAGCACCTCACGGATGAAAACCTCTGGTTCCTTGCGAGAGAACTCCAGCGTGAACTCGATGATCACCAGCAGATCGATTCCCATCTCACCGAGCACCTCGCGTTTCTGATCCGGCGTGAGAATGCGCTTCGGTGCCACATCGGGGCGCAACACACTGATGGGGTGCGGTTCGAAAGTCACCGCCACTGCCGGGACACCCAAGGCGGCTGCCCGTTCCACCAGCCGCTTCATGATGTACTGGTGGCCGAGGTGTACTCCGTCGAAGTTGCCGAGCGTGACCACCGGTCGGCGGGCGGGGTCGAGATCCACCTCGGGGTAGAAGCTGACTTTCATCGAAGCGCCGGGAGAAACTACTCGGGCCGAGCCTCTGCCTCTGGCGTAACGACTTCCTGGAGGTAGGTCAGATAAGGCTCCCCGGACTCGTTGGTCGCGATCAGATGGATGCTCCCCTCGTTCCGCTCGTACACGAAGGGCACTCCCCGGGTATCCCTAACGTCCTGGGGAGAAACCAGTGGGGGCCTCTCGTTGAGAAGGACCTGCAAGGTATCCGGACGCGCACCATAAGCAAGGAAAAAAGTGCGGAGCGCGTTGTCTAACTTCTGCATGCGAGCCAGGCTGACACCCAGCTCGAGCTCTCCTTTCCCCAACGCGAAGACACTCGACCGGCCCGGGACATGGAACGGGGAGCCTCCGGAAAGTGACAGCCCGATGAGAACGAGCAAAACGGCCGCCGCCCATAGGGCTATTCCCAAGCCCGTGGCGGGTGAAGCGGCGGGCTCCACCACGCCTTCCGTCGCCCTTTCCACTGCCTGCTGTCCTGCCGGGGCGATGAGGTTGCGATCGATGAAGTCGAGCATGACGCGACAGACGTCGAAATCGCCCATCCCTGTCATCTCCACGATGGCTTGCACGGAGTTGTTGGGGTTCACGAGGCCGTAAACCTTGGCCTCCAGGGCGCTCATGACCACGGCCTCGGAGGAGGAGCCCGCCCCGGCAGCTCGGGACGAAGCCGATCCGGTTCCCAGACCTTCCGCGGCTTTCAGGTCTGATTTTCCCTCCGTCTCAACTTCCCCTACCCGGATCTGGTTCCTGGGCACCAGTGGCCGAAACGCAACATCCAGAGACGGAATGCGTTTCTCGATAATGGGCCACTCATCCACACGTCGGATGCCCTCCATCAAGATGTAATCGGCGGTAACCGGAATGACGTTTTCGCGGTCGTAGTCCACCTCGTTGGATGGATCGAAGTGATAGTGGCCATCCTTCCAACGGAAGATCCGAAAGACGATCTGTTGCACTTGTTCGGAGAGGGCTTCCTTCAAGTCCCGCGACGCGATGTAGCCTTGATTGGTCAGGATGTATCCCAGCCTCTGCATGGACACTTTTTGCCTGGCCAGAGCCTGTTCGAGATCTCCTTTCTTCAGCTTGCCTTGACGCACCAGGACGTTTCCCAAGAGGTCGTCCAGCCTCCGTACCGTGGAGTCCGCATGCACGACCTTGCCGCTCTCGAACACGACGATGACGGTCTCTCTATCGTTTTCCAGTGTCAACAAGCCGGTCTTGCGCTGCATGCCGATCAGTTGAAAGATGTCCGGAAGCGCGAAGTCTCGAAGCGTTCCCCGCAGCGCCATGGCTTCTCTCAGACTCGAATCTGGGGCTGGGCCATCGTGTTCGCCACGGCAATGCCGACCAGCAACGTCGCGATCCCGATATACACGTGCAGGGAGCTGCCCACTCCCAGGGTTGGATCTAAAAGGGGATAGAAGCGACTTCTCGCCAGAAGGAAGACCGCCGCATGCAGCCAGATCACGAGGAGCAGGAACCCCAAGAGCGGCTTGTCCTCGGCGATGTGACCGGCGCCCGGTGTCACCAGGGAGAGAGCGCGAAAGACCACGCTCCGGGCTCGATCGTTTCGATTCACCTGAGCGATCTTCTGATTACGGGCACCGGCGGAGACGCCGTCTTTGACGATGAACAAATGGTAACATTGCGTGCAGAGACCCCTCCGCCCTTTGCCAATCTGGCAACTGCTGCAAAAAGCGCTTCCGCACTTGCCGCAGCGCAGGGTGTTCACACGGTTGCGGAATACGAGTGCAAGAAGAAGCGTAAGACTTCCGAGCGCCAGAGCTCCCAGAGCAAACCCCGCGCCCCGCTCGCTGGAGAGGACCGCGGTCTCAACCGACGGCGGCGGACTGGGATGCAGCGCAACGGGGAGTCCGAAGAACTTCGCAACGATGTAATCGGCTCCCAGCCTCACGTCCGCTACCGCCCGCAACCCTCCGGTTCTCTCTTCAAAGGCGGCCACAGCTTGGGAATCCAGGTTCTCGGCTTGGGTGCGAGCCCGCTCCCGCTCACTGAACTGAAAGCTCTCGCCGTGGGCGAGACTCTTGTTGTAGTAGGCCAGGACGAAGTCGGGATGGTCCTCGATGACGTTGGTGTACTGGAGGATCGCCCCCTCCCAATCCCGCTGCGCAAAATAGATGTTCCCCAGGTTGATCTGCGCCGCCGGGTCGGTCGGATTCTCCGTCAGGATCTCCCTATACAGCGCCGCCGACGTCTCGTAGTCGCCGAGGTTCTTGTACTGCGTTGCCAGGATGAGCTTCAGATCTCGGTCCGCAGGATGTTGCTGGATCGCGGTCTGCAGCACCACCACATCGGTCGGGTCGAAGGTGCCGGCTTCAGACGAAATCGAAGCCCGGAAAACGGGATTGAGCAGAGTGCGGGACCACTGGTTTTGGAATTCCAGAACCGGGCCGAGCCACATAAAAAAGATCAGCGAAACGATGCTGAGTGCCCTTTCGCTGCGAGTCTGATGAGCGAAAGTCACGGCCAGCCAGTAAGGTATGAGCCAGGCGAAGCCCACCGACAGCCCGAGCGGTAGAATCAGAACGATGAGCGTCAGCGCTCGTACACCTAGCTGTCCTATCCTTGCCGCGAAGCGCTCGGCGAAGTCGTGGTTGATGAGAACCGCATAACGGTACAGCATCATGGCGGCAAAGACAGCGAAGGCCATGAAAAGCGACAGGGTGACCACCAACAAGAGGTCGGCGCGAGCGTGGTAGCCGTTCCAGAAGGATTGGAACGGGGCCAGGTAGCCTTGCATCAGGTAAGACAGGGAAGAGAGAGGCCAGAAGCCCCCGGACGCCCGGGCAACGCGGGCCAGCCCGAACAGCGGCGTGGGTAAGGTGGGATCCAGCTCGCTGGCCGTCTGGAAGCTCGCCTTGGCCTCTGCTATGTCTCCCTGCTGCAAATAGGAGCTGCCCTGGAATGCGAAGGCCAAAGCGATGTCGTGGAGATGAAACACGTTTCGCTCCACCCGCAGGCGTCGGATCTCGTTTAGTATCCGCTGGCGGACCTCGGCTTCCCCCGATAAGCGGGCTTCCTGATAACGCCTCCAGAGCTGATCGAAGCTCCGGCTGAGGTCGGAAGGAACCGGCCCACCGGGAACCGCTTCGGCGTCTTGAAGTACGGCGGGATAGACGGAAACCGGCAGCAGCGTCAAAGCGACTAGCAGAGCGGGGGCCAGCGCCAAAAGGTTGCTCGAGAGACGCAGGAACCTTACCAACCTAACAACCTTCAACGGCGTGTGGACGTTCTGGTCGTTCTCGACGTTGTGGAAGGGGAGGCACGGCACCTTTAGAGGTTCAGGATTCCAGCCTTGGCCATGTAGCGCATCTTCAGATCGTACCGCACCTGTTCGAGGACCTCTCCTTCGTTCTTGCTCAGATGGCCTTCCGTCTTGTTTTTCAGCACGTCGAGGAAGGAGATCATGTCCTGGACCGCTCGCAGGTTCTCCACTCTTTCTCCCGAAGCAGGATCTGGCACGTCGCCCAGCTGCAGCATGGCATTGGTGGCCAGCATGCCCACCAGGTCGAGGAAGGTTACCTGGGAAGGGATCGCACCGTCGTCAAGGGCCTCTTGCACCGCCGGGGAATGTTGGGCGAGCGCACTCCGCGATGGCCCCACGGCCTCTTCGACCCCTCCAGCCCGCGCCGGAGCGGGTTCCGACGGCGCTTCCGGATCGGTCCGCGGCTCCCCCTCGGGCGTGAACTTCCTGCGATCGGTTACCTTGAAACCCCTGGTCTCGTTTTCTGGTTCGCTCATGGCAGCGGTCCCGCGATGCGCCCCTCCCATCTGACCGCCTCTTATCGAGGGCTGCAGGCTCCGCGGAGGCTTCGTGCCGCGTAGGTTGGGGACTCAGACACCCCGGATGCGTGTAGTCAAGCGCGGTCATGTTATCACAAAGAAAAACGAGGATCAAACCGAGTCACGTCTGTATCTTGCAGTTATATAACGCTTTATCTATAATTGTGCCGCCGCGGGTCGGTGAGGCTCGCCGAGCCAGTACGAGGGAACGAGAGTGGACGACGGTAGGCGCTGGGTGAGACTCGTCGAGCTGATGGTCCATCTTCGTGGCGCGGAGGGGTGCCCTTGGGACAAGAAACAGACCCTCGACTCCCTGCGTCGCTACATCCTGGAAGAAGCCTACGAGCTCGTCGACGCCATCGAGCACGATGCGCCGGAGGCCATGAAGGAGGAGGCAGGCGATTTGCTGCTGGAGGTGCTCTTCGTATCTCAGATCTGCGCGGAAAGAGGTCTCTTCACGGCGGAGGAGGTACTCAAGGAGCTAGAGAACAAAATCATACGCCGCCATCCCCATGTCTTCGGTGGCCGCCCGGCCGGTGACGCCAAAGAAGCGCTGGCTCGCTGGGAGGAGATGAAAGACTCCGAGAAGGAATCCGACCCAGTTTCCCTGCTGGCAGAAGTTCCGCGAGCACTCCCGGCGTTGGTGCGGGCATCAAAACTATCGGCGCGCGCCGCCCGAGTGGGTTTCGACTGGACGACCGTGGAACAGCTGATCGACAAGCTGCAGGAAGAGCTCGGCGAGCTGGAGGCCGCCCGTCGCTCTGGAGGACAGGAGGCTCTGAGCGAAGAATTGGGCGATCTCCTCTTCGTGGTCGTCAACCTCGCTCGCCATTTGGACGTCGATCCGGAGCTCGCTCTCCGATCGGCGAACCGGAAATTCGAAGATCGGTTTCGGTACATCGAGCATCGACTGGCGGCACAGGGCCGATCCCCTTCGCAATCGAGCTTGGAGGAGATGGAACGGCTGTGGGAAGAAGCGAAGCACGAAGGCCAAGGCCCGGTGGAAACCCCGCCCACTAGGGACGGTTCCTGAACGTCTCCATCTGGATACCGCCCCATCGATCCAGGCCGATGCTCACCGCACCGTCCAAGTCCGTGCGGAAGCAGGTGACGCCCCGGGCGCGCAGGCGGTTGACGACCCGTGCCGAGGGAAGGTAGGGGTTTCCCGCACCGGTAGAGATCACGGCCAGGCGCGGTCGAACCGCTTCCAGAAAAGCGGAGCTGGTGGAAGTCCGGCTCCCGTGATGGCCGACCTTCAGGACATCGGCACGAAGCCGCCTGCCCGAACGGATCAGAGCCTGTTCCAACTCGCGCTCGGCGTCACCGGTCAGAAGAATGCAGGCGCGGCCGTAGCAAACTCGAAGTACCACCGAGTCATTGTTCCCGTTCCGTAGGGAATCCGTCCCGGCGGACAAGACCTGCACCTCGACTCCGTCGAAATGTATCTCCTCTCCCGCCCGAAGTCGTCTCACCCTCACCCCCCGGTCTCTAGCCTTCTCCATTAGATCGCGGTAGTCGGGCAGCGCCCAGTCTGGACGGCCTTCCCAAATCTCCTCGACATCCAAGTTGGAAACGACCGCGGCCAGCCCACCCAGGTGGTCGAAATCCGAATGGGTGAGGACGACGGCGTGAAGACTCCGAATACCCAGGCGAAGCAACGCGGGTACCACCACACGTTCTCCCACGTCGAACGAGCGGTCGAAAGACCCGCCGCCGTCCACCAGGATCCTCCGGCCGTCGGGAAGCGTGAGGAGAAGACAATCCCCGTGGCCGACGTCCAAGGCCATCAAGCGCAGGCCTGGTGACGCCGAAGGGGCCCACCCGAAGGGTAACCACAGCGTCGCCAAGCACAGAAGAACCGCCGCGCACCGTCGGACTCTGAGGCGCGAAAGGAAAAGCATCGCCAGCAACCCGAAGTAGAGGCACAGCCAGCCCCGACCCGGTTGTGGCACCCGCAGCGATGCTCCGGGCACGCCCACTACAAACTGTGAGCAAACGGTGAGCGCTTTCACCTGCACCCATGCCAGCCAAGCCAGCGCCCCCCCCAGCCAGGGCACGGGGGAGAGGATGAGGAGGAGCGCGCCCGCCCCCAACGACCCGGCGGCGAGAGGGATCGCCAGCACGCTCGCTGCCACCGAACCCAAGGTGAGTCGCTGAAAGTGCCAAGCAAGTATCGGGACGACGGCTGCCTGGGCGGCGAGGGAGATGGCGAACAGATGCCCGAGACGACCAAGCCTTACCGTCAGTCGCCGGGCAAGGGGTTCCGCCACGACCACGATGGCCAGGGTGGCGGCGAAAGAAAGCTGAAACCCGGGATCTTCGAGATCCAGAGGACGAAAGGCCAGAAGCAGCAGCGCTGAGACCGCCAAGCCATTGACCGCCGACACGTCCAGACTCAGGAGCCTGGCGCCGACGACGCCAGCGCCCATGGTCGCTGCCCGAACGACGGAAGGGCCTCCCCCGCAAAGCGCAGCGTAGAGAGGAAGGGTGATCAAGAGAGCGACCAAGGCCGGCGTTCGGTTGAAACCGGACCAACGAAGCGCACCATAAACGAGCCAGGCGAGGAGGGCCACATGCGCGCCGCTGATGACGATGACATGAAATATTCCCGATTCCTGATGGAGCTTTTCCGCCCAGGGCGGGATGAGAGATCGGTCTCCGATCAGAAGGGCGATGAGGACTCCCGGAACCTCACCGCCATCCATCGAATCGAACGCTTCTCGAATTCGATGCCGGACGAAGCCCCTAGCCTGTGAGCCCTTTCTTGCCAGTGACCACCGGCCCGCCGAGGCCTGCCGTTCTACCAGCAGCGAGCTCTTCGTCGAGCCGGACATCGAGACCCCCGTTCGAGCCAGGTACGCTTCCACCTGGAAGCCGCCCGGGTTCAGGAACCCTCGCGGTCGATACAGGGTGGCCCAGACAGAAACTCGATCTCCGGCTTCTAGGTCCGTCAGGGATCGACGGAGCTCTGGATCGCCCCGCACGTGCAGGTTCAGGTTTCCGGCCGCGGCTCGACGCGTACCGCGCAATCTCAGCTCTTCCACGCTCAACTGAAGCTCGACCGTTTGTGGATTGAACGTGGGCTCGGCTCTCAAAACGCCATTCAAAAGGCAGGGCCCCTCGAAACCCCGCTCACCGAGTGACTGATAAAGGCGCAGGAGGGGCTGACGCTGGACGGATTGCCGCGCCAGCTGCTGGGCGCTGGTGCCCAAGAAGAAGTAGCCCGTTAGGAGCGCACCGGTGGCAACGAGTCTCCTGCCATCGCGACAAACCAGGGAGGCGACCAGGAAAGCGAGTGCCGCCAGGGGCAGGGCCATCGCCATCCCGGGAGTGGTCCCCGATACCACCCCGCCGACGAACGCCACCGTCACCGCCGCGGCGGGGGCTCTCACTTCTCAACCCCGAAGACCAGTCGCCTCCGGGGGGCGGCGGCAAGCTAGCTGGAGGGTCTTCCTCTGGGAGTGAGGTTTTCCTGAGCTTTCTTGATGACCAGACCGCGCACCAGAGAGTCGAAGTCGTCTCGATTGTCGGCCAGCCGCGACTCCGGACAGGTCAGGCTCAGCACGTAGGCCAAGTCCTCGGAGTAATAGGCGACGATACGGTTGTAAACTGGGAGGTCTGCGACTTGCTTGACGAACCGTAACTCGTGGGCGGTGTACGGACCGAGGCTGAGAGGTCCCGATCCGAGCAAACGGTACGTCGAGGCCGCCGACACCGAGGTTTCGATCTCCCGAACGACTTCCTGGAAATCCTGATAGTCGCGCATGGGTCGACGAATGAGTGCCAAGGTGACGCGTGCTTGGCCTTCCTGCTTTTCCAGCTGAACGGCTACGTCGAACGAGGCGACCATGTCTTGTACCTGCCAGGCCGGCGAAGGAATCACCAGACTCACTCCCAGCTCGTCGTTTGTCCAAACCGGAGGCGGCACGTCCCGCGCCGAGCCGCTGGCAGACTCGGAATTGGCGGAGGCCTGGGAAGAGACCGGAGTGGGGGCGGCAGGCGCAACATTCGTGGTCGGCGGAGACGGTGGTGATGATGGAGTCGGCGGCTTCGGAGGAGCCGCGGGCTCGGGAGAAGACGGAGTGGGGGAGCCTGTTGGCGGCCGCCCGTTCAGCCGCTCGGTGGCCTCGAGATTGATGTATTTGCTGGGAACCGAGCGAAGCTTGCCGTCTTCGGTGGTGATGACCACCACGTTGCCTTTCACCTGGTAGCTCCGGACGGACATCCTGGTGCCATCGGCGAAGACCACGACATCCGCGGCGGCGTCCCCAGCAAGCAGGAGCACCAGGATCGCGACGACTGGCATGAAGCGCTTCATGTCCTTGTCTCCCCGTTATGCCTATTGGCCTGGTTGATGCTGATCTCGTTGGAGCGGCGGTCGACTGAAACCCGATCATACTAGCCACTCCGGCCCATCCGGTCAACGCGGGAACGGCGGGGGCGAAGGAGCGTCTAGCGCGGACGGAGGGTGGCCACCGATTCGATGTGATGCGTGTTTGGGAAAAAATCGAGCAGGACCAGGCGGACCAACTCCAGCCCACCCTCACGTAGCCGACCCACGTCCCGGCCCAAGGACGCTGGATCACAGGAGACGTACCGAAGCTCCTTCGGTGGTTGCCGGCACAGTGCCGCAACCACCGCGCGCTCCAGACCTGCCCGCGGGGGGTCGGCGACGACCAAGTCGACCGCCGGGAAGCCTTGGCGGGCGGCATAGGCGGCGGCAGTTTCCCTTCGAAAGCTGACGTTGGCGATCCCAGCCCGCCGCGCATTGAGCCGAGCGTCGGCCACCGCCGGCGCGGAGACCTCCACCCCCACGACGTGGTCGACCGAGCGCGCCAGGGGCAGGCTGAAGAGCCCGACGCCGCAATAAAGATCGACGGCCCTTCCCAGCCGTGGTGGATCGACCGGCACCACTTCCTCGACCAATGCGTCCATAAGAAAACGATTCGCTTGGAAGAAGACATGGACCGTCGCCCCTAGTTCGAAGCCAGCCACCTGATGCAGCGCGCGGGTCTGGCCGATGCGCCGCAGGTCACCGGGATCTGTCTCCAGCCCACCGTGGCTCACCACCAATCCGCCCAGGCCGGCTCGACGCGCCCACTCTTCCAGGTTGCGCCCGGCCGGCCCTCTACCCATTTTGACGATGAAGTGAACGATCAGCCTCCCCTCGATCTGCGTTTTTTCCGCTGCCGGTGAGGTCATGACCGGCTCGACGAGCTCGAAGGACTCGATGGTGGCCGTCCCCCTCGGACTTGCCGCCAGGAAGTCGCGGATCTCCCGGAGCACCCGGTTCGCTTCAGCGGAAACCTGGAGGCACCGGTCGACGTCGACTACACGGTGCGTCCCCGGCTGGTAGAAGCCGACCAGCGTGCCACGGCGGGTTCGCTTCACGTGGAAGCGAGCCCGAACGCGATACCCAGTTTCCGGTCCGGTCCGTACGGGTACGTCGCCCGAGAAGGCGATCCCGCCGCCGCGCCGCAAGCTCTCCAGCACAATCTGCCGCTTGGCTTCTTGCTGAGCCTCCGGCCGAAGATGCATGAAGGAGCAACCGCCGCAGCTGGCGAAGTGTGGGCAGGGGGGATGGCGACGCAACGGAGACGCCTCCACGAGCTCCACGGTTTCCGCCCGCAGGAAGTCCCGTTGTCGATGGCGAGGCTCGACCAAGAGGCGATCCCCGGGCGCCGATCGAGGCACGAACACCACCTGACCCTCGTGTCTCCCCAGGCCCAGCCCTCCCGCCACCATCTTGTCGATGAGAAGAGGGAAGCGGCCCTCGCCGGAAGTCGGTCTCGAAGCGGAGCTCATGAGAGAGGAGGCCGTGCTCAAAGATTGAAGAGGCTGAGCGCCGGCAAATCGAACAGAGCCCGCACCCGTTTCAGATAGGCACTGCGGAGGGCGGATTCGAAGACTTGCGGCGGCATGCGCCCCCGATAGTCGCCCAGCGATCGCGCCGCCCCATCGAGGCACCTTTGTCGCTCTCCCGGCCCCAAGGCGGATTCGGCAGCCTCGATGAGTGCCGCCTCCAGCGCGTCGAGCTTCCGCTCCAGCTCATCGAGGCGGGTGGGGTCGGTGGCTCCTGCGGTGAGTGAGGCGAGCTCTCTTGCCGTACGTTCGATCGCTTCACGCAGTGGCCGACGGGAGGAATCAACTCTCTCCCTGGCCCTCGCCAGCTCCTCTTCCAGTTGACCCAAATAGTCTCCGACCTCGTTCGCCTCCCCCACTCCTCCTGGCTTCTCCTGCGGCAGCCCGGCCACCGCTTCCCGAAAGCGACGGTAGGTAGCCTCCACCGTAGGGCGGCAGTAAGAAAGTCGGCGAACCGGACGACGCGGCGTGCTCCTGGAGAAGCATTGATCCAGACCTTGCTTCACCACTCGCAGCGGGATCCGCTCTTCCCGCCAGCGATGAATGAGCTGCCATTCTCGGGGACTCACGAAGAGCGGGCTGCCGCGAAGGCCAACGAAATGCCGTTCCACTGCCGCGTAGTAGCCTTCGGCCTCTTCATCGGAGCTCGATCCGTCCGTATCTCGAGGAAGTCGCATCACGTGCCGGTCAGACATCCAGGTCGCGCAAGAAGAGCACATCCTCCGAGTAGAGGGTTTGAAGGCGGCCGTCGGCGAGACGAACGCGGAGACCACCGTCCTCCGCCATGCCGGCGGTGGTGGCGTCGAGCTCCCACCCTTCCCGGTGACGAACCCTCACCCGTTTTCCCGTCTCTCCCCACGCCAGCTCACTCCAGCGAGGAAGAATATCGGAGGGACTCTCCTCGCATTTCTCCCACCAGTACTCGAGACGTTCGGCTAGACAAGCGGCCACCAGCGGAATCTCGTGTGAGCTACCGGTCGTCATCTGCAACGAAGTGGCAACGTCTGCCAGCTCGTCCGGAAAGTCCTGGCGGGTCTGATTCACGTTGATCCCGAATCCCACCACCAGGAAATCCAGCCGCTCGCCGGCAAAGCTCGCCTCGCAGAGGATGCCGCACACTTTATGTTCGTCGACCAAGAGATCGTTGGGCCAACGGATATGCGCCTTCACACCGCTTGCCTCCAAGATCGCTTCGGCGGCTGCGATCGAGGCCGCCGCCGGGAATAGAGGTGTGCTCGGCTCTTTCCCCTCCCGCGGCCTGAGGACCGCGGTGAGGTACAGTCCTCCTTTCGGGGAGCTCCAGGAACGCTGCCAGCGTCCCCGACCCGAGGTCTGTGTCTCGGCCAGGATGAGACTGCCATGTGGGGCACCGCGCCGAGCCAGATCGAGGCCCAGCTGGTTGGTGGAATGGGTAACTTGGTAGGAGAGAATACACTCCCCCAGCCGACCCGCCTTTCCACGCTCTCGAAGCAACCGACCGAGAGAAGATGCCATGACTCACCGTTCGCCGCGGTTCCGTCGAAAAGAAGAGCGCTCGGAAAAAGCGGCGTTCCAGCCAGAACTTGGACCAGCGGCGCTCTATCTCGACGGGTTCGAATGCCCGCGGAAGGGGAGAGACCCCTTGGGCATGTAGGCGAAGTGAGAAGTCGGCTTACTTGGGGATCTTGGCTTTGATTGCCTCGATCTCTTTCTGGATCAAGGCCTCCGCCAAGTCGGGCACGACCTCCCAGGCGATTTCCTGGATGATTTTCTCTGAAAGCTGAGACAGCACCTTCTTCGCTACCTGATCCGCGAGCGCATCCAAATCCGTCGCCTCCTTGGGGGCTGCGGCGATCCCCACTCCCTTCTGGGAAGCTCCGGGGGATGAGGCGGCAGATGGCGGAGCGTAAGGCGTGACAGGTTTGCTCGTCGGGGACGGCACGGTGGGCGCCAGCTCAGCGAAAGGCTCGTCGGCCAGATCGGACTCCTCGACCGGCGTGGCGATGCGCGGCGGCGCGGCGTTCCAAGCCCGCGCCGCGGCCCCCATGGGTTCAACAGGCAAAGCGGGCCTGGTGGGCTCCACGGGCTCGACCGGCAATGCCGATCTCGCAGTCTGGGCAAGTCCGGGCTGGTCGGCCGTGAAGTCGTCGAACCCTCCGAAATCCCCGAGTGGCGTCAGTTCGGGCTCTGCCGATTCCGCCCCCTGGTCTTCATCTGGCCCCGGGATGACCCACGGACTGTCCTCCGAGGCATCCTGTGAGGATGGAAGTTCGGTGAAACCCTCCGGGGAGAGATCTTCCGGCTCCCTCACATCCCTTCTTTCCTCCGGGTCGAAGGTGTGCAGCGTTTCCGAAGAAACGATCGGCCCAACGGGTTCACGCGGAAGGGGCACGCCGGGAACAATCGGTGAGGACATCATCACGGTCCTCCCATCGTCCACCGGAGCCTCTGGCTCGGCATGCGGCGATGCGGTTCGGGAAGGTGGAATGCTCGGGGCTCTTTCCACCTCGCCCCATATGTCGTCGCTCTCGCCCCCCGACGTCTCCTCTTGCTGTCCGAGAAACATCGTTCGATCGTCCGAGTCGACCGATAGCTCTCTCTCTCCCGCCTCGACGGCAAAATCCTCTTGGAACGCGGCTCCTTCCAGGTGCGCACCGGGCGTCGACGGCAACCCTTTCATCCCTGGCGACATCATGACCGTGGTCTCGCTCGGCTCGGCAGGGGGTGGGGGAGGCGGTGTAGCCAAAACCGGCTGACGGGTGACGCTGGGTCGCGGTGACTTCAGTAGCTCTTTCACCTTCGAGATGAGCGTCTGGGGCTCGAACGGCTTCGCCAAGAATCCATCACACCCGGCTTTCTTAGCGCGCTCCTGGTCAAAGGGCTCGAAGGCTCCGGTAAGCAACAGCACCGGAATGTGCTTCAGGTCTTCACTGGTTTTTATATGCTCGCAGACCTCGTAGCCGCTCTTCTCGGGCATAATAATGTCGCAAAGAACGATATCGGGCTTGACAGTCCGGATCTCCTCGATCGCCTTCTGCCCGTTGCCGACGGTGTGGAGCTCGAAGTCCTCATCCGTGAAAGTCAGCTCGATGACCTTCTGGATGGTAATACTGTCGTCGGCGAGCAGGATCTTCTGTCCCATCGCCCCTCCTTGCGGCCCCTCGATGCTGCCAGAGAGCCGGATTGGTTGTTAGTAGGCAATCGCCTCGTCGAAATTCTAGAAAGACTATCATGCCGGAAGGATACTGTCAAGTGCGGCGGGTCGTAATTCCTTTCCTACCTGTGGGATAGACTCGGGACCCCGGCCGTGGGGTATCGGGCGGGGGTTTTCCCCCTCAGTCGGCAAGCCGCTGCCGCAGGAAGGCGACGATTGCCTCCAGACGGCTCCCCGGTTGAAACACTTCAGCCACGCCCAATCGGCGGAGGTGGCCGATATCCTGGTCTGGAATGATCCCGCCCGCGAAGACCAAGACGTCTTCCATACCCTTTTCCCGGAGCAACTCCATGACGCGGCCCAGGAGATAGTTGTGCGCCCCGGAGAGAATCGACATCCCGATGACCTGGACGTCTTCCTGAAGCGCCGCCTCCACGATTTGTTCCGGGGTCTGCCGAAGCCCGGTATAGACCACTTCCATACCCGCGTCGCGTAGGGCCCGAGCGATCACCAGAGCGCCTCGGTCGTGACCGTCGAGACCGGGCTTGGCGATGAGAACCTTGGGAGGCGCCTTCTTCGTCTTAGCTGGCATGACTCGGTTGGTTCTGCGGAATGTCAGTCAGTCCCGGGATTGTATCCGGCTACATGGCGCGGCGGTACTGCCCCCCCACCTGGTAGAGCGCGTGGGTAATCTGGCCGAGGCTCGCGAATCGGACCGCCTTCATCAACTCGGCGAAGACGTTGCCGCCCGAAATAGCCTGCTCCTTCAGTCGGTCCAAGGCCTCCTCGGCCCGTGGCCGATTCCGTTCTTGAAAAGCGCGCAGGTTCTCGATCTGCTGGCGCTTCTCTTCGTCGGTGGCCCGGGCCAGCTTCACCTCCGCCGGGACCAGGTCCTCGGGGGAGTCGGGATCGAGGAACGTGTTCACTCCGATGATCGGTATCTCTCCGCTGTCTTTCTTGAGCTCATAGAGAAGCGACTCTTCCTGTATGCGGCTACGCTGGTACTGAAGCTCCATCGCTCCCAAGACTCCTCCCCGCTCGTTTAGCCGATCGAACTCCGCCAGGACTGCCTCCTCCACCAGATCAGTGAGCTCCTCGATTAGGTAGGATCCTTGCAGGGGGTTCTCGTTCAGTGTCATCCCGAACTCACGGTTGATGATCTGCTGGATGGCCATGGCTCGCCGCACCGACTCGGCGGTCGGGGTGGTGATGGCCTCGTCATAGGCATTGGTGTGCAGCGAATTGCAGTTGTCGTAGATCGCAGCGAGTGCTTGCAGAGTGGTTCGGATGTCATTGAACTGGATCTCTTGCGCGTGCAGGGAACGGCCGGAGGTCTGGACGTGGTACTTGAACATCTGACTCCGCCGGTTGGCTCCGTACCTCTCTCGCAGGGTCCGCGACCAGATCCTTCGGGCCACGCGTCCCATTACCAAATACTCCGGCTCTAGCCCGCTGCTGAAGAAGAACGACAGATTGGGAGCGAAGTCATCTATCTTCATTCCTCTCGCCAGATAGTATTCGACGTAGGTAAAGCCGTTGGCCAGCGTAAAGGCGAGCTGGGTAATCGGGTTGGCCCCCGCCTCGGCGATGTGATACCCGGAGATGGAGACCGAATAGAAATTCCGAACACCGTGATCGATGAAATACCGTTGGACGTCGCCCATCAACCGCAAAGAGAACTCGGTGGACAGGATGCAGGTATTCTGAGCTTGATCTTCCTTCAAGATGTCGGCTTGAACCGTCCCCCGCACCACTTTCAGAGTCTCTTCTTGGATGCGCTCCCGCTCTTTCTGGTTGGGTTGACGGCCATGCCGTTTTCTGAACCTATCGACCTCCTGCTCGATGGCAGCGTTGAAGAACATGGCAAGGATGGCGGGGGCCGGCCCGTTGATGGTCATGGAAACGCTGGTCATGGAGTGGGTGAGCTCGAAGCCGGCATAGAGCTTCTTCATGTCGTCGAGGGTGGCGATGGAAACGCCTCCTTCGCCGATCTTCCCATAGATGTCGGGCCGTTCGTTCGGATCCTCGCCATATAGGGTGACGCTATCGAAGGCGGTGGATAGGCGTTTCGCCTGGTCGTTGCGACAAAGGAAATGAAACCGCCGGTTGGTGCGTTCCGGACCTCCTTCCCCGGCGAATTGCCGGCGCGGCGACTCGCTACTGCGCTTGAAGGGATAGACCCCGGCGGTAAAGGGAAAGTGACCGGGCAGGTTCTCGTTGAGCCGGAACTTCAGGATATCGCCCCAATCCGCGAAGCCGGGCAGAGCCACCTTGAGGATTCGGGTGCCGGAGAGTGTGTTCACACGGGTGGGCACCGTCACCTGGCGGTCGCGGACCTCGAAGGCAAACGAGCCTTCCTGGTAGGATCGCCGAAGCTTCTCCCAATCATGCACCAGCCTCCAGCACTCCGAATCCATCTCCCGGCGAAGCGCGTCGAATTGTTTGCCGATCGCCCGCCGGGCATGCTGTTCTCGGCACTCCCGCCTCGCTCCGTCCAGTCGATAGAGGCGCCGAGCCAGCGAGACCTGCTGCTCCACCCAGGCGCGCCCCGACCGCGCCGCCTCGGCAATCTCGCCCAAGTAGCGCACCCGTGCTTCCGGGATGAGCGGATGCCGCTCGCCGGTCACCACTCCCTCGGGAATCCGGAAGCTCGAGCGGAGCGGCCGCCCCAGCCGCTCCCGGATGCGCCCGATGAGGGCAAGATACAAAGCGGTGACTCCCCGGTCACCGAACTGGCTGGCGATGGTTCCGAAGACCGGCAGCTCGGCATCGGGAACGTCACGAGATAGTCCTCGATTGCGGCGGATGAGGCGGCGCACCTCACGCAGGGCATCCTCGCTGCCACGCCGATCAAACTTGTTGATGACGACGAAGTCAGCATGGTCGAGCATGTCGATCTTCTCCAGCTGCGAGGGGGCTCCGTACTCCGAGGTCATGACATAGAGGCTCAGATCGGAGATGTCGACGACCGCGGACGCACCCTGTCCGATTCCGCTGGTCTCCACCAAGACCACGTCGAAGCCCCAGGCCTTGAGGATCAGAATGGCCTGGCGCGTCGCCTGGGAGAGCTCGGAGCCCGACCCGCGGGTAGCCAGGCTTCGCATGTACACGCCCGGATGGTTTATGGCGTTCATCCGGATGCGGTCACCGAGAAGCGCTCCTCCCGTCTTGCGCTTGGATGGATCGACTGAGAGGATTCCGATGGCAAGCTTCGGGAAGTCCATCACCAAGCGGCGAACGAGCTCGTCGGTGAGAGAGCTCTTGCCGGCACCCCCCGTTCCGGTGATTCCCACCACCGGGACCACCCGCGGGGCGGCGCGCTCTTCGAGGGCGCGGGTCCAAGACGCCGGGACGCCCGGCCTGGCGCCGTCCAGCTCGGCGAGGGTGATGAGCCGGGCCAGCTTCGAAACGCCATTGGCGCCGATTCTCGAGAGGTCGTCATCCGTGAACCGGGACTTCAGGGGAAAGTCGGAAGCTTCCAACATGTGATTGATGATGCCCTGTAGCCCCCAGCGCCGGCCGTCCTCGGGGGAATAGATCTTGGTGACTCCGTACTGTTCCAAAGACCGAATCTCAGCGGGCACGATGACGCCCCCTCCACCGCCGAACACTCGGACGTGGGAAGCGCCGCGCTCCCGCAAGAGATCCACCAGATAGCGATAGAACTCGTTGTGTCCGCCCTGGTAAGAGCTGACGGCCACCGCCTGCGCGTCCTCTTGAATCGCGGACTCGACGATCTCCACCACAGAGCGGTTGTGGCCCAAGTGAATCACCTCCGCTCCCGCCCGCTGTAGCAGTCTCCGGATGATGTTGATGGAAACGTCGTGACCATCGAAGAGTGAGGCGGCGGTGATGAAGCGGACTCTGTTCCGAGGCTGGTAAATAGATATCGACGACATCCTCGTCCGGCCATCAACCGCCATAGTCCACGCTGTAGACGGGAAGGGATCCGGAGACGCCTTTGAACTTCGCGTCGCCCACGTAGCGCAGTCTTACCGTCTTCTTGACAGTCGGATCATAGAACTCGCCGTAGAGATCCTCTATCTCGTCGTGGTGGGTCAAGGGAAGCACTTCTGCCACCGCTTGCACGGTCTCCCGGCTAACCGCTATTCCCTCGTTGAAGAGAATCCCCTCGCCGTCGATCCGCACCAGAGCGTGGCTGGAATCTCCACCTCCTGGCTCGGCCGGGAGTTGGTCCACCGTTTCTTGCTCCGGCTCGACTTCTTCTCGCTTGGAAGCCGAGGACAGCCGACCCGCCACGTTGACGTTCCTCCCAATGACAGTGGTGTCCTGTCCTCCCGAGCTCCCGATGAAGTGGGCCAGATAGACCCTTCCATGGTGAATGCTCACTCCCATGGTGAACTTTGTTGGGCCTTCCTCTCGCAGCTCCCGCAGCTTCTCCTGGAGCAACACCGCGGTGCGCAGGGCGTTGAGCGCCCCGTAGCGGGAGCTCGGTCCAGCGCCGAAGGTGATCATCATTCCATCTCCCAAGAACTTGTCCACCTCGCCTCCGAACCGATCGATGATCTCGATGAAACGATCGAATACCGTATAGAGCGCCCGAGTGAGATCGCGCTCCGACACCAAGCCCTCCGAGGTCTTGGTGAACCCCCGAAGATCCAGGAACATTACCGTGGCGTTCACCGCGTTTCCGCTCACCTCGACCGATTCGGAATATCGGTAGAAGCGAACCGGCCCGCCGTATTGTTCGTAGATTTGCGCCTCGCTCATGACCGAAGGGAGAAGACGGATGCGGTCCCGAACGTGCGAGATGATCTCGAACCTCTGCACGGCGTGGGCGAGCTCGTCGAAGGCTTCTAGCAAGGTCAGCGGATTGAGCCCCGCTCCGACCTGTGCCTGGATGGAACGGGATCGAACCAGCTTGGTGCCGAGTCCCCAGGCATCGGAGAGTAGATGTCGGCGGATATCGGCGTTGAAGAGCATCTTGGTCATGTGGACGGGAAGAAGGTAGCTCTGCCTCTCGATGGACGGAAGATGGCGAGCCACTCGGGCCAAGAATAAAGGTTCATCGGTCAGAACCCGCGCTTCGATCTCCCGGTAGAGCAGGTCGTAGATCTCTGAGAAGACCTCGGGGGGGATGCGATAGCGGCTGTTGTTCGCCAGAATCGCGGCGAAATCGACCTCCCCGATGTGGGTAAGGGCCAAGGGGAGCTGATCGTCGATGACCGCGTCCGCCAGCGAGACACGCAGGTAGCGGCCCAGCAGGAATCTGAGATACCCCGGGCGACCCTGTTCGACGTCCCGAGAGGCGGCCTGCCAGACGTTACGAAGGAAGCGGGCGAGCAGAGGATGAATGGCAAACTTGGCCCGCTGCAGGACGGGCGTCCCGCCGGTCAGGCGTGCCACGATGTCCGCGATCTCTTTGGAATGCGACAACCAGAAGAGGTTCACCAGCCCGATGCGCCGGTCTTGAATGAGGGAGTTCACCAACGTGCGCTCGAGCAAGGTGGCGTAGTCTTCCTCGGCGCGGGGAGGCACCGGTCCTACCCCTTCCCGCCTTGCTTCCGGACAGAGCTCCAAGAAGAGATGCGTTAGATAGCCCTGGGCGTACCTCTGCAGTTGCGGGTGATGCTGGACGTAGTAAACGACCTCCTCCCCTTCGGCGACCTCGCCGGCGGGAAGGGGAGGAAGGCGACCGCCGAGGAGGTGCTCCGCCTCTTCCCGGCTACCTTCGATGTATCGGGTGGGGGCGAAGCCCTTGACTAAAGGCGACGAATACGCCATGAAGAGGCCGCGCTCTCGCAGAGTGCCATGGCACGGCCTACTGTTCGTTGTTGATGAGCTCTTTCAGTTCTTTGCCCGGCTTGAAATAGGGAACCTTCTTGGCCGGCACGTCCACTTTTTCACCGGTCTTGGGGTTACGTCCCTTGCGCGACTCCCGTTGACGGATACGAAAGCTACCGAAGCCGCGGAGCTCAATCTTGTCGCCCCTGTGTAGAGCATTGATGATGCTCTTGAAGACGGTGTCCACGATGATCTCGGAATGCTTCTTGGTAAGGTCCGAGACCCTGGAAACCTCTTCTATCAATTCGGCTTTAGTCATCGTCCACGACTCCTTAATTTGGGTTATGTCTCCGAAAAGCCGTAACCTCTACTTCGCATGGCCAGAAGGCAGAACTCTTTCACGCCGCCCCCAGCGCACCTCTTTAGGTCTCCTGGCGACCATCATCCTCGTCGGTCGCCTCCTCCTTGGACTCCCGTGACTCAGAGGCCTCGCCGGACGCGGCGGGCTCTGGCGTGCTGAAGTTGGCGTAGTCGGCCAGGGTAGCATTGGGTGAGCCCGAGCTCGCGCTCAGAGCCTGGTAACCGGCTGTGTCCATATCCATATCGACCGCCCGAATGGAAAGACCGATCTTGCGCTCGGCGTCGCTCATCTTGATGATCTTCATCTTGTGGACTTCGCCCACTTCCAGCTTGTCTTCGGGTTTCTCGACGCGCTCTTCATCGAGCTCAGAGACGTGCAGCAGTCCTTCCACGCCTTCCTCGATCTCCACGAACGCCCCGAAGTTGGTCAGACGAACGATCTTACCCTCCACCACGTCTCCCACCCGGTGGCGCTGCACGAACTCCTCCCAGACGTCTTTGGCCAGCTGCTTCAAACCCAGCGACAGGCGCTGATTATCCGCATCGATATTGAGAACCACCGCCTGGACGGTGTCGCCCTTCTTGAGCACCTCGGAGGGATGCTTCACGCGCTTGCTCCAAGACAGATCCGATATGTGGATGAGCCCGTCGATTCCTTCTTCCACTTCGACGAAAGCGCCGAAGTCGGTCAGGTTTCTCACCTTGCCTTCGATGCGAGAGCCGGGCTCGTACTTCTCCGCCAAGAGCTCCCAGGGATTCGGCTCGACCTGCTTCAGGCCGAGGCTGATGCGACGTTCCCCCGAATCCACTTGGAGCACCATGGCCTCGACCGGATCTCCCACCGATAGCACCTTGGAAGGATGCTTCACGCGCTTGCTCCAGGACATCTCGGAGACATGAATGAGCCCTTCCACTCCGGGCTCGAGCTCGATGAAAGCGCCGTAATCGGTGAGGCTCACCACCTTGCCCTTGACTCGGTTGCCGACGGCGAACCGGTCCGCCGCCGATTCCCAGGGATCAGGGCTGAGCTGCTTGTATCCCAGCGACACCCGTTCCGTTTCGCGGTCAAACTTGAGAACCACCACCTCGACTTGATCGCCCACATTGAAAATCTCCGAGGGATGGTTGATGCGACCGTAGGACATGTCGGTAATGTGCAGCAGGCCGTCGATACCACCGAGATCGATGAAGGCTCCGTAGTCCGTGAGGTTCTTCACCACGCCCCGGAAGACGCGGCCCTCTTCCAAAGCGTCCAGCGTCTTCCCCTTCCGGTCCGTTAGCTCTTCCTCCAAGACGACCTTCCGCGACAGCACGATGTTCCCGCGCTTCTTGTTGACCTTGATGACCCTCATGCGGAGCTCTTGACCCTTGAGGCTCTCCAGATTTCGAACCGGCCGCACGTCCACCTGCGACCCGGGCAGGAATGCTCTGACGCCGATGTCCACCGCCAGACCGCCCTTGATGCGCTCGATGACCCTTCCCGTTACCACTTCCTTGCTTTGGTAGGCGGCCTCGATGTCGTCCCAGACCTTCATCTTCTCGGCTTTCTCGCGCGAGAGGACTAAGTAGCCTTCCCTGTCCTCGGCTTTCTCGAGAAGAACGTCGACGTCGTCACCCACCTTCACGGTGAGATTGCCGAACTCGTCCAGAAACTCCTCTACGCGTATGAGACCTTCTGATTTGTATCCGACATCGATCACCACTTCGTTGGGAGAGATCTGGAGGACCCGTCCCTTGACCACCTCGCCCTCGGCGATGTTGCTGTTGTACTGATCGAGGAGCCTTTCGTACTCCTCGACCGGAATCGCTTCCTCGTCCGGCGTTTCTTGCGCAGTACCTCCTTCTAGAGCGCTGTTCTCGATATCGTTGGCTTCAGCCATTAATGTTTGTTACCTCCTGCGGATTCTTCGTCTGGCGACCGAGTGAGACGGGAAGGATGAGCGGATTGTGGCTCGTTTCGCCGGTGCGCGGGGCTTTCCCGCAAGCCGTTATCCTACTCTATTTTACGGGGTCCGTCAAGGCTCTCCCCCGTTCCTTTGGAGATGCGAGCCAGGGTCTCTCTCTCCAGCCGATGAAGCGTCTCCTCCGGCCGGAGTCGACTGGTATCGAGCTCGATGGCGTCCGGTGCCCTCACCAAAGGTGCATAGGGGCGGGCGCTATCGATGGCATCCCGTCTCCGGAGTTGCTCGCCCACGCCCTCTGGGGTGATCCCCGGTTCATTGGCCCGCTCGAGGTACCGCCTCTCCGCCCGGACGGAGGCCTCGGCGATGAGGAAGAACTTGAGCTCGGCATCCGGAAAGACCACCGTCCCGATGTCCCGGCCATCGAGGACCACGCCCCCCTCGTGGCCGATGCGTCTCCACAGCTCCATCAGGGGTTTCCGCACCTCCGGGTAGATCGCCATGCGCGAAGCCGCCTCCGCCACCTCCGCGGTCCGGATCGCTTCCGTGACGTCTTCTCCATCGAGGTAGATCCGCTCGTTCTGGTCGCCACCGAACCGTATCTCGCTCACGAGGGCCAGTTGGTGAAGCGAGGCGGCGTCATCCAGGTCGACTCCCTGCCGCAAGGCCTGGAAGGCCACGGCGCGAAAGGTGGCGCCGGTGTCGAGATACAGGTAGCCGAGTCGTTGCGCCAAGCCTCGGGCGGCGGTGGTCTTCCCGGCTCCCGCCGGACCATCGATGGCGATAATCAGACCCCGCCGAGCCATCGGAGAGCCTAGCCCTGCCGGTCTCTCGCCGGGCGCGCGCCGCCTGGCAGTGGGCGACCCGCTTTCGCTCTGAGGCTCCCACCGCGACTGCTGACCAGATCGGCGATCTCCTTCGGGGTCAGAGCGCGGTAGGCCCCAGGCGGAAGCCCGTGATCGCTCAACAAACCCACTCTCTCACGGTGGAGCTGAAGGACGGGGTGCCCCAAGGCCTTGAATAGCCGCCGGATCTCTTGATAGCGCCCTTCCTGGAGCACGACCGTGAGACGCGACTTTTCTGGCGACTTCGATGGGATTCTGGCCGAGCCCTTGGTGGGCGGACGCTCGCTCTCACGGCGACCGGGACGACCGAGCCCTTTCACCGATGCTACCCTCAGCCATTGCCCCTCGACACGGACCCCTCTCTTGGCCTGCTGGAGGCTGCGCTCACTGGGATGCCCGCGGACGGTGACCGCGTACGTCTTGGTGACGCCATAGCGAGGATGAGCCACCCGTTGGGCGAAATGACCGTCATCGGTCAGCAGCAACAGCCCGGAAGTGGCCATATCGAGCCGGCCCACCGGGAAGAGAGAACGAAGCGCTATGGGCAAGAGCTCCATGACCGTGGGGCGACGGCCCGGATCGGAGCGTGTGGTCAAATAGCCGACCGGTTTGTTCAACAAGATATATCGACGGGGCCGATCGGGGCGGACGCGCACCCCGTCCACCCGAATATCATCTCTCCGCGGGTCCACCTTCGCCCCCACCCGAGTCACCACCTCACCGCCCACGCTCACCCGGCCCTCAGCGATCATTTGCTCGGCCCGGCGACGGGAAGCGAGCCCGGAACGAGCGATGGTCTTGTGGAGCCTTTCCTCGGAAGTCATGGACATGGGTCAGACGATCCCGGGAGGACGCCTGGCACGGCGTCGAGTCATCGAGCTACCTCTGTTCTGGGCTCAGTTCTCCTTGGGGGTCTCGGTCGATGGATGGTCTGCTCGGTCGGCCACCGGCGCGCTGGCTTCGTCCTCCCCGCCGCCGCCGGCGGCTTCGGTCTCTCTCATGACCTCGCCGAGCTGCGAAGCGATCTCCTCCCCGAAGACTTCCGCCATGTCCTCGAGGTTGGGTAAGTCGTCGAGGCCCTTCAACCCAAAGCGGATCTGGAACTCCCTGGTGGTGCCATAGAGCAAGGGCCTCCCCACGACTTTTTTCCGCCCCATGATACGAATGAGCTTTTTTTCCAACAGGGTTCGAACCACGCCCGCCGAATGAAGGCCCCGCAAAGCCATGATCTCGGGAACGGTGACCGGTTGCCGATAGGCGATGACCGCTAGAGTCTCGAGGGCCTGCAGGGATAGCCGGGAGGGACGCTTCGACTCGAAGAGCCGGCTTATCCTCTCGTGATACTCGGGCCGCGTGGTGATCTGATAGCCGCCCGCCACTTGAGCAATCTGAAGGCCCCTTTCCGGCCCCTGGTACTGCGCTACCAGATCCTCGAGGTGTCCCTTGATGGCCTCACGTGGAACTTCCGGCAGCGCCTTGGCCAAATCTTTCAGGGAAAGCGGTTCCTCTGCCGCATAGAGCAGGGCCTCGATGCTGGCTCGGATCTCGTCCGCGGTGAGCCCGGTTCCCGCCGCCTCGGCCGCGGAATCCGCATCACCGCTATCCGTGGCGACGCCGCTGGGCTCGGCGTTTTCCTTCACCACTAGCTCTTCTCGTCACTCTCGGGCGTCGGGTCATCGGCGGGCCGGGACAGGTGGATCGTGCCGAAGGACCTTTGCTGATAGACCCGGAGAACGCGCAAACGCACCATCTCCAACAACGCCAGAAACGTCACGATGAGAAGCCCTCGGCTGGCCACCTGGTCGAAGAGCTGCTCGAACGACACGCTGCTACCCGGCGAGACTCGCTCGGTGAGGATCCGGATCATCTCCTCCACCGTCACCGTTTCTTTCTCGAAAACGATGTCTCTTCGCTGTCGGATCCGCTCGAGAACCGAACGGAACGCGGTCAGCAGCTCGAAGAGATCGACCTCCACCAGATCCTCCTGGCCTTCTGTTTCCTCCGAGCGAAGAGAAGCGAGGGAGCTCTCCGAGCGAAGCCACATGGCGCTTCGGAGTGTCTGCCTCTCATACAGCATGTGAGCCGCTTCCTTATAGCGTTGATACTCGAGAAGTCGAGCCACCAGCTCGGCTCGGGGATCTTCGATCTCGTCCTCTGTTCCGTCCTCGTGCGGGGGAGGTAACAGCATCCTGGACTTGATGTGGATCAAGGTGGCCGCCATGAAAACAAAGTCCCCGGCAAGGTCGAGGCTCAACTCTCGCATCAGCTCCAGCGTCTCCAGATACTGTCGGGTGATGGAGGCGATGGGGATGTCGTAGATATCGACCTCGTTCGTCCTGATGAGGTGCAAGAGCAGATCGAGAGGTCCGTCAAAGACCGGCAGCCGCACGTGGTAACGGGGCTCGTTCGGCCGATCGTCCTCTTCGGAAGGAGGACCAAGGTAGAGCTCAGCTGTTTTCATGGATTACCCGGAATTCTCCGGCGACGGAAGTTTCAACGCCGCTCGCACTTCTCTCATCGTCTCCCCCGCCACCCGTCGGGCCTTCCGTGCCCCCTCGCGAAGAACATCCCAGATGTCAGCCGGTCGCGCTTCGTATATCTTGCGTTTCTCGAGGAAGGGTTTCATGCGCGCCACCAGATGGTCAGCCAGCGCATTCTTGCATTCGATGCAGCCGATTCCGGCGCTGCGGCAACCCTCGGCAGCCCAGGCTCGGGTGTCGGCGGTCGCGAAGACCTCATGAAGATCGAAGACCGGGCAGACGTCGGGGTTACCAGGATCGCTTCGACGCTTGCGAGCGGGATCGGTCACCATGGTGCGTAGCTTCTCTCGAATGGTGGGCTCGTTGTCGGACAAGTTGATGGTGTTGTTGTAGCTCTTCGACATCTTGCGTCCATCGGTCCCGGGAAGCTTGGGAGTGGGGGTGAGCTTGACTTCGGGCTCGGGAAACACCGACCCATAGAAATGGTTGAAGCGACGCGCAATCTCTCGCGTCAGCTCGACGTGAGGCTGTTGGTCCGCACCCACCGGAACGACTCCCGCCTTGTACATGAGGATGTCTGCCGTTTGTAGCACCGGGTAGCCCAGAAACCCGTAGGTGTGAAGGTCCTTGTCCGCCAACTGCTCCATCTGCTCTTTGTAGGTGGGTACCCGCTCCAGCCAGGGGAGAGGCACCACCATCGACAGAAGTAGATGCAGCTCAGCGTGCTCGGGAACATGAGACTGCACGAAAAGGGCAGACCGTTCGGGATCGAGACCGGCACAGAGCCAATCGACCGCCACCTCGAACGTGTTCTTCTTGATATCACTGGGATCCGCGTAATCGGTGGTGAGGGCGTGCCAATCCACGATGCAGTAGTAGGCCTCGAACTCGTCCTGCAGGGCCGCCCAATTCTCGAGCGCCCCTACCAAGTGCCCCAGATGCAGCAGGCCGGTGGGCCTCATGCCCGAGAGAACTCTCTTGCGGCTCATCCCGCTCGTTCCACTCACGCTGCCAGCGCGAGACCTCGTAGAAAAAGAGCTATCGGGTAGGCCACCCAACCTAACACGATGCCCAACGCGCCGCTTACGAACAGACCGATCAAGATCAAGAACCCGTAAGGCTCCATGTACTTGTCGTAGAGATCGCCCCATTGGCGAGGAAGTCCCCAAGACGCAATCCACGACCCATCGAGAGGCGGTACCGGAATGAGGTTGAAGACACCGAGCACCACGTTCAAGAGGATGCCCATCCAGAACAAGAAGAGTACGTGGCTCTCCGGCCCCACCAGGCGAATCGCCACGGCGTAGCAGAGGGTGAAGAGGATCGCCAAAAGGAAATTGCTGACCGGCCCCGCTCCCGAGGTTAGGATTTGCCCCAGCCTGAAGTCACGGAAGTGGCGAGGCTGGACCGGCGTGGGCTTGGCCCAACCAAAGAAGACACCGCCCATAAAAAGCCCCATCAGCGGCAAGAGAACTGTGCCGACGGGGTCGATGTGAACGAGCGGATTCAACGAGATACGTCCTTCTCGCAGGGCCGTGTCATCGCCCTGTTGTAGAGCGGTCCAAGCGTGGGCACTTTCGTGGACGCTCAAAGAGAATAGGAGGACCAGATACTGTGTGAGGCTTCTGAAAATCTCTTGCGGCTCCAAAAGGCTCCCCGGGTTATGGTTTCCTATCCGGCGGGGATGCTAGCACAACGGTAACTCACGGTCAACTCTCGACAAATAAAGGATTTAATCCGATGTCATCTCGGCGAGGTGTCGCTGGACGCGCTCTGCCAGGCGGGGTCCGACCACGGTCGCCAGCTCCTCGACCGACGCCTCTCTCACACGTTTCAGACTCTTGAAGCGGTTCATGAGGAGCTTCCTCTTGCGTGGACCGATGCCCTGAATGTCGTCCAATTTGGAGTGGAAGCTGCGCACTGCCCTCCTCTGTCGGTGGAAGGTCACCGCGAAACGATGCGCCTCGTCGCGAATCCGCTGCATCAACTGCAACGCCGGCGAGCTCCGGGGCAGCACCAGGGGCTCGGAACGACCGATTTGAAAGAGCACCTCTTCCTTCTTGGCGATGCTGATGAGCGGAAGATGTGATAGTCCGAGCTCGGTCAGAGACTGGTAGGCGGCCCCCAGCTGTCCCTTGCCTCCGTCGATGAGTATCAGATCGGGCTGCTCGGCACCCTCTTCCAGCACGCGCCGGTAACGCCGCAGCACGACTTCCCGCATCGATGCGAAATCATCCGGACCGCCGGCCACCGTCTTGATCTTGTATTTCCGATGCTCGCTTCGCTTCGGCTGACCTCTTTCGAAGACGACCATCGATGCCACGATGTCGCTACCTTGAATGTTGGAAACGTCGAAGGCCTCGATGCGGGCGGGCTCGTCGGGAAGGTCCAGGAGCTCACGCACCGCCTGAAGCCGATCTGCCGCCTGACGACCCTCCTCTTGGTTCGCTAGCTCGAAGGCGATGCGGGCATTGCGAGATACCAAATCCACCATGCGGCGCTTGCCGCCCCGCTGTGGCACCACGATCTCCACCCTGCTTTCGCGCCGGCCGCTCAACCATTCCTGAACCAGCTCTCGGTCTGGAAAATCGAGGGGTACGTGGATCTCGGCAGGGAGGTACCGGCCGAGCTCGTAGTACTGTTTGAGGGAGGCGCTCAATACATCCTCGTCCGCGAGCGCCTCCAGCTTGTCGAGGGTGAAGCTGTCCCGGTCGACGACTTTGCCCGAGCGCATCGAAAAGACTTGCAGCACCGCTCGATGACCTTCTCGATAGTAACCAAAGATGTCCCGTTCTTCGCCCCGTACCGTCGCCATCTTCTGCCGCGTGTTGAGATCCTCGAGCGTGCGGACGGTATCCCGTAGTCGGGCGGCCTCCTCGAACCGTTCCTCCTCGGCGGCTCGGTACATTTCGTTCTGGAGCGAGACAAGGAGGTCGTCGTTCTTGCCCTCCAGAAAAAGGCGGGCACTCTCCACCGTCTTGAGATATTCCTCGCGGGTAGCGATGCTCTCCACACAGGGCGCGACACATCGTTTGATCTGGTATTGAAGGCAGGCTCGAGGGCGGTGGCCATCGAGCTTCTCGTTGCAGTTGCGTATGCCGAACAGCCGATGCACCAGGTTCTGCGTCTTCCGTGCCAAGCTGGCGGGTACATAAGGGCCCGAATAGACCGCCCCATCCGTTCCCGGACGGCGAACGATATAGATGCGCGGGTAGTCTTCTCCCACCGTCAGCTTCAGGTAGGGATGGTTCTTGTCATCGCGTAGCAGGACGTTGTAGCGCGGCTTGTGCGTCTTGATGAGGTTGTTCTCGAGCACCAAGGCTTCTCGCTCGGTGTCGGTGGCAACGATCTCCAGATCCCGAATGGACTCGACCAGGCGGTCGAGCCGTGTGCTGTCGATGCGCGAACTGTGGAAGTAGGAGCGCACCCGATCCTTCAGGGAACGCGCTTTGCCCACGTAGAGGATCTGCCCGGCTCGACCGCGAAAGAGATAAACCCCTGGTGAGGAAGGAAGCTCGGCCAGTTTCTGTTCCAGTACCTCGTTCATGCTCACCGGGGACGGGAGCGACGCAATGGCTTCTCCAGAAAGTCGGCTGTTGGGAAGAATTATAGCGCGGGAGAATGAGTGGCCGTACTGTCGGGGGGCCTTACGGGCTCCCCGAGGGGCGGGTCCCGTTCTCGGCCCGCCCGATCAAACGAGAGAAACCTCCTGGGTGGCAGAGGCCACCACGAAGCAACGCTCGTTGTTGGAATCGGGATCGGCAGGAATGACGAAAAAACCCGACCGGCCGGCCTGATAGCCCTGGGTGGTCCCCAGGATTTCCTCTCCGTCCTTGAAGCGGACTTTGATCTTGCGGCCCATCGGAGGTTTCGATGGATCGAACTCGTTCTTGTCTTCGCGCTTGGGTTGGCCGCGGTAGTCTTTGACGAAAAAAACTGCTTTCAGTTGTGAAATCTGCACTTCGATCGGCTTGCTTCCTACCGGAGCGTCGATCTGATTCAAGTGGAAACGCTCCTTATCGGGGAAGAAGTCGGCGGTCGTCCCTTTGATGATTCTTCCGTCCTGGAAGTGCACCACGACTTTGTTTTGCAACATCTCTAGAACCCTCCCCAGAGACCATTACAACACGAAAGAGGATACAACAACTCTGGCCGGCTTTGACAGAGCCTCCCCAGCTCACAATCCCATGGATCGTCTGAAGGCAACACTCCTCCCACACGCACAGGATGCACTCGTCCCTTTTCTCGCCAGATTGGCGAGGGGGTGGGCTTCTTAGCGCGGCGCATCGGCCGGTGCCCCCCTCGCTAGACCCGGTTCCCCCACGCACTTGATCTCTACCCCGAAATAGTAGAGAAATAGGCCGGAGGGCGGAGGAGTCTCCCCGACCGCACTCATCGCCGCAACCCACTTCGGAGCCCGACTCCCCGACTCGCTATCGCCGCTCCTTTGCTCTCGCGTTTTCGTTGCCGCAACGTTTTGTTGAGAGGGGGTGCCTCATGCCCAGGTTGGCAATCATGGGTTTCTTGTCTTTGCCTTTCATCACCTCCTGTGCCGCGCCAGAGGAACACGTGATCGATGCGTTCCTGGCGGCGGTTCGGGATAGTCGGGAAGAAGTGATCGCGGGCGTCTCCATGGTCAACCTTCCCGACGCTGACGTTCAGTCCTGGGAGATTGTCGAGGTGGGGCCGGAGTCGACCGAGCCCTACCGGCTGGGCGAGCTCAATACCGCGTTCTTCGAGGCGGTCAAGGCCTACGAGACCAAAGCCGAGGAGGACGACCGTTTTCTGAACGACAACCAGGACAATGCCCTTCGTTACCAGAACGAGATCAGGAAGAATCCGGATCACAAGTTCACCAGTGGATCCATGGCCGAGTTTCAAAAGGTTTGGGAAGGCAAGCTCGAAGAGCTGAAGGACCTCGAGAGCAAGCTACAAGCGGCGGAGGAGACTCTGAAGAGAGAAAGAGAGCTCATCTTCATGTCGGCCAGTATTCCCCTGAAGGACACCTTCCAGGGTGAGGTGGCGGTGAAGAAGGTCAAGGTGAGCGTCAACGGCGGATCCGGCTCGAAGACCTACGCGCTCACTCTGCGCAAGTACAACATCGTCGATTCGGAGACCGGGGTCAAGCCCATGGCCAAGTGGATCATCAGCGAGATTGAGGGTTAGCAAGCCCCGCACACGGCGATCGGGCACCGCTAGGCCGAAGTTCCGCTGGAAGCGGTTGCGTAAGCCGTTGGTCTGCTTCGGGAAAGCGGACAGATGGGACTCCTGTTTACTGGCTACAGTCTGATTCCAAGTAGGTCCAAAGCTCGTTTCTGAAGTGCAGTAGGGGTTGTTACCGCTTCGAAGCTAACCGCCTCG
>Ga0209002_10000300_pt1 | contig 38106 bp, 31 predicted proteins | sample Rifsed16ft2_FD_184010 | JGI IMG/M metagenome (GOLD analysis project Ga0209002, IMG submission 184010) | Soil microbial communities from Rifle, Colorado, USA - sediment 16ft 2 (version 2) | ecosystem: Environmental > Terrestrial > Deep subsurface > Rock core/Sediment | place: Rifle, Colorado...
TGGTATCGAATTGGAAGGTCATGGTTCTCTCGGTGAGGCTGGAGTGGTCTGGCGCAAAAATTATATACCCGCCTGGGAATAACTGTCGAGCAGCCGCATAACGCGAACTTGACGCGTGAAAACTGGTATACTAATATTTACCTTCCTCCCCAGACGCGAAAAATGACCAGCCGCATTCCTACACCACCTCCTCTGCAAATCCTGACCTCGCCAGATTGGCAGGATTATGAACTTTTGGACAGCGGGGATGGTCAGAAATTGGAACGCTATGGTCCATACCGTTTGCTGCGTCCGGAACCGGAAGCAGTCTGGCGGCGCAGTCTGCCGGAACGGGAGTGGATTAAGGCGCACGCGGTATTCAAACCAGCTCCCGAAGAAAACGGTGGTCACTGGCAGATGCTGCAAAAACTGCCGGAACGCTGGACGATGGAATACAAACAATTACGTTTTTATGTGCAAACCACCAACTCACGCCATCTTGGGGTGTTCCCCGAACAGGCTGCCCAATGGGATTGGATCATCCGCCAGATCGAACTCAGCCGCAGACCGCTGAAGGTGCTCAACTTGTTCGGCTACACTGGTTTGGCAAGCCTGGCGGCTGCTCAGGCTGGGGCGGCAGTCACCCATTTGGATGCCTCGCGCAAAGTGGTGCAATGGGCGAATGACAATCTGGCGCTCTCCAATCTGAGCGACCGCGGCGTGCGCTGGATTGTGGACGACGCGCTAAAATATGTGCAGCGTGAAGCCAGGCGTGGATCGACTTATGACGGCATTATCCTCGATCCGCCAAAATTCGGCCGCGGTCCCAAAGGCGAAGTGTGGGAGTTCTACAAGCTGCTGCCAACCTTGTTGGATGCTTGCCGGCAAATATTAGCGCCGCAGCCCGTATTTATTGCATTGACCGCCTATGCTGTGAAAGCCTCGCCATTGACCCTGTATTACGCCATGAAGGAAATGCTTGCCGGCAAAAACGGCACACTGACTGCCGGCGAAATTGCCCTGACTGAAAAAAGCGCCGGACGGCTGCTCTCCACCGCTATCTTTGCCCGCTGGAGCAGCGTAGAATAGTAAATATTGGAGGGAAAAATGACCGACACACCTACGATTACCCTGATCGGCCCCGGCGTGATGGCAGAAGCTGTCATCGGCGGCCTGATTCGCGACCGCGTCACCGAACCCTCCAAAATCACGGCTGCCGGCCCGCGGATTGAGCGCGGCGATGAGTTGACCCAACACTATGGCATTCATTACAACCCGGATAATAAAGCCGCTGCCCAGGGAGCCGAGATCGTCATCCTGTCGGTCAAGCCGCAGCGGTTGCAGGGAGTGTTAGCCGGGCTGCGCGGCAGCGTCGACCCGCAAGCGGTGGTGCTGTCCATCGTTGCTGGCGCATCGATTCACACCATCTCCCAGGGGCTGTCGCATCCGGCTGTGGTACGTGTCATGCCAAACACCCCGGCACAAATTGGTCAGGGCATTTCGGTCTGGACTGCCTCCCAGGCGGTCACGCCTGATCAACTGGAACTGGCGAAGTGCATTTTATCTGCACTCGGCCAGGAGATTTTCGTCGAGGATGAAAATCTATTAGATATGGCTACCGCACTCTCTGGCACCGGGCCAGCCTATGTATTCCTCTTCATGGAAGCCCTGGTAGACGCCGGCGTCCACCTGGGATTCCCAAGGCGCATCTCCGAGGCATTGGTGCTGCAAACCCTGCGCGGGTCGGTGGAATATTACGCTCAAAAGAAGGATCATCCGGCCCACCTGCGCAATGAGGTCACCTCACCCGGCGGCACCTCAGCTGCGGCGTTGTATTACCTGGAAAAAGCCGGCTTCCGTACCGCCATCAGCCGTGCCATCTGGGCTGCCTACGAGCGGTCGCAGGAGTTAGGACGCGGCAAGACCAGCACACCACCCGAGAAACAAGGCAATTGACCAGGAGGCTGAAATGAGTCTCTTCCTGCTGGACGACACGCTAAGTGTCGACGTCTATTTTGACCGATCCGATAACCAGTTCAGTGACAATGTCTGCATTCGCCTGTGGGAGTCCTGCCCGGAGGACGAGAAAATATTCATAGCGGATGAGACAAATCTGTTCCTGACGCCCGACCAGGCGCTGCAACTGGCGCAAATGCTGCTTGCAGCCGTGGACGACAGCATACACCAATAAAAATGCTTCCTAATTCACCCTTATATAGTTATTTACACAAACAGAAAAATTCCTATAATTAATCATGATAGTTTTCACAAACTGGGAGGGAGGGCGTTTATGGATAGTACGATTCGTGAAATATTAAAAGATAAAGGCGCGGAAGTCTGGTTCGTATCACCCACCACAACCATTTTCGAGACATTGCATCTGCTTTCTGAAAAAGATATTGGCGCGGTGGTCGTGATGGAATCCGACAAATTGGTGGGGATTTTCTCGGAGCGGGATTACGTCCGGCAGGCGGTCAAAGATGTCGGAACCATCAAACATCATCCCGTCGCAGAATATATGACCCGGGAAGTGGTGACAATCACCCCCGAGCAAACGGTCAAAGATGCCATGGTCTACATGACTGCCCATCGTATTCGCCATTTGCCTGTGATAGACAATGAAAAGGTGATCGGCATCATCACGATTGGGGATGTGGTAAAGACGGTCATTTCCGACCAATCGCTAATGCTCGAGGAGATGGAAAACTTTATCAGCGGGCGTTACGGTAGATAAATCCTCCCCCATTTTTGCCTGTTAAACAAAACACCGGGGCGCTATTCATCGCGCCTCGGTGTTTCTGTATTCTTAGCCTACAAACAAGAATTGAAAAGCTAACCGCCCCTCGTTGCGAGGGGCGGGATATCTTCCTGGGAGCAATTTGGCTGAAATGGGAGATAAAACCACTGGCGTTGTTTGGCTAGAACTTGCTCACCAACTCCATGTTAATCGCCTGAACCCCCCCGCCGCGTTCCGATTTGGCCAATTCCATTTCCAGAACGTAATTCCGGCTCGGTAAATTGTTCGGACGTACCGCATCCGGCAGGTTGGAATCATGGAAGAAAGCAGTGGCGTAAGGTGAATCGGGATGGCGGGTGTCGGTCAACCATAAACCGGGGCTGATACCCTTGATGTAGCGGATAAAACCGTACCCCTGGTCGCTGTGCCAGTAACACCAACCGCGTACCCGCGAACCGAGGTCGCCCCAGATTGGCCCTTCCGTTTTGTGATTGGCGGTCGGGATCAGGTTTGGCACCTGATAACCGGAGATGAAAAAATCAGCCTCATGGCGCAGCTTGCTGGAGACATTATCCAGGGCTAAAACTTCAACCCGCAAGCCTTTGTCCTGCAGCGCCCGCACCACTTGTACAAAATCGCCATCGCCGGAAGCCAGGAGAATGCGGTCAAGGTTTGCTGATTGCAATAGCGCATCGACCGCCAGGTCAAGATCGGCATTGGCTTTGCCATAGCGGTTGCCGGTTTCATCCTGGAACCACTGAATCTCTTTAACAATCACCTTGTAACCCATGTCGCGCAGCGCCGAGTGAAAATTCTGGGTGCCTTTGCGGTAATTTTCATCCCAATCAGCCCGGTCACGGTCGTAACTGACATAAGCGTTCATCCGCACCGGTTCCGAGTAATCCCGACAGGCAAACTCTCTTAATGCATCGTATTGCATTTTTTGCCCGCCGTTATTGTAGATATAAGATACATCAACATAAATCCCAATTTTGTTAATCGGTCCCGAGGATGGCATTGTATCTCCTGAAGATAATTTAAAATAACCAGCGGCCCGGGTTTATCGCCCGGGACCAATCCCTACCTGTTGATCCAAACATATTAAGGTGGAAACTGTTCTGGTAAAGTAATAAGATTAATTTGTACCATTATACAACGCAAGCAATTTTTTATATCTATGAAAATTACGATATTTGAGACTGAATCACGTAAAACAGGCCTGAAAATTGGGGACAGGTCGATTGAATTTCTTAAGGTTTAGCCGCGAACAGGCCTTATCAATTAGGGGTCAGATCGGCCAACGCCGGCTTGACCAGATTATTGATCCAGCGGCGCGATGCCACCCGCCGCAGGCCAATGATGAATTTAACCAATTCCTCGGTATTGACCACCAGGTACACCAGGTATACCGGCAGGTGCCACACAAGACCCGCAATTAAAGCCAGCGGCACGCCAATCAACCACAGCGAGATCAAATCCAGCCCAAGGCCAAAACGGGTATCGCCGCCCGGGCGCAGGATTCCGACGATGATCAACATATTCGAAACTCGCAGCCACATCACCGCCGCGGATACCGCCATTACTTTTTGGGTGTACCCGAGAGAGACATCGGAGATCTTGTAAATTTGAGTAATGTTGTTGATATTGAAGAATACGACTGCACCTATCAACATCGCGCCTATGATGCCGATGGTTAACGAGCGCCTGCCGTAGTCAAAAGCCCGATCCTCCCGCCCCGCCCCAATTTGATTGCCGATCATGATGCCGGTGGCATCCGAGATGGCGAGAAAAAGAACAAACGCCAGATTCTCAATGGAGAATACGATATTGACGGCAGCAATCGCCTCTGTGCTGATGCGGGCATAAACCACGGTGTAAACGGTGACGCCCAGCGACCAGGCCAGTTCATTAAAGGCAACGGGCAAAACGGTTCTGAAAAACTTTTTTAGGAATGACGGGTCGTAACCCCTTATATCGGCTGGCCGAATCGCAGCTGAGGTTTTTTTCCGGTAAACAAAATAAAGGAGTACGACGCATTCCAAATAGCGGGCGATCAGGGTGCCAATGGCTGCCCCGGCTACACCCAACTTGGGCAGTCCCAGGTGGCCAAAAATCAGCAGGTAGGAGAGAACGGTTTTGAATAATATCGCTAAACTGCTGATCAGCATGGGCAGGCGGACTTCTTCCGTCGAGCGCAGGACTGCCGAATAGCTGTACGTAATCGAAGTGACCAGGTAACTGAAGCCGACAATGCCCATGTACTGAGAGCCAAGCGCTACCACTGCCCGGTCTTCGGTAAATATCCCCAAAAACCTGTCAGGTATGAAAACGCCAATAACCGTGAATATCATTGCCGCACTGGCTGCCATACCCAGGCACAATCCCAACACGCGGCGAATGCTGGCAACGTCCCGCTGTCCCCAGTACTGGGCAGAAAATATGGCGGTCCCGCTGCTGATACCGAACATCACCAGTGTCATAATGAAAAATGCCTGGTTGCTTAGCCCGACCGCTGCCACGGCAGTTTCGCCCAACTGCCCAATCATGGCGACGTCGATGATATTCATCGAAGACGAGATCACGTATTGCAGAATGATCGGCACGGCCAATCGAATCAGGGTGCGGTAATAGGTTTTATCGGTAAACAAATAGCGCAGCATCGAAGTTAAATTATAAACGCAGGCAAAGTTGGAAAACGGTTATCCAAGCCAGCTTTTTTATAAGTTTGAGTTCGCCAGCTATACTTTTTTCTGATCCGGTTGCTCAGGGTTTACGGTCAAAGATTGATCGAATAAATCATCCAACACCATCTGCCCCATGATGTCACCGTAATCCACCAGCCGATCCATGAAACCGACCTCATCCATGCCAATCGGCTCACCCAGATTCACCTGAAAGCGGCGGAAATCTAACTTTTTAAAGAATGTCTCCACCAGGCCCACCTGTTGATCCTCAGCCGAATGTAAAAACACGCCGAACATCCGCGATAGCCAGTCCCACGGCCAAAAACTTGAGGCTTTGTGTGCATCAAATTTGTAAGGTTCTCGCCCGGTGCCAAAGGAAAGCAGGGTGGTCTCGTCGGGGTCCCAGTTCAGGATATAACGGGCTTCGTATGCCGCCAGATAACTTGGATTGGCATATGAACCTACCCCGCCATCGATATAGCGGCCTTCAACCACCGGGAAATATGTTGGTACGGTACAGGAACCCTGCACCGCCAGCACTACCGGCCAATCGGAGTATTCATCTTTCCACGGTTTGACAAATAGATTGCGGTTTTCCGCCAGGTCGTACAGCGTGATGACCACGTCAGTTGGCGGTTTAGCGATCCAATAATCGCCCATTTTCATCTCGCCGAACGACGCTTTAAGGAAGGTATTTAGTGGATCGGGAGGATATTGGTAACGGGTGAGCGGAAAAACCAATTTTCGAAGCGTGGTTGGAAAGACCTTTGGACCCAGCGTAAAATACAGAGCCTCAAGTTCGCTGGCGGTCAATCCGGCGCCGATCCCGGCCGCAATGATCGACCCGGTGGATGTTCCAGCGGTCAGTCGGGCGATGTCATGCAGCGGCAGTCCAAGATGCGTTTCCAGAATGGCGAGCGCTCGGGTGACGATCAACCCGCGAATGCCGCCACCATCGATGGCAACAGCCAAGTTTTTCCGGAATGGCTTCAAACCAATCTCCGTTTGGGATGGGACTAGGATTAGCGGACGAAACCGCCGAAGAAGCGGCCGATCGCCTGGCCAAACGAATCCAACCCGTTAATAATAGGCGTGAACGGATCAAAACCTCCGCCACTGACGATGGCTCCTCTGCCGCCACCCAGCGGCAGCTGTCCCGAAGCCAGATATCGGATATTCGGGCCGAGCAAGACGATCAGCGCCAGAATGAAAGCAAAAAATAACAAGGCCAGAAATGGGCCGTTGGTTCGGTCATGTGGATCGCTCATTTTTTGTCTCCTGAGAAATGAGAATAGCTTTTGTGCTAATTGGTCAGTTGACGTTTAAATGATTATAGCGTATCAAATATGCGAAAGTGACGGTAAATAATCAACAGTTTTATTAGAATATGTTTATAAATTCTATCCATTTAGATGTAAATGGTATATACTATTGCTTAGCTTATTATCGATACCAGGCTTCGAAAAGGCATGATTCGATTCGCGAACATGCAAAGTCGGGGAGCTGATTTACCCACTCGCCCGATTGCCGAAAAGCCCGCTTGATGGGACCCCCATCAACGGCTTTTTTTTAAAGGGAGGAAATTGACTTATGCGAAGACTACAGCTTTCATTTTTCAGGTTAACGGTTCTGGCTCTCATTCTTGTTTTCTTTTTTCGACCAGTGATTGGGACCGTCCCCATCGTTCGCGCCGCGATTGGACCGGTTGAATTTGCGGACATCCAGAGCATTAGTACTGCAAAGGTTGGGGTGTCAAACCCGCGCGGGTTTGCCTTCCTGCCGGCAGCCAGTGGATTTTTGCTCTGGGGAGAGCATTCTGAATTGGCGCAGGCTAGCCTGCTCACCAATTATGAGCAGGCAGGTGGAAGTGTCAATTTACCCGCTGGGTTGGACGGCAGCTCGATCGCCGCTTTTGACCCGTCCAGCCAGGGCTTGTATTTCCTTGGCAGCGGAGCAACCCGCCTCAGCAGAGTAAGCCTTAACGCAAAAGGTTATCCTGGGGCAACTGATAGTTCAATGACACGCTTTGACACCAGCAGCTACGGCGTACAGCAGCCATCCGGGATCACCTTTGACCCAGTTTCAGGCCGACTTTATATTCTGGACGCAAAAGGACCTCGCATTATCACGGTATCGCCGGCTGCCGGCCGAAACTTTGATGGCTCAACCGCCCGCATCTCGCGAATTAACCTAAACGGGGTAGGCGCAACAACCTTACGCGGTCTGGCATACAACCCGCAGAACGCACATCTGTACGCCGCTGCGCCATCTGAAGAGAAAGTCTACGAATTTAATGCAACCGGCGAAGCCGTCGCAGAAATAGATTTGGCCAATTACGACCTGACCAATATCCAAGCCTTGACCTTTGCCCCCAGCGCCGATCAAACCGATGATCCATCCGCCCAGTATCTTTTTGTATTGGATGGCGGGACATCCTCATCTTCCAGTACAGTTCAAACCAGCGGTCAGATTTTGGAACTGACGCTCGACCCCATGGCTGTGCCCTCCGGCACAACCATGCTGCCAGCCTCGCTGGTGCGGATGATTGATACATCTAGTGCCGCCTGGAATCCTTCCAGCCCGGACCCGTCCGGAATCGATTATTTCCCGCTAACCAACCGGCTGATCATTGACGACAGTGAAGTAGACGAAATGTCGGTGTATGCCGGCGCCAATGTCTACTTCTCTACCCTGGCTGGATCGCTGGCAGGGACGTGCAACACGTTATCTTTCTCGCGCGAACCCACCGGTATGGCCGTCAATCCGGCGAATAACCGCATTTACATGACCGATGACGACCGCAAGGAAATTTACGAGATCAACATCGGAAACGACCAGGTCTATTGCACCGCCGATGATTCAGTGACCAAGGTTAGCACCGTGACGCTTTTTGGCGGCACCGGCAGCGACCCTGAAGACGTAGCTGTTGGAAATAACACCCTCTTCATGGCCGGTGGTTCCGATGCAGAAGTCTATTCCTTCAGCCTGGGTGCCAATGGCGTTCTGGGCGGCGGTGATGACGGTCCGGTCAGCCATTTCGATACCTTGGCGCTTGGCTTCAAAGACCTGGAAGGAATCGGATACTACCAGGAAGCGGGCACTCTATTCATCGTCAGCACCAGCAGCAGCGATAAATATATTGGCGAAGTTACCGAAAGCGGGACACTGCTGCGCGCCTACGATGTAACCTTTATGGGTCTCGCGCAAAATATTCGATCCGATGTGAGTTATTCACCCAGCCTGGCGAATCCCAGCATAAAAAATATCTATATCGCCAGCCGCGGTATCGACAATGACAGCGGAACCGGTTCGAATCCGAATGAAAATGATGGCAAAGTGTGGGAAATTTCGATCAACCCTCCTCCACCAGCCACTCCAACGAATACTCCAACCCCAACGATGACATTTACACCAACATTTACATCAACGCCGACGATGACCAGCACAACCGGCCCCAGCCCAACACCAACCAATACCCCTACCGCCGGTCCGACTGCGACCTTTACCAATACACCTCTGCCGACCGATACTCCCACTTCGACCAGCACCTTCACGGCTACGCCTACGCCCACTCCCACGCCGGCGCCATCCAGTAATCCGCTGTATCTCTCCATGGCTTCCAACGGCTCGATCGGTGGCGTGACTTTTTCAGACGAGGATATCCTGCGCTTCGACGGACAGACCTGGTCGCTGTATTTTGACGGTTCGGATGTCGGCGTTGGCGGTTCCGATTTATTCGGGTTCCAGATTGTCAATGAGACAACGATTTTGATGGCATTCACCTCATCCATGACGCTCAACGGTGTGGCGGTGTCGCCGCGGGACATCGTTCAATTCAATGCCACCTCACTTGGCAGTGTCACAGCCGGTACGTTCAGTATGTACCTGAACGGCGTTGATGTCGGCTTGAGCACAAACAGCGAAGGAATCGATGCGGTATCTTTGCTGTCCAACGGCCAGGTGCTGATTTCAACCACAGGCAGCGCAACCGTTCCAGGTGTTTCCGCCGCAGATGAAGATATCCTGGCCTTCAGCCCGGTAACACTGGGCGAGTCGACCAGCGGAACCTGGTCGTTGTATTTTGATGGCTCGGACGTCAGCCTGGCAGACGGAAGTAATAATGAAGACATCGATGCCCTAGAAGTCGACTCCTTTGGCAACATCTATCTTTCGACCCTTGGTGATTTTCTTGTTCCAGGCGCGTCGGGATTTGATGAAGATATATTCGTTTGTTCACCCAGTTCAATCGGTATCAATACAGCCTGTACTTACTCATCCGCACTATATTTTGACGGAAGCACCTGGAGCCAAACCGCCAACGATGTGGATGCCTTCAATTTCCTCTCCCTAGGGCCAATCCAGACCCCCACGGCTACCCACACACCGACCAATACGCTGACGCCTACCAACACCTCAACAATCACCCCCACGTTACCACCGACCAACACGCCGACGATGACCCCAACTCCGACGGATACCAGTACGCCGACCATTGGCCCTTCACCAACATCAACCAATACGGCGACTCCGACCAATACGCCTACCAACACCTCCACCCCAACACCAACGCTGCCGCCGACCGCTACGTTCACCCCTACCAATACGCAAGAGCCTACCGCAACGTTTACTCCAACGGCTACACCCGTCATGCCTACCGGCGAAATTTACATTTCGCTTGACGGCACCGGCACAGTAGCTGGGGTAGCAGCCGAGGATGTCGATGTACTGCATTTCGACGGTGTCAGCTGGAGCATGTTCTTCGATGCCTCGGATGTTGGCGTAAGCACCAGCGGTCAAGACATGAATGATTTCGTGCTGCTGGATGCTAATACCCTGTTGATGACTTTCCGCTCGGCGTTCACCCTCGGTTCAATCGCGGTTGATCCATGGGATGTCATCCAGTTCTCGGCAACCTCATTCGGCGCCAACACTGCCGGCAGCTTCAGCCTGTACTTTGACGGCGAGGATGTCGGGTTGGAAACTGCCACCACGGAAGTGGTCGATGCACTGGATGTCCTTCCGGACGGACGCATCCTGATTTCCACCACTGGAAACCCGGTTGTCCCCAATGTGAGTGCGCAGGATGAAGATGTCCTGGCTTTCACGCCTACCACCTTGGGAGACGCCACCAGCGGCACCTGGGAACTGTACTTTGACGGAACAGCAGTCGGGTTGGGCGATACCTCAGGTGAAGACACCGACGGGCTGGATGTGACCGACAACGGCGATATTCACCTATCAACGCTGGTCGACTTTGCGGTTGCCGGTATTTCCGGGCTCAATGAGGATGTCTTCACCTGCACCCCCAGTTCTTTGGGCGCCACCACGGTCTGCACCTTTGCCAATACGTTGTACTTTGACGGCAGTCTGTGGGCTTTGGACTCTAATGATGTGGATGGGGTGTTTATCCCGTAAGCCAATTGACCAGAATTAAGATTTATTAACCGGTCTGGAGCAGTCTATCCGCTGCCGGACCGGTTTTTTTTTATTAACCAACCATCTGAATCCGCGAGAAGACTTTGATTATCGTTATAATTATCCGTGATTGTAAAGATACTTTATGCAATTCAATTTAACATCTCTCTGTTGGGAGTCCTGACAACGGTGGATATGTCCGATCGATTTCATCAGCTTAACGAGCAAATTTCATTGTAAAAGGTGGACGTGGATGACACCGGCATTGTGGCTCCTCAAAAGAGTGCTAATCCATGCGCTGATGGTTCTTCTCATAACCAGCTGCAATTTGCTTCCAACCCGGCAAGCTGCGCAGGAACCCGTTCCACCTCGACCCTCTAAAATTCTTCAAACGCTTCATACATCCGATTTTGGACTGGACCTTCCGACTGGAATGGTCTACCTGAAGAACCTAGATGGTTTCTTGGTATGGGATGAGCTTTCAAATCATAACGAAGTAAGCCTTATCGGAAAAAATGGCGAGGTGCAGCAGGTCGAAGTATCTCCCGATGCCTTGAAAGGGTTGATCGGAACTGTTTTTGATCCGCATACAAGTCAACTCCTTTTATTGAAAACTGATCAGATCCATTTTCTGGGCTTATCTGCCAACAATTCCAAAAGCGTAAATCTTACTGCCACGGGCACGCTGCCAATTGATATTAGTGGATTGGAGTTGATCGATCCGGCAGGTTTCACACGGGATGCCGTAAATGGCGATCTCTACATCCTTGACAATCATCCGACCAGGATCATCCGCTTGAGGCTGGATGCTGATATATCTGAAAAATCTCCTGACTTCGATTTGCTCAGGCTTTCCGGACAATTGCTTAGCCTTTTCGAAAATCAGATTTTACATACTCTCGCATTCAATCCTGAGTCAAATAGTTTGTTTACCGTTCTGCTGGATCAACAGGTCATTTACGAGATTTCGATGACCGGCAATCTGTTATCCACATATACTCTGAATGAACTTTCACTGGAAAACATTAGGGCGCTCATTTTTGCCCCCGGCGTAAATCAATCAGATGACCCGCTGGCGAACAATCTTTTTATTCTCGGCGGCATTCGTCCAGCCAATGGTAATGAACAGTCTGAGGCGGGAGAAATCCTCGAAATAACGCTTCATCCGACCAACCAGCCAATCGGTGTCGTTTTGCGGCCAAGTTACCTGGTCAGATCATTTGCCACCAATAAAAGTGTCTGGACATACAATAGCCCCGACCCATCTGGTATTGCATACTTGCCTGAAACAGGTGAATTTATTTTGGTGGATAGCGAAGTGGATGAATTCCCGCCGCTGGATGCGTTGCCGAATGTTTTTTACGCGACATCCAGTGGTGGACTTCAACGTACAGCCAATACCTATAAGTTTGCCACTGAAACATCCGGGATCGCGGTTAATCCGATTAACAACCATTACTTTATTACAGATGACAATGTTAGTAAGGTTTTCGAAATCGACCCTGGTCCGGATGACACTTTCTGGACTTTGGATGATATCCACATCGAAAAGTCAGTCACAACCGACGCAGAAGACATAACCTTTGGAAATAATACAATCTTTTTAGCAGGTGGAAATCAAGGCAAAATCCTGAGTTTCGGCCTTGGCGCTGACGGCATTATCAGCCTGGACGATGAAGCTCCAACAACTTTCGATACTGACGCCTTCGGATTTTCAGATTTGGAAGGCATTACATTCAATGCGGAAACCGGAACTTTGTTCATCATCAGCACTGCCAGTAGGGATACCTATCTGGGTGAATTCAGTCTCACCGGTCGTTTATTAAATGCCTGGGACCTGGCTTACATCGGCGGTTCGCCAAATCTGCGTTCTGGATTGACGTTCGCCCCTGCCAGCGCGAACCCATCCCTCACTCATTTATATATTGTAAGCCGCGGGATCGACAATAACGTCGACTCTGAAGAAGACGATGGCAAAGTAACCGAAATCTCCTTGACTGGTCCGGAGAACTAAAATTGCTCCCGGCTTGAGAAGACTACTGGAAGCTGCCTCGGATCAAGGCTATTGCAGAATGCTTCTTGGCCGGTACTGCAGCGCCTCCGCCAGATGCTGAGGTGCAATGTGCTCCACCCCGGCCAGGTCGGCGATGGTACGCGCCAGCTTGAGGATACGGTGATAGGCTCGCGCGGAAAGTTGGTATTGGTTCATGGCAGCCCGCATCAGACTCATGCCGGTATCGTCTAACACGCAATGATGCCGGATGTCCGCCGGGCGCATTTCAGCATTGGAGGCGATGCCATTGTCAGAAAAACGCTGCCGTTGAATGGTACGGGCATTTTCCACCCGGGTGCGAACTACCTGCGAGGATTCGCCTAAGCGCTGATCCGAGAGTTTTTCATATTCGACGCGCGGCACTTCAACGTAAATATCAATCCGGTCCATGAGTGGACCAGATATCCGCTTTTGATACTTGGTGACCGTCGAGTTGGAACAGGTGCAGGGTTTTACCGGATCGCCGTAGTAGCCGCAAGGGCAGGGATTCATGGCAGCTATCAGTTGAAAATTGGCCGGGAAGGACATCGAACCGGAAGCCCGGCTGATGGTCACGATTTTGTCCTCGATGGGCTGGCGCAATACTTCCAGCACCCGCTGTCCAAATTCGGGGAGTTCATCCAGGAACAATACACCGCGGTGCGCCAGTGAGATTTCGCCCGGATGCGGGTTGTTGCCACCACCCGCCAGCCCGGCGTGGCTGATGGTGTGATGCGGTGCGCGGAAGGGACGGGCGCGGATTAATGGCACATCCGGCGGCAATTGGTCTGCCACCGAGTAGATGCGGGTCACATCCAGCGCTTCTTCGATGGTCATGCGCGGCAATATGGCAGGCAGTGCCCGCGCCATGAGGGTTTTCCCTGCACCGGGCGGTCCGGACATCATTAAATTATGACCCCCAGCGGCCGCAACTTCCAACGCACGCTTAACATGCTCCTGGCCTTTGATATCGCGGAAGTCAGTCTGGACAATGATTTCCAGATCGTTGACTTCAATTGGCACTTGCGGCTTTATCGGTGCATAGCCGCATAAATGCGCGGTGAGGTCACTCAGTGACGACACCGGGATGACCTCCACCCCGGGAATGAGCGCCGCTTCTGGAGCATCTTCTACCGGCACAAAAATGCGTTTGAATCCATTTTGTTGTGCAGTAGCTGCCATGGGCAGAACGCCGCGGATATGGCGCACATTACCGTCCAGTGAAAGTTCCCCCATCACCAGCGAATCTACCAGGCATTGCGGCGGTAGTTGACGATTGGCAAGCAAGATTCCCAGCGCAATGGGCAGGTCGTAGGCTGGGCCGCCTTTTTGGACGGAAGCAGGAGCCAGATTAACCCGCACCTTCTTGCGCGGGTATTCAAACCCGGCGTTAGTAATCGCAGATTGGACGCGTTCTTTGCTTTCTTGCACACTGGCGTCCGGCAAACCCACGATGACGATCGGCGGCCGAAATCCTGGCGCCAGGTCCACTTCGACGTCCACAACAATTCCATCGAGGCCGATGACAGCGCAGGCGTTTACCTTGGCAAGCATGCAGTTAGTGTATGGGTGCTTGTTGGAAAAGTCAAACCGGAAAGCGACTTAATTGTCTACTTTCTCAGTTTTAACTTAGGCCCTTCGGGCGTGTCCATTAACTCCCAACCAGCAGCGCTGATCTGGTCGCGCAGGGCGTCGGCATCCTGCCAGCGTTTTTCGGCGCGGGCCAGCTGGCGCTGGGTTAACAATTCCAATACTTCTGCCGGAGCCTCTTCCGCTGATGGTTTCCAGTTTGCCAGGCCCAACCCCAGCACCTCGTCAAACTTCAATAGGGTTGCCTTGCGGACAGCAGCCGGCAAATCCGCACGCACCAGTTCCCAGGTGAGGGCAATCGCGCGCGGCATATTCAAATCATCATCGATCATCTCGGTGAAGCGCTCCAGATAGCCCGCGTCCACGGCGCCTGGTACGCCAAGCTCAAAACTAAGGCTACGCAGCCGGTCCAGCGACTTTGCCGCAGCGTCCAGCCCTTCCATGGAAAAATTCAATTTTTGACGGTAGCTGGCATTGAGGCAGAACATGCGGTAGGCCAGCGGGTCGTAGCCTTGCTCCACCAAAGTCTCGACTCGCAGAAAATCGCCGCTGGATTTGGACATCCTGATGCTATCATCCACCTGCAAGAAGTAGGCGTGCATCCAGAAGTTGGCCAGGCGGGTGCCATAGCAGGCTTCGGTTTGAGCGATCTCATTGGTGTGGTGAACCGTGATGTGATCTTCGCCGCCGCAGTGGATATCGAAAAACGGGCCAAGATACTTGGCGGACATGGCCGAGCATTCAATGTGCCAGCCGGGGAAACCCACGCCCCAGGGACTTTCCCATTCCATTTGGCGTTTCTGACCAGCCGGACTGAACTTCCACAGGGCAAAATCAGTTGGGTTGAGTTTCTCGCCCATGTCGATGCGCATGCCGGCTTGCAGGCCTTCGATGTCCAGCCGGCCCAGATAGCCATAGGATGGCAGCTTGCTGGTGTCGAAATACACGCCATCCGAAGTAATGTAGGTATAGCCGGCGGCCTCGATGCATTTAATGAAATCGACTTGCTCAGGGATATGATCGGTGGCGCGCGACCAAATGGTCGGCTCGAGGATATTCAGGCGCGCCAGATCATTTCGGAATTCGGTTGTGTAGGCTTCAGCGATTTGCCAGGCGGAAACACCCATACGGCGAGCGCCTTTTTCCATCTTGTCTTCGCCGGTATCGGCATCCGAAACCAAATGCCCAACATCGGTAATATTCATCACATGCTTGACCTGGTAGCCGTTGAAAGCCAGCGTTCGGCGCAGTAGATCCTCAAAGATGTAGGTGCGCAAATTGCCAATGTGAGCAGAGTTGTAAACGGTTGGACCGCAGGTGTAGAGACCGACTTCGTCTGCTTTGAGCGGCTCGAATTCGCGGACTTCGCGCGCGTAAGTATCGTAAAGGAACAACTTGGCCATAAGGACACCCGCCTGATTTGTAGGTTGACCCTGATTATACAGGCGTTCAGGGTTCAAACCAAGAAATTTAGAAAACCGCGCTTAAGGTTCAGCCGGTGGTCAACAGAACGATGCCGCCCACCGTCATCGCCATGCCAACCGCTGCTTTGACGGTCATGGGTTCGCCGCCGAAAGCCAGCCCCATCAGCGCGCCAAATAATGGCGAGGTGAAGGCGATCGGCATCACCCGGTTGAGCGGCGCTCCCTTGATGGCGGTGTAAAAACACAGCATACCCACAGCGCCTGCCACCACCCCGCCGCCGATGATCATATAAAGGAGGGACTTGGACCCTGCCTGAGGAATGGTCTTCCATTGTGGGTAGCTGACGATGCCCAAAATAACCAGTGCCACCGCGGTGCGGATGGTGATCCCCATGGTCGGGCTGAAGTTGCCAAGATGCAACCCCTTCTTTTCGAAGTAACCCCCAACTCCCCAACATATTGCTGTGATCAGTGCAAAAAGCTGTGGTTTCATGTGTTTGCTGTCCTTAAATGTAATGAATATGCGAATTAAACTTAAAGAATCGCAAAATCGCTTGAATTGTGGATAGAAATCCTGTAAAATGTGGAGGAATGTGGAGATAAGTGGGTGGAAGTGGTAGGGAACGCCGGTTTTACCGGCGTTCCACCATTAAGGGAGATTTAGAACTTATGTTCCTTGGGCAGTACGAGCACACCATTGATGACAAAGGCCGCATGACCATTCCTTCCGGTTACCGGGAGTTGCTGGACGGCAGCGCTTACGTCACTCGCGGGTTCGATCAGAACCTGTTGGTGCTGCCACCCGATAAGTTCAACCAACTCGCCCAAAGCATCTCCGACGCCAGCATGACCGGTTCCGATGGCCGCGACTTCCGCCGGTGGATTTTCTCCTCCGCCAGCCGGGTCGAGGTCGACAAAGCCGGCCGTATCCTCATTCCGCAATTTTTGCGGACTTTCGCCGGCCTTGACAGCGACGCCATGGTCGTAGGCAATGGCACCTACTTCGAGATCTGGTCTTCGGACCAGTGGAACCGTCACGAAGAGGCCAATGACCCGGCGAAACAATCGGACCGGTATTCAGACATCAGCATTCGGTTGTAACCAGATGAAGGCAGTCCACTTTGCAGCCACAGCCTCCGCATCTGCCCGTACTTTACCATGAAATTATAACTGCTTTGATGCCACGCAGCCCAGGCAAATACATTGACGCAACCGTCGGGGCAGGTGGACATGCCTGGGGGATTTTGGAAAATAGTGCACCGGATGGCCTTCTATTGGCACTTGACCGAGACCCGCAGGCGCTGGCAATCGCAAGTCAGCGCCTTTTAGTTTTCCAAGACCGGGTAACGTTTGTCCACGCCTCCTATGTGCAACTGTTGGATGAAATGCTAAAACTTGGCTGGCAGTCAGTAGATGGGATCGTCTTCGACCTTGGGCTCTCTTCCATGCAGCTGGATACACCGCAGCGCGGGTTTTCTTTCCAGAGCCAGGGGCCGCTCGACATGCGCTTTGACCCCACCCAACCGCTGGATGCCTCCGAACTTGTCAATAATTTGCCGGAAAATGACCTGGCTGACCTGATCTGGCGTTACGGAGAGGAACGCGGATCCAGGCGTATCGCCGCCGCCATCGTTCGTCAGCGGCCGGTGATCACCACCCAGCAGCTGGCGGAGATCGTCAGTCGGGCGATGGGCGGACAGCGCAGCCGAATCCACCCGGCCACGCGCACCTTCCAGGCGCTGCGGATCGCGGTCAACCAGGAGCTGCAGTCCGTCGAAAAAGTGCTGCCCCTGGCAGTATCAGCTCTCATCCCTGGCGGCCGCGTGGCAATCATCTCGTTTCATTCCATGGAAGACCGTCTCGTGAAACATTATTTTAGGAATGAAAGCAAAGACTGTATATGTCCGCCGGAGCAGCCAGAATGCAATTGCGACCACAAAGCCACACTCCGAGTCATCACCCGCCACCCCATTGTCCCCGCCGATGAAGAAACGTTAACAAACCCGCGTGCGCGCAGCGCCCGGCTGAGAGTCGCCGAAAAGCTCGAAATGGCATAACCCTTGCATACAACCGGATACCAGAACTGCCAATAAACCACTTATAGGAGCACCACCCAGTGTTTGACCAGCGAATAGTCCAAGCATACCGACAAGCCCCCTGGCGCGTACAGCTCCAGTGGATTGGTGCGCTCCTGCTGGTGCTGGTGGTTGGCATGCTGATTGCCGGTGTTTATCTGTACTTGTCTGCCGAAGCTACTGCTGCCGGCACGCAAATTCGCGAACTCGAACTGGAACGCGAAGACCTGCAAATCCGCATTGCCGACCTGAGCACCCAGCTGGCGTTTTTACGCTCGGCAGCTTTTATGCAGGACCGTGCCGAAGCGCTCGGATATAAAACTGCACACCAGGGAGACATCGTCTACATCCCTGTTCCCGGTTATTCCGGCAGGCAGGTTGTCTTCCTGGCGCCTCCACCCGGAAATGAATCGGCCGACGCTTCCATTATTAAACCAGCATATAAGGAATCGCTGTGGGAGTGGCTGTACCAGGGCACCTTCGACTTAATCGAAAGCCGGGGGATAAAGCCATGAGTAACAGCAACGGACGAATGCGCTTAATTGGAGCAATTTTCATTATCGCCGGTCTGGCGATCATTTTTCAAATTGTGCGGGTGCAGAACAGCCCGCAGGCAAAAGAGCTCATTTCCTTCCTGGAAAAGACCTACAACCAGGAAGTCCGGATATTAAAACCCGAACGCGGCAACATTTACGACCGCTGGGGCAATCTGCTGGCCGGCAACACCGAAGTATATGAAATCGGCATCGCTCCCCCGCAGGTGATTAACTCAGACACCATTGCCCAGGATTTGTCCGCCATCCTTGGGTTGGATTACTCCCAGGTCAAAAAGATTGCCCGTTCCTATGTAGAGGAAGGCAACGAAAAATACATGGTTGTCGCCGATTTCGTCTCAGCGGACATAGTTCACCAGCTGGAGAAGAAACTGGCTGAATACGAAATTGCCGAGAAGCCTAAAAAAGGAGCAACTCCCTCACTCAACGGGGTGCACTGGGTGGCACATCTGCGCCGCAGCTATCCTGAAAACTCTTTAGCAGCCAACATCCTGGGCTTTTACAATTATTACGACCGGGTAGATGGACGCGGAATTTTAGGTCTGGAAGAACAGTATAATAACCTTCTGGCAGGCACGGATACACAGGTCGTGCTGCCCATGAACCCAACCGCAATTCAGGAGATTCCCTCGGTTCCACCGGGCTCCAGCCTGATCTTAACCATTGATCGCGGCATTCAGGTAGCCATGGAGCGCATCGCTCAAAAAGCGCTGGAAGACAGCGGAGCCGAGGCAGCCACAATATTGGTAATGGATCCGGAAACCGGTGAAATGCTGGCGGTGGCAACCACCCCGGCATTCAACCCGAATGAATATCAAAAATACGGCGACGTCTTCCCGCTGGGGAGTCATTACAACCGGGCGATCAGCCAGTTGTACGAACCTGGCTCGGTCTTCAAGGTGCTAACCATGGCGGCTGCCCTCGACTCGGGCACCGTGACCCCCACAACTCCTTTTGTCGATACCGGCGCCATTGAAGTTGGCGGTTTGTGGATCTACAACTGGGACCGCGGCGCCTGGGGCCCGCAAGATATGACCGGCTGCTTGCAGCACTCGCTCAACGTCTGCCTGGCCTGGATTGCCACAGAAATGGGGCCGACCACTTTCTACACCTACATCCAGAATTTTGGTATGGGCAAATACACCGGCATCGACCTGGCTGGCGAGCAAGTCTACCCCCTCAGCCTGCCTGGCGACCAGAACTGGTACCCGGTCAACCTTGGCACAAACTCCTTTGGCCAGGGCGTAGCTGCCACCCCCATCCAGATGATCACCGCCACCGCGGCAATTGCCAATGACGGCAAAATGATGGCGCCGCACGTGGTCAAAGCGTACATCCAGGATGGTCATCAGTATGACATCAGTCCGCGGTTGGTGCGCCAGGTTATTTCAGCTGAAACAGCACACACGTTGAGCGAAATGTTGGCCAATTCGCTGGAAAACGAAGCCTCAATTGCCCTGGTAGAAGGTTACCGCGTCTCCGGTAAGACTGGCACCGCGGAAATTCCCGGTCCGCGGGGGTATGAGTCCAGCGTGACCAATGCCTCTTTCGTTGGCTGGGGACCTACGGATGACCCCAAATTTATTGTTTACATCTGGCTGGAAAAACCAACCAGTTCTCCCTGGGGTTCGGTTGTCGCTGCCCCTGTCTTCAGTGAAGTGGTCAGCGAGCTGACCGTATTGATGAAACTGCCGCCCGATTCAGTCCGCCAGCAGATGGCACAACAATAAGGAAACACTTTGCTCACCTTTGCCGACGTCCTCGAAGCCTTAACCGGCACCCGCCCCGAAGCGGCTACCTTGCTCATCAGCGAGGCAGCCATTGATTCGCGGCAGGTGATCCCGGCAGGCATGTTCGTAGCCTTAAAAGGCGAACGAGCGGATGGACACGACTTTGTCGAGCAAGCTTTCCAAAAAGGGGCGCATCTGGCATTGGTTCAGCGCGATTTGGATCTGCACTGTCCGGTGATTGACCTGCGCAAAGGCAGCCTGGGACCGCAGATGACCATTCCTGTGCCCCCCTTTGCCCTGCGCGTGGAAGATACACTCAAGGCGCTGCAGGATATCGCCCGCTATTGGCGGCGCAAACATGACCTGCATGTGATTGGCATCACCGGCTCCGTCGGAAAATCGACCACCAAAGAATTGATCGCCGAGGTGCTCAGCCTACGTTACCGGGTTCTTAAGAATCCGGGCAATCTCAACAATGAAATTGGGCTGCCGCTAACCCTGCTGCATCTCAGCCCGGGTCACCAGGTGGCGGTGCTGGAAATGGGCTTTTATGTGCCCGGCGAGATCACCTTCTTGTGCGACTTGGCGCTGCCGCAAATTGGCGTCATCACCAATGTCGGCACGGTCCATGCAGAACGCGCCGGCTCACAGGAGAGCATCGCCAAAGGCAAAGCCGAGCTGGTTAAGGCGCTTCCTCCGGCTCCGGATGGCGTCGCCATCTTGAATTACGACGATCCCTGGGTGCAGCCAATGGCTGAACTCACCCGTGCCAATGTGTTTTATTACGGTCTCGATCCCCGCGCCGATTTGTGGGCCGATAACATCGAGAGCCTCGGGCTCAAAGGCATCACTTTCCAGATGCATTTCCAGAACGAAGTGATGCATGTGCGCATCCCGCTGATCGGACGGCATTCGGTGCACACCGCCCTGCGGGCTGCCGCGGTCGGCGTGGTGGAAGGCATGACCTGGAGCGAAATTATTGCCGGGTTGCGCCGCAGCCATACACAATTGCGCCTGGTGGTGGTCAATACCGATAGCGGCGCGCTGCTGGTGGATGACTCTTACAACGCCTCGCCCGAATCAACCCTAGCGGCGCTCAATCTGCTGGAAGAAATCGAAGGCCGCAAGGTGGCGGTGCTCGGCGATATGCTCGAGTTGGGACCCTACGAAGCCGAAGGGCACGAAATTGTCGGGCGGCGGGCAGCTGAGGTGGCTGACCTGCTGGTCACGGTTGGAAACCTGGGTAAACGGATCGGCGAAGCTGCGCGTGAATCAGGTTTGACCGCGGATGCCATCATCAATTGCGAAGACGTGCCGCAAGCCATTGAAATTCTGCAAGGATCACTGCTGCGAGGGGATGTGGCGCTCATCAAAGGTTCCCACGGACTGCGCATGGACCGCATCGCTGCGGCGCTGGAGGTACAAGAATGAGCAGTACTTCCGTCGCCCTGGCATTAAGTGTTTTTGGATTTGCCCTCGCCATCATCTGGGGTCCGCCTTTATTACGAGTTTTGCGCCATTTCCGCATTGGCAAAATGATCCGGGTGGAAGGTCCAGAAAGCCACGTATCTAAAATGGGCACCCCCACCATGGGCGGGGTGATGATCATTCTGCCGGTTACGCTGGTGACCATCTTGCTCAATGCGGCTTCATTAATTGGCATGCCGGTTCTTGGCCGGTCAGTTTTGGTACCGCTGCTGGCGCTGCTGGCTTTCGCGGTGTTGGGCGCCGTGGACGACTGGGAAGGCATTCGAGGACCGCGGCGCGGTCTTGGCATGCGCATTCGCACCAAATTCCTCCTGCAAATTGTGTTGGCAGTTGCCATCGCTTTTGCGCTCAAATATTTGCTGCAAGTGCCGGAGATGTTCTGGCCGGGCATCGATGTGGTGATTCCACTGGGAAACTGGTACATACCCATCGCCACTTTTATCATCGTCGGCATGTCGAACGCGGTCAATTTCACAGACGGGTTGGACGGTCTGGCTGGCCTGATTGCCGCGACAGCCTTTGCCGCCTACGGCGGAATCGCGCTGCTGCAGAACCAGCTTTTCCTGGCGCGTTTCTGCTTTACCCTGGTCGGCGCCATATTCGGCTTCCTGTGGTTCAACGTTCACCCGGCTGAATTGTTCATGGGTGACACCGGGTCGCTGGCGCTTGGCGCGGTTCTCGGAGTGGTGGCGCTGATGACCGGACAATGGCTGCTGCTGCCCATTATTGCCATTATTCCCGTCTCCGAAGCCCTTTCCGATGTGCTGCAAATTTTGTACTTCCGCCGCACCAAGGGGAAACGCCTATTCCGTATGGCTCCGCTGCACCATCATTTTGAACTGGGCGGTTGGAGTGAAACTCAGGTGGTGCAGCGCTTCTGGTTAATCGGCCTTTTATTCGCCATGCTTGGCGTGGCCCTGGCGGTGGTGTGACCATGCGCAACTGGACTGGTCAGCGCGTTCTCATCATCGGTGCAGCCCGGCAAGGGCTGGCGCTGGCGCGCTATTTAGCCAAACGCGGCGCCGAAGTGACGTTGAACGATCAACGCACGGCAGAACAATCGACCGGCGCCATTGAATCCCTAAAAGGCATTCCTTTGAAATGGGTTCTTGGCGGGCATCCGCTCGAGTTGTTAGACCAGGTTGATTTAGTCTGCCTATCCGGCGGCGTTTCGCCGGACATGCCGTTGGTGGTCGAAGCCGCCCGGCGCGGCATTCCGCTTTCCAATGACTCGCAATTATTCCTGGAAGCTGTCCCCTGCCCGGTGATCGGCATCACTGGCTCTGCCGGCAAGACGACCACAACCACCTTGGTCGGACGCATGGCGGAGGCGCACGTGCAATTGCCGAACCGCGCCTGGGTCGGCGGCAATATCGGAACGCCTTTGATCGATCAGTTGGATCAAATGCAGCCCGCCGACCTGGTGGTGTTGGAGCTTTCCAGCTTCCAGCTAGAGCTGATGACCAGTGCGCCGCAAATCGCGGCCGTATTGAACATCACCCCCAATCACCTGGACCGTCACGGCACCATGGCAGCTTACACCGCGGCAAAAGCCCGCATTCTGGATTTCCAGCCAGAGAACAGCGTCAGCATCCTCAACCGTGACGATTCCGGCTCCTGGGATTTGCTTCCCAAAGTCCGAGGCAAGCTGGTCAGCTTTGGCTTTGAACGTCCCGACAATGGCGCAACTGGAACTTTCATTGAAAATGGACAGTTGATCTGGCAATCGGCTGGAACGACCACGGCATTCCTTTCTAGATCCGATATCCTGCTGCGCGGCGATCACAACCTGGCCAGTGTGTTGGCTGCCGGCGCCATTGGCTTCGCTGCCGGTTTCTCCGTAGAAGCTGTGGCAGCTGGCGTGCGCGGCTTTACTGGCGTCCCCCACCGGCTGCAACTGGTACGCGAACTGCGCGGCGTGAAATACTACAACGACTCGATTGCCACGGCTCCCGAACGGACTTGCGCTGCCATTCGCTCTTTCACTGAACCAATCGTGGTACTGCTCGGTGGACGCGACAAGAACTTACCCTGGGATGACCTGGCTGCATTGGTGCATGAACGCGTCGACCATGTGGTGGTTTTCGGTGAGGCCAGCATCAAGATCCTGGCAGCCCTTGGCCCGGTTCGACCGCAGCGCCGACCCTACACCATACAACATTGCGGCGACCTTGAAACCGCTGTTGAGGCAGCTGCCGAGGTGGCAGAACCTGGCAGTGTGGTACTGCTGTCACCGGGCGGCACCAGTTACGACCAATTTAATGATTTTGAAGAAAGAGGAGAGGCCTACCAATTATGGGTGAACAGGCTGCCGTAAATACCAGAGTCAGTCCGGTCAAAGCCGGTACATCCCCGCGCCCGGTGCGCCTGGGAATCGACGTTCCGATGTTGTTATCGGTCGCCTTCCTGCTTGGATTCGGGTTGTTGATGGTCTATTCTGCCAGCTGGCAGCCTTCCATGCTGCGCGAGGAAGAACCGGCTTACTACCTTATCAACCAGTTGAAATGGGTGGTAATCGGAGTTTCCGGGGCAGCTATATTAATGTACATTGATTACCGCCGCTGGCGCAAGTATATTGTGCCGATCATGCTGCTCATGCTGGGTATGCTGGTGGCGGTTTTGATCTTTGGCGAGATGCGTTACAACTCCAAGCGCACCCTGTTAGGCGGGTCGATCCAACCTTCCGAATTGGCCAAAGTTGTCATAATCATGTACCTGGCCTATTGGTTGACCGCCAAACGCGAAGTCATCAACAATATCAAGTTCGGTCTTTTCCCCATGGCGGTCATCCTCGGATTGACAGCTGGATTGATCATCCTGCAGCCGGATATCAGCGCCACCATCACCATTTGCGTGCTGGGAATGCTGTTATTCTTCCTGGCAGGGGTCGAGTACAAGCAAATTCTATTGATATTCCTCATCGTCGGCGTCCTTGGCGCGTTGATCATCGCCGTTTCGGATACCGGTCAAATGCGTATTTCGCAGTATGTGGCAGGTCTGCAGGATCCAGCGACCGCCTCACTGCACATTCAGCGCTCCATTGAATCAGTCGTGCGTGGCGGATTCTTTGGTGTGGGCATTGGAAAAGGCTCCACCAAGTTCAGCCTGCCCGTTTCCCACACCGATTCGATTTTCGCGGTCATCGCGGAAGAAACCGGTCTGGTCGGTGCGGCAGCAGTTGTGCTGTTGTACCTGGTTTTCATGTGGCGCGGCTTGAAAATTGCCTCGCACGCCACCGATTTCACCGGAAAATTACTGGCTTCGGGCCTGACTTGCTGGATTGTGATGGAAGCCATCATCAACATGGGCGTCATGGTGAACTTATTCCCGTTCGCCGGCAACGCCCTGCCTTTTATCAGCGCCGGCGGGTCCAGTCTGACCATGACCCTTGGTGCAGTCGGATTGATTTTCTCTGTGGCGCGGGTTTCCTCGCGCGAAAAGCAGGAACAGGAAGGTAGGTCATACGGTGCGGTTGTTAATTTGCGCCGGGGGGACCGGAGGGGGCGTGTATCCCGCTCTCACGGTTCTACAGGCATCAGGTAATGAAGCAGACCCGGTTCTTTGGGTTGGCGGAGAAAAAGGCATGGAAGCCGAATTGGTAACACGCCTTAATATCCCCTTTACCGGCATTCCCGCGGCTGGCGTGCACGGCGTCGGTCTGCGCGCATTGCCGGGGAATCTGCTGCGCCTGATGCGCGGAACATTGGCATCCCGCCGCATTTTGAAAGACTTCCGCCCGGACGTGCTGCTGTTCACCGGCGGTTATGTGGCAGTGCCCATGGCGTTGGCTGCCCGCCGTTACCCATCGCTGCTTTATGTACCGGATATTGAACCCGGATTGGCACTTAAAGTCCTGGCACGCTTCGCGGATTGTATTGCGCTGACTGCCGAGGATTCAAAAGCCTATTTTTCCAAAGCAAAGAAGCTGGTAGTCAGTGGCTACCCCACCCGGCCTGAATTCGCGGCCTGGACTCGGGAAAGCGGCCGAAAAGCGATTGGATTGAACGATAACTTGCCGGTCTTGCTGGTTTTTGGCGGCTCAAAAGGCGCCCGTTCGATCAACCGGGCGTTGATCTCGGCGCTGCCGGACCTGCTGCCGCACACCCAAATCGTGCATATCAGCGGCCAGCTGGATTGGAACGAAGTTGACTCTGCGCGCCAGAACCTGACACCTGAATTGCTGGCCAATTATCACCCCTATGCCTACCTGCACGAAGAAATGGGAGCAGCGCTGGCCAGCGCGGATCTGGCAGTCTCGCGCGCCGGGGCTTCCAGCCTGGGCGAGTATCCGTTGTTCGGCCTGCCTGCCATTCTGGTTCCTTACCCGCATGCCTGGCGCTACCAGAAGGTCAATGCGGATTATCTGGCAAAGCACGGTGCTGCCCAGATCATCGAAGATGGACAGCTGCCGTCTGTGTTGACTGCCACCGTCCTGGCATTACTGCAGGACGTACAAAAATTAGATTCGATGCGTCGGGCAATGCGTTCCATGGCCAAACCCGAGGCAGCCAGCACCATCGCCAGCCTGCTGCGCGATCTGGCAGCTGCCGGAAAGGGAGTACCAGCCCATGATTAGTATCAATGCGGTTTTCTGGATCTTCGTCAGCCTTTTCGCCCTGATCGGCGGCGTACGCGGCTGGGCACGCGAGATCCTGGTCACCTTTGGCGTGATCTTGTCCATGTTCATCATGACCGTACTGGAGCGCTTCGTTCCTTTCATCAATAACACCCTGGCGATTACTGCGCCCACCGAATTATTCTGGCTGCGCGCGGTGGTTTTAGCATTGCTGGTATTTTTCGGTTACCAGACCCCTAACCTGCCTCGCATTGCTGCCAGCGGACGGTTTGTTCGCGAACGGCTGCAAGACGTACTGCTTGGCTTTTTCCTGGGCGCTGTCAACGGCTTCATGATCTGGGGCACGGTCTGGTTTTACCTGGACAATGCCAACTACCCCTTCGATATCATCGTCCGGCCGGATGCCACCACCGTGATGGGTCAGGCAGCTGAACGGTTGATGAACTTCCTGCCGCCCGCCTGGTTGGGCTCGCCCGCCATCTATTTCGCGGTGGCAATCGCTTTCGTCTTCGTAATGGTGGTTTTCATCTGATGAAACACATTCACCTGATCGGCATTGGAGGCACCGGATTATCGGCCATCGCGCTGCTGCTCAAACAGCGCGGGTATACCGTTTCCGGCTCCGACCGAACTCTCTCACCACTGGCGCGTCAATTATCCGCCCAGGGTGTGACGGTGTATGCCGGTCATGACGCGCAAAACGTTGTTCAGGCCGACCTGGTGGTGCGCTCTTCCGCCATCCCGGACGACAACCCGGAAGTTCTGGCTGCCGAGGCCGCGGGAATTCCTGTTCTCAAGCGTTCCGAATTCCTGGGTCAACTAATGGAAGGATCGCGTGGTATTGCCATCGCCGGAACCCATGGGAAAACAACCACTACCGCCATGGTTGCCTGGATATTCAGCCGTCTGGGTCAGGAACCATCCTACATCATTGGCGGCGTTGCCAAGAATTTAGGCAACAATGCCCAGGCTGGCAGCGGACCCGTTTTCGTGATCGAAGCAGACGAGTACGACAACATGTTCCTCGGTCTGACGCCAGAAGTTGAGGTGGTTTGCACCCTCGAGCATGACCATCCGGACTGCTTCCCGACCAAAGAAAGCTACAACGCTGCCTTTATCCAATTTGTTCAGCGCCTTGAGCCCAACGGTCTGCTGTTGGTATGCGCCGACGACAAGGGCGCCAGTTGGCTGGGGAAAAACCACGGCCGCAGTGACATTCAGTGCCAGACTTACGGCACCCATGCTGATGCAGATTACCGGGCTGAAGATCTGATGCCCAACCAGCGTGGCGGCTTTGACTTCACCGCGGTGTACCACGGTGATAAATTGGCGATCGTCAGCCTGCAGGTGCCTGGCGAACATAATGCCCTCAATGCCCTGGCTGCCCTGGCTGTAGCCCATTCCCAGAATTTACCCCTCGATCAGGCCGCGGATGCCCTGGCTGAATTCGAAGGCACTGGACGGCGCTTTGAAGTCTTAGGCGAAGCTCACCAAATCGTCGTGGTTGATGACTATGCGCATCATCCTACAGAAGTTCGTGCCACATTAGCCGCTGCCCGCGCACGCTATCCAGGACGCCGCCTCTGGGCAGTCTGGCAGCCGCACACCTACTCGCGCACCGTCACGCTGCTGGAGGATTTTATCGCGGCACTAAAGCTGGCGGACCAGGTGGTGGTCACAGAAGTCTACGCCGCGCGCGAACATGGGCAGGGCTTCTCATCCGCGGCAATCGTCGAAAGCATGCAGCATCCCGCCGCCTATTTTGCCCCTACCCTGCCAGCCGCGACCGAATACCTGCTGGAACAGCTGCAGCCCGGCGACGTGCTGCTGGTGCTTTCCGCGGGTGACGCCGACCAAATCAGCGCCGCGGTCTTTGCCGAACTCAAAAGCGTGGAGGACAGCCATGCCTAAAAACCAAAAGTCGATCCGCTTCAACTCCCTCAAAACCATGAAGGGGCTGCGGCCTGAAACGAATGAATCCACTCAAGGGGCTTCGTATGCGTCATTCCCGGAGTTACACGCTGAAGCGCTCAAACCGTTGCTGCCGCCTGACTCCACACTGGCTCGCTTGATTGAAAGGATCAAGAATCTCTAACCGTCCAATGATGGCCAAACCGCTAAGCCGCCTCCCGATTCAAGCCCTGCGCGAGCAGCTGGGCGCACATTTACAAGAAAATGTGCCCATGTCCAGCTATACCACCGCGCGGGTCGGCGGCAATGCTGCCGCCATGCTGGCGGTAGGCAGCGGCGAAGAGTTGGAAAAGGCCGTCCGGGTTCTATGGCAGCTGGAGGTTCCCTTCTTCATCCTTGGCAGCGGCGCCAACCTGCTAGTCAGCGACCAGGGGATTGAGGGTGTGGTTATTTTGAACCGCGCACACCAGATCAAGGTGGATGCCAATAGCAATCCGCCATCGGTGTGGGCTGAATCTGGCGCCATTCTCGGCACCATCGCCCGCCGGTCAGCCTTGCGCGGCTTCAGCGGTTTGGAATGGGCCGCCACCGTTCCCGGCACACTGGGCGGAGCACTATACGGCAATGCTGGCGCATATGGCGGAGACATGCAGCAAGCCCTAATTTTGGCAGAAATCTTGCATCCGGTAGATGGACGGCAGTTCTGGACTCCTGACAGAATGCAGTACGAGTACCGCAGCAGTGTTCTTAAGAAAAATCCGGGTCAGGCCGTCATTCTGGCAGCCCGTTTGCGGCTGCAGCCCAGCAGCGAGGAAACCGTTAAAGGCACCATCGCGGAAATGTCGGCCAAACGCCGCAGCAGCCAACCCCCCGGTGCCAGCCTGGGCTCCATGTTCAAAAATCCGGCAGGCGATTACGCCGGGCGGCTGATCGAAGCGGCGGGGCTTAAAGGTACACGGGTAGGCGGGGTGCAGGTCAGCCAGGTTCACGCAAATTTCTTTGTCAATGATGAGTCAGCCACTGCCAGCGATTACTGGCAGCTCATCCAGCAGGTACGCCGCACGGTTCACGAGAAATTCGGCGTCATGCTGGAATTGGAAATCGAACCCGTTGGGGAGTGGGACGGTGAAACGCAATTGGTAGAAAAGAGGATCTCTGGATGACAGCAAAAACACGGATTGGCGTACTTTTCGGCGGCCGCTCGGGCGAACACGAAGTTTCGCTCCAGTCGGCGCGTTCGATTCTCGCCAATCTCAATCCCGAGCGCTTTGACGTCATTCAGATCGCCATTGATCACGCCGGCCGGTGGTACGCTGGCGCACAGGCGTTGACTGCCCTTGAGTCCGGCGACCTGAGCCAGCTCGAGCCGGTCACGCTGCTGCCGGAACCCGGTCACAACTGCCTTTACCGCCATTCAAGCGCTGCCGGCACTGACTCGCTGGAAAAATATGCCGACCTTGATGTGGTTTTCCCGGCACTTCACGGCACCTTTGGCGAAGATGGCACTTTGCAGGGAATGTTCGAATTAGCCGGCATTGCTTATGTCGGCGCAGGTGTGCTTGGCAGCGCGGTCGGCATGGATAAAGGCGTTTTCAAATCCGTCATGCTGGCCAACAACCTGCCGATTTTACCGGCGTTAGTCTTCACACGGAATCAGGTCGAAAGCGAGATTGAAAAGGTCATCACAGCGGCGGAAAATATCTCGGCCTATCCATTATTTACCAAACCTGCCAACCTGGGCTCGTCCGTTGGCATCACCAAATGCCGCTCGCGCGCGGACATTTACGAGGGCCTGATGGAAGCTGCGCGCTACGACCGCCGCATTATCATCGAAAAAGGACTGTCCAATGCCCGCGAGATCGAAGTCAGCGTGCTCGGCAATGACCAGCCGCAGGCTTCCATTCCCGGCGAGGTGGTCCCGGGCGAGGATTTCTACACTTACTCGGCCAAATATCTCTCCGAAAATTCAAGGTTATTGATCCCGGCCCCGTTGCCCGCAAACAAGACCGCTGAAATTCAGCAGATTGCGGTGGCAGCCTACCGCGCCATTGATTGCGCCGGCATGGCCCGGGTCGATTTTCTCGTCAACGCCGATGACCTGACAATCTACATCAGTGAAGTCAACACTATTCCAGGATTTACTCGAATTAGCATGTATCCCAAGCTTTGGGAAGTCAGCGGCCTGCCCTACCCGGCGCTCATCGAGCGTCTGGTGGACCTGGCCTTGCAACGCAAAGCGGAACGCGATCACACTGAATTCGAGTACAGGAGGAATCCATGAGAGCCGAAAAGACGCTGCCCTCGATTAACCGTTCTGATCTCGTGCGCCAGCGCCGCTCCGAGCGTAGCACCGCCCGTACGAGCCAATCGCGGCAGGCGGCCAGTCACCCCGTCCGATCGCAGCCTGTGATCGTCCGCAGTGATGCTTTTGCCGCCGCCCGTCCCATGCAGGCTAACAGCCGCAGCCGGGTAAAACGGCAGTACTTTTACGCCCTGGGTGCTTCCGGCGCCGAGTTGCGCCTGCCAGCCCTGCCATTCATCGGCGCGGGCGGACGGTTCTTCTCCGCCATTATTGTGGTTTTTGCCGCCCTGGTGATCTACGCGTTGGCATTCTCTCCGACCTTTCAAATTTCCGAAGTAAGCATCGACGGCATCTCGCGCCTGACTGCCGGCGACATCCAGGCGGTTTTGGATGTGCAGGGAATTCAAATTGTGGCCTTTGACCCGCAAGCAGCCCGTTCCGCTCTGGAAAAAGCTTTCCCCGAGCTTGGCAGCGTCAAGGTCCAGGTTGGACTGCCTGCCGAGGTCCATATACAGGTCACCGAATTGCAACCTGCTGTTGCCTGGAACGGCGGTGATACTGTCTACTGGGTCGACGCCAACGGCGTCATTCTGCCGCCGCGCGGCGAGCCCGGTCAATTGTTGACCATCGGCTCAGACGGACAGCCTCCGCTGCTGCCGTTGGAACAGAGCGCCTCTGTATCAACTTCCGCGCCAACCGCGGAAAGCACTGGCGCTGTAGCGGTCGCAGCCCCGGTTGAGGTTTGGGGCCGTCAGGTCGACCCGCAAATCCTCAAACGCATGATTGACCTCCAAACCATGATTCCCCCCGATTCTAAACTCGTCTATAATTCTCTGAATGGTCTAGGTTGGGAAGATCCACGTGGCTGGGATGTCTATATTGGTCGAGATCTGACAGATTTTGATCTCAAGTTGTCCATGTATACCGCCATCATCACGCATTTGGAACAACAAGGCATCTTTCCGCAAGACATGATCAGCGTCGAATTCATCAACGCACCGTTTTATAGATAGGTGGAGCCCAACATGGACGAACCATTTGTAGTTGGTATTGATATCGGCACAACCAAGGTATGCACCCTGGTTGCCCGCGTGGAGAATGAACGCAATCTGCGCATCCTGGGTGTGGGTATCGAGCCTTCCCAGGGTATCCGCAAGGGCACCATCGTTGACCTGGCTGCCGCTTCCACATCCATTGCCCGCTCCATCGAGAAAGCCCAGCGCACCTCGGGTTTGGAAATTACCTCCGGGCTGGTCAGCCTGGCCGGGTCGCACGTCGCCTCGGTCAATAGCCGCGGCGTGGTCGGCATCTCCGGCGGCGTCATCGATGAGCAGGATATCGCCCGCGCACTCGAGGCCGCTCAGGCTGTCGCCATTCCGCATAACCGCCAGATCATCCATGTGATCCAGCGTAGTTTTGTGGTGGACGGTCAGGACGGCATCCGCACCCCCATCGGCATGCACGGCTACCGCATGGAAGTCGAGGCGCATATCATCACAGCGGCCGAATCGACCGTTGAAAACCTGCGCCAGTGCGTCCAGGCAGCCGGCGTGGAAGCCTCGCAATTCGTCCTCAACCCGCTGGCTTCGGCCGAAGTGGTACTCTCTGAAACCGAACGCCAAATGGGCGCCATCGTGTGCGACATTGGCGGCGGCACCACCGACCTGGCTATCTACATTGACGGCGATATCTGGCACACCATGGTGCTGGCAGTCGGCGGTAACCACATCACATCGGATATTGCCCACGGTCTGCGTCTGCCAATCGACCAGGCCGAGGAAGTCAAGAAAAAGTACGGTCACGCGGTGGAATCGGAAGTTGCCGAGAGCGACGTGATCAATGTGCGCTCATTTGGACAGGAAGGCCCGGCTCAAATGAACCGCCGTGAACTTGCCCATATCATCGAAGCGCGCGTGGAGGAGATCTTCCAACTGGTTTTACAGGAGATCAAGCGCTCCGGTTATGACGGCCTGCTGCCGGCAGGCATGGTGTTGACTGGCGGATCGAGCCTGCTGCCCGGGATTCGCACCCTGGCTAGCTCGGTCATGGGACTTCCAGTCCGTGTGGCGCGCCCCGAGAATCTGGTCGGTCTGACTGACCAGCTGCACTCGCCGGCGTATTCCACCAGTGTCGGCCTGCTTCATTGGGCCATGCTGATGAGCGAAACCGGCTTGAGCCACGAAAGGCGGCGCACCCCCAAAGGAGGATTATTGGACTCGGACAAGCTCAAAGACTTTCTGCGTCGATTGCTCCCTTAATGGTATCTGGAGAAGTGCAAGAACGATGTTCATTCAACCCATCACACAAGACAGGTTATAGCGGAGGATAAAATGGAAAGTAATTATGGTCAACAAGCAGAATCGTTTGCCCGCATCAAAGTAATTGGCGTGGGAGGCGGAGGATGCAACGCCGTCAATCGAATGATCGATGAGGGGATGAGCGGAATTGAGTTCATCACTGTCAATACCGATGCTCAGGCGCTGCTGCTCTCCAAAGCACCAACCCGCGTCCGGATTGGCGATAAAGGCACCCGCGGGCTGGGTGCGGGCGGAAATCCAGAGGTTGGCCGCAAGGCTGCCGAAGAGTCCGCTGAAGAATTGTACGAAGTGCTGAAGGGCTCCGACATGGTCTTCGTGACCTCCGGCCTCGGCGGCGGCACCGGTACAGGCGCTGCCCCGATCGTAGCCCAAATTGCCAAGGAAGTTGGCGCGCTGACCATCGGCGTCGTCACCCGCCCCTTCACTTTCGAAGGTTCACGCCGTCAGCAATCGGCTGAAATTGGCATCACCAAATTAAAAGAACACGCCGATACATTGATTGTCATCCCCAATGACCGGCTGCTGCAGATCGTGGACAAGAAGGTCAGCCTGACCGAAGCCTTCAAGACCGCTGACGACGTGCTGCGCCAGGGCATTCAGGGCATCTCCGAACTGATTACTGTGCCGGGCATGATCAACCTGGACTTCGCTGACGTGCGCGCCATTATGTCTGAAGGCGGCGCTGCGCTCATGGCTGTCGGTCATGCAAGCGGTGAAGACCGCGCCCGCCTTGCGGCTGAAATGGCTATCTCCAGCCAGCTGCTTGACATCACCATCGACGGCGCCCGCGGCATCCTGTTCAACGTCACCGGCGGCAACAGTTTGACCCTGTTCGAGGTCAACCAGGCTGCCGCGATCATCAAGGAAACCGCTCACCCGGATGTCAATTTGATCTTCGGCGCGGTGATTGATCCCAACATGGGCGACGAAGTACGCATCACGGTCATCGCCACCGGCTTTGACCGCCCCACCAGCGGGCGCTCCCCTTTATTGGAAACGCGCCCCGCAGCGAGGGAAGCAACGCAGCCCATCGCGGCGAGCAGCCAGACCAACAGGGCTGAGCGGCCAGCGCAGTCACCTACGCCGATCGAATTTCAGCCGCACGTCATGAATACCAGCGACCTCGACATTCCGGCTTTCCTGCGCAACCGCACGACTCATTAATCAAAACACATCGTCCGGTTTTGCCTGTAATAGGGCAAAACCGGACGGATGAATGCCGCAATGACTGGCCGATTGGCTGTCACTATCGAGTAAAAGGGTTAATTTTCCAGCCCTTTCATTAAGCGTGCCAGCATCCGCGCATGACCGAACGGTTGTGCCGTGTGCACCTGTCCCCTCCAAACAGGGAAACGCGGCTGCGCGGTGCCTTATTGGTAAGAACTAAACCTGTCTTGTGAGAGCCCCTGGCATTTTCCCCGGGGGCTCTCAGGTTTTAACCTGGCCCACCGTTCAAAAAACCAGGATCCGGATGATTTCCGGAATAAGTTCGGCGAAATGCAAAAAACCACTCGCTCCGATAACGTTGACGGATTTGATTTCCACTATAATGACTGACAATATCAAATCCATCCATTAAGTAAATAAGGGATAAAAGATGAATGTTCAGGGAAAAACCATCGTCGTAACCGGTGGCGGGAGTGGCATGGGGCGGGAATTAACGCTGTTGCTGCTAAAAAAAGGGGCAAATGTGGCCGCTTTGGATATCAACGAGGCCACATTGAAAGAAACGGCAGCGCTGGCAGGCGATGTTCACGGCAGGTTGTCTCTGCATGTTTTGAATATTACCGATCGTGAAGCGGTTGCCGCTTTTCCGGAAGCAGTCATTCAAGCACACGGCGCTGTGGATGGCATCATCAATAATGCAGGAATCATTCAACGTTTCGTCCTGGTCAATGATCTGGAATACAAAGACATCGAGCGGGTATTAAATGTGAATTTATGGGGTGTGATCAACGTCACGAAGACCTTCCTCCCCTACCTGCTGCAACGTCCCGAGGCTTATATCGTGAACACCTCCAGTATGGGAGGCTACCTGCCGGTTCCAGGCCAAACCGTTTACGGGGCATCGAAGGCGGCGGTTAAGCTATTCACCGAAGGATTGCACTCGGAGTTGAAAGGAACCAATGTCCATGTAACTACCGTCTTCCCGGGTGCAATAGCGACCAATATTTCCGTCAACTCGGGAGTAACCATGAGTGCGCAACCGCCCACCGAAAACACCCGAAAGATTCCGACGATCGCCGCAAACGTCGCCGCGGAAATTATCGTGGCTGGCATGGAGAAAAATAAATACCATGCCTTCGTCGGTAAAGACGCTAAATTGATGGACCTTTTGCGCCGATTGATGCCAGAAAGAGCAGCAGAGATCATTTACGACCAAATGCGCAGCTTATTGCCCAAAAAATGAGGAATTCATCATCCGGAGAATCTCAAAATTTGTTATGCTTGGGTATAAGGTCAATCTGAAATTATTAATACCACGGGGTAACTTGAATGAATCAGGCTGCTGCATAGGATACGAACGAAATGTCCAACTGCCTTTCCCACCTGGTATTCAGATTGTCCTGCTTCAGAGAGACGGATTACTGGCTATTTCTGGGCGAAGTCGGGTTATAGATCGGTTTGGCGACATGGAAGAAGACGATTCCTGGGAATTTGTATGGACAAGAATAGGTCTTGACCTTGACAGGCGAATTTCAATTGAGTAAAATTTTTTTCTGTTGGGGAGTAGCTGCCCTGAAAAGGGATGGTTTGCCGACATTACGAAGGGATCCTTCCGGCAAACCAAACGTGTGCCTGCGTTTTGCAAGACCATCACCTCGTTGGTGGTCTTTTTTTAATCCGACCACCTGGCATTCTTTCACCAAAGGAGACTAAAATGCAGGATTGGCACCGAATAACTGTGGATGAGGCTGTAACACAGCTTGAAACCCAAATCCAAACAGGATTAACTCCAGCAGTCGCTGAACAGCGCCTGGAACAATATGGGCCGAATGAATTGATCGACCGGGGGTTAAAAAGTCCCTGGAAAATCCTCTGGGAGCAGCTCACCGAGGTGATGGTGTTGATTTTGGTCGTCGCAGCCGGCATTTCTGCCTTCCTGCACGAATACATCGACGCCATTGTTATTTTGATCATCGTAATCCTGAATGCCATCCTGGGATTTACCCAGGAGTACCGGGCAGAGCAGGCCATGGCGGCATTGAAAAAAATGGCGGTACCCAGGGTGAAGGTTCGCCGCGGTGGCAAACTGACCACCATGGATGCCCACCTGCTGGTTCCCGGTGACGTCATCCAACTGGACGCCGGCGATGCCATCCCGGCAGATAGCCGTTTGATCGAAGCGGTCAACCTGCGCATAATGGAAGCCGTGCTGACGGGAGAGTCAGAGCCGGTAGAAAAAATCACCGAGCCGTTGGATACGGAAGACCTTGGCATTGGTGACCGGCTTAACATGGCCTTCATGGGCACAGTGACCACTTTTGGCCGCGGCCTGGCTGTGGTGACCACCACCGGCATGAACACGGAACTCGGCAAAATCGCCGATCTGCTCCAGACGGTTGGCAACGAGCCTACACCGCTTCAGAAACGGCTGGCACAGCTCGGCAAGGGTCTGGCAGTAGCAGCTCTGATCATCGTGGGGATTGTGTTTGCGCTGGGATTGGCCCGCGGCGAAGACTTTCGCAGCATGCTGCTCACCGGTATCAGCATGGCGGTGGCAGCTATCCCTGAAGGACTGACCGCTGTTGTGACCATCGCGCTGGCGCTGGGTGCCCAACGCATGCTGCAGCGCCGAGCACTCATCCGCAAGCTGCCGGCGGTTGAAACGCTGGGTTCAGTGACGGTAATCTGCTCCGATAAAACCGGCACGCTGACCGAAAACCGCATGACCGTCACCATGGTGGACACAGCGGAAAACCGGATCGATTTCTTGGAAGAAGTAAAAGAATATGCCCCGAGCCTGGATCGGGATGACCCGAATAAGCTGGGAGAAATCTCACCGGCTCTGGCATTGATGCTGGTCGGCGGAGCGCTGTGCAATGATGCCGTTTTGGAAGAAAACGAAGAAGACCCGGGCAATTTCACTTCAGTCGGCGATCCAACCGAAGGCGCATTGGTCATTGCCGCCGCCAAAGCTGGCTTGTGGAAAGAAGAATTGCTGAAAACCATGCCGCGGGTCGCGGAATTGCCCTTCGATTCAGACCGCAAGCGCATGACCACGGTCCATTCGGTGGATCAAAGTCAATCCAATACCGATACCCAATCTGCCTTCCAGATCATTCAGTTGGAAAACCCGGCTCCTTTCCTGAGCATAACCAAAGGCTCAGTGGACGGATTATTAGATATCGCCACACGGGTGTGGGTCGCCGATAAATCGGTGGACATGGATGAGACCTGGCGCGAGCGAATCGAAGCTGCCAATGCCGATATGGCCAAAAATGGCATGCGAGTTTTGGGCATAGGCTACCGCTTCTGTAATGAACCGGTCGATCCAGCCTGCGGTAAACCGGTGGAAGAAAGACTAACCTTCATCGGAATGATGGGCATGATCGACCCGGCACGGCCTGAAGTCCGGGATGCCGTAAGTGTGGCCAAAGGAGCCGGCGTACGACCGATCATGATCACCGGCGACCACCCTCTGACTGCCATGCATATTGCCAAAGAGCTCAATATCGCGGATGCCGAAAGCATCGCCCTCACCGGCCAGGACCTGGCCAAAATGGATATCGAAGACATTAAAGCCCGGGTGGATCATGTGAGCGTGTTCGCCCGCGTTTCCCCCGAGCATAAGCTCAAGATCGTTCAGGCTTTGCAGGAAAAGAATAACATCGTTGCCATGACCGGCGACGGAGTCAACGATGCGCCAGCTTTGAAAAAAGCCAACATCGGCGTTGCCATGGGAATCACCGGCACGGATGTCTCCAAAGAAGCCTCGGATATGGTGCTGCTGGACGATAACTTCGCGACCATCGTGGCAGCCATTGAGGAAGGCCGACGGATTTACGACAATATCCGCAAATTCATCAAGTACGCGCTCACATCCAACATGGGCGAGGTGCTGGTGATGCTGATCGGGCCATTTATTGGCTTCCCGCTGCCGTTGACCCCGCTGCAAATCCTGTGGGTTAACCTGGTGACGGACGGCCTGCCGGGTTTGGCATTGACGGTTGAACCGGTGGAACCAGGCACGATGAAACGCAAACCCCACTCCCCTTCTGAGAGCATATTTGCGCGCGGGCTGGGTATCGACATCGTCCTGATCGGTTTGATGCTGGCGGCGGTTTCGC
>Ga0209002_10000306_pt1 | contig 37823 bp, 31 predicted proteins | sample Rifsed16ft2_FD_184010 | JGI IMG/M metagenome (GOLD analysis project Ga0209002, IMG submission 184010) | Soil microbial communities from Rifle, Colorado, USA - sediment 16ft 2 (version 2) | ecosystem: Environmental > Terrestrial > Deep subsurface > Rock core/Sediment | place: Rifle, Colorado...
TCGCCCAGACGCCGCGGTAGCGGATGTTGCGCACGGCGCGCACGAAATCGGGCTCGAGGAGCGCCGGATCGCAGAGCGCGAGGAAGGTCTGCCGCGGGTCGGCGCTCGAGACCACGCGCCGCGCCGCGATCTCCTCGCCGGAGGCGAGCACGACACCGCTCGCGCGCGCGTCGCGCATCGCGATGCGGGTCACCGCGGCGCCCGTGCGCACCTCGGCGCCCGCCGCGCGCGCCGCATCGGCGAGCGCGCGCGCGAGTTCGCCGATCGCCCCGAGCGGGAAGAGGGTCGTGCGGAACGCGCCGGGGTAGCGCCCCACCTGGTGGTGCAGGTACACGAACGCGGTGCCGCCCGCGCGCGGACCCTGGCAGAGGTGCGTGACGCCCTGCGCACCGAGGACTCCCTTGAGCGCATCGCACTCGAACGCGTCGTCGAGGAACTCCGCGACGGACATCGTCGCCGAACGCAGGAACTCGACCATGTCCTTCCTGCCGAGCCCGCGAAGTCCGAGGCCGAGTCGCAGCAATCGCGCGAGGTCCGTGAGCGATGACGAGTCCACCTGCGGCGCGGGTCCGGCGTACACCCGCTCGAGGAAGCCGGCCAGCTTCGTGACGCGCGCGGCGAACGCGGGCCAGCGGCCGGCGTCGGCCGGCGAGAAACGGCGGAGCGCGTCGGCGGTGCGTTCGGCGATGCCGTGGAGCAGCAGGAAATCGCCGTCGCGCGTCGGCGCGACGACTTCGCCGGCCCACGAGACGAGCCGAAGCCCGTGGCGATCGTTCAGGCCGAGGTCGCGGATGATCCGCAACGGTATCCAGCCGACGTCGTGCCGCGCCGTGTCGCACCGGAATCCGGGCGCGAACTCCTCCGTGACGGCGGAGCCGCCGACGATGTCGCGCCGCTCGAGCACGAGCACGCGCATCCCGCCGCGCGCCAGGTACGCCGCCGTGGTGAGCCCGTTGAGGCCCGCGCCGATCACTATGGCGTCGTACCCGCTTCGGGCGCCTCGCGCGCCTGCAGCGCGTGCCGCACTGGGCGCACTGGGCGCGCTGGGCGCGCCGGCCGCGCCGGGCGTGACGGGTTCCGGGCGCGCGGAAGTACCCATCACGCGCTCCTCAGAATCTCGAGCGCCGCGAGCCGCCCGTTCGCACCCATGATTCCGCCGCCCGGGTGCGTGCCGCTCCCGCACTGGAAGTAGCCGCCGACCGGCGTCCGGTAGCGCGACCACGCGTGCGCCGGCCGGAAGAAGAAGAGCTGGTGCAGCGACAGCTCGCCCGCGAAGATGTTCCCCTCGGAGAGCCCCGTGACGCGCTCGATGTCCGCCGGCGTGATCACCTGCCGGTGGAGGATCGCCGACCTGATGTTCGGCGCGAACCTCGAGAGCGTCTCGATCACCGCGTCGCCGAACGCCTCGCGCTTCGCGTCGGTCCAGCCGCCGTTGAGTTTGTACGGCGCGTACTGCACGAAGATGGACATCACGTGCTTCCCCGGCGGCGCCATCCCGGGGTCAATCATCGAGGGGATCACGACGTCCATGTACGGCGCGCGCGAGAACTCGCCGTACTTCGCGTCGTCGTAGGCGCGCTCGATGTGGTCCACGCTCGGGCTGATGGAGATGGCGCCGCGCAGCGCCCGGAGCGAGAGGGCGGGGCCGCGCGCGTCGCCCACGGACTCGAGGCAGGTGAATCGCGGCAGCTCGCCCAGCGCGAGATTCACCTTCCCCGACGAGCCGCGGAACTTGAAGCGGCGGATCGCGTCGGCGAAATCGGGCGGGAGCACATCCGGCTCGAGTAGCCCGAGGAACGTGAGACGCGGGTCGAGCCCGCTCACCACGATCGGCGCGGCGATCTCGTCGCCGTTCTCGAGCACGACGCCCATCGCGCGGCCGCCGCGCACGAGCACCTTCGTGACGCCGGCGCTCGTGCGGATCTCGGCGCCCGCCGCGCGCGCCGCGCCCGCGATCGCCTCGCTCACGCCGCCCGTGCCGCCCTTCGCGAAGCCCCACGCGCGGAAGACGCCGTCAATCTCCCCCATGTAATGATGGAGCAGCACGTACGCCGTCCCCGGCGAGCGCGGCCCCAGAAACGTCCCGATGACCCCGCTCGCCGACTTGGTCGCCTTGAGCACGTCGGTCTCGAACCATTCGTCGAGGAAGTCCGCGCTGCTCATCGTCATCAGCTTGTGGAGCGCGTGGAGCTTCACGCCGCCGATCCCGCGCAGGTGCCGCGCGAATCGGAGCAGCCCGAGCAGGTCGCGCGGACTGAGCGACGCCGGATCGGGCGGGATCATCGAGAGGATCGGCTTCACGGCCTGCGCCATCCACTGCATCAGGCGGCCGTACTCGTCGTACGCGTCGGCGTCGCGCGGCGAATGGCGATGCAGTTCTCTCCGGCTCTGGTCGTGATCGCCCCACTGCGCGAGATGGTCGCCGTTCAGCATCGGCGTGACGGTGCTCTCGAGCGGGAGGATGTGGAGCCCGTGGCGCGGCAGGTCGAGGTCGCGGATGATCTCGGGGCGGAGGAGACTGACGACGTACGAGTACACCGAGTAGGTGAAGCCCGGGAAGATCTGCTCGCTCACGGCGGCGCCGCCGACGCGGTCGCGGCGTTCGAGCACAACGACGCGCCGCCCCGCGCGCGCGAGATACGCGGCGTTGACCAGGCCGTTGTGCCCGCCGCCGATCACGATCGCGTCGTAGCGCGGGGCCATCAGAGGCACCCTCGTCGCGCTGCGCACCTGTGATTCGCCATCACGCCCGCTTCCTCGCAGGATCGAAGAACGGCGTCTTCACAACGCGCGCCGCCGCGCGCTTGCGCCGGTGCTCCACGGTGATCTCCATCTCGAGCGGCGCGTCGGGCGCGGCGTACGGCGACCGGACGTGCGCGAGCGCGATGTACTTCTTGAGGAGCGGAGACCAGCAGCCGCTCGTGGCGTAACCCACCTGCGAGCCGTTCGAGTACAGGGGCACGCTCGTCCGCCACGCGACAGCCGGCAGGCGTGGCGGGAGCCCCACTTCGGCGTAGAGCCGCTCGAGCGAGTCCCACTCCACCTCGATGCCCGTGAACCGCCACGCGGGCCCGCGCGCGTGTTCCGCGGCGAGCGCGTCGCGCCCCACGAAATACCCCTTCTCGAGCTTGACCGTCCAGGCAAGGTTCAGCTCGAAGGGCGAGGACGTCTGATCCGCGATCAGCGCGTGGTGCGCGGACACGTAGTCCACCTCGGCCAGCATCAGCGCGGCCTCGATGCGCGCGAGATCGAGCGCGAGCATCCCGCACGGCGTGAGCCCGTACGGCGTGCCGGCCTCGACCAGGGCGTCCCAGAGCGGCAGCGCGTGCGGGGCGTCGAGCCAGAGCTCGTAGCCCAGGTCGCCCGTGTACCCCGTGCGCGAGATCGTGACCGGAATGCCGCGCACCGTGGCCGGCGTCAAGCGGAAGTACTTGAGACCGGCGAGATCCGTCTGCGTGAGGCGCTCGAGGATCACGCGCGAGAGCGGGCCCTGGAGCGCGAGCGCCGCGGTGGAGTCGCTCACGTCCTCGATCGCGACGTCGAGACCCACCGCGTTCTCCGCGATCCAGCGGTAGCTCGGGTCGGCCGACGTCAGCCGGTAGCGCTGATCGTCGAGGCGCGAGATGGTGCCGTCGTCAATCACCTTGCCGGCGGAATCGCACCAGCTCGTGTAGACGACCTGGCCCGGGTGCATTCGCGCGACGTCGCGCGTGACGACGCGGTCGAGGAGCCGCGTCGCGTCGCGTCCCGTGACGAGATACTTGTAGAGCGGCGTCACGTCGAGGAGCGCCGCCGAGCTGCGGATGGCATGGTACTCGCGGTCGTGCTGCAGCTCGTACGAGCTGGCGACCACGAAGCCCGCCCAGCGGCGCCACGCCTGGCTCACGCAGAGCGCGGACGTCCGCTCGTGGAACGGCGTGCGCTTCAGCACGCGGGTCGCGGAGCGGAAGAAGCGCGGGCGGTGTTCACGCGCGCACGGCGGATTGGGCGATCAGTGACGCGAACTCCGAGTGCTCGCCGCACGCGGCGCGGGCCACGGCGCGCCCGCAGAGCGCGCCGACGAGGTTGCCGTTGCCGCTGAATCCGCCCGTGACCCACACGCCCGGCCGCACCTCCGCGAGCACGGGGAGCCCGGTGGTCGTGTACGACACGCTCGCCGCCCAGCGGTGCGTGACGGGCGCCTTCACCCTGAGCTGGTTCCGGAGCACGCCGTCGAGGTAGTCCTGGATGAATGGCGTCGGCTCGCTCGACGCGGTCCACTCCTGCTCGATCGCGCGGTCGCGGCCGCCACCCAGCGCGAGGGAGCCGTCCGGGAGCTGCTGCCAGTAGTCGTAGCCGTACCGGGTCGAGACGGGGCAGGGAATCTCGACCTCACGCGTGGGCGCGGTCGCCAGCATCTGCAGCCGCGCCGTGCGCACGCTGCCCGCGAGTTCCGGCACCAGGGTCTCCAGCCCACCGTCCACCGCGACGATGACCTGCTCGCACGCGATGCGCCCGTGCGGCGTCATCACCTCGTCGGCCGTGAACCCGAGCGCGCGCGTACGCTCGAAGAGCTGCGCGCCCTCGCGCCGGACGCGGTTCGCGAGCGCGCGGCACCGCGCGAGCGGATTGAACGCCGCGTCGCCGGGAATGAGGATGCCACGCCCCAGCGGCCCGTTGTAGTTCTTCACGGGCAGTCCGTCGTCGCGCATCGCCTCGCGCTGGCGCGCGCAGTCCACGTGCTCCTCGTCCGACATCGCGAGGCGGAGCGACCCGACGAACCGCACCGCGCCCTTCGCCTGCTCGGTGATGCGGTGAATTTCCTCCCGCGTCAGCTCGTAGAGGCGCAGCGCGCGACGATGCCCGATGCCCCGGACGGCCTCGTGATGGAACGCCGCAGCGCCCGCGCGCAGGATGCCGGCGTTCTTCCCCGCGGCGCCGCCCGCCACCGGGCCGGCATCAATGCCGGCCACCCGCCGCCCGAGCGCGAGCAACTCGTCCACGCACGAAAGGCCGGTGCCGCCCAGCCCGATGACGCAGACGTCGGTCCGGACGTCGGCGTCGAGCGCGGGGAGGTCGGGCCAGCGGCCGTCGTCCCAGACGGGGGTGTTGATGGACACGGGCGAGGTTGGAGTTCGCGGTGATCGGTTTTCGCTTCACGGAATATGGCGTCCGCGCAGCCCTTCTGAGAACCGATCACTGACAACCGATAACCGTGTACTCGTGGTTGTCGCCCTCTCCTATCTCGGTCCTCGCCCGTCGTCCCGGAGCACCCTGCCGCCCTTCATCACGAAGCTCACCCGCCGCACCGCCGTGATGTCGCGCAGCGGATCGCCGTCCATCGCGATGATATCCGCCTCCAGGCCCGGCGCGAGCGCGCCGATCCGTTCGCCGAGCTTCAGCGCTTCGGCGTTCAGCGACGTCGCCGCGAGGAGCGCGTGCATCGGCGCCTCGCCCGCGTCCCGGACGCGACAGATCAGGTCCTCGGCGTTCCGCCCGTGCGCGCCGGCCACCGCGTCGGTGCCGTACGTGACCTTGAGCGCCGGCGTCGCGAGCGCCTTGCGGATGTCCTCGGCGGCCAGCGGGATCGCCCGCTCCATCGCCGCGAACCCCTCGGCGTTGTAGTTGCCGATCCCCTCGTACTTCGCGCGGTTGTCGAGATAGTTCCGGAAGACGAGCGAGCACTGCGGGTCGAAGTAGACGCCCTTCGCGGCCATCAGGTCCAGCTCCGTTTGCGTGACGAAGATCCCGTGCTCGACCTGGTCGCAGCCGGCGTTCACCGTCGCGCGCACCGACTCGGCGCTGTGCGCGTGCACGATCGCGCGGAGCCCCTGCGCGTGGGCCTCACCGCAGGCGGCCGCGAGCTGTGCGTCGGTCAGGGTCTGGCGGCCGCCGTCGCGGATGCTCGCGGAGGCGAAGATCTTGATCACGTCCGCGCCCTCCTGCTTCCGCTGCCGGATGCGCGCGCGCAGCGTGTCGGGATCGCCGCCCGAGAGCGACGCGAGCGACGTCACGATGCGCGGCCCCGGCACGCCCTGCGTCGCGATCCAGTCGCGCAGATCGCGATCCTCGCTGGAGCCCGGGCTCTGGACGGTGGTGAAGCCCGCCATCAGCGTCGCGTGCGCGTTCGCGGCCGCGGCGAGCATCGCCTGCACCGGCGTGTCGCCGTCAGTGCGCGTGTGGTAGCGTCCCTGGCGATTGAAGTACCAGGTGAGGTGCACGTGCGCGTCAATCAGGCCCGGGAGCACGGTGCGGCCGCGCAGGTCAATGAGCCGGCCGTTCGCGGGGCCGCTCCCCTGCGCGACGATCCGCGTGATGCGGCCGTTCTCGATCACGATGTCCACGTTCGAGAGTGTCTTGCCGCGGCCATCGAGCGCGGTGGAGGCGCGGATCACCGTCGGCGCGTCCTGCGCCGTGACGGCGTTCGTGAGCGTGAGCGCGGCGGCAGCGCCGAGCGTTGCGAGAAACCGGGAGGGAGCGATCACGGGGACGGCACCGGGTTGCGGCGTGGGCGGCGGAGCATCCCGCCGGCGAGGGCGAAGAGCGGGCCGATGACGGCGAGCGCCGCGGGATACCACGCGGGCTGGCCCGGCTGCGGATGGCCGATCTGCGAGGCCGCCATCGCGAGGACCATCGCGGCGAGCCCGACGGCGTGCGCGCGGGGCCTGCCCGGGGCGAGCGCCGCGGTGGAGTAGCCGCCGGCCGCCGCGGCGAATGCGGACGCGGCCAGGTTCAGCGCGAGGTACGTGCGTGTCGGCTCGAGCGCGCGCACGCCGGTGGCCCACGCGGCGAGCGCGGTGAGGACGAGCACGAGCATCGCCATGATGGCGAAGCCGCCGAGGAGCGCCACGACGCTCCTGAAGACACTCACGCGCGGAGCGCCGCTCGGCACGCCTACCGCAGTCTGGGGTCGGCCGAAACGTCCTTCACCGCGGCGACGAGATCCTCGCCGCCCGTGAAGGAGGCGACGGCCATCACCGTCTCGGGGCGGATCACGTCGTGCACGCCGGCCACCATCAGCGGCGCCGCCTTGGCGAGCAGGAGCTGCATCCGCGGGGTCGCGACCGCGGGGACGGCGCGCGGCATCACGATCACGAAATCGCGGTTGTCCCAGCGGTAGACGCGGTCGTGCGCGCGCACCGCGCTGTCCAGCACGCCGGCGAAGTGCTTGAGCAGCGTGTCGCCGACGGCGGCGCCGTGCGAGGTGATGGCGCGCTCGAGATTCGTGAGACGCACGCGCACCACCGAGCCGAAGCTGGCGCGCGCGAAATCGAGCCCGAGCGTCGCGTCGAACGCGCGCCGGTTGAGCAGTCCGGTCTGCTCGTCGTAGAAGTCGAGCAGTCGCTCGCGGTCCTGCAGGAGGTCGAGGTGCGCGCGCGTGTCCATCGTCTCGCGCTTGCCGTCCTCGAACAGGAGGCGCACCATCGCGTACGCCAGCGCGAGCTGGAGCAGCAGGTCGGCGTAGAAGCCGTAGCGCTCGAGCCGGACGAACCACGGTTGCGCCGAGAGGGCGGTGTTGAACCTGGCCGAGAGATAGAAGATCACCAGGGCGATCCAGAGCGCGGCGAGGAGGGCGAGCACGAGCGCCGCGAGGCGGCCCCCGAGACTCCGCCGCGAAGGCGGCAGCCGCACGAAGAGCGACGCCGCGAACGCGTACGCGGCGACCGCGAACGGCCCCTGCGCCAGCCCCAGCGCGGCGAGCCCGCCGTGGTGGGTGTCGGTGGCGAAGGCGAGCGCGAGACCGACGGGCACCGCCAGTCGCAGAAGCAGGCGCTCGCGCGCTCCCGAGACGAACAGCCGCGCGCCGCGCACGAGGAGCGCGAGCGCGAGCAGCTTGAAGCCGAAGAAGACGACCGCGAAGAGCCACGGCGCGAACGCGGTGCTCGCGGCGATCGCGCTGTTCGGGTCGGTGAGCCGCTGGTAGATGACGGCCGCGACGAGCGCGACCGCGAGCATCACCCACGACTCCTCCCACGCTTTGAAATACGGCCGCCGGTCGGCCTGGCCGCGGAGGAGCGTGAAGAGCGCGACCAGCACGACCACGCCGAGCACCTCGGCGAAGGGCCCGAGCGCCGCGATGACGAGGTTGGGCGTCACGGGGCGCTCACCGGTCCGCGAGCGCCGCGAGCGAGACGGCGCCGACCGACGCGGTGCTGCCCGTCACCACGCGCCGGTGATAGTCCACCTGCCCGAGATGGTACGCGAAGTGCGCCTCGAGATGGGACAGAAAGCGTCCCGTCGGCAGCCGGAGCCCGCCCACCTCGAGCGGAAAGGGCGCGTCGAGCGCCGAGGGGTCGAGCGAGGCCAGCGTGCGCGCGACGTCGTCGGCGGCCGCCTCGATCTGCGCGATGAGCTCCGTGCGCGGCACGTCGCGCCGCGCGAACTCGGCCTCGCGATCGCGCACGTAGCCCGTGGCGCCGAGTTGCGCGCCGATGAACCACCGCAGGTTCCCGGCGAGGTGGAGCGCGAGGTTCCCGGCCGAGTTCGGCACGCCGTTCGGTGTCGCCCAGATGGCGCGCTCGTCCGGGTACGCGAGCAGCTCATCGCGGAGCGAGCCGAGCTCGCGATTGAGCAGGCGGGAGAGATCGGCAAAACCCATGCGGCTTAACGTGAAGGGCCGCCGGCCGCGCGCGCCAGTCGCGCGCCGGTCGCGCGCCGGTCGCGCGCCGCGGCTCAGTCGTCGACTCAGCCGTAGTAGCGCCGCGCGAGCCGCACACCCCAGTACATCCCGGCGCCCGTGCCGACCATGCCGGCGATGAACGCCGTCATGATCCCGACGTGCGCACCCACCCACCAGCCGGCGTATCCGCCCACCGTCGCGCCGACCAGGCTCGCGAGTTTCTTCATGCGTCGAAGATCGTCGTCCGCGACCCGATTGTCCACGCGACCGGGAGTCGCCCACATCGCGCTGTGGAAATGTGCAGAAACGTGGACGCTCAACCGCGCGATGGACGCGAACGTGTCAGGGATTTTCCCGATGCGCGATTGAGAATCGCGCATAGATTGCCTGGGGCATTCACGGAACGGTCGTCCGTGGATGGGTCCTTCTTCCGGGACGCCGGCGAGAAGGGAGCGCGGCGGAGTTCGACAACGGCGCGCAGGTTGTGAGGTCGCTGGACACAACTGAAGCTCCCACGAACGGGAGCACCTGAGTCGGGACCGTCCGACAAGGGGAAGAGGTCCGGTTCGGCTGCGCATCGCGCGGCGAGTCGAAACGAGAGAACCGGGTTTCGCCAGCGGGAACGAAAGCCCCCGCACTTGCAGCGATGCTGCGGTGTGGGGGTTTTCAATTCGGCGCCGGCGTGCGGATGGACACGGGGTCCACGCCCGCCGCCCTGAGCTTCGCGTTGAGCGCCGGCACGTCCGTGCTGACGATCGCGTCCCACCTCGCCCCGAGCGCGCCGAACGCCTTCAGGCGCTCGTTCGCCGCCGCGACGGTCTGCGTCGTCGGCACTTCGTCCGCGCCCTGCAGCACGCCGAACGGACCCATCAGCGAGCCCTGGATCGAGCCGAATGACTCCGGGGCGGGGACGCCGCCGCGGCCGCCGCCGGCGCCGCCCCCGCCGCCGAAGCCGCCGCGTCCCCCGCCGGCGCCCGGCTCCGGGCCGGCGAGCTCGCCGAGCTTCCGGTCGAGCGCGTCAATCTCCGCCGCCACGGCGCTTGCCCTCGACCTGCGATCCGCGAGCTGCGCGCGCAGGGCGCGCGCTTGCGCCGCCTTCGCCACCGACTCGTGCATCGCGTCGTAGAGCGCGAGGGAGAGCCCGTGTTGCAGTGCGAGCGCCGCAGCCGGCGTCTTCACTCTCGGGTCCATCCGCACCGTGAAGCGCTGCGTCAACCGTTCGGCGCCGACGGAGAGCCGCGCGGTGTACTGCCCCGGGTGCACCCACGGCCCCTGTGGTTCGCACTTCGTGCTCCGCGGCGTGGCCGAGATGGGGAGCGAACAGCCCGCGCCGGGGGGCGGCGCGAAGTGCAGGTCCCACACGTGGCGGTTGAGCCCCGCCTTCGTCGATAGCGCCCGAGGCGGGAGGAACCAGTACCAGGGCGCATTCCCCTGGTCGCGCGGCGGATCCGCGGGGTCCGCGCTCGAGTACGTGCGAACCACGCGGCCCTTGTCGGTGAGGATCTCGAGCGTGATCGGGCCCGCGACGTCGCTCCGCAGGAAGTAGTCAATCACGGCGCCGTCGGGCGGATTCTCCGCCAACGGCTCGTCAGGCGGCACGGGCGTGTCGGTGTACATCGAGTAGCGCACGCGCGTCGCGGTCGCCGGCCTGAAGAGCGTGACCGGGGCGCTCGTCGCGCGGTCGTCCCACTGCCGGAGCGGCGAGATATCGTCGAGGATCCAGAATCCGCGGCCGTGCGTGCCCACCGCGATGTCGTCGTCCTTCACGATCAGGTCGCGGATCGAGATCGCCGGCATGTTGAGCCGCAGCGAATGCCAGCGCTCGCCGTCGTCGAGCGACACCCAGACGTGGTTCTCGCTCCCGGCGAAGAGGAGTCCGCGCCGCCTCGTGTCCTCGCGCACGACGTTGATCGCCGCATTCGGCGTGATGCCGCCGACGATCCCGGTCCAGCTCTTGCCGCCGTCCCGTGTGCGGAAGATGTGCGGGCGGAGGTCGTCGAGGCGGAAGGTGTTGACGGCCGCGTACACCGTGCCGGCGTCGAAGTGCGACGCGTCCAGAATGGAGACCTTCGCCCACGGCCCGATCGCCGCCGGCGTGACGTCCTTCCAGGTCTTCCCATTGTCGCGCGTGACGTGGATGAGTCCGTCGTCCGTGCCCACCCAGATCGTGTTCGAGTCCACCGGGCTCGGCGCGATGGTGTAGATCACGCCGCGCCGCGACGGCGCCGCCGCGGGAGTGCCGATGTACTTGCCGACGCTCTTCGGCACCTCCCACGTCGCGCGCGAGAGGTCGGGGCTCATCTGCTTCCAGCTGTGCCCGCCGTCCACGGTCTGCCAGAGGATGTTCGTCGAGTAGTAGAGCTTGCGCGGATTCGTCGGCGAGAAGAGGATCGGCATCGTGCGAATGCCGCGGAAGATGTCGGGCCCGGCACCGGCGCCGCGGCCCCCGCCGCGTCCGCCGCCGCTCGGTCCGACATTCTGCGTCTGCCCGGTGAGCCGGTTGAAGCGCGTCACGGTGCCGCCGTACACGATGTCCGGGTTCAACGGGTCGGGCGCGACGTAGCTGTATTCCGACGCGCCCACGGGACGCCAGTCGCGATAGCTGATCGAGCCGTCGTTGCCCCGGCTCGGCACGCACGCGGAGCCGGATTCCTGCTGTCCGCCGCACAGCCGGTAGGGAAAGGAGTTGTCAGCGGTGATGTGGTAGAACTGGGCCGTGGGCTGGTTGTACCAGCTGCTCCACGTCTGGCCGCCGTTGACGGTGACGATCGCGCCTTGGTCCGAGACCATCAGCATCACGTCGGGGTTGTCCGGGTTGATCCAGAGGCGCTGGTAATCGTCGCCGCCCGGGGCGCCGCGGAACGAGTTCCACGTGCGGCCGCCGTCGGTGGACTTCCACGCGACGACGTTCATCGTGTAGACGATGTCCGGATTCCGCGGATCGACGGTGAGCGCGGCGAAGTCGTCGCCGCGGCCGAAGAGGCGGTTGTCGGTGGCGACGCGCGTCCAGCTCTCGCCCGCGTCGTCACTTTTATAGATGCCGCTCTTCTCTCCCGCCGTCGCCGTGATGTAGATGCGGCCCGGATTGCTCGGCGCGATGCCGATGCCGATGCGGCCGAGCCCGTCGGCCGTGGTGGGGAGGCCGCCGCCGAGCTGGCGCCACGTGGTGCCGCCGTCGGTGCTCTTGAAGAGTCCCGAGTTCGGTCCGGAGAAGGCGGCGTTCTCCCACGGTCCCTGGCGCGCTTCCCAGAGGACCGCGTAGACGGTGCTCGGATCGCTCGGCGCCAGCACGACGTCGGCGCCGCCGGTGTTCTCATCCTTGTAGAGGACTTTCTCGAACGACCGGCCGCCGTTCGTCGAGCGAAAAATGCCGCGCTCGCTGTTCGGCCCGTACGGGTGGCCGAGCACGGCGACGAAGAGCCGGTCCGCGTTGCGCGGGTCTATCGCGATGCGCGGGATCTGCTGGCCGTCGCGGAGTCCGAGGTGCGTCCAGCTTTTCCCTGCGTCGGTGGACTTGTAGACGCCGTCGCCGGTGGAGAGGTCCGGGCGCTGGAGACCCTCACCCGATCCGACGTAGACGACGTCGGGATTGGAGAGCGAGACTTCGACGGCGCCGATGGATCCCGAGGGCTGGTCGTCGAAGATCGGCGTCCAGGTGCGGCCGTAGTCCGTGGTCTTCCACACGCCGCCGTTAGTGGCGCCGATGTAGAACACGTTGGGCCGGCTCGGCACGCCGACGGCGCTCTTGGTGCGTCCGGCGCGGAAGGGGCCGATCATGCGCCACTTCATGCCCTTGATGGCGGCGGGGTCGAAGGCGGCCTGGGCGGCGGACGGGAGGGGAAGGAGCGGGAGGAGCGCGAGGGCGCTCGCCGCGCGGACAATGGCGAGCGTGGGACGGCGGAGCGAAGACACGACGGACCTCGGCGCGGCGGGGAGATGCAGAGAATTTGCGTGCCGGCCGAGTGGTGTCCAGCCCGCCCGCCGCGCGATCGCTCGACTCGCCTGCCTCTGCGGCGGCGGCTCGCGCGCTCCGCGCGCGTGCAGCAACTTGCTGGACGGCGCCACAGCAGAATCGCGGTCCGTAGGCATCCCTCTCACGTGTTTCGCACGGCGCCGGACTGATACCACTCGAGGACGACGTCATGGTTTCAAGCAAGGAAACGACGCCTGCCGCGTATCTCGCGAGCCTCCCACCCGAGCGACGCGCGGTCATCGCCGCCGTCCGCGCGGTGGTCAAGAAGCGCTTGCCCAAGGGCTACGTGGAGACGATGAACTGGGGCATGTTGGCGTACGAGATTCCACTCAGTCGCTATCCCGATACGTACAACAAGCAGCCGCTGATGTACCTGGCGCTCGCGGCGCAGAAGAACAACTATGCGCTGTACCTGACGAGTATGTCCGGCGACAAGGTGCTGATGGACAGACTCGCCTCGGCATACCGGGCGGCCGGCAGGAAGCTCGACATGGGCAAAGGCTGTCTGCGCTTCAAGACGCTCGAGGAACTTCCGCTCGACGTGATCGGCGACATGGTGGCGTCCACGCCGGTGGAGCGCAGGATCGAATTGTCCGAGGCGGCGCGGACGAAACAGAAGTAGTCATCGCTCGGCGCACACGGTCGGCAGCGGACTGCATCAGTCCCTAAGGAGTGCAGCCCATTGCTCGCTGTGCTCGCGTGGAACACGTTGCTGTGATGGCGGAGCCGCCGGGACGCTTCCCGGACCTCGGCCACCTGACACGGGCTGCTTCCGGCGCGCCGAGGCATCATCTCGTTGCGCCCGCGACGTGGATGCGGCACCATCAAGGTGCACCGCTCGCTGCGTGCCACGCAGCAGAGCCCAATCCGTTCGCCAGACGAACGCACGCCGCCTGCAGCAGCGATGACTCGAGTGCCACGGTGAACGAACAGAGCGCGGTGAGGCCGCATTCGAATGGAGCTCATTGAGATGAACTTGGCGCACGAGCGGTCGCTGACCGTCTTCGGCTGGGCGGTGCTGGCGTTCCTGCTGCTGCCGGTCCCGGCTCACGCGCAGGGGGGCAGCACGCGAGGCGGCTTCGTGATCGTCAGCGGCACCGACACCGTGGCAGTCGAGCAGTTCGAACGTGACGCCGAGACTCTCTCCGGGAATGTATTCGGACCCAACGGCAGGCGTTTTCGCTATGTGGCGCGCCTCCGGCTCGATGGCACCATCGCCTCGGTCGAGTCCTCGCTTGACTGGGGCTGGTGGACGAACAGTGTCGTGCAATTCACGGGAGATACGATCCGCCTCTCAGGCAATCTGCGCGGGCGGCCACTACAGCGTGAAATCGCTGCGGGTGGTCGGACAACGCCGATGTTCCTGGTGTCCTTTGCACTCCTCGAGCAGCTCCTCCGTTCGACACGCGCAGACAGTCAAGCCGTGCACGTTCGGCTGCTGCAACTCGAACAGCTGGACACCACGAGCTGGAGCGTCGCCCGGCCCTCAACCGACTCGGCGACGGTTGTATTCCCCGGGTTCGGCGAGGCGCGCATCGCCATTCTGCCGGACGGCGGCATCGCAAGCGGAGTGATTTCAGCGCTGCGCTGGAATGTCGCGCGGACGGCGGGAACGCTCGCACTTCCTCGGCAGGCGGCACCGCGACGGGGTGAGCCAGGCCGCGCGCCGCGCTTCACCAGCTTCGAGCGCTGTGACGAGGCGACCGGTGAGGCGCTCACGCGCGTCGAGCTGCCCGGCACTCCGGTGATGGCGCTGACGACACCGGATGGCTGCTGGCTGGTGGCATCCCTCGCGACGACGAAGCTCGGGTGGCCAGGCGCCATCGCGCTGTTCCGCCGCTCGACCGGGGCCGTGTCACTCGCGCGGGTGCTCCCGCTTGAAGTTCCTGCGTACGGGATTGCGCTCACGCGCGATGGATCACTGCTCATGGTCGCTGCCGGCGACGGCGTCGTCTTCGTTGATCTGCAACGTCTCATCATGGGACGGACCGATGCCGTGCTCGGCGAGCTGCGCGACGGCGGCCGGCCGGTGCGGTTCTACCTCAATGTGAGCGCGGACGACCGCTTTCTCTTCGTGAGCGACGAGGGCGCACAAACCATCACGGTCGTAGACCTGGTCAAGGCGAGGGAGTCCGGCTTCGCCGCCACAGCCGTCGTCGGCAGGATTCCCGTTGGCCAGCTGCCGGTCGCGCTGACGTTCTCGTCGGATCAGCGTTACCTCTACTCGACGAGCCAGATCGCGCCCGCGCGTCTCGGTTGGGCCAAGGAATGCCCGCGGGAAGGAGGACCGAAGACAGCCGAACCGGTCAATCCCCAGGGCGCCGTTCTGGTCATCGACGTGGACCGCGCGAAGATCGATCCGGTGAATGCCGTCGTCGCCGCAGTGCCCGCGGGATGCAGTCCGGTGCGACTCGTGCTTTCGCCGGAGGGAGACGTGGCGTACGTCACAGCGCGCAACAGCGACGCACTGCTCGCATTCGATACGAAAAAGCTCCGCGAGGCGCCCCTGAGCTCGCTCCTCGGGCGGGTGCCCGTCGGCTCAGCACCTGTCGGTGTCGCCGTGGTGGATGAGGGAGCGCGGATCATCGTCGCCAATTCGAACCGATTTGGTGGCGCGCAAACCGAAGGTCACCATCTGTCCGTCGTTGATGCCACGAGAATGTCGGCCGGTGCCGCGGCCGTGGTGGGAACCATCCCGGTCGGTGCGTTCCCCCGTGAGCTCACGACGACGCCGGACGGACGCACATTGCTGTTGACCAACTTCTCGTCGCCGACGCTCCAGCTCGTGGACTGGGGTCGAGCGGCGGTCTTGCTCCAGAGACGGTAGCACCGCGTTGACGTGGTCACCGAGAGCGACGATGGGATTCGAGCGTGAGTGAATCGGTCATCCACGTATCGGAGCTGACGCGCCGCTTTGGTGCGACGACGGCTCTGGCCTCGGTGAGCCTGTCCCTGCCACGCGGGGCGGTCTACGGCCTCGTCGGCGCAAACGGCGCGGGCAAGACGACGCTCATCAAGCACATCCTGGGCCTGCTGCGCGCGGAAAGCGGCTCGGTGCGCGTCTTCGGCCTCGATCCCGTCGCCGATCCAGTCGCCGTCCTGTCGCGGATCGGCTATCTCTCCGAGGAGAACGACCTCACCGGCTGGATGCGCGTGGACGAGCTCATTCGCTACTCGCGAGCGTTCTATCCCGCCTGGGACGATGCGTACGCGGAAGAGCTGCGGCAGACGTTCGCACTGGACCCCACGGCGAGAATCAAGGAGCTTTCCAAGGGGCAGAAGGCGCGGGCGGGACTGCTCATCGCGCTGGCGCATCGGCCCGAATTACTCCTGCTCGATGAACCGTCGTCCGGCCTCGACCCGATCGTGCGACGCGACATCCTTGGCGCCGTCATTCGCACCATCGCCGATGAGGGCCGCACGGTGCTCTTCTCGTCGCACCTGCTGGACGAGGTGGAGGAGGTCGCCGATCACGTCACGATGATTCACCAGGGCGTGATCGTGCTGAGCGCGCCGCTGGCGGACATCAAGCGGTCGCACGGCTCCCTCAATGCAGCGTTCCTCGCGCTGGTCGGCGCGGCGCCGCCCACGTCGTAAATGATGCGCACGGCCGCTCGAGCCATCGCCTGGGAGTTCCGCGCCCGGCATCGCTGGGGGCTGATCGCCCTTGCCGGCTACTTCCTCGTGCTCGCGACAATCAAGCTCCTGATCCTCCGGGGGGAGCGCGTCCATTTCGACGGCGTCGGTGATTTCGCGCTCGTGGTGATCGTCCCCATCACCGCCACGTTCCTGTATGCCCTCGTGGTCTTCACCTTCGGTTTCGACGGGCACGTTGCCGCACGCCAGTCGATGTATCCCGCCCGGAAGTTCACGCTCCCGGTGACGACCGCCGCGCTGGCAGGGTGGCCGATGCTGTACGGCACCGCCGCGATGATGATCCTGTGGCTGGCGACGCGGCTCCTCGCGGCGTGGCCGGTGGACGTCGAAGGGCCGATCGAAGTGCCGGTGGTCTGGCCGGCGCTGCTGGCGGCGGCGCTCGTCGCGTGGGCGCAGGCGTTTATGTGGATGCCGTACCCATTGCCGGGGCTGCGCGTGGCCGCAACGGTGCTGTGGCTGGTGACGTTCGACACCATCGTCCTCCTGGCGCTCGAGTTCAAGGCGCCCGAGCCCGTAATGCTCGCGATCCTGGCGCCGCAGGTTCCCCTCGCGTACCTCGCTGCGCGTTTCGCCGTGGCGCGGGCGCGCCGCGGCGACGTGCCCGATTGGGGGGGCGCATTCGCCGGGCTCGGCCGGCTCGCGGATAGACTGCGGCAACGGCGAGGCCATTTCGCTTCGCCCGAGCGCGCGCAGGCGTGGCTCGAGTGGCAGCGGCACGGGCGCACGCTGCCGGGGTGGATCGCAATCCTCCTCCCGTTCGAGCTGGCGCTCCTCTGGGCCGCCGGGAGCTCGACCACCCTCGTCTTCGTCATCCTGGTGGGCGTGCTCATCACGCCGCCGTTCATGGCCGCCTTCACCGCTGCGACGGTCGCCAAGGCGAATCCGTCAGTGAGCGACGCGTATGGCCTTTCGCCATTCGTCGCCACGCGGCCTCTGACCAGCGCCGCGCTCATCGCCGCCAAGCTGAAGGCGACGTTGTGGAGCACGGCCGCGGCCTGGGTGCTGGTGCTCGTCGCCATTCCGCTGGCGCTCAGGTGGTCGGGCACCTGGCCCATTGTCGCCGAAAAAGCGCGGCAGGTGTCGGAGGAGATCGGAACGCCCCGCGCAACGGTGTTCGTGCTCCTCGTGCTCGCGTGGTGCATCGCCTCCACGTTGAAGCAGCTGGTGCAAGGCCTGTTCATCGGCCTTACGGGCCGCGAGCGGCTGATCAAGGGGAGCGTGCTCGTCGCGGTGGCGGTCTTCTGCGGTGTCGGACCGCTCGCCCAGTGGATCCACGACGACGCCAACGTGCGAGTCGCGATATGGAACGCGTTGCCGTGGGGCGCCGCCGTCCTGTGCTGCGCGAAGGTATCGGCGGCCGCGTGGGTCGCTGCGCGACTCCATCGCGGCCGGCTGCTGAGCGACCGCGCGCTCGTTGCCGGCGCGGCCTGGTGGCTCGTCGCCGTGCTCGCGCTCTACGCCGTGTTCGCGTGGCTCGTCTCGGGGCCGCTCGTCCCGCACTACTTCCTCGTGCTTCTCGCGATCCTGGCAATTCCCCTGGCGCGAGTGTCCGCGGCGCCGCTGGCCCTCGCGTGGAACCGGCACCGGTGAGCGCAATGGCCGATAACGCCGGGTTCAGGCGGCGGACGGGGGTCATCGGCACCGTGCTGGTGCTTCTCACGCTTCCGCTGGCGCTCGCGCTGGTCGAGGCCGTGTCGTTCCACGTCCGGAATCGGAGCAACGGGACTCTCGAGTCCTCGGGGCTGACGCGCGAGTACCTGCTGCACGTGCCCACGAGCTACGACCGCGCGAGGCCGACGCCGCTCGTCATCACCTTGCACGGCGGTGCGATGTGGCCGGTCGCCCAGATGGAATTGAGCCAATGGAACCGCGTGGCCGACCACCACGGGTTCATCGTCGTCTACCCATCCGCCCGTAGCGGCAGGGGGCCGAGGGCTTGGCGCGCGGGCGGTGGGCCCGGCCAGGAGCGGGACGTCCGGTTCATCGCGGAGCTGATCGACACGTTGCGGGCGCGCTACACCATCGACCCGGCGAGGATCTATGCGAATGGGCTGTCCAACGGCGGAGGGATGGCGTTCGTGCTCTCGTGCACGCTCTCCGATCGCATCGCGGCAATCGGGTTGGTAGGGACCGCAATATTCCTTCCCTGGAGCGCGTGTGCGGACCGGCGAGCGGTGCCGATGATCGCGTTTCACGGGACCGCCGATCGGCAAGCGCTGTACCACGGCGGCAAGTCGTGGGTCGCCCGCGACACGTTCCCGAACATCCCGGTCTGGACGGCCACCTGGGCTCGGCGAAACCGGTGCGCGCCGAGTGCGGTCGAATCCCGGATCGCGGCGGATGTCACGCGCCTCGAATACACGCAGTGTGCCGACGCCGCCTCGGTCTTGCTCTACCGGATCGAGGGAGGAGGCCACACATGGCCTGGAGGCGGTCCGCTGCCGGATTGGTTCGTCGGACGCACGAGCAACAGCGTCGATGCGTCGAGCCTGATGTGGGCCTTCTTTCGCGAGCATCCGCTTCGAGAGGCGCAGGCCGCGGCGCGGCTCAAGTGAGGTGGCGCCCGGAGATTTGTGCGGTGACGATCATTCGGGTGCCGTTGTGCTGGCTGCGCCGTCCAGCAAGCCGATGAAGCTGCCGGCCGCCTTCGGCGCCCGCAGCGTATCGGCAGGTCGTCAGCGAGCCGAGCGGCCTTCGCTTGGTTCCCGGAGACGGAGGACTCACCGATGAAGTACAAGATCGCTCTCCAGCACTCCGACGAAGGCTACAGTGTGTCCGTGCCTGGCCTTCCGGGATGCTGGTCGCAGGGCAGGACCGAAGCAGGAGCGATCTCAAACGTGCGCGAGGCGACTCGCGAGTATCTCGTGGTGCGCGACGACCTCCTGAGCGACATCGAGGTCCGCGAGGTCGAGGTGGGCTGAGCGTAGCGCTCGCCTCCGTCCCCGGCAGGCCCCGGAGCGATTCCGGCTACCGGCGAACGAGCACGACTTTGAGCGTCGCCGGCTCGGCCGGCGTCGCGGGATTCCCGTCGAAGTCGTACGGGGCAAGCCCCGTGAACGACCAGATGCTCCTATCGAGGGTGAAGATGTAGGCCCGCTCCTCGACAGGCGGGGAGTCTTCGCGGCTCTCGGTCCTCGTCAGTAGCGCGCTGCCCTCGACCAGGAGGTCGCCCGCACTCGTGCCCCCCGGCGTGAACACCAGGTTCCAGTGGCTGTCCAACGCGACCGACAGCACCACGGAGACACCCTCGGCCACCAAGTCCACGGTCTCGGCCGGCATGGACACGCTGGTGTAGCGCCAGACGGTTGCGTCCCAGGTGCCGGCCAAGTCGCCGATCAGCGTGCCGGTCCTCTTCAGCCTCAACTCCAAGATGACGTCGGACGGATCACCGATCCCGTCCCCGTCCCAGTCGTGGTCCGAGTCCTCGCCCTCCATGTACACCACGTTGCCGGTGCGGCGGCCGTAGAACTCCACGACGACGCCCGGCTGCTCGTCGAACGTCATCAGCGCCCGTCCGTCCACCAAATCCATGATGCCGGTGACGTTCTCGAAGATCCGGCCGGGCCTCCACCACAGCATCGTGAAGCGCCCGTTCGGCGCCACGGTCCACCGCATTGCCACCCCGGCGGCAATGGCGTCGAGGGTGTCCGCGGGGCACGCGCTGATCGCGCATCTTGTCGGCACGTGCCCCGCGGTCGCATTCTAAGAGCGTTCGCAGCAGAACGCGATCACGTTTGGCGGACAGTCCAGGCCTTCAATCGGGAGGCTCGATGAAACCGGCCACTCTCGCTACAGTGATTCTCCTGGTTCTCATCGCGGTGATACACATCGTTCGGCTCGCACTCGGCGTTCAAGTGACTGTGCAGGCGTCTGTGGTGCCGATGTGGGCCAGCGTTGTCGCAACGATCGTTCCCGCGGCGCTTGCGGTCGCGGTATGGCGCGAACATCGCCGCCCTGCCGCCTAGGAGCACCGATCCGTTCGGCGGCCAGGAACCAAACGAGGTGCATGTGTTCATCACCCATAGTTACGCAGGGACTCTGCAGGGGAAGTACCGCTGCATCTTCTACTATCTGCTTGAGGATGACGTCGAGGCGCAGTCCACATTCGTCCGTGAGCTCGACCTGCAGCTCGAAGAAATGGGGCGTCACCTGAAAGACTCGGCGGCAGTTGTTCGTCCGTTCTCACGAGATATCGAAGCCGCACGACAGCACGTGCTCTCGAAGCACTGGACAACGGAGGAACTGGAACGAGTCAGTGACACACCGGGTTTACTGATGATCAATGTTGACTTCGACGCTTTCGATCCCCGGGCGCATTCGTGGCTGCACCTGGGCTTCGGCGGCGCCGTGCGGACCGGCACAACGCCGGCTGCCGAATACAGTGCTCTCCTGGGGGCTCTGGCGAACGCGATTCGGCGAACCAATGAAGACGTGTTCAAGGTCGCGCGCTCGGTCATCCAGGAGGCTGGCCTCAAGGACGCCGCAGAAGTTTTTGAAGCGAAGCCCGGGATACTCGGCATCAGCATAGACCTGGAGGAAGGGGCCGCGCTATTGGACAAGCTCTGGCAGAGACTGATCGCGTGAACGTGGCCACGATCGGGCTTCTCAGGGTCGCGCTGCAACAGCCGGTTTCGCTTCCGCCCCAGGCAGACTCCTTCCGCACCGGGAGGCGGAGCACCAGGGTGGAGATCGATCCGGAGCAGGTGCTGCCCGACGTGCGGCGGGAGAACAACGTGTGGGCAAGGCCGCCCTGATCGCGACGAGAAGCGTATTTCCTGGCCCTCGGCAGCCGGCGGGGGTCTGACCGGCTGCGCCGCGCCGAACCTCGCCGAGCCTCAGACCACCGCCACCTTCACGTTGTGGATCGGCGGCAGAGCGTCGAAGAGGCACTCCCACTTCTCGCCCCCTTCGCGCCCCATCCAGAGCTGGCCGGTCGTCGTGCCGAAGTAGAGCGCCGGCACCTTGCACTCGTCAATGTCCATCGCGTCGCGCTGGACGGTGAACCAGCTCTCCTTCTTCGGCAGCCCCTTCGCGAGCCGGGTCCACGAGTCGCCGCCGTTCTCGCTGCGCCACACGGCGGGCGCGCCGCCGGGGCAGGTCCGCGTCATCCCCTCGAGCGGCATCACGTAGACCGTGTCGGGATCGTCAGGGTGCACGAGGATCGGGAACCCGAAGTCCGACGGCAGCCCCTTCGCGATCGAGCGCCACGACTTGCCGTGGTCGTCGCTGCGCAGAACGCCGATGCCGGGACGGTCGGGCCAGCCGCCGTGATTCTGGATGTACAGCCGGGCGGGCGCGTCCTTGTGCCGCGCGATCTTGTGTACGCACTGGCCGAACTCGGGGTACGGGTCGGGCACGAACCCCGCGCCGATCCCCTTGTTGGACGCGGTGAACGTCTTCCCCCCGTCCTCGCTCAGGTAGTGTCCGCCGGTGGAGATGCCGAGATGCACGCGGTCCCCGTCGCGGACGATGGTGTGCATGCAGAGTCCGCCGTTCCCAGGCTGCCACTTTCGGGCGTGCTCGTGGTTGCTGATCCCCGGCACCATCTCCCAGGAATCGCCGCCGTCGGCGCTGCGGAAGAGGGATGCCGGCTCGACGCCGCACCAGAGGTCCTTCGCGTCGTCCCCGGGCACGAGCGACCAGATGTTGATGAGCGCGCGCCCGTCGTCCTTGGGGAAGGCGGGGGCCGACTTCGTTTCCTTGAACGACTTCCCGCGGTCGGTCGAGATGAGGACCTTCATCCCGAAGTACGCGTTGCAGCTCGACGCGTAGATGCGCACGCCGCGGCGCGTGTCGGTGAGCGTCGAGTAGACCGCCACCCCGGGGCCGAAGGGCCCACGCAGCGCGAATCTGCGGCGCGCCGTCGGCGACTCGGCCACGAACAGTCCCTTCTTGGTCCCGATGGTGAGCAGCACGCGGTCCGGCATCGTCAGCCTCCTGACACGGCGGGAAGGATCGTGATGACGTCCCCGGGCTGCAGTCTCGTGTCCAGCCCGTCGAGATCGCGCACGTGCGCCGTGTTCACGAACACGCCCACGTGGCGGCGCACGGCGCCCGTCTCGTCGCAGATGCTGCGGTAGAGCGGGGGATGGCTGCGCTCGAGCTGCTCGAGGGCCGCGCGCACCGTCGGCGCCGAGACCGAGAGCGCCGAGGCGCCGCCCGACTCGGCGCGAAGGAGAGCGGGAACGTCGATGGTGACGGACATGGCCCGGGAGGCGAATGATGACCCGTCCGGCGTGGAGGCGCAACGGGGAGGTGGTCGCGCGAGCGTCACGGAAGAGCGACGGACGCCTCCCCGGGCGACACGTCCTCCCGCCCCGCCGCCGCGAGCGACACGGGCGAGCCCTCCCCCTGACTCCTACGCGTTGATTCCTCCATATTCTCGCTCGTCCCCATTGCCTGAGGTTTCGATGCCGCTGCTCCGCGCCCTCCGCGCCCTCCGCGCCCTCCGCGCCCTCCGCGCCCTCCGCGCCCTCCGCGCCTCTGCGCTGGCGCTCGCGATCCTGGCCGTCCCGGCGCTCGCGCAGCGCCCGATGTCCATCAACGACGTGATGGACCTCCGGAACGTCGGCGCCGTGCAACTCTCGCCCGATGGCGCGCGCGTGCTCTACACCGTGAGCGCGTGGGAGCACCCCGCGGCGCGCGACACGAGCCGCGGCGACCGGCACGACGTGCGCTCGCACGTCTGGTTGGTGGCGGCCGACGGCATCGGCAACCGGCAGCTCACCTTCGGCGAGCGCGGCGAGTCGGCGCCGCAGTGGTCGCCCGACGGCCGGTTCATCTCGTTCACGGCCGCGCGCGGCACGGGCACGGGCGAGGACGCGCCCCGCGCGCAGATCTGGCTGATGCGCGTGGACGGGGGCGAGGCCTCGCAGCTCACCTCCGCGCGCGACGGCGCCGGCGGCTACGCCTGGGCGCCGGACTCGAAGTCCATTGTCTACCTCACCACCGATTCGCTCACGCGCGACGGCGAGGCCAGGGCGCGCCGCCGCGACGACCCGAAGACGTTCGAGGGCGACATGCGGATGTCGCACGCGTGGGTGATTGACGTGGCGACGAAGGCCGCGACCAAGATCACGAGCGGCGACTTCACGATCGCCGGCACGCCGGCGTGGTCGAGCGACGGCACGCGGCTCGCGTTCATCGCGCGCCCGACGACGCTCGTCCGCGACGAGCGGCGCGACGGCTGGATCATCACCGTCGCGACCAAGGCGATGGAGAAGATCGTGACGCCCGTGAGCACGACGATCCAGGGCACGCCCGCCTGGTCGCCCGACGGCGCGCGGCTCGCCTTCGGCGCGATCGTCGAGGAGTGGAAGCCCAACGCCGACGGGATGTACCCGCGATCGCTCCGGAACACGCAGCTCTTCCTGTACGACATCGCGGCGAAGTCGGCGAAGAGCGCGGCCAGCGCGCAGTTCGACTACTCGGTGGGCGGCCCGCGCTGGTCGAAGGACGGCACGCGTATCCTCTTCACGGCGCAGGATCGGGTCTACCCGTCGGCGTTCGCGTACGACGTGGCGAGCGGCCAGTACACGCGACGCACCAGGGAGATGATGCTCCGCGCGCCGTCGTACTCGACGGACGAGCGCACCGTGGCGTTCGCGATGGACGGGCCGAAGGCGACGGCCGACGTCTACGTGTCCGACGCGGCGTTCAGCACTCCGCGAAAGCTCACGACGGTGAACCCGCAGCTCGCGCAGCTCACGCTGGGAGAGAGCGAGGTGATCACGTGGAAGAGCACGGACGGCTGGACGGTGGAGGGCATCCTGCTCAAGCCGGTGGGATATCAGGCGGGGCGACGCTACCCGCTGAAAGTGGACGTGCACGGCGGACCCACGGGCGCCCACACCAACGGATTCAAGGCGGGCTGGGGCTCGCCGGGACAGTTCTACGCGGGGCAGGGATGGGCCGTGCTCTATCCCAACCCGCGCGGCAGCACGGGCTACGGCGAGAAGTTCATGCGCGGGAACATCAAGGACTGGGGCGGCGGTGACTACCGCGACATCATGACCGGCGTGGACGAACTCGTCCGGCGCGGCATCGCGGACTCGACCCGCCTCGCGGTCACGGGCTGGAGCTATGGCGGCTACATGACCGGATGGGTGGTCTCGCAGACGAGCCGCTTCAAGGCGGCGATGATGGGCGCCGGCCTCTCGAACATGGAGAGCATGTACGGCACCACCGACATCCCCGGCTACATCGGCACCTTCTACGAGGGAATGCCGCAGCTCGACGGCACGCTCAACAACAAGTCGCTCGAGTTCTACCGCTCACGGTCGGCGATCCAGTATTCTTCGCGCGTGACGACGCCGCTGCTGATGCTGCACGGCGGCAACGACGAGCGCGTGCCGATCGGCCAGCCGATGGAGTACTACCGGAACCTCAAGGACCGCGGCAAGACGGTCGAGCTGGTGTTCTATCCGCGCGAGGGACACGGGCTCAGCGAGTGGTACCACCAGGTGGACAAGATCCGCCGGGAGCACGAGTGGCTGACGAAGTTCACGCTGGGGAGCAGGGTGGTGCCGTAGACCGCGACAGGGAGACCGATCCTCGAAGGACAAACAGCTGCTGGACACAGGACAGACTGCATCTGGAGCGACACATGCGCAGACACCTCGCTGTTTCGACACGACTTCTCGCCGCCGTCGCTGCCCTCGCCGTCCTCGCGGCCGGCGCGCTCGCGCAGGACGCCGCCGCCGTCATCAGCGCCGCGGCCAGGGCGATCGGTGCGGAGAACATCACCTCGATCACCTACTCGGGCTCGGCGGCAAACATCAACTTCGGGCAGACGAAGAGCATCAGCGGGCCGTACGCGCTCTCGACGGCGATCACGAACTACGTGCGCTCGCTCGACCTGAGCCGGCCCGCCTCGCGCGCGAGCGGCACCACGCTGGCGGCGCAGGTGCCGGGCTTCCCGCCGCCGCAACCGGGGACGCTCAACCAGAACATCGGTCCGAACAACACGGCGTGGACACAGCAGCTCGAGATCTGGACGACGCCGTGGGGATTCCTGAAGGGCGCCGCGGCGAACAACGCGACGATACGTTCGCAGCGAATCAGCGGCACACGGTACAACGTGGTCTCGTGGATGACGCCGCAGAAAGCGCCGTCGGGAGCGGCGTACACGGTGCGGGGCTACATCAATGAAGCGAACCTCGTCGCGCGGGTCGAGACGTGGGTGGAGCATCCCATCCTCGGGGACCTGCAGGTGGAGTCGGAGTATTCCGACTACCGCGACTTCGGCGGCGCGAAAGTTCCGGTGAGGATCGTGCAGAAGCGCGCCGGGTGGCCGACGTTCGAGGCCACGATCACGAGCGCGAGCGCGAACCCGGCGAACATCGCGGAGCTGATGACGCCGCCGCCACCGCCTCAGCGTGCGGGCGGCGCGGGCGGCGCGGGCGGCGCGGGCGGCGCGGGCGGCGCGGGCGGGCGAGGCGGAGCGGGCGGCGGGCCGCCCGCGCCACCGGCCGTGGGGTCGGAGAAACTCGCGGACGGCGTCTATCGCATCACCGGCGGGTACATCGCGCTGGCCATCGAGTTCAGGGACCACATCCTCGTGCTCGAGGGCGGGCAGAACGAGGCGCGCGGCCTCGCGGTGATCGCGGAAGCGAAGCGCGTGATTCCGAACAAGCCGGTGAAGTACGTCGTGAACACCCATCCGCATTTCGATCACGCGAGCGGGCTCGCGCCGTTCGTCGCCGAGGGCGCGACGGTCATCACGCACGACAACAACGAGGACTTTCTCGAGGACGCGCTGAGCGCCGCACGCACACTGGTCGGCGATGCGCTCGCCAAGGCGAACCGGAAGCCGCGGATCGAGAGCGTGGGCGACCGGAAGGTGCTCCGCGACGACACGCGCACCGTTGAGCTGCATCACGTCAGGGATCTCGCGCACTCGGACGGGATGCTCGTCGCGTTCCTGCCGAAGGAGCGGATCCTCTTCACGGCGGACTTCAACTGGCCGGCCGCGGGCCAGTCGGTGAGTCCGTTCTTCACCACGCTGGTCGCGAACGTGGATCGGCTGAAGCTGGACTACGAGGCGTTCGTGCCGGTGCACCCGCCGATCCCGGACCGGCCGCTGACGAAGGCCGATGTGATGGCGCTGCTGAAGGGCGCTCCGTAGTTCGGCGTCCGTGCGCGCCGCGAGGACATGGGCGGGCGCCGGACGGCTCGCTCCCTGGAGGTTGATGCTCAAGCGTCAGTTTGTCATCCCGGCTCTGGTCGTCGCGGTGGTCGTGCTCGTCTTGGTCGCGGCGTTGCGCGGGCGCGGCGGCGCCGACGCCGGTGCGTCGGGAGAGACCGCATCGGTGGAGCGCCGCACCTTCGTCGCGACGGTTCTCGCCGTCGGTGCGGTGCGGGCGCGGATCGGAGCGGAAGTGCGAGTCGGTTCCCGCATCTCGGGCCGTGTGCAACGCCTGCGCGCGAACATCGGCGACGTGGTGCAGAAGGGCCAGGTGATCGCGGAACTCGAGACCGCCGAAGCGGACGCAACCGTCGCGGAGCGTCGCGCGGAGGTCGAGCTGGCGGACGCGAAGCTCGCCGCCCGCGATACGCTCTCGCCCGAAGGCCTTGCCCGCGCGCGGGCGGAGGTGGCCCGCGCCGAGGCCACGGAGAAGCTGACCGCCGCCGAATGGGACCGGCAGCAGCAGCTTCTCAAGGATCGTGTGACCACGGTCGCCGACGCCGAAGCGGCGCGAGAGCGGCATCTGGTGGCGCAGGCGCAGTTGGCATCGGCGCGGCGGGACTTCGATCTCGCACTCCGCGAGACGCGGGCCGAGCACGCGCGGGCCGTCGCCGCGCTCCAGCGCGCGCTCGTGGACCAGTCGTTCACGGTGATCACGGCCCCGATCGCCGGCACGATCGCGTCGGTCTCGACCCAGGAGGGGGAGACGGTGGCGGCCGGCCTCAGCGCGCCGACCTTCGTCACGATCGTGGATCTCCACCGGCTCCAGGTGCACGCCTACGTGGATGAAGTGGACATCGGGAAGGTCCAACTCGGCCAGCGCTCCGCCTTCACGGTGGACGCCTTCCCCGCGCGCGACTTCTCCGGACGAGTCAGCGCGATCTACCCGAACGCCACGCTCCAGGACAACGTCGTCAAATACGTTGTTGTGCTCGACGTCGCGGAGCGGTACGCGGACGTGTTGCGTCCGGAGATGACCGCCAGCGTCCGCATCGCGCTCGAACCACGCGAAGTCCTGGCGGTCCCCGCGAGGGCGCTCCGGCGTGAAGGCGGCCGGAGCGTGCTCTACGTGGTGACCGGCCGGCGGGCGGAGCCACGGCCGGTCCGCGTGGGCTGGCGCGATGGGCCGTGGCTCGAGATCGTCGAGGGCGTTCGCGAAGGGGAGCGGGTGCTCCTTGATCCGCCGGCGTCCGGCGCGGCGCCTGGCGCGGCGCCTGGCGCGGCGCCTGGCGCGGGGGGCGAACGATGAATCGCGCGCAGCGGATCACGCGGGACGCGCTCACCTCGTTGCTGGCGAGCAGGTCGCGCGCCCTGCTGATGATGCTGGGCCCGGCGGCGGCCGTGGCGGTGCTCTCGACGGTGATCGTCACGACCCAGGGCGCCCGGGAGCAGGTGATGGCGCTCGTCAGCAAGCACAGTCTCGACATGCTGATGGTCCGCGCGGGCGCCGAGGTCCAGATCTTCGCGCCCCGCGCCGACCGCGGCCTCGCGGTGTTGTTCGAGGACGACGCGCGCGCCATCGAGGCGGAGATCGCACACGTGCGGATGGTGAGCCCGGTGCAGAACCAGCGTGGGATCGAGGTGGTGGTGCGGGACCGGGTCGTCACCACGCGCGCGTTCGGCGTGGACTCCGACTGGATGGTGCTCCGGCGCTGGGGGATGGCGGAGGGGGAGTTTCTCTCCGACGCGGACCTCGCGGTGGCGGGACGGGTGGTGATGCTGGGGGCGAAGGTGGCGCGCGACCTGTTCCCCGAGGGCGGCGCGGTTGGGCAGACCGTCCGGGTCGCGAACGATCCCTACACCGTGAAGGGCGTGTTCATCGAGATGGGCGCGAGCGCGGGCGGCGATGACTGGGACGACCGCATCGTGGTTCCCTTCACGACGTCGGCGCGCCGGCTGTTGAATCGGCCGTACCTCGAGCAGATCGTCCTCCGCGTGGACGATGTCTCGCGGGTGCGGGAGACGGCGGAGCGCGTGCGCGCGCTCCTGCGCACGCGTCACAACATCGGCCCCGGCGAGGCCGACGACTTTTTCGTTCGGGAGCCGGAGGATGTCGAGCGCGCGGCGGTCGAGACCTCTTCGGCCCTCCGGGCACTCCTCGTCGCGGTTTCGATCATCGCGCAAGTCGCCGGAGGGCTGGCGACCGCCAACCTGATGCTCACCGGCGTGTCGCAGCGCGTGCACGAGATCGGCCTCCGGCGGGCGGCCGGCGCGCGCGAGGCCGACATCACGCGCCAATTCCTGACCGAGTGCGTCGTCGTCTCGCTCGGCGGTGGGATCCTCGGGACCGCGATCGGCGTCGCGGTCGCGCTCGGGCTCTCGGCGGCCGGGCTCGCCAGCTCCCGGATTACCTGGGTGCCGTTTGGGGCGGCACTGCTCGCGTCGGTCACCATCGGTGTCGCGGCGGGACTCCACCCGGCACGAAAGGCGGCTCGTCTCGATCCCGCGAAGTCGGTTCGTGAACAGCCCGTCTGAGTCGCCGGCTCCGCGGGGAACCGTGATCGAGGTGGAGCGGCTCGCCAAGAGCTACCGCAGGGGCGTCGCGATCACCGAGGTGCTCAAGGACGTCTCGTTCACGATCCGGCGCGGCGAGTTCGTCGCCGTGATGGGGCCGTCGGGCTGCGGAAAATCAACGCTGCTCAATCTCCTCGGATTCCTGGATCGTCCGGATGGCGGGACCTACCGGTTCGAGGGCGCGGATCTCTCCGGTGCCGACGACGCCACGCTTTCGGCGGTACGCAACCGCCGGATCGGGTTCGTGTTCCAGCAGTTTCATCTGCTGGACCGTGTCACGGCGCTCGACAACGTGACGCTCCCGCTGCTCTACGCCGATGACGACGCCGATGACGCCGCCGGCGGTGGCGCGGCGCGGGCCCGGCGCTCGCTCGCGATGGTGGGGCTCGAGAACCGGGAAGACCACTTCCCCGCGGAACTCTCCGGTGGCGAGCAGCAGCGGGTGGCCGTCGCGCGGGCGCTCATCAACGATCCGGCGATGATCCTCGCCGACGAGCCGACGGGGAATCTCGACGCGAAGAGCGGCAACGGGATTCTCGACCTGCTCCGCACGCTCGCCGATCAGGGCCGGACCATCGTCCTGGTGACGCACGATCGCGCGGTGGCGAATCGCGCCGACCGGACGCTCGTGATCGAGGACGGTCGCGTGGTGGCGGGCGAATCGGCGCCGTGAGCGGGCGGCGTCGTCTGACTCACACGCTCGTGCTCTCGCTCCGGCTGCTCGCGGCGCACCGGCGCCGGACGGCGCTCAGCGTTCTGGCGCTCCTCGTGGGTGTGGCGGCGGTGATGGTGATGGCCGCCGTGGGCGCCGGAGCGGAGCGGCGCGTGCTCGAGCGCGTGGGCGCGCTGGGCACCAATCTGCTCATCGTCAGTGCCGCGCCGGCACCGCGCATCGCCGGCCGCGTTCGCCAGACGGCGAGAGTCACGACGTTGCGACCGCAGGACGCGGCGGCGCTGGCCCGGGAGAGCTTTCTCGCCGTCGGCGCGGCCCCGGCGGTGATGCGCACGCTGGTCGCGCAGTGGGAAGGACGCAATGCCAACACGAGCGTGCTCGGCACCACGCCAGACGGGCTGCGCATCCGGAACATCGGCGTCTCGGCAGGTCGCGTCTTCGACGAGGCCGACGAGCGCGAGCGGCGGCGGGTCGCCGTGGTCGGAGCCACGGTCACCCGGAATCTCTTCGGCGATCTCGACCCCATCGGTCGCTCGATTCGCATCGGTCGAACACCGGTCGAGGTCATCGGTGTGATGCGCCGGCGCGGGACCGACGTGGGCGGAACCGACCTGGACAACACCGTCGCGATTCCACTCGAGACCGCGCTGCGACGCGTGCTCAACGTCCCGTATGTGGACGCGCTCTTCGTGCAGGCGGCGACGAGCGCCGACCTCGACGCGCTGGAGCGGGAGGTCCGCGAAATCCTGGACCGGCGCCACCGGGTGCGCTCGGGCCTGGGCGCGGCCTACCTGGTTCAGAATCAGGCCGTGCTCCTGCGCACGGAACGCGGCACCGCCCGGGCCATGAGCCGGCTCATCGTCGGAACGGGCGTGCTGTCGCTCGTGGTGGGCGCCATCGGCATCCTGGCCGTGATGCTGCTCTCGGTGAAGGAGCGCGTCCGCGAGATCGGACTGCGGCGAGCGGTCGGCGCGCGCCGGGCGGACATCCGGCTGCAGTTCCTGCTCGAGAGCGCCGTGCTGGCCGCGGCCGGCGGCGCGCTCGGCGTCGTGGTGGGCCTCGCCGGCGCCGGCCTCGCCGCCGTGCTCGGCCCGTGGGAGCTGGTGACGCCGTGGGGCGCCGCGGTGCTGGGCGTCGTGTGCTCGGTCGGCCTCGGCTTCGCGGTCGGGGTGGTTCCGGCGGCACGGGCGGCGCGGCTCGATCCCGGCGAGGCCCTGCGCGCGCGGGGCTGAGCGAACGCGCGATGATCCGCGCGCGTGTCCTCGATGGAGGTGATCGGCTTTCGCTCCAGTTGCAGAGCGCTATATTCGGAGACCCTCTCACGGGCGGACTCGTGACCTCGCTTCGCGCGCTTGTCGCCGTTCCTCTCGCTGCCACGCTCGTTTTCGCCGGCTGCTCCAAGAAGAAGGACGCCACGGGACCTGCCGCCAGCTTCACCGGCGCGTGGAGCGGTACGACCTCACAATCGAAGCCGTTCCACCTGCTCGTTGAGAACAACGGAATCGTGCTCTCGATGATCGGTTTTCGCGTGCAAGGGACCACGTGCACGGACGACATCCTCGCGTTCGCCATCAGGGAGCCGCCGAATCAGCCCATCGCGGTCACGGACGGCGACTTCACGATCCTCGGCTCGAGCACGGCGCGGACGTACACCGCGACCGGGACGCTGGACGCGGACGGGATCGCCTCGGGCACTCTCGACGTGACCGCGATCACGTGCAACGGCTCGACCTTCGCCACGTGGACGGCGCAGCGCGCGACCGGCCCCGAGATGACGCTCACCGGCACGTGGAGAGGCTCGTTCTACACGAGCCTCGTTCCCACCTCGACCGCGACGTACACGCTGGCGCAGAACGGTGCGGCCCTGACCGGCACCGCGACGCTCGCGACCGGAGGCAGCTTCTCGATGACCGGCACCGTGAGCGGGCGGATGATCACGTTCACCGCCACGGAGACGACCGCGGGCTGTACCGGGAGTTTCAGCGGGCACGGCACCGTCACTCTGCCCTCGGAGACGATGCTGCTCTACTTCACCGGGTCGGACTGCCTGGGCGCACACACCGGCGGCTTCGGGTCAGGCACGCGGCAGTGACGGCGGAGCGCCGGCGTACGCTCAGTACTTCGCCTTCGTCTGCGCGCACGCTGCCGGCGTCAGGTCCATCTGCGCGAGGTACGTGACGACCGGGGGCGTCTCGACGCTCCCGGGCGCGAACGACACCGCCGCGTCCACCTCGGCGGAACGAAAGGTCAGTGGCGCGCGGCGCGCGAGCGCGCACAGGAACGCGCGCCGGTGATCGTTCGCCTCGTCCTCGCCCCGCGCGCGCGCGGCGAGCGTCGCGAAGACGACCACGTACCAGGTCGTGTCGGCGCCGGCCGTCGCGTAGTTCGTGGATGGGAGCACCTGCAGCACCGCGCCCGACGCGAGCAGCGCCGAACGCGCGCGCAGCAGCTCGATCGCGCGCGGGCCCACGACCCGGAACCACCCGTATCCCTGAGCGAACGCCACGGTCGTCACGAGGCACGCGAGCGCCATCCCCGCGTAGTGCGCGCGGCCGAGCGGTGCCGATGGCACCTCGCCGCCGTGCGCCGCGCGCACGACGACCGAACCGGCCGCCAGGTCGTGCAGCGACTGGAATGACGGGCGGTTGACGCAGAGCAGGTACGAATCCACGATGACGATGAAAAGGACGGGGAGCGCGATCGCCATCGCGGCGAGCGAGCCCAGCGGCGCGCCGCGCTCGAACGACGCCACGACGACGAGGAGCGGAAGCGCGACACCGAGCGATACGAGCCACCGGATCGCCGACGCTCCGTAGGAGAGCGTTCCGCCACGCGCGGCCGCGACGCGAATGCCGAGTGCGCGCTTGCCGGGCGTCCGGCCCTTCCCCAGGGGGCCGCAGGCGGGGATGAAGTACGCCGCGGTCAGCGCCATCGCGAGCGTGCCCGCGAGCGTGACCGACATCCTTGGCAGCACGAGCTGCGCGAGCGCGAGCGCCACGACGAGGGCCAGCGTGTCGAGGACACCGGCAAGGAACCGAGCGCCGGGCGACGCCACGCGGCTCAGGCGGTTGCGGAGGTGCCGCGGCTCATGTCCGACTCATCTTCGCCGCGGCCGCTTCGATGACGAGTCCTTCACGAGCTCGTCCGCTCGCATCACGCCGCGCACGCGACGATCCACGACGAGCTGCAGCACGTCGGGGCGGCTGTAGTGCCCCGTGACGTCGAGCTGCCACTTTGGGCCGCGAAGCTGCTCGCGCCGTACCTCCGCGACGATGATCGTCTCCTCGTCGTGCGCGGGCCCCGCGATCATCCGGCCGTCGGGATCCACGATCGCGCTGTCGCCGGCGTTGAGCCACTCGGGCACGGTATCCAGGTACTTCGCCTTGAAGGCGAAACGGTCGGGCACGTCGGCCTTCCGCATCGCGATCGCGCAGCCGATCACGTAGCAGCGGCCTTCCTTCGCGACGTGCCGGAGCGTCGAGAGCCACGGCTCGCCCCGGTCCCACGTCGGCGCCGCGTACAGCTCCACGCCCCACGCGTACAGCGCGTAGCGCGCGAGCGGCATGTAGTTCTCCCAGCAGATGAGGCCGCCGAGCCGGCCGAGGGGCGTGTCGTACACGCCGAGCGTGCTGCCGTCGCCCTGCGCGTGGACGAGCCGCTCGCCGGCGGTGGGGACGAGCTTCCGGTGCTTGCCCAGGAGTCGGCCGTCGGGCCCGAAGAAGAGGATGGTGTTGTAGAGTGAGGCTCCGCTCGCCTCCGCGTTCCGCTCGTTCACGCCGATCACGACGTGCGCCCTGGCCGCGCGCGCCGCCGCGCCGAGCCGCTCGGTCACGGGCCCCGGAACGACCACGCTCTGCTCGAGGAGTTCGGCGTACAGCTCGCGCAGCTCGCGCGTCCGGCCGGCGGGGATCCACCAGACCCAGAGCGGATACGCCGGGACGAACGCCTCCGGAAAGACGATGAGCTTCGCGCCCCGGGCCGCGGCGTCCGCCGTCAGCGCGCACGCCTTCTCCACCGTCGCCGCGCAGTCGAGAAAGACCGGGGCGGCCTGCACGGCGGCCACGCGAAACGCGTCCAGGGCGCGCGTGCTCACCGGATCAGCACCGACACGCTGTGGGCGCGGCGAGCGCGCCGCACGCGGGGAACGCGCGTGGCGAGACGGCAACGACGGGCATGGCGATCCTCCTCGGGTGCGCCAATGTTGCGCGAGCAGCGGTCCGGGGGCAACCGCGCGCGCCGGCCACGTGGGGGCACAATCGTTCAAGGATGACGCGCGCTGCTCGGCATTGCGGTTACTCTTGAGAGTGGCGCACGATGGCCGCTCGCACGATCTTTGATGCGGACCGTCGCCAGGAGACCACGAAATGCCGCATTTGCCGACGTTCGACAAGAAGACCGTGAAGGCGCTGCGCAAGGGGGAGGAGCCGGTGCTCGAGCGCATCCTCCGCGAGAGCTACGCCGCGATGGTCGAGGACGCCACGAGGCAGATGGGAGGCGGCGACGGAGCGCCGCGCGTGGTGCAGAACGCGATCCTCCAGCTCTGGGAGGAGCGCGCGCGGATCGAGGAGCCCGAGGAGCTGGAGCAGGCGATCCGGCAGGCCGTGCACGGCCACGCCATTCTCGAGGTGCGGCACCGCGCCGCGCCGCACGAGGCGCAGGGGAAGCCCGCGGCACCCCAGGCCCCGGCGCCCGCGAACGTGGACGAGGTATGGAAGCGCGTCGCCGCCGCGCTGCACGCCCCGAAAGCGGCTGCGGGCCCGGCGCACAAGCACGCGCCGGACGCGGCCCTCCACGGCGCGGCGAGTCACATCGCCGAGGTCGCCGCGCCGCGATCGAAACTGGGTCCCGTCGTGGGCGGCGTCGTGATGCTCGCGGCGGTCAGCGTGGGCCTCTGGTGGGCGAACCGCAAGGGCGCGGAGTCGAGCATCGATCGCTCGTTCTCGTCCCCGGAGGCCTCGACCCAGAGTTCCCGGCCGGGTCAGCGCGGGATGGTGACGCTGAGCGACTCCAGCAGGGTCACGCTGGGATCCGACTCGAAGGTCATCGTGCCTCCGATCTTCAGGGAGAAGGGGCGCATCGTCAAGCTCGAGGGGTCCGCGACCTTCGCCGTGACCGCGTCGGAGCTGGATCCGTTCGAGGTGCGTGCGGGGAATATCGCGATCATCGCCTCCGGCACCGTGTTCAGCGTGCGGTTCTTCGCCGGTGAGGACGCGGTGATCGTGCGGGTGAAGGAGGGCCAGGTCACGGTCAAGTCGCCTCAGGAGTCGCGCGCCCTCGCGGCGGGCGGCGGTGTCGCGGTCGCGAAGGACGGCACGATGCAGGAGGCGTCGGCCGACGTGCTGGAGCACGCGTTCGCGTGGACCGAAGGGCGCTTCACGATCACGAACAAGCCACTGCGTGAGGCGCTGCCGGAGTTCAGGCGCTGGTTCGACCTCAACATGGCCGTGCCGGACACGGAGCTGCTCGACCGGCCGGTGACGGTGAGCCTCCCGCTGGACAAGACGAAGGATGCCGTCGCCGCGCTTGAGAAGAGCGCGAGCGTCAAGTTCGTCTACGAGAAGAACAAGCCGGTGCTGCGCGACGCGGGCGCCAAGGCGAAGAAGAGGTAGGCGGGCGCGTCACGGCACCTCAGTGTCGCGCATCACTGGCTGGGCGCTACCTCGGGCGCCCGGGCACCATCACGCTCACCTCGCCGCCCACGAGCCTCACCACCCTGAGCGCCGCTGTCAGCTTCTGCCCGCCGACGTCGAGCACCACGCGGTAATCCCCGGTCTCGGCGAGCGGCGGCGCGGGGCCACCACGGCCGCCGCCTCCACCACGCCCGCCACGCCCACCGGCGCCGCCACGACCCGCCGCCTCGGCCAGCGCGCGCTGCACCGCCGTCGGGCTCCCGCTCGTATCCGCTGGCCCGAGTGACTCGGCCGGCCGCGGGTTGAACCCGCGCGGGAAGCCGGGCACCTGCGCGGTGTCACTGAACACGCCGCCGCGGCCGCCGCGCCCACCGCCAGCACCGAAACCGCCCGGAGCACCAGCGGCACCGCCGCGGCCGGCCGCGGCGATCAACGCCTGCTGCTCCGGCGTGGTGATCTGGAAGTTCCAGCTCGCGCGGTGCAGACCGGCGGTGCTGTCGCCGGAGAGCCGCGCGATGGTGTCGCCCCTGGCGTCCACCACGAGCACACGCACGCCCCCGGTCGCGGGCGACGTCAGCCGGTACGCGATCTCCGCCCCCTGCGGCCCGCCGTCGGACCTCCACTGGCGCTGCGACCGGGGCTCGCTCGGCGGCAACGTCTGTCCGTACACGAACGACACCGTGGGCGTGAACAAATGCGCCGACTTCGCCAGCACCGCCTGCGTCATCTGCTGCAGCGGCCCCACGTCGAGAATCCAGATCGCGCGGCCGTGCGTGCCGGCAATCAGCTCGTGGTCGCGCGGATGCACCTGCAGATCGTACACGGGGACCACCGGCAGGTTGTTGCTGATCGAGAACCAGCTCTGCCCCTTGTCCAGCGACGCGTACACGCCCGTCTCCGTCCCCACGTAGAGCAGGTTCGGGTTCACCGGGTCCTCACGAATCACGTACGCCGTGCCGGGACGGTCGGTGGGGAGGTTCGACGCGATGGAGCGGAACGTCTTCCCCCAGTCGTTCGACACGAAGACGTACGGCGTGAAGTCGTTCTCGCGATGGTTGTCGCGCGTGACGTAGACCGTCGCCGAGTCGTGGTGCGAGGCGTCGAGCTTGCTCACGTACGTCATCGGCGGCACGCCGGGGAAGTGGTCGCTCAGATCCTCCCACGTGGCGCCGTCGTTCCGCGTGAGCCACACCTTGCCGTCGTCGGTCCCCACATAGAGGAGCCCCGCACGAATCGTGCTCTCATTGATGTTCACGATCGTCGCGTTCTCCTCGGCGCCCGTCGCGTCGCGCGTGATCCCGCCCGAGGCGTCGGGAGCGGGGTTGCCGTCGGCGTCGAAGCCGCTCGAGACACGGAGCCAGGTCGGGTCCGCGCGCGAGAGGTCGGGCGAGATCGCCCGCGGGTTCGCTCCCTTCTGCACCGACTTGAAGAGCTTGTCGGCGCCGGAGTACACGGTGTTGTGGTCGTGCACCGACACGATGAACGGCGTGTTCCAGTTCCACCGCGCCGCCGCCTGCGGGTCGGCCCGCTCGCGCCTGATCCGCGCGCGGAGGTCGGCGACCTGCTGCTCCTGCTCGGCGGTGAGCGGCTTCGAGCCGTCCCCCCGGATCTGGGCGATCTGCGCGATGTACTGCTGCACGTTCACCGTGCGCGCCCGGATGCTCGCTACCTCGCCCGTGGCGAGGTTGCGCCGCGCGATGTTGCCGCCCTGCGACTCGTAGTAGACGATGTTCGGCTCAACCGGGTCCTGCGCGGTCTGCAGTCCGTCGGCGGCGAAGACCGCGAACCAGTCGGTCATCTGGAGCTGGCCGTTGCGACGCCGTGTGACGCCGCAGCTCGTGCCGTTGTCCTGCAACCCGCCGCACACGCGGTAGGGCACCTGGTAGTCGTAGCTGATGCCGTAGAACTGCCCCATCGGCATGTTGTTCATCGAGTCGTACGTGCCGCCGCGGTCCCACGTCTGGAACACCCCCGCGTCGCCGCCGATGATGAAGTGCTCGGGGTCGGCGGGATCAATCCACATCGCGTGGTAGTCCTCGTGGATGCCGAGCATCGAGAGCTTCCACGAGTAGCCGCCGTCGTCGCTGAACGCGAAGTCCACCGCGCCCCGATAGACGCGATCGGCGTTCTTCGGGTCCACGCGGATCTGCGAGAAGTAGAACGGACGGTTGTCAATCGCGTTCATCCACTTCCAGGTGCGGCCCGCGTCGGTGGAGCGGTACAGACCGGAGAGGAGCTGCTGCGGCTTCTTGCCGCGCACCGAATCGGCCTCGACCATCACGTAGACGATGCCCGGGTTGCTCGGCGCGATCTGGATGTTCATCCGGCCCTTCGGCGTCGCCGGGAATCCGCCCCCCGCGATCTCGCGCCACGAGCGGCCGCCGTCGGTGGTCTTCCAGAGCGCCGAGCCCGGGCCACCGGACCTGAGGAATGCCGGCTTCCGCACGCGCTCGTAGCTCGCTGCGTAGAGCGTGTTCGGGTCGCGCGGGTCCATCGCCAGGTCAATGAAGCCTGCCTGGTACAGTCCGGGCTGAGTACTTACAGAACATTCTAGGGTGATCCTTTACACTCGCACCACCTTCGTGGACACC
>Ga0209002_10000307_pt1 | contig 37768 bp, 38 predicted proteins | sample Rifsed16ft2_FD_184010 | JGI IMG/M metagenome (GOLD analysis project Ga0209002, IMG submission 184010) | Soil microbial communities from Rifle, Colorado, USA - sediment 16ft 2 (version 2) | ecosystem: Environmental > Terrestrial > Deep subsurface > Rock core/Sediment | place: Rifle, Colorado...
TGCCTGCCCTACGAGTCTTACGACTCGATAGAGTCGTAGACCGAAGTGATTCATTCACCATTTCAATATAGTGGAATGGTCGGCACGCAGGCAGGTCTCTGCGTTAAGAACTACATCCAAATTGAGACACTACCGATGGCTTCCATCGCTTGAATAGTGTTGAGATTGTCAATACATTGATCAATGCGCAGTTGGCAGGAGTTGGGGGCATTTCCGAACAAATGAACACGAAGGAACTATACTGATATGAGAATTGGAATTTTGACAGGAGGGGGAGATGTACCCGGTTTGAACCCCTGCATCAAGGGTGTCGTCTATCGCGCTGTCGACAACGGGGCCGAGGTCATCGGAATCCGGCGCGGATGGGGTGGGTTGCTGGAGTATGATCTTTCAAAGCCCGAGGAAGACGGACACAATGTCCTTCGGCTCGACAAGATGAACACACGGACAATCGACAGGACCGGCGGAACATTTCTCCACACGTCACGCACGAATCCCGGCAAGGTGAAAGCCGCGGAAATCCCGCAGTTCCTCAAATCGGCAAGCTTTGCCTCAAAGGTCGTCGACGGAAGGGTTGATTGCACTCCGCATATCCTCAAAGTGCTGGAACATCTGAAGATCGATGTCCTCATCACGATCGGTGGAGACGATACCCAGAGTTATTCGGTCAAACTGCACAAGACGGGATTCCCCGTCATTGCGATTCCCAAGACGATGGACAACGATGTGTTTGGGACGGACTACTGCATCGGGTTTTCCACTGCCGTTACGAGGAGCGTCGATTTCATCACGGCTCTGCGAACGGTAGCCGGATCCCATGAGCGCATTGCAATCGTCGAGTTGTTCGGCCGCAACTCGGGAGAAACGTCACTGATCTCGGCATATCTTGCCGGCGTCGACCGGGCCATCATCTCCGAAGTACCGTTCAATCCGGACAGACTTGCCGAACTTCTTGATGAAGACAGAAAACACAATCCCAGCAATTATGCGCTCATGACCATTTCTGAGGGCGCTACAATGGTTGGCGGTAGCATTGTCGAGACCGGGCCGGAAGACGCGTATGGCCATCGTAAGCTGGGCGGGGTCGGAATTCTCACGGAAGAGTATATAAAGAAGAAACTGCACACTCATACGGTGTACCAGCAGGTTGCGTATCTTATGCGGAGCGGCGAGCCCGATGCGCTTGATCGGATGGTCGCGTTCAGTTACGCGAGCCTTGCGACGGATCTGGTGCTGAAGAAGGAGTTCGGGAAAATGGTGGCGCTGCGGGAGGGAAAATACACAACAGTTCCAATCGATACACTTACGCAGGGAGTCAAACGGGTGGACGTGGATGCCCTGTACGATAAGGAACAGTACAGGCCCAAAGTATCTCATCTGCTCGGAAAGCCGATGTTCCTGTATTGAGATTCACGCTTTCGGCTGAAGGTTTTGCGCACAAAACGCGACTCGAGAGGGTCGCGTTTCTGTTTTTCCTGGTCACCCTGGCCGTCTTTGGCACAGGATGTGATCTTCACTCTCCTCAACAGACATCATCTGATCCCTTTCGAGTGATTCTCGCCGATGTTTCCAAGCGGAAGGAGGGGTGTAGTGTGCCACGCCCGTTGAAAACTTCAACACGCAGTTGACCTCTTCAACACTGTTTCCGAAGCCTGGAGGACTCAATGTCAGCCCATCTTGCCGTTTCACGTCGCGACTTCATTCGTTGGGCCGTTGCAGCGCCCGTCGCCCTTGAATTTTCGGACGAGTTTTTGCCGAAACTCGCTGAAGCGTTACGCGAAGCTGTGAAGGAGTACCCGATCATCTGGCTTCAGACATCCACATGCAGCGGGTGCTCGGTTTCTGTAATCAACACGATTCATCCAAGCATCAAAAACGTGATTTTAGAACAGGTCTTACCCGGTCATCAGTTGATCCTGGCGTACCATGGGACACTCATGGCTGCGACGGGATCGCTCTCCGTTGACGCGGCGAAGGAGGCGGCGAAAAAGCACGCAGGGAAATATGTGCTCGTGGTTGAAGGAGCCATTCCGACGAAAGCGAACGGGGTGTACGGTTCGATTGGAGAGGAAAACGGAAAACCGATGACGATGCTCTCGTGGATTGACCTTCTGGGGCGCACCGCCATGGCTACACTGACAGTCGGAACATGCGCGGCCTATGGTGGGTTGCCAGCGGCCGAACCGAATCCCACCGGTTGTGTTGGAGTGTCTGACGCGTACACAACTCTGGGGATCACGACTCCGGTGATTAACATTCCGGGCTGTCCCTGCCATCCCGACTGGTTCATCGGAACGGTAGCAAAGATTCTCCTCTATGGGATGCCTCAGCCGAAAGAGCTCGACGAGTTTGGACGGCTCAAGTTGTTTTTTGGCCGATCCGTTCACAATCGTTGTGTAAATCGCGACTATCTGGATGAGGGTATCTTTGCATCGAAATTCGGTGAAGAAGGATGTCTGCTGGAACTTGGCTGTAAGGGTCCATTCACGAATGCCGACTGTCCGATTCGTCTCTGGAACGGGAGCGTCAGCTCGTGCCTCAATGCCGGAGCGCCCTGTATCGGGTGTACGGAAAAAGGGTTTCCGGATGCACATTCACCAATCTACCAGCGGAGGTGACCGCTATGGAAACTCTCAAAACGACGGTAATTATTGATCCGATGACCAGGATTGAAGGCCATCTGAAGATTGAAGCGACTCTCGACAACAAGAAGGTCGTCGATGCGCGGTGTGGCGGTACTCTCTACAGGGGATTCGAGCAAATCCTGATTGGGAGAAACCCGCTTGACGCGGTCCAGATCACTCAGCGGTTCTGCGGCGTGTGTCCGATTCCTCATGCCATTGCGTCCGCGCAGGCGTTGGAGAATGCTTTTGGGATAATGCCTCCGAACAACGGAAGGGTCATCCGAAATATCATGCAGGGGGCAAACTACATTCAGTCCCACATCCTGCATTTTTACCATCTTGCTTCGCTCGATTACTACCGCGGTCCCGATGTTCCGCCGTTCTATCCCAGGTATGAGGCGGACTACCGGATGCCGAAGTCGGTGCATGATGAACTCCTCCAGCACTACATTCAGGCATACCAGATTCGACTGAAAGCACACGAACTCTGCGCGATCTGGTCGGGAAAAATGCCGCATGCGGCCTCCATTGTGCCCGGGGGTGTAACCATCATACCCAGAATCGACAACATTACGACGTCGTTGTGGAGATTGAAAGAACTCAGGGATTTCATCGATAGTGTCTACATCCCCGACGTTATGACAATTGCAGAGGTGTATCGCGACTACTTCAGCATCGGGAGAGGATGCGGAAATTTCCTGGCTTACGGGCTGTTCGATCTCGATGCGGAGCCCGATGTTACGAAGCGGAAACGGTACATTTCCATGGCAAGAATGACTGATGGAAAGTTGGAGACGGTTGATCCCAAAAACCTCACGGAAGACGTCAAATACTCCTGGTACGAGTCGAAAAGTCATCTTCATCCAGGGAACGGTGAAACAAAACCAAACCCGTCGAAATCGGGAGGGTACAGCTGGCTGAAATCTCCGCGGTACGCGAGCAAAGCGTATGAAGTAGGCCCCCTTGCCAGAATGGCCATGATTCACGCCTCGAAGTCAAATTCCAAGGCGGTTGGCCTTCTTGACGATGCTCTCAACCGTCTGCAGCTCGAACCGGACGCCCTGCAATCGGTCATGGGACGACACATTGCGCGGGCAATCGAATGCAAACTTGTGGCTGATGAGATAGAGTCGATGATCATGCAGGTGAAACTCGATGAACCGGTTTGCGCGGATCACAAGATTCCGGAATCTGCCGAAGGAATGGGCCTCTGGTGCGCGGCGAGAGGGGCTCTTGGGCATTGGATCAGCATCCGAAACGGAAAGATCGCACGCTACCAGGCCGTTGTCCCGACGACATGGAATGCCTCCCCTAAGGATGACCGCAATCAACCCGGCCCGATCGAACAGGCACTTATTGGGACCGAAATTGAAGATTCCCAAAATCCGTTTGCACTCGCACGCATCGTGCGCTCCTTCGATCCCTGCATTGCCTGCGCTATTCATCTCATTGAACCAGGGAAACCGGTCAGGCAATTCAGAATCGTATGAGCACAAAGCCGATTCTTGTCCTGGGCCTGGGAAATCTTCTTCGATCTGACGAAGGAGTGGGAATCCATGTTGTCAGAGAGCTATCGCAGAAGCGCCTTCCCGAGACAGTGGACGTTGTCGATGGGGGGACCTTAGGGGCGGAACTTATCGGTGCTATTCAGGGGCGAAAAAAGGTCTTTCTTGTCGACGCAATGCGGACTGATGCTGCGCCCGGTTCAGTGCTGCGCGTACCCTTTGGCGAGCTGAAGCCTGACATTTCCCGTTCGATGTCGGTGCACGGGACCGGAGTGGGAGAACTCCTTTACTGTTGCGGGAACCTCATCCCCCGACCTGAGATCGTTATATACGGGATTGTGCCAAAACTGATTGATCGATGGAGCTTGAATCTGACTTCCGTGGTGCAATCCCGCATTTCTTCGATAATTTCCGTGATTCTTGATGAGATCACGACAGGGGAGGCGCCTAGAGGGATTTCACTTCCCCGGCAGTCACTCGTGCCATGATGAGCTTTTTCTTCTGCGGCGTTTGAGAGGTGATATGAAATGCTGCGGAAAGGCGTGTGCGTGAAGAGGAGACCGCATCGTCACGGTCTGTGAGGAGCTGGGCGAGGGGCTCTCCGCTTTCGACAGAGTCGCCGACTTTTTTCCTTAGTACAATGCCTGACTTGGTGTCGATCGACTCGTCGACTCTTGTTCGTCCCGCTCCCAGAGCAATGGCAGTGAGTCCCACCTCCAGGGGATCGATTTCGGCGACAAATCCGCTCTGCGTCGCCTTGACTTCGATGGAATGCCTGGAGAGAGGGTATAGCTCGAGATTCTCGATTGCCCCGACTTTTCCGCCCTGAACCGCCACAAGATCCAGGAATTTTCTGTAAGCGCTTCCGTCTGTGATGCTGTTCTTCGAACGTTCCACTCCTTCCTCAATCGAGGCAACCTTCTTTCCCACCATCAGCATCGCCCCCGCCAGAATATGAGTTACTTCCATCAGGTCCGATGACGAGTCATTGACCCCGCGCGTCCCGCGAAGGCATTCCACGCTTTCGACCACCTCAGTCCAATTGCCGACCGCTACGCCGAGGGGCTGACTCATATCCGTGATGAAACCGATCGTCTCTTTTCCGAACTGGTTCCCGATGTCGACCAGAATCGAGGCGAGTCTGCTCGCGTCCTCGTAATTCTTCATAAACGCTCCACGTCCCGTTTTTACATCGAGAACGAGTCCGTCTATTCCTTCTGCAAGCTTCTTGCTCATGATGCTTGCCGCAATGAGAGGAATGCATTCGACTGTCGCTGTCACGTCCCTGAGGGCATAGAGCTTCTTGTCGGCGGGAGCAATCTCCTTTGTTTGCCCGATCATGACAAGGCCCGTTCGGGCGATTACGTCCTTGTATTCGGCGAGCGAAAGGTTGGTGCGGAATCCGGGAATTGACTCAAGTTTGTCGAGGGTGCCGCCTGTGTGGCCCAGACTGCGGCCCGAGATCATGGGGACGGGAACGCCGCAAGCGGCAACGATTGGCGCCAGGATAAGCGAGGTCTTGTCGCCTACTCCGCCCGTCGAGTGCTTGTCGACTTTGATCCCCGGTATTTCGGCCAGGTCGATGACTCTTCCCGAATGAAGCATGGTTTCCGTGAATGAAATTGTTTCGTCATTCGACATTCCGCGGAAATAACACGCCATGAGAAAGGCCGAAAGTTGATAGTCGGGGATTTCTCCTTTTACAAACCCTTCAACCAGAAAGCGAAGCTCGTCACGGGTCAGAGCGCCGCCATCGCGTTTTTTCGATATGAGTTCGACGGGATTCAGAGGAGAAAGTGGGGGAAAGGAGTTAGGATCGAGATGTTAGATTTTAGAATCATGAATACCAATATCAGAGATCAGAGGTCAGAGATCAGAAGTCAGACGAAGCCTGACACTTGAAACCTAAAACCTGAAATCCCAATTTGGCCTGCGAACGATTTTAGTGAGCAGATGCCAAATTGAGGATCCCGCCGCTGTTAGGCGGGACCTGAAACCCGAAACAACAACTCGTAACCCGGAACCCGAAACTCGTAACCCGATGCTAGATTTCCACCTTGACCGTGAATTCCCGTCCGCACTTGTTGCACTTCAGTTCCACTGTGACCCAGTTGTTCCGCTCGTAGTAACTGAGTTCAGCGAGCTCTCCGCCGCAGGATTGGACAAGACATCGCTTCAAGTCGAGCCGGTAGATCCGTTCGCGGGGATATCCGTCAAGTTGGTCCTCGTTCATCAGATGCTCCGGTTCAACCTTCTCTCTGCAAGCAAGAGGCCGCAAATCGACTTTCCGTCTATGATCTTCCCCTGTTCGATCATTGAAACGGCATCCTTGAGTGAGCAGGTCTCGAGAGTCAGATTCTCCCCCTCTTCAAGTTGTTGGCCGGAAGGTAATTGCTGAAGCCCGGTCGCAAGGTAGATGTGGAGCTTCTCCGTGCAGAATCCGGGCGTTGTGTAAATAGCCGTGAGTTTTGTGAGATGTTCAGCCTTGTATCCCGTTTCTTCCTGCAGCTCCCGGGCGGCACATCGCATGGGATCCTCGCCGGCATCGAGTTTGCCTGCAGGCAGTTCATAAATGAACTCTTTGATGGGGTAACGAAACTGCCGAATAAGCAGTACAGTTTTGTCGTCAAGCATCGGTACAACAACGGATCCCCCGGGGTGTTCGGCAACCTCCCGAACCCCCCTTCGTCCGGAGGAATATTCAATCTCGTCTACAACAAGATTGAAAACCTTACCGACGTGTTTTTTTTCGCTTCGAATTGTCTTGACGTTTGACATGGGCTGAAGGCTGATGAAGAACGCGCTGAGGGAATGGGATTTCTATTCCTTCCCGATTGAAGGCAACATAGATCTGTTCGCGGATTGTTGTCTCGGCGCCAAACCCATTGCGAAAATTGTTAGTACGGGCGACGAGCTTGAGATTGACCGACGAGTCGGCAAAATCGATGAGAAACACCTCCGGGGGAGGGATCTTCAGGACGTTGGGATGACTCCGTGCCAATCCGACCATGATCGCGCGGGCCCGTTCAATATCGGTCCCGTACGCCACACCGACGTCGACCGTCAACCGCACAACCTCCGCGGGATAAGAATAGTTGATGATTTTGCTCTTGATAAGGTCCGAGTTTGGACTGATGACAAGGTTGTTGTCAAAATCAAGGATTTTTGTGCTTCTGATCCCGATCTCATACACATCACCGATTTCGCCCGACGGCAGCTGGATCCGGTCGCCAACGCGGAAAGGGCGGTCAAGCATGATGACGAAACCCCCAATCATATTTGCGATCGTCTCCTGTGCCGCCAGCGCGATAGCCAGAGAGCCGACGCCCAATGAAACCACGAGGCTGCTGACGTTTTGGCCGAAGTGATCGAGAATGACGATGATGGCAATGAGGCTGATGATAATGTTGACGATGCGGTTGATAAGCGGGAGCAGGGCCTCGTTGAACCGTGTGGATGTTCGGGCCACATGCATGTCAATCGCATGTTTGATGGATGTGTCGGTGATTCGAACAAGGATAAGGGTGAAGACGAGAATGAAGAAAACGAAGATAATCCCTTCGGAATACTCGAGGAACTGGAGCGCGATCTTGTTCATTGGGTTGACGGCATTTGCAGCCTGCTGGCTTGCAAGATATGCCCCGAAGACGGTTGCCAGCCAGATGATCCTGTCGACGATGATTGCCAGGATCTTGTCATCGAGATCGTTCGAAGTTCTTGCCGTGATCTTTCGTCCGATGGTCTTCAGCAGAAACTGAATGATCCAGCCGACAAGGATGGCGCTCAAGAGTTGGCCCAGTGCCAGGCTGATCTGATACAGCGGCCCGGTGCCGAGAAGTTCGCGGAGCGGTCCCATTAGAAGTTCCCCCTGCTGCCCGGCTTTGTGATGGGGATATTCTTGCGGCAAAGGGGGCAGTCTTCAGGTTTGTAAGCGGTGACGTCCATCTGGAGAACGGAAAAGTGTTTCGGAGCAAAGCTGATCTTGCCGTTGCTTCTGTCGACGACATATCCGACACCGGTGAGTTGCGCCCCGGCTTTGTTTGCGAGGCCAATGACCTCCTGGACCGAACCTCCGGTGGTTACCACATCCTCAACGACAAGGACTCTTTCATTGGGAAGCACCTCCAGCCCCCGTCTGATCTGCATCGAGCCGTCTTTTCGTTCGGCGAAAATCGTACGAACACCCAGCGTTCTTCCGACTTCCGTTCCGACAACAATGCCGCCGATTGCCGGAGAAATGACAACCTGGATTTCATCGTGTTCGAAATGTCTTGCAATTTCTCCTGCGAAAAGCTGCAGATACTTCGGATACTGGAGCACGCGGGCACACTGGAAATAGTGGGGACTGTGGAGGCCGGAGGTCAACTGAAAATGACCTTCCAGCAAAGCTTTTGTTTCCCTGAAGATGCCGAGAATTTCCTCATGAGGGAGTTTTGAGGGCATATCAATCCGTCAGGTTATTGTGGAAAGCCAAGATAGCAAAAACTGCGGCGACTTCAAAAAACGCAGATTTCGCGGATTGAAGACAGATTACGCGGATTCGAGCCTGATAGTGATGGAGTTAATCATCATCATGCTTTAATACCTTATTAGTGCTACTCTTCGACGGAAAAGATCCGGATTTCTGACCGGGTAATCGAAATCGTCACGTCAACTCGAACGGTGAATGGTGATTAGTTCCCCATCACTCCACGATCAGAATCCGCGTAATCCGCGTCAATCAGCGTAATCCGCGCGGGATTAGCCCAGTTCGTCGAGGGATTGCTGCATTTCACTTCGGGCGTGGAGATCCCCCTGCTCTTTCGCGACGGAAATCCCTTTGCGGAGAACTTCCGTCGCCTCCTCGCGGTGTCCGAGACCGGCAAGGATGATTCCCAGCTGCTGATATGCGGCCACGTACTTTGGATCGCGTTCGAGAAGCTCGCGAAGGTATGCAAGAGCGAACCGGTGTTCGCCATGGCTGGCATACTCGAGAGCGAGTGCGTATCGGGTGAAGGAATCGGAAGGATCCTTCTCCAGGAAAGCTTTGAGTTTTGTCACGCGTTCGTTCATAATGCGTCAATCATGGCCGCAAGTTTCACGTCGAATTCCGTCAGTCCGCCGGCGCTGTGAGTCGAAAGAACGAGTGTAACGGTGTTCCACCGGATATCGATGTCGGGATGATGGTTCAGTTTTTCGGCGAGCAAAGCCACGGAACCAACGAACCCCATCGCATGCACAAAATCCTTCAGCTTGACCGTCTTCATGATGGAGTTTCCCTCGCGGGTCCACCCGCTCAGGGAGGAAAGATGCTTCTTCAGCTCTCCTTCGTCGAGAAGTGTCGGTTTCATAAGGCTATCCTCTCATAATCTTCGCGGTTCGTTCCGAACAAGCTTGTCATATTCGCTTCTGAGAACGATGTGCCGCGAGTCGATTGCGCGGTCAATCGCCAGAATTCCGTTCAGGTGGTCGATCTCGTGCTGGAGCAGTTCCGAGAGGGCTCCTTCCGCCTCTACCTTCTTTCGCTTTCCGTTCTCATCCTGATAGGAAACGACGATCGAATAGTTGCGTTCGACCTCCACAAGGATATCCGGGAAGGAAAAACAATCGTCCCAGAGCCGGAATTTCTTCCGGCTTCGTCCGGTAATGACGGGATTGACAACCGGCCCTTGGATCTCAAAGTCGAGGTAGATGATCTGCCTGGTCGTGCCGATCTGAGGTGCTGCAATGCCGCGGCCAAATCCTTTTCTGAGACGGAAGTCGTGAAGCGTATCGCGTAAATCCGCAATCGTTGCCTGAATCTCATCCGACCGAACGTCTTTCACCTTGGAGCATTGTTCCCGAAGAATGGGGTTGCCGAGGAGTATGATTTCTCTTGTTGCCATTGTCGTAAGGGTGTTGTGAACAGCACTAATATAGAAAACTGTGATATGAAGGTAAATGGAGGAAAAGCGGCTGCAGAGGAGAGGTGCAAGAGAGCGGAGGAGAGGCAGTCAGGCGGAAAAGCCCGCGATTCGGTGCACGCGGCCGAGTTTCTGGCCCAGGAATCGTTCCCCCACTTCACTGAATTTCTGAGGAATATCGCTAACGTTGAATTTCAGGTTCGGCTTCATTGTGCTGGGATTGAGGAGCTTTTGTTCTCCCAACATCCGCATGACAACGGCGGCAGTCGCTTCGCCGGAATCGATCAGGGCGACATCCTTGTGCAGAATCCGATCAATCAGGCCTTTCAACAGGGGATAGTGCGTGCAGCCCAGCACGAGTGTATCGATCTTTTCCAGCGTAAGAGGAAAGAGATATTCTTTGGCAATAAGTTCGGTGGCTTTGTGTTCCGTCCAGCCCTCTTCGGCCAGAGGCACAAAAAGAGGACACGCCCGCCCGACAACGTGGACTGACGGGTCGATCTGACGAATCGCGTGCTCATACGCGCGGCTCGAGATCGTGCCCACCGTTCCGATCACACCGATGCGTTTTCTCTTGCTTGCCGCTGCCGCCGCTTCGGCGCCGGGGAGAATCACGCCTACAACTGGAATCTTGGAACGTTTTTGAACGACGTCGAGTGCGACGGCGGAAACAGTATTGCAGGCTACGACGATCATTTTCACTTCGTGCTCGAGGAGGACATCGGTATCCTGGGCCGCGTATTCACGGACCACCTGTGCCGATTTCGGCCCGTAGGGAACCCGGGCAGTGTCGCCAAAATAGACGATGTTCTCGTGCGGCAAATGGTGCATGAGCGCATGAACAACGGTCAATCCGCCGATGCCGGAGTCAAAGACGCCGATGGGCTGCGATGGGTTCATTGGTTTTGGACCAGTTCTGAGTCGATGACGGATCGAATTGTGTCGAGGAGAGAGGAGCGAACCGAATCTTTCCGGTCCGCGGATTCTATTGTGCCGCCCCTGCTGTCCAGGACGTAGAATGAATCGACGATTCCGTCGGCGCGGGTGGCGATCTTCGCAAAGGAGATGTTCAACCCCAGCCCCGAGAGAGCATCGGTGATCTTGTAGAGGAACCCGAGCCTGTCGGGGGCGAAGACATCGATAATCGTAAAACGCGGGTGGTCCTCGAACTCCACGGCTGTATGCAGGCTTGAGCTTTGGGAGCGGGAAAGGCGCCGCCATTTCATCCGGTGCCGCTCGAGAAGACGCTCAATACCGATCGAGCCCGTGGCGACGTCATTGAGTTCCTTATGGATCTTTTCGCACTGCTGGAGGCTCAGGATTTTACGCGATACGAAGTCGCTCACGCGGAATTTGTCAATCACAATGCCGTCGTTTCTCGTAAAGATATGCGCATCAAAGATGTTCGCATCGTTAGCGGAGAGGACCCCGCAGAATTTCGAGAGAACGGAAGGGGCATCCTTCGCAATAACGGTGATTTCGGTGAAGTCCGCTTGATGGTTGATGATCGTCGAGACGGGCTCGTCGCGTTCGATGTGACGTATATGCTCGGCGATTTCGCTGGCATCGAATGTGGCTAGATATGCCGGACTGTCGACTGCCTCAAGATGGGTCAGCGAGGAATCCTTCGGTACTGTCTCGGCGAGCGTTTCGACAAGCTCCTTGAGCGCCGCTTCATGGCGCGACCTCGCCGCAGTATGCACCTGCTCGCTGGTGAGACGGTGATCGAGGATCTCCCTGCATTTTCTGTAGAGTTCGTACAACAGCATTCCCTTCCAGTCGCTCCAGACGTTCTTGTTGACCGCACTCAGGTCCGCATACGTCAGGACAAACAGGTAGTCAAGGAGAACAGGATTCTCGAACGTGGACGCGAAGTCGATAATAGTTTGTGGATCGCTGAGGTTGCGGCGGAAAGCCGTCTGCTCCATAAGGAGGTGATAACGGACCAGAAACTCGACGTCCGGCCGAATGTCGGAGAATCCAAGTCTCTTCAGGATCTTCCCGGCCATCGTCGCCCCCGTCACCTCGTGGTCTCCGACCCGTTTTGGTTTCGCGATGTCATGCAGCAGGCAGGCAAGGACCAGGACATCTTTTCGGGGCAAAGAACGATACGTTGCTGCAAATGAACCCTGTTGAGTCGCAAGGGCCTCGGCATTTTGAATGACGCGCAGGGTATGCTCGTCGGCAGTGTAGTAGTGATACTGGTTGTGCTGGAAGAAGGCAACCATCGCCTTCCATTCGGGGATCCAGCGTTCGAGGACGCCGTATTCGCTCAGCCGGTGCAGCAAATGTCCCACGCCGTCGGGGCCGCCGAGAAGCGCCCGAAAGAGGGCCGCCTCTGCCTTCGACTTTAGCGGAGTAAACCGATCGATACTTCTGGCAATCCAATCCTCAAGGTCTTCGGAGAATTTCGCAGAGTGGTTTCCCGCATGGATACAGGCCTTCAAGAGGAACTCATTGGGCCGTCTTGATGCAGATGAGCGGTGAGTAACGGTTCCCTCGCGCAGCAAGAAGGAGGAGTCGAGCTCCTTAGGTTTGTCGGTCCCGGGAGTCTTATGGAACTTCCGCTGGACCGCAGCCGTCGCGCGCCGGGCGAACTGGGAGATTTGCCGCGATGCGACATAGTAATCCTGCATGAACCGCTCGACACTCGGGCGGGCCGATGTCGGCTTGTATTCAAGCGCTTCTGCAATCGTGGCCTGAAAAGCGAACTCCAGTGAATCATGGAGTCCCTTCGATTGGATGTGCATTTCGTTTCGCGTGCGCAGCAGAAAATCCAGGGCAACCCTTGTCTGCCGAAGGTAGCGGGGCGGAAGCTCCCTTTTGAGAATCGGGCTCCCCAGCATGTTCGTGAGCGCCGTTGCATGCAGTGAAAGAGCAGAAGGGATCTTCATCATACCTGTGCCAAGGACAAGCCAGAGAACCGTATGCATATCCCTCAAACCGCCTGCGCTGTTCTTGATGTTGGGTTCCAGCAGTTTCGTGGAACTGCCGTACTTCTGATGGCGAATCTCGGCTCTTGTCACGAGATCCTTCACGAGGCCCGGGTGATCAGAGTCGGTGATCTGGCACTCGAGGGATTTTCGGAACTGCAGAAACAATCCCCTGTTTCCGATGAGAAATCGGGATTCCACAAGCGAGACCCACGATTCAATATCCGATTCGCGCATTGCGAGGCAATCCGGGACAGTCCTGGCACTGTGGCCGATGTCGAGGCCCAGATCCAGCAGCTGGTGGAGCAGCTTTTGGACCGCCATCGCGGCCTTATTCAAAGGGTCACTCTCGGGGACGAGGAACATGATGTCCGTATCGGATGCGAAAGAAAGCTCCTTTCGTCCGTATCCGCCGAGTGCCACAAGGGATATCAGATTCTTTTCCGGGAGGGCGAGGTCATGAAAGGACTGACGAATTTTCTCGTCAAGGGCTTCGGCGAGTGAGAGGGCAATGCGGATGCCGCCGGTACCGCGCCGGTGTTGGGCGGCGATTGACCGGAGCGATTCGCTGAACATCGGTTTTGATGATTGACGGGAAAACACGAATGGCAATGTAGGAAAAGGTTGACCGAGGAGCAAAGCTCACCAAAGACCTTCCGAAGGTCGTAGACCTTCGGAAGGTGATATTGCGACCTCTTGAACAAAACTCCTGTAATCCTCTCCTGAATCAAACAATTCATTTCTAAGTTCGAGGTTCGTGATGGTGGGGAGGCGTAATCCAGCCCATTCGGAATAATCAGAAAACTGCCAGTGTTCGGGTCTTACGACCAATCCAGCTTGAACTGGGTTGAGATGAATGTATCGGGCTATCACCGCAGGTTCTCCAATGATCTTGTTCTTGGCCTTTGCTTCAAAAAGTGTTCCTGAATGTCGTTGCTCGACATTGGTCGACTGAACATAGGCATTGAAAGTTGTCTGGATGAATCGGGTGATGGAACCGCCGAGGCACTGTCGAAGCATTAAATGGTAATGATTTGGCATAAGACAATAGGCCAGGATCAAGACGTTGTATTTGGTCTTGTATTTTGAAAGAAGATGAAGACAGAAGAGATAATTCTCGGGAGAGAAAAAAATCGGAAGTTTATGCGCCCCCCGGTTGTAGACATGATACAGCAAATCATCGAAGTACATCGATCCCCCTAGAATGGACCTTCCGAAGGTCGTAGACCTTCGGAAGGTGTCTCGTAGCTACCGGAAAAGCCCCGCAACCTCACGTGCAAGCTCACGCGCCGCGCTCATTGCCGCCTGATTGACAAGCTCATCATCAGGCGGAGGGTAGGTCTCTCTCCGTCCGCAGAGTTCGCGTGAGGCATGACTCAGTGCTTCTTTGTCCCCCTTGTACCGTCCGAACTTGATTTCAACGATCTCTCTTCGCGGTACATTTCCCGATTTCACGATGGTCCCCCGTGTTACATCGACAATCTGATAACTGCAATCGAACCTCGCTGTGGCCCGCCGAGTTATTGTGGTCACTGTAGCGCGGACGATCTTCTTCGGTTTGTCCTTTCCTCCTGAGATCTCGTCTTTCTCCTCATAGGTTGCGACGATATCGGGCGGATAGTCTGTGGAGATCGACGTGATCTTGCCGAAGACGAATGAGTGAATGCCAAGGAGTTTTCCGATTTTGGCGGCCGATGCCGGGTCAACATAGGATGTCTGTTCGAACTTGAGCTCTCGTATCAGGTCATCGATTTTTTCGCGTGTCACGAATTCGAGGAACTCCATGTTGCCGGGGTCGCTCATCGCATCGGAAATCAGGCGGTCGGCGACAACCGTCCCGATCGCGCCGTAGTAGTCCTTTCCGCTCAGATTATCGAACGGCATCACAGCAATGCGCTTGACCGCCGCCTGCCGGTTCTTTTCGTACCGCTCCGCAGCGTCTTCGTAGGGATTAATATAGTCGAGTGTTCTTGAGAATTCCTTTGCCGCGTCTTTTGCCATTCCCTGGTTTTCGAACGAAAGGCCCGCCTTGTAGTGTTTGTCCGCGGCATTCTTCCTGGCGTTCTGGTATTCTTTCTCGACATCCTTTGTCGCAAACGTCACCGTTTGCTTTGTGTCCTCATGAACCTGAGGAGGAAGCCCCCTGACGGCGTCCGACATGGCAAGAATATCGCTGTACAGTCTGTACGCCTCATCCCAGTCTCCGGCCCGTTCGGCTCGCTGGGCCCGAACGGAGTAGTCATCGTAAGCGCGGGGAAGCTCGCGGGAGAGGAAATCAACGGCGTCCGCGTAACCGGGCTCTTCTCTCAGCGTTTGAACCGCATACTGGACGGCAGCGACCATGTCGCCGGCCTTGAATGCCCGCTCGGCGTGACTCCAGGAAGCGGGTCCGCAACCGACAATCACTACGAGGGTAAGTCCGGCAAGGGCCACGAAAAGGGGTTTCATAGTTGCACCTTTCTCCGCGCAAATGCGGCGTTTGTCGGCAAAAGGTAGACAAAATTGAAAAGAGATTCAAAGTCTAGTCGCAACAACAATAACTCCCTTCATCACGGCCACCGAGCCGCCTGTTCCGTCCACAGCCTCCAGCAGAATGATGTAAGGTCCGATTCGAGTCTGCCGTCCTTGATCGTCTAACCCGTCCCAGAGAACCTCTCCATGGTCTCCGCTCAGGCCGGAATTCACAAGCGTGCGGATAAGCCGTCCGTGAAGGTCGAATATGGTAACGCGTATGAGAGCCGTTGTCCGCGGAAGGCGATAGGAGATCAGGCAGAAGTCCTCAAATCCGTCTCTGTCGGGCGAGAAAGGATTGGGAGAAAAAGAAAGAGCGCCCGCGGATGAGACGCGTGATGTGAAGATCGTGTTTCTCAAACCGGGAGACCCGCCTGCGGGGCCGGCGGACGTGCTCCAGTTGTCAGGATTGTTTGAATCGAGCTCCGGATTGATCCGCTCGAGCGACCGGCCGCGTGTCTCTGTCAATGCGGGCTGATGCCATGTGGGAGAATACCGTACGCTGTCGATGCTCGTGCCTGTACCGTCCCTGATAACAAGATCATCGCCCTCATTCCCCAAACCAAGACCGGCGGCCTTGTTAAGAATGAGGACGGGAACAGGAGACGGGAACGGAGAAAAATCATAGATGGTCGAATCAGAAGCGACAACGGCAAATCCGGACGGTTGTACGATTGCCGATGTCCCGGTCACGACGAGCGGTGATGCAGATGCATCGGAGAATGTCCAGCGTCGAAGGTCGATGGGAACGTTGCCGGGATTGTAAATTTCAAACCATTCGGCTTTGTCCGAAGGCGGCTCGTACATGATTTCATTGATGAGAAGTGCGCCCCGAAGAAAGTGCTGCTCGACGGTAACCGCTTTGACGTTGTTGGAGGGTTGCTGATCCGACGCAAGGTCGAGTAAAAGTATGAGCGTCGTTTCCCCCGAGGGCAAAGCCGACCAGTCATACGACAAGAAAGCACTCCCCCTGGGGGGAAGAGGCCCGTATGAGGGAATCGATCCGATCCATTCCGGCTCTTCGGGAATTCCGTTCCCATTCAAATCAGCAAAGAGCCTGAGACTGTATGAAGAAACGGTCTCCTTCCCGGCGTTTGTCACAATGATGGAAAGAATGTTTCCGGATGAACGAATTTCTCCGAGCGCCAGGTCAGAATCATGGCGAATGGTGCTGTTGACGGTTCCCGGCGTGCTTCCCGCGCTGTCAAGAGAACGGCTCCAGTTTGAGTGATCGTTCGAAAGAGAAAAAGGATCTGCCCGTTCCAAAGATCTCCCGCTTTGCCCGTCAGGAAAATACTGCACGCTGTCGATTGTCAGGATCCTCTCATCGAAGATGACAACCGCATCGCTGGTGATATTGTTCAACGCCGGAAGATTTGCAGAAATGACAGGCACTGTAATGCCAGGATGGATCGTCAGGATCGTCGAATCCTTCGCGACGAGGGCGAACGAGTGCGGCGCAATGAGGAAATCGGAACGAACAATGACTGTTTTTGAGGTCGTATTGTTGTCGGAAATCCTCCAATTCCTCAGATTGACGCCGTCATTCGACGTGTTGAACAACTCCACCCATTCGGGCTCATCTCCCGATGGAGCGTACATGATTTCGTTGACAACAATTGTTCCGGCGGAAACACCGACGTTGACTTCGACTTCTGATGTGTCGTTGGAGGGGTTTTCGTCCGCAGGAAATCGAATCACCGCAAGGAATCGGCGGCTTCCCTGGCTCAGGGGAGGATGGGAAACGGAAGGCGTTGTTGAGTCCCCGGGGGAGAGGGAAATGAGGGGAATGCTGTCGAACTGCTCGGCAGAATCTGCAGTATGATCGTCGTTGTTGTCCAAAAAGAACGAAACAGAGGTTTGTGGAGACGGAAGGGCGCCGTCATTACGAATGGTGAACGACAGCGACAGAGGAGTTGTCGAGGAGGGTTGGGGCGGGTCGATAACACCGCTACCAATCGCCAGATCATAGGAAGTAAGGACTGAAATCTCCATGTCATCCAGCCGAAATGTCCCCGCTGTTCCGCCGGTTCCCCCCAAAAGGCGCCAGCGAAATCTCACCAATTGATTGAAGAACGAATCAGGCAGGGAGAGAACTGTCTGGACGTATCCCGTTACTCCGGGGTTCCGCAGTGTATCGCCCAAAATGGACGGGAAGCTCGATCCGTTGTCAAGAGAGGCTTCGACAACGAGCGGAGAAGTGTGTGTACCCGACCGCGCGATCCAGAATTTCAGCCTGTCGGGAAAGTGGTTTGAAAAGTCAAAGGCGGGCGAAGTGATTGACTGAGGAATCGTTGAGTTGGTTGACTGAGCAGCGTTGGGCGAAGAATGAGGTGAAGACGATGTCGAGAAAAAATCGCCCGAGGCAAGCCGGTTTGAGCTTGTGCTCCATCCCGGCGGAAGCGATGGAGTGGCTACGGAATCAAAGCGCTCAGCATGCGGGAACGAATCAATCTGGGCCGGCGAGGCCGAACCCGCGACATAACCAACGAGAGCAAGGTCCAGGAAGAAGCGTCGGAATCCCATAGTCCCCCCAAGGAATGGGTTTGAGAGTGAGGATATTCCCCCAAAAAAGGCGGTCAGAACATCATTTCAACAAACTTTTTTCAACTCTGATGCGTCAAACTTAAGAATTGCCTGTCAGAAAATCCAGCACGGTTCGGAAAAACTCGTCGGGTGCTTCAGCGTGAATCCAGTGCCCGGTGTTCATACCGGTGAATCGTGCGGCAGGGAAGAGCGAACGAATGACAGGCTGGTCATCCTGAGCGACATAGCCCGACGAGAGACTGTGCAGGAAAAGGGTTGGACGGGGAAAAGAGAGTCCGGAAATTTCCCGGTTCATTTCATCGTAAGAACGGTTTATTGATTCAAGATTGATTCTCCAGCTGAATCCCTGATCACCTCGCTGCAGGCTTTTCATGAGGAACTGACGGGTCGTGGTGCTGGGGATCTTTGGGGCAAGTGCCTGTTCTATCTCGTTCCGGGATTGATACTTCGTGAGATCCAGGCCCACCAGTGCCTCAAGGATTGAATCATGCTGTGATGGATATGCTTTCGGAGCAATATCGACAACGACAAGTTTCTTGACCATTGCAGGATGATCGAGGGCGAACCGCATCGCAGTCTTTCCCCCCATCGAATGGCCGACAATGAAGGCCTCCGCAAGGTTGTGATCGCGGAAGAACTCGAGTAGATCTCCCGACATCGATTCATATGAATGGGTGTCACTGTGCAGTGAGCGGCCATGATTACGCTGGTCGATCGCGTAGACGAGGAAATGTTGTGCAAATCGCTTTCCGAGAGTCTGCCAGTTGTCGGATGAACCGAAGAGGCCGTGGAGAACGATCAGCGGAATACCTTCTCCCTGTCGCGTAAAGAAAAGTCTCATCTGTTGAAGTGTGTCGTTCTTGGAAGAATAAAATCCTATATTCAGATTAATGAAAAATGGCTTGAAAATCATTCTGCTTCTCGTCTGCCTGGCTGTCTGTTTCGTTGTTCTGACCGCTCCGCTTCAGTCACAACGAAAATCGCTGGAGAAGAAGCCGTCGGGCCCGGGGGCAATGATCAAGGAGTCCGATCTCAATTATCAGCTGTGGGAGGGATTCCTCCTTGTCCGGAAGGCAAATGCGGGAGAACCCGCCGCCCAGCATGAATTGGGGATACGATATTTGCAGGGGAAGGGATTCGAGGCCGATACCGTGAAAGCGGTGTTGTGGTTCTCGAAAGCTGCCGATCAGGGGTTCGATCTTGCCAACTTCAATCTTGGAATCTTTGCCATGAACGGCTGGGGGATGCCCTGGAATCCGTTTCAGTCATTCGGATACTTCAAGGAGGCCGGGAAGAAGAATATGCCGGAGGCGGATTTTGTTGTCGGACTTATCCTCACAGAGAACCTCGTTGTGCCCCAGAACTGGACGGAAGCCCGGGATTACATCAAGAAAGCAGCGGTGGCGGGATTTGGGCCGGCAAAGAAGGCTCTTGTCGAATTTGATCGCCGCGAAAATGTCGACTCGGTCCGACAAGTGAAACAGCCGGCTTCCGGTCCGAAGAACAAGCCTATATTCCTCGATTTCGATCTTGACACCGCGACACAGGTAAATGAACAGACGCTTTTGAATGAACTTGCCCGTGAAGCGGGCCCCGACTTGAGAAGAGCACTGGGGGTAGTTGAGAATAAAGAACCGGTGATCGTTCGTGACACAACGGCCATGGCATTGATCGAGCGAGCTGCCGAAGCCGGAAGTCCAGAGGCCCTGACGCTCCTGGGGAGATTCTATGAAAAAGGGATTGGCGTGCCGCGGGATCCGATTCGTGCCAGCGCTTATTACGTTCGAGGAATGAGACTCGAATCGGGCCGCGCGAGGGAGTTGTTGTGGAGCCTGATCCAGGAGCCCGGATACCCCGAGAATCTTGAAAGACTCTCAAAGGCTCCCGATCCTGCTGCCCAGTTTGTGTGGGCCGGCATCGTGGGTGCCCGTTTCGATCAGAGGCTCTCGGGAGAGCAGGCTTTCAACCTCCTGCAAATGTCTGCAAACGAGAACTACGTCGATGCCGTGATTGAAATGGGGCTATGCTACCAGTCGGGCCGATGGACAAAGCAGGATCGGGCGAAAGCATCCGAGCTGTGGCAAAAGGCATCGGCCATGGGAAGTCAGGAGGCGGCAACCCGCCTGGCGGCGATGAAGATGTTTGCCAATGAGCCTTCGGAGGATCTTGCTCCGATCATCCGATTCATGGAAATCGAAGCGGGAGAGGGTTCGATCCTCGCCGAGGTTGCCCTGGCACTTTGTTACGAAACGGGGAGAGGAGTACGGCAGCAAAAAGGGGAGGCCGCGCGTCTCTACCGAAATGCTGCGCAACGGGGCAGCCAAAGCGCCTACGACGCATTGAGACGCATGCATGATGAAATTCGCCCGCCCGGTAAAGAGTTTGAGATCTCTGATTGAAGACGATCCCGCATCCCACGGCTGAAACGTCAGTCGATGTTCTCGTTCTTGGAGCCGGCGCGGCCGGGCTGATGTGTGCGATCGAAGCGGGGAAACGATCCCGCTCGGTTCTCGTGATCGAGCGAAACAAGGCCATCGGCGAGAAGATTCGCATCTCCGGCGGGGGACGATGTAACTTCACCAATCTGATCGCCGATTCCGCCCAGTATCTCTCTGAAAACCCCCACTTCTGCAAATCCGCTCTGGCCCGATTTACGACGCGCGACTTCATCAACATAGTGGAACGCCACGGCATCGCATATCACAAAAAAAAACTGGGACAGCTGTTCTGTGACGGCAGCTCGGCAGAGATCATACGGATGTTGGAAAAAGAGTGCTCACAGACGGGTGTTTCGATTGTGAGCGAATGCGAAGTCAGAGCCGTTTCTCGCAAAGAAGATTTCGCGGTATCTACGAACAGGGGGGAGATGCGAAGTGCTTCACTGGTGATCGCAACGGGAGGCCTTTCCATTCCGCAGCTTGGAGCGACGAACTTCGGTTATCGGATTGCCCAACAGTTCGGTCTGAGTGTCACACCGCTTCGTCCCGGGCTCGTCCCGCTCAAATTTCATCAGGACGATTTGAAGACATTCAAGGATCTTTCGGGAGTCTCGCTCGAAGCGATTGCGAGCTGCGGTGGCGCGAGTTTCCGCGAGAGTATCCTGTTTACCCATAGAGGGATCAGCGGACCCGCGATCCTCCAGGTATCATCCTACTGGAAAGAAGGCGATGAGATCTCCATAAATCTCTTCCCCGATGATTCTCCTCTCGAGTTTCTTCTCAAGCATCAGTCAACTCCCTTAACACCGGAAAAGATTTTGGCGGAGAGGTCCCCAAAGAGATTCGCGGAGGCGTGGTGCAAACTGATGGGACTTGACAAGAAGATGAATCAGTACACAAAAAAGGAATTGCAGCAGATCGCTCAACAATTGTCCGACTGGCGGATTAGACCCGTCGCCAGCGAAGGATTTGGCAAAGCAGAGGTAACGGTGGGGGGAGTGAACACGGACGAGTTATCATCCAAGACCATGGAGACGAAACGCGTGCCCGGTTTGTATTTTATCGGAGAAGTGGTTGATGTAACGGGATGGCTCGGCGGCTACAACTTTCAGTGGGCGTGGGCGTCGGGGTGGGTGGCGGGGCAGTATTGTTAAGTTAGAAATGATGTACGCGATCACATTATTCGCGCGGCGGCGTGATATTTAGTCACATTGAGGGCTGACAGTCTGTCATTGTGCCTGCTTTTCTGCTTCATGATTCTCCTCCTGTTGTAGAATACGGTCTAGATACTTCAGCATCTCATTGGTTCCTTCTAATTTACAGGGCGCCTAGGGCGTATAACGTCTCGCCCAACAACGCAGCGCCGGCATCGATCGGTTGTGTTTGAGATCAAAGGTCTTCAAGATTACAACCTGGTTATGCTGATTAGTTCAATAGCCCAGGTCGTTTGACAGGGGCTACTTGGGTTTATTGGATACATCATTTTGAATTGAATTCTGACTTTTGTTCCGGTTTGACTTAATTCTTGTGGAATAGAAATTCCAGTATTGGGAACATAGCATGTGCCATCGGCTACTATCATAGTGTAATAGATCTCGCCATCCAATGTGATTACAGGATCTGGTTCATCAGGTTTGGTAGTGCAAGATGTCAGAATTAGTAATCCGACGCAGGTAGCATTTCGTACAAAGTGAATTAGAAGTCTCATTATGACCTCCAAGAATTTCTAAGTACTCTTGCAGCTCTTCTGATTGTCTAATCTCTAGTTTGTGTGCGCTATGCCATAGGACGTTCTTACGGCGTAGCGATTCTTCTGGCGATGTCCGGATGCTGGGCCTAACTATCGGAAAGACGTGATGGGTATTTCAAGAGGTTCTCCCCTAAGGTTTCAACGAAGCTAAGGAAGCGTGAACGCAGAATCAAGGCCGCCAAAAACCGGGGACTTTCCGATTCTTCTGAGAGAGTGTCACACTTTTTCGGTACTTACGCCTTCGAAATTTGCACAAAAAACCGCGTGTACGCAACTTGTCACAAATAGGAATCGAAAAATTCTTCATTGTCGCGCGAATAATGTGACGCGGGCGAAGTCCAAATCAATAAATTATGAATTAAACAAATCAAATATCCAACGATTCTCCATTCTGCAATATCCTCACCCTCTCTTCAATTCCTGCTTTGCGTGCTTCTTCCCGCAACAGCTGCGGCGGCTCGGACATCGGCTCGTCGCTGATCTTGAAAGTTCCCCAGTGAATCGGCATGAGATATCGTGCCTCGCAGCGCTGAAATGCCTCGATCGCTGTTCGGGGATTCAGATGGATGTCTTTGAACCAAGCATGAGGCTTGTAGGCGCCGATGGGGAGGAGGGCGACGGTCAGCGAGAAACGAGACGCGAGTTCATCGAGAAAATCTCCCCCGGCCGTATCGCCGGCGAAATAGACCGACTTCCCGTTTGACTGGAAGACATACCCGCTGGCAGCCGACCTGTTTCTGCTCCAGGGAGTTCGTCCGCTGAAATGAACCGCCGGTACGGCGGTTATGGTTATTCCGTTCAATTCCACATTCTCCCACCATTTCAACTCATGGATGCGGTCAAAGCCGAGTCGGCGGGCGTAACGCCCGTCCCCCTGTGCCATGACAATTGCGCATTGATTCCGCCGACGAAGCCTCCGTAACGTGCGAAAGTTCAGATGATCATAGTGGTTGTGTGATACTGCGATAAGGTCGACGGAAGGCAAGCTGTTGAACGGAATTCCGGGTTTCTTCAGGCGGGGAAGGAAATAGGAGACGGACCACGAGTAGACGGGATCGGTGAGGATCACCGTCTTCCCAAACTGAATGAGAACTGTAGCATGATTGATGAAAGTGATACGGTTGGGCATGATCGGCTAGATTCCCGGAATCTCGCTTTGTCTAACCTCCGCGAGATTCCGGGAGTCTTACGGAGGCGGGATCTCGCTAAACAAGCACCCTCACCTCATCTCCGACGTTGACCTCTCCGTCGCCGTGATGGATGAGGTTCTGTCCGAACAGCACTTTGCCATCCACGTTCCGGTATTCCGAAAGCGTCCGCAGTGGTTCCTGGCCCTTGATTCCCGTTGATTGGTCCACGAGGGTGATTGCGCAACGGTCGCAAGGCTTCACGACTTGAAAGTGCGTCGACCCGATTTGGATCCTCTTCCAGGTATCCTCCTCGTACGGCGCGCATCCGGCAACGACAATATTCGGCCGGAATCGATTCATCGGGAGCGGAGTTTGAAGCCGGGAATTGAGGTCCTCGAGGGATGCTTCAGAAATAAGCAGAACAGGAAACGCGTCACCGAAATGTACCTGTTCTCTTTTGAAGGCGTATTTGGGATTGACAGTCCGATCCGATGTGTCAGGCATGTAGAAAAACCGGCTTGATATGCCGAGATACGAACTTATCCATGCCGCACTCTCCGTCCCCGCGGTCATCGCTTCGACAGTATCGTTCCAGATGACAACCGGCATGAGCTGGTTGTTCTTGAGGCTGAGAGGAATGTTCAATGTTCTCATCCCCGGGGCGTTGAGTGTCAGACGATCGGCCCCTTGTTTGACACCGATAAGCGACAGACGCGGATATTCCCTCTGGGTCAAAAATCTCCCGGAGCTGTCTGCGATCATCCAACGTCGGTCGAATTTGAATCCCTTTGTATCCAGGACGGCCTTCTTCAGATCAACGCCGCAGCACGACTTGACGGGAAAAATGGTAAGTCCGCTAACGGTCCGATGAGCCATCAGTCCAGATACACTTCGGCGATTTCATCGGCAAGAGGAATGAGTTCCCCTTCGTTCCGGTTGGTGAGGATGATAATGGTGAGATGCTGAACAGGGTATCGAACGATGATGTTCCGGAATCCGAGCGTGGTGCCAGTATGGGAATGGCGAGGATACCGCCCGGAAAGATCCAGATTCCATCCAAACCCATAGTTGACCTTTGATCCGTCGTTCAACACTGCCGGCGTCCACCCTTGACGCATAAGATAGAGAGGAACCAGATAGCCGGCTGTCAGGGATTGATCCCACAGAAGGAGGTCTTTGATCGAGGTGTAGATACCTCCGTCTCCCAACACCGCACTCGTGGAACTTTGATCGGTGAGAACCCATCCTGTATCGGTTCTTGAATATCCGAATGCCCGGTTTGATACTGTCGAGATTCCCTCTTCGAAGGCAACACTTCCTTTCATTCCCAGCGGATTGAATATGCGCTGTTTCAGGAACTCCGCGAAAGATTGGCCCGAAACTTTCTCCACGATGAGCGCCAGGAGCGCGTATCCGGAGTTGCTGTAGCGGTACTGGTCCCCGGGGGCGAAATAAACAGTGTCGACGTCGCTCAACATCCGGAGGACGTCGCCGTCCAGAACCTGTGTTTTCTGCGTATCAGGGAGAAGCGATTCATAGTCCATGATCCCGGATGTGTGGGCCAAAAGGTGTCGTACGGTGATTCCGGACCCATAGTGCGGAAAATCCGGGAAGAACTTCGTAAGAGGATCCTGGAGCTTAAGCTTTGCATCATTCACAAGGATGAGGACTGCCATCGCTGTAAACTGCTTGGTGAGAGAGGCGAGTCGAAAATTTGTCTCAGGGGTCACCATGCGGTTCTCATCGAGTCGAGCGAAGCCGAAGCTTTTCCTGTAAACCACCGATCCACCTTTTACGACAACAGCACTTGCACCCGGGCCGTAGGCAAGGTCATAATCCTGCAGCATCACATCGACGATCTCGGCCCTCTCTGCAGCGGTCTTTGAAGACGAGCAGGAAGACAACCACAGGCCCGCAGCGACAGGGAAGACGAAGACAAAGGGGGTTCTCATCGTTGGTACGTTCCCATGAGTTGTGCGTCGGAAACAACGTGTCCCTGCATAGCGCGTTCGAATTGGGCTCTCGTTGCACCCGCGTCGACCGTTAGCTCCGCATCGAGGGCATACAGCCTGAAGAAATAGCGATGTTTGCCTCCCGGGGGACACGGCCCGCCGTATCCGACTTCATGAAAGTCGTTCATTCCCTGACGGGCTCCGTTCGGAATCGTACCTGTCTTTTTGATATTCTCCGGCAATCCTGCAGCACCCGGAGGAATATTAAAGAGGATCCAATGAACCCAGCTGCCACGCGGTGCATCGGGGTCATCGACGAGCAATGCGAGTGATTTGGAACCGTCCGGAATGCCGGACCACTGGAGTGGAGGGGAAACGTTCGGTCCGTCGCAGGTGAACTGTTTCGGAATGGGTGCTCCGTTCTTGAAGGCAGCGCTTGACAGTTCCATGCGCCCTCCTCTCAATTCTTAACGAGACTTTTTGCTCCTTCGACAGCGGCTCGAAGAACGCCGTCTTCCCGTTCTCCAATCTGCTGCCGCCACATGGCGTAGTAAAGGCCCTTGAGCTCAAGCAGGTGATCGTGCTTTCCCGACTCGACGATGTGGCCCTTTTCGAGCACATAGATCCGGTCGGCATGCATGACGGTTGAGAGACGATGTGCAATCATGATGGTGATCAGATCTTTGCGTGCAGAAATCTCCCGAATCGTATGGGTGATCTCTTCTTCCGTAAGCGAATCAAGTGACGAGGTCGCTTCATCGAAAACCAGCAGCTGCGGTTTGCGGAGAAGCGCGCGGGCGATGGAGAGACGCTGTTTCTCGCCTCCCGAAACCTTTACGCCTCCCTCTCCGATAATCGTATCGAGGTCCTTATCCGCTCTTGCCAGAAGGGGCTGACATGCCGCCATGTTCAAGACTTCGAGGCAATCCTGGTCCGTCGCACGCGGATTCACGAAAAGAAGGTTCTCGCGAATCGTCCCCGAGAACAACTGTGTGTCCTGAGTGACGAAACCGATCTTTTCCCGCAACATGTCCAGATCGATTTCGTTGCTTTTCGTTTCGTTGTATCGAATGCTCCCAGACTCGGGCGGATAGAGTCCGACAAGGAGCTTCACCAATGTCGTCTTTCCAGCGCCGGAAGGCCCGACAAAGGCGATCGTGTCCCCCATTTCCGCAGTGAAAGAGATTTCCGAGATCGCATTTCCTTTTCCGGAAACATGCTTGAATCCGACTTTGTCAAATGAAAGTCTCTCGATCGATTCGACCGCAACCGGCGCAGATGGTTTCGGCTCCCTCGGCGTGTTCAAAATATCCTGGAAGTTCTTCAGCGAAACCTCGGCCTCCCGATAGATATTAATGATGTTCCCCAACTCCTGCAATGGGCCGAAGATAAAGAACGAATAAATCCAGAGGGCAAAGAACTGTCCGACGGTGATTTCCTGAAGATATATCATATAGAGCATCATGAACAGAATGCAGGTTCGCAGAAAATTTACAGTTGTCCCCTGCACGAAGCTCAAACTGCGAATGTATCTTACTTTCTTCAGCTCGAGCTGAAGGATCCTGTCGGTCGTGCCGTTTAACCGCCCGATTTCCTGCTTTGCGAGGCCGAGGCTCTTCACCAATTCAATGTTTCGAAGGGATTCCGTTGTGGACCCTGCAAGGGCGGTTGTTTCCGCAACGATCTTCTTTTGGATATTCTTGATGCGCTTGCTCAATGTCCAGCTCAGCGCCCCAAGGATCGGAGCTGTGGCAAAATAGACCGGAGCAATGACCCAGTGGACGCTGAGGGCATAGATCATCACAAAAACGATTCCGACCAGGGTCGTGAAGAGGATGTTGATCGAAGCGGAGATCAGGCGTTCGGTGTCGGTGCGAACCTTCTGAAGTTTCCCGAGCGTCTCGCCGCTTCGTTGGTCTTCGAACACCTGATACGGAAGTTCGAGGGAGTGGCTCAAACCGTCGGAATAGATACGCGCACCCAGACGCTGCGTGATAACGTTGATGAAGTAATCCTGAAAATTCTTTGCGACGCGGGAAACGAAGGCGACCCCGACAGCCGCGGCCAGGAGCATCAGCACTCCGCTGAAGAACTCGCTTGCTTCGTACTTCGTGAACTGTGTGGCGTACTCATCGATGACGTAGCGGAAGATGAGAGGGTCCAGCAGGGAAAACGTTTGGTTCATGGTTGCGAGAAACAGCGCGAGAACAACGTATTTCCAGTACTGCCTGAGATACGAAATGAGAAGTTTCATTATCCGGTGTTTGGCGTGAAAGAAATTGCTGATCGAAAAGGCGTTTCGAAAGATAGGAAAATCAGAGTCAAGAAAACAGGAGGTAAATCAGAAGGGTATTTCAGGGCGCGGACAACCGTGTCAGCAACTTTTTTCCGCGTGCTTTCATCGCAGGAGTCCCGGTTTCGGTCAAGTCCGTGAGCTGCTTCACAATCGGTTTCCGGAGTTTCGCATCCTTCATGGCAATATCGCCGAGCGCCGCCATTGCGAACGTTCGAACGATGCTGCTCTTGTCCTTCAGGTAGTCCTGGAGGATCGCGACGATCCTGGTCCGCTCCGGCCGTGTCCATTCAACTCGCGAAAACAACTGAGCACAATGCCAGCGAATCTCCTGCTGGTCGATCAGCGCGACTTTCGTGAGGAGGGTCTTCCTGAGCGGCTTGAGGAGAATCGGGTTATGCACGGTCACCTTTTCCACAGCATCGGCAGAGCGCATGCGAATGATCGGGTCATCTTCGAGCATTCCGCCGAAGAGATCGGGAAATAGCTTTGGATTTGCCAACACGTCGGCGGCGACTTCAATGGAGTTGCCGATTGATCTGCGGTCGCCACCGCTGAGCCGTTTGAGGAGCGAATTCATTTCTTTCGTTTTTCCAGATAAGCATGAATGCCGGCAAAGGTATTCTTCCAGCCGATTTCGCACGCCTTGTAGAAGTCGTCGGCAACAGGGTCGACCGGAAACCCGTCCTGTGTCACCTGTAGTACGCATCCCCCGGCGGTGGGATGGATCAGAAACTCGGTAACAAAATCGGCTTTGAAAGGGAGAGGGCCGGTTTTTGCGTAGTATTTCGCGTCCGTGAAGACGATGCGCCTCGGGGGGACGAAGGCGCCGATCCGATAGAATCCCGTGTAGTCCGGGTCGTCTTCGCTGCTTCCCCAGGCAGCTCCCCACACGCCGCCCTCGCGGGCGTCAACAATGGCGCGGGATGCCTGCCACCATTCGCGTATTGCGCTGGGCGTGATGAGCAATTGAAAAACCGTTTCGGGCGAAGCGTCAAGCTCTGTCTCACAAACATGTCTGCGTGTTTTCTTCATGGCTGCTTGCCCCGGCTATTTTGTGTGATGCCTCGCGCAACGGATCATCGCCTCGAGGCTTTTCTCCACATCTTCCTCGGTCGTAGCCCAGGATGAGACACTGATCCTCATTGCGGTGCGGCCCTGCCACACCGTTCCGCCGCACCAGCATGTGCCTTCGCGTTGTATTTCGGCGATGACCTTCTGGGTCGTCTCTACATCACCGAAGGAGACCAGCACCTGATTCAGTACGACATCATTGAGAATCTCGTATCCCGCTGCCGCAAGCCCTTCCGCGAATCTTCGGGCATGGCGGCAGGTACGCTCAACAATGTCTGCGACGCCTGAACGGCCGAGAAACTTCAGAGCCGCCCAGATTTCAACGCCGCGGGCACGTCGGGAAAGTTCCGGCACGAAGTCCGACGGGTTCCGGTGCTCGGTTTCCGTAGGCAAGTATTCGGCCGTGATCGCCATTGCCGCCCTCAGGGACTCGCGGTCCCGCACAAACGCAAGACCGCTGTCATACGGAACGTTAAGCCACTTGTGGGCATCGGTTGCCCAGGAATCGGCCTCCTCGATTCCTTTGGCGAGGTGGGCGCGGTCGGGTGCCGCAACGGCCCAGAGCCCAAAGGCCCCGTCGACATGTACCCATGCGCCCGCACCGTGTGCTTTCTTGCATATCTCACCGATCGGATCGAACGAGCCTGTGTTGACGTTCCCGGCCTGAAGGCAGACAATCGCCGGGCCCTTGATCTTGGGAAGTTTGTCCGCTCTCATTCTTCCCTGATCGTCCACAGGAACACGCACGACACGGTTACGCCCCAAACCGAGAAGCCCAAGTGACTTGAACACCGAGGGGTGAGCTTCTTCTCCGATGACAACCGTAACAGGGGGAGCCCCGATCAAACCCTTCCCTTCGATATCCCAACCTGCCTTGATGTACACGGAATGGCGGGCTGCGGCAAGAGCAGCAAAATTTGCCACAGTCGCTCCTGTCACAAACGCGCCGCCGGAATCCGGGGGAAGACCAAACAATTCGATGAGCCATCGCAAGGCAATCTGCTCGACATGCGCAGTGCCGGGGGCTATCTGATACAGCGCGCTGTTTTGGTCCCATGCCCCGGCGAGCCAATTTGCCGCCAGAGTCACAGGGAGAGATCCCCCGATCACGAATCCGAAGAACCTCGGGCCCGCGACTCCCATGGTCGCAGGGGAGCAGCGCTCATCGAGGAGGTGCAGTACATCACCCGGATTCATTCCTCTTGCAGGAAATGGTTCGTCCAGCTGTTTTAGTTGCTCGATTGCACTTGTATCGGGCTGAACTTTGCGGCTCCCAATGCGTTCGAGGTACTGTAGCGAGCGCTTTGCCGCGTTGAGAAGGAGAGTCTCTGTCATTTTGCTTCACTCTGGACGGGTTTTAGCAGCAGGTCCTGAAAGTCGAAGCTGAAATCGACAGATGGAGAGGCGGCGCGCATCTTTGCCTGCTCGATGGTTCCTTCAGGAGTGAGGGAGAATGTAATGTAAGCGTCGGCTCTCAACTCACGATCTCTCCAGCGCGCGACGAACGTATCGTATTGCCAGTGCTCAAGGTCGCCGACCAACGAAGGAGTCTTTGTGAATCGAATCGCGAGTTTTCCATTCTCCTGGGTGATAGCGACATCCCCGTACCATGCATCACGGTACGTCCCGCCGTATTTCTCGAGAGGAAGAGAAGGCTTGGATTCCGCGTTGCGCGCCTTTGAAGCCGATTCCTCGGCCTCCTTCATCCTTGCCGTAGAACGTGCCATGATGGTCTTGTAGGCGGCGAGCCAATCGGTCTTCGGGGCTTTCAAAAAACGGTCAACAACATAAAATCCGATCGCCTGGAATGCCGCGCCTGATTCCTGGTTTGTCAGTACGCAAACGCCGAGCTTAATTTCCGGAATCATCAACACCAGAGAGACATAGCCGGGCAGACCGCCGGTGTGGCTCACGGATTTGTAGCCACGATAATCGCGAATGCCAAATCCGAGGGCGTACCCATTGAAGTTTGAGCGAAGCGGCGCAAGCTCAGGTGGGGGAGGACCGGAGGGAATCGGTGTTACAGGAGCCCAAAGCTCCCTGGTCGTCCGCGGGGAAAAGAGGTTCTTATCAGGTGCGATCCGCCCGGAGTCAAGCTGAACGATCATCCATTTGGCCATGTCGTCGGCATTTGAATTAATGCCACCGGCTGGATTTGTATTGTCACTCGAAAAGGATTTGACGATCTGGACCTTTCCGTCGATCTCAGCGTGGGTCGTGGCGACATTTCCGTCGTTTGACGCATCCGAATGCCTCGGATTGCTTGTCGTCATCCCTACCACATTAAGGATCCGCTCTTGAATGAAATCCTCCCACGTCTTCCCGGAAACCGTCTCAATTACTTCTCCCGCCACGGTATAGAGGACGTTGTCGTATGCATAGGCGCTGCGGAAACTCGTGGAGAGGGGAATGTAACGAAGGCGTCGTGCTATCTCCTTACGATCATAGGTCGAAGGGGGCCACCAAAGGAGGTCACCTGCTCCAAGTCCGAGTCCGCTCCTGTGAACAAGCAGGTCACGAATCGTCAACTCATTTGTAACGTAAGGATCTGAGAGCCGGAACCAGGGAAGGGCATCGATAACCTTTCCGTTCCACGACAGTTTCCCCTCTTCGACTAGAAGTGCCAGCGCCGTTGCCGTAAACGCCTTTGTGTTTGATGCAATGCCAAACAGCGTTCGTGAATCAACAGGTGTCGATTTCCCCAATTCACGAACGCCGTAACCCTTTGCGACAACCACCCTTCCATCCTTGACAACAGCGAGGCCGATGCCGGGAACCCGAAATTCCTTCATGACACTTGAGACATACGAATCAAGTTCAGACTGACTCCAGGGAGGTCGTTGTGCGAAGAGCGGAGCGGTGAGGAAAAGACAAAAGATAGCCAATGCAGTGCGTTTCATGACAGTCTCCGGTAGGATACCTTCCGAAGGTCGGGGACCTTCGGAAGGTGGGTGGTCTCTTACATCTCAGCTTTGTTAACAGTAAAGATCAGTTCTTTGAGGACGGTTCCGGATGCATCGGTTACCGTCACCGTCCAGTCGCCGGCGATCGCGGCGGTCTTGTAGGCCCATGTTCGCCATGGTGAGCCGCCGACGTTGAGTTTTGTGGTGAACTCATTCTCACCGGTCTTCCATGTGACCGTGATGGTATCTGATGAACCGCCGACAATCTTCATCCAAAGGTACACGCGGTCATGAAGATTGAAAGACGTCGTGTCGCCGACCAACTCGCGGTCCTGGACAGCCGTTCCAAGCTTTGCGGTCTCTATTGTGATACCCTTTTGCATGGTTTGCTCTTCCTGCGCAAAGAGGCCGGTTGCAGCGCAGAACAGAACAATAAAGACAACGAGGCGTTTCATAAGAACCCCTTCAAATAATGATGGATAGTTGTTTTCCTCCCGTAAAAATGTAGAGTACCGGCTTCCGAAAGTCAACTCAGGCATTATCTCCGTGTCCCTGCCTATCGGCAGGCAGGCTCTGTGCCTTCTCTGTGATCTCTGTGGTTAAAAGCTTTACCACAGAGGACACGGGGGAGAAACAGAGAGCACAGAGAAGAAGTTCACGTGAAAAGGTTGTCGGGAATTCGGACGGCAATGACCTCGCCGCGCACACACACCTCTCCGTTTGCGGTAATCGTTGCGGCGATCGTCACTTTCTTTCCCTTCACCTCCTTAACCGTTCCGCGAACCTCCAGAGGCACGCCGAGCGGTGTCGGTTTGAGGTAATCCACCTTCAACGATGCGGTAACGAATCGAAGAGGAGGATTGGTATCCATCGAACGCCCTTCCGCTCTATAGGATGCCGCGGCAGCCGTCCCGGTCCCGTGGCAATCGATAAGAGACGCGAGAAGGCCGCCGTACACATAGCCCGGAATGGCAATATGGGATGGACGCGGTGTGAAGAGACACACCGACTCCTCTCCGTCCCATCGGGTCTGAATATGAAGGCCCTCCTTGTTCAATCTCCCGCATCCGTAACAGTAACTCAGATTGTCAGGATAGTAATCCTGAAAGGGTTTTTGTTCATCGATGTTCTTCATGGATAGGATTCATTTGTTGGAGATTTGTAGAGGGGCAATTGGAAGAAAACGCAACGGGGAGGCTGCCATTCCTCCCCGTTTGAGACTCTGTACTGGCAGGAGAGCGAAATCAGCGATGCTTGATGAATGTCCCGTCGTTGAGTTCCGTCAACGCCTGCCGCAATTCGGCCTGCGTGTTCATGACAATCGGACCATACCATGCAACGGGCTCCTCGATCGGTTTCCCTGAGACGAGAAGAAAACGGATTCCTTCATCGCCCGCCTGTACCGTGATCTCATCTCCCCGGTCGAACATCACAAGTGAGCGGTTTCCCGTCTGTTCACGAACAACTGTCTCCGCCGGGCCTTCCTTTTCCGTCAAGACACCGAACGGCTTTGAGGCATCGCGGAACGTCCCCGACCCTTCAAAAATGTAAGCGAATGCGTGCCGTGTCGATTCGACCGGGAGAGTCTTTCGTCTTCCGGGAGGCACCCAAATGTCAAGGTAGCGCGGATCAGCTGCTATTCCCTCCACGGGCCCCTTTTTCCCCCAGAAATCTCCACAAATGATCCGGACTTTGGTCTCATCATCGTCCGTCACTTCTGGAATCTCCGCCGACGGGACGTCCTGATAACGCGGTTCGGTCATTTTCAACGAGGAGGGAAGATTCGCCCAAAGCTGGAATCCGTGCATCTTTCCCTGGGGATTGCCCTTCGGCATTTCCTGATGGAGGATTCCGCTTCCCGCAGTCATCCACTGAACATCACCCGAGCCCAGTGTGCCCTTGTTGCCAAGGCTGTCGCCGTGGTTCACCGTACCGGCAAGAACGTACGTTATTGTTTCTATTCCGCGGTGAGGATGCCACGGGAATCCGGCGAGGTAGTCTTCGGGGTTTTCGTTTCGGAAATCATCGAATAACAGAAAGGGATCGTATTCACCTGTTTCGCCAAAACCGAATGCCCGGTGGAGCTTCACACCGGCCCCTTCAAGAGTCGGCTTTGCCTGCATAATGCGCTTTACTGGTCGCAGAGACATCGTTCTCTCCTCAAAGTTTCCGCCTGGTTACGTACTCTGCTCCCAAGAACATCACCAACTCCCCCTTAAGTTCCAATTGTATGAAAGAGGTTACTTCACAATTCGCGCAACAAGATCATCCCGGTCGACGACCGAGTCGGGCCCCAGCCAGATGGACCAGAGAATTCGAGCGAATGTTTCGTTGGTTATCGGTGGCTTTTCCACTCCCTGGATGGTTGCCAGAATCGTCCCGCCGGGGAGCCAGCGCAGCACGTACGTCTGATTCTCCTTCACTTCCTTGTCGAAGAACCCGAGGTATTGCGTCAGCGAGGATTGGACCGATGCAAGCTCTTCCTTTGTGGCCATCTCTTTGAAAGACTCGTTGTAGGTATCGATGATACTCTTGTTGTCCACGTCGCGTGCAAAATCCATTGTGACCTGTTTTGCCTTACCGTCTTCCAGGCAGGCTTTGAACGCGTCGTTCTTGTTCATTATTCCTGCATCCTGCAGGTAGTGGGCAATGCCGTAAACCTTGAAGAAGTACTTCTTACGCACGGAGAGGCCGGTAAGATTGAGATTGTACTCCGTCGAGCCGGACTTGAAGGCAACAGATGACGGAAAGTTTTTCTCTGTCGACGGCTCTTTCACCATGGTTTGAGAAAGAAGAAGGGTGGGAACAAGAACCAACAAGATGATGAGTGCGCGCATGGAAATACCTCGCAAATGGTTGTGTCAGGTGGAAAATCAGGTAGAGCGAATGTAGAGAAAATTCAGATGAAAGAGGAGGGGATTTGCTTCGTGTCTCTTCGTGTGTCCTTCGCGTTCTTCGTGTAATTTCTTCCATACGAGGAAAAGAATTACACGAAGGCCCACAAAGGAGCACGAAGTTCCACGAAGTAGCTACCTAGCACTCCCGCCTGAACCTCTCTTCTTCCCGCAGTTGCGGTTTCTTTGGGAGAGTCCTCGGTACCGACAATGAATCGGGGGCGTGGGGGCGTTTTGTGGCAGGTGTGTCACCTTTATGCAGGACGTCCGCTTCCCAGGCAGCAATCCCCCCTTTAAGCATAAAGACATTGTTGTACCCCTTTGTCCAAAGGAGAAACATCGCCTGGGCGGAATGAATCCCGCCTTCTGAATAGAGGACAATGGTTTCATCCTTTCTGAACTTCATTTCCATGAGTTCAGGTAGGGCCATGAGCTCCGCGCCGGGGATATGATAGCCGGCGAATTCTGCTGCAGTTCGCAGATCAATGAGACGAAATCCTTCTCTCTTCGATGAGATCCACTCTGAAAGCTCTAGAGGATCCATGTGATCGAGTTCGTTCTGAATTCTGTATGCGAACTCCTTTGGGTCGACGCTGACCCGGTGAGAGGATTCACCTGCCACGAGAGCAAGGGCGGCGAGGACGAGCGCAGCGATGGCAAGATTCCGATTCGTTGTCTTCATGGTTCTCCCGTAAGTTTCTTTGCCGACCGATCCTCAATTCTTCCTGCGGCAACAAAACCAAGAACCGCAAATACCACGATAACGAAGACCATGATATTGGAGGGGACGCCGATCGCGTCGCCGAGCGTTACCTCTCCGAGGGCGGTTGAATCATAAAAGTTGATGAGGTAAGGAAAAACTTCTCCAAAGAGCAGAATGCCCGTTGTCATTCCAAGAAGGTGGACGAATCCGTCCAATTTCCCCGTGGAAGAGGCCACGCACGCCGTTCCCGGGCAATAACCGCCCGCGACGAATCCGATCCCAAAAATCAATCCGCCCACGGCCTGGGGAAGAGGATAGCTGGGGAGGAGGTTGACCCTGGAGAGATCGAGAAATCCGATCCATGACAGCCAAAAGAGACCAAGGAGAGCCGTGACCACGGCTGTGAACATGACCTTGAAGACGGTGAGGTCTGTGAAATAGAACTGAGCCGCGAGCTTCCTCGCACTCCCAAATCCCGCGCGTTCGAGGAAGAATCCGAAACCAATTCCCACGAAGAAAGCGACAATGAAGCTTGTTCCTTCTCCGAAAAGACCGAAATCAAAGAATGGGGCGTTCATGTCCATTCCTTTCGCACGAAGTAGGCCACTACATATGCGCTTGCGAACACGGCGAGAATGAAGACCCAGCTCCCGACGCTCATGAGCGCCCCACCCGTCAACGCCTGTCCGCTCGTGCATCCGCGCGCAAGTTTTGCCCCGAATCCCATGGTCAGGCCGCCGAAGAACGCGTAGATCATCCTTCCACGAACCGAGATGTTCGGCCCTTTCTCAATGCTCTTTTTCACACGGCCTGCGAGCACGCCTGAAAGGAATCCTCCCACAATGACGCCGAGAATTTCAAAGACAAGCCAATCCTTCAGGGGATTGGCGGTTCCATCTCCAACGTACTTTATATAGTACTCGCTCGAATGTGCATGTTCCGGGGCAACCTGGTTCACACCCGCGGCGATTGTCGCGCTGAAAGCGCCCGTTGCTCCAAGTCCGCGTCCCATAATGACGAACGATGCGAGAAGCACAAGGCCAAGCCCGACCCCGGCAACATAGGGATTCCAATACGGTTCCGGATTTCGTGGAAGCCGCCACGGAAGAATTCTCTGAAGTACCGAAGTCCGATCGGTCGTCATCACGGCTTTTCTTGTCCCTCTGATTTCTTGTTCGGAGAACCGCTCTCAATCCAGAGAGTTAAAAGGCGGCCGTTCTCCCCCTTGAGCCTTGTTCCGAGCTTCTTTCCCAAATCGCGGACAGTCTCGTACTTGTTAAAAGGATGCTTCTCAAACATCTTTCCGCCCTCAAAGTGGCATGGCGTACAATTCTTCTTGAGGATCGGCGCGATCGTATCCTCAAATGTCACAACATCGTCCTTCTTTGTTTTCTCCTTTTGTTGCCGATCAGTTGTTTCCGGAGAAACAAAAAGAAGAGAGAGAGCAATGGTGATCACTTCAGTCATTTCTGTTCTGTCTTCTTCTCGGCGGGGTTTTCGATAGGAAGTCCACGATCACTCCAATCCTCAAACGATCCGTCGTACACTTTCACATTGTATCCGATGTATCGTGCCGCGAAAGCGACGAGTGTTGCCTGTTGTCCCACGTGGCAATAGGTGACCAGCTGGCTGCCCGGCTTCACACCCGCCTTGGCAAAAACGTCGCGCAACGCGGCGGGATCAAGAATCCTGTTCGTGGAATCTGCTACAGAGGAAAACGGAATGCTAACTGAGTGAGGGACATGGCCTGCCGACGATCCGCCGCTTGAACCATCATAGAATCTCTTCGCTCGCGCGTCTATGATCGTGATATTCGGGTCGGACAAGTGTTCCTTCACCCAGTCCGCGTCGGTGACAACTTCCGGATGCAGCGTTGGAGTGTAAGTCCCCGGTGTGACCTTCGGGATTTCGCTTGTTACCGGTCGGTTCTCCGCCTTCCAGGCATCGAATCCGCCGTCGAGCAGGGAGACGCGGTCACCCATGCCAAGGTAGGTGAGCGTGAGGATCATTCTCGTCGTCATCGTCATGTTGCTCCCCTCAAAATAGACGACGACCTTTGAATCATTGTTTATCCCGAGGTCGTGGAGAATCGCTGCAGCTTCTTCTTTGGAGGGAAGTTCGGTGCTGCGGTCGGGTGTATCTTTTGCCAGGCCATTGATCCAAAGGAACCGTGCACCCGGGATGTGGGCCTTCTTGTAGCTGCTCCGGGTCCAGTTTGAATGCAACACAACGAGGTCTTTGTCCTGCAGATGGTTCGAAAGCCACTCGGTTGTGACGAGAAGATTCGCTGAACCTGATTGAGGGGCAGCAAACACGATGGAAAGAGTCAGAATGGCAGTAACGGCGAACAAAGTCGCTTTCATAAAGCCTCCTGATAGGTGGGTGGCGTTGATTCCTGTAAGATACGGGAATTGGGGAAAAAGGTTTGAATCCGGGGGGGGCCGCGGAGCGGTCTATTTGCTACTCGTACCGCAGGGATTCTACGGGATCAACACTAGCGGCCTTCCTGGCCGGGAAAAATCCGGCAGCCAGGCCGATAAGGGACAGAATTCCGGTGGTAAGGAGCGTGGTGGTTGCGGAGAGAATGGGCTTGCCCAGAAACTGCATCGCCCCGTCGTCTGAAGGAATG
>Ga0209002_10000308_pt1 | contig 37755 bp, 44 predicted proteins | sample Rifsed16ft2_FD_184010 | JGI IMG/M metagenome (GOLD analysis project Ga0209002, IMG submission 184010) | Soil microbial communities from Rifle, Colorado, USA - sediment 16ft 2 (version 2) | ecosystem: Environmental > Terrestrial > Deep subsurface > Rock core/Sediment | place: Rifle, Colorado...
GACCGAAAGGCCGTCCATGTCGGGCAGGATGTAGTCCAGAATCATGAGGTCGAGCGCTTCGCGGGCGGCGAGCTCGAGGGCGCCGCGGCCGTCGTAGGCGTCGAAGCACGTGAAGTCCCGGCTGCCGAGGATCTCCGAGATGATCTCGGCCACCGAGCGGTTGTCGTCGACGACCCCCACTCGGAGCTTTCGGGCTTTGGCCATTCTTGGACCCCTCTCTTGCGGACGGCACTTGGGTATTTCAGCCCGGGGCTACCGGAGGACTCCGTGGCGCCCGCAGTGCGGGCACGTCACGGAGAGGGGGCGGGCGCCTTGAGCCTCGAAGTAGTGCTTGCACCCTGGGCAGCGCACGCGGATCGAGGCGGGTGCGGCCGGCGCAGAGGGCCCCGGGGAAGGCGCGGGCGACGGGGAAGCCTGCGGCGAAGACGCCCCGCCAAGCGGCGCCGCCTCGCGGCCGCCCGGCCGCGGGGTGTCCTCGTCAGGGAGCTCGAGCGGCGTCACGGCCTTCGGCATCATCTCGCGAGCGGCGGCAAGGCCCGCGGAAGGCGGCTCGGGCAGCTTCGCGCGAGCCTCCGGGCTCCCGAGCGGTGTGTGCGCGCGAGAGAGCATGGCCGCTGCAGCGGCGATTCCCGCCGCAGCCGCGTTCTCGTCGGGAGCCCGCACGGATTCCCACTCGGCCCCGGCGCCCGGCGCTTCCGGGGTCGGCCGTCCGGGAGTGGCGAGCGGAGCGCCCAGATCCGCGCCCGGCGCACGTTCGGCTGGATAGAAGCGGTACGCGAGCAAGAGCCCGGCGACCCCAAGCGCGACACCGCCGCCCCATACGATTGGCCCCAGGATCCCGCCGAAGTAGACGATGAGAAGGAGCAGGAAGAGCGCGGAGAGCGCGCGGTGGAAGGGGACCACGCGGGCTTGTCTCGTCGCCTCCTGCTCGCGGCGCGCGCCCGCCACGCCGAGGAGGTAGGCAATCGAGAGGGGGGCAAGGAGCACGAGCGAGGAGTCGAGGACCGAGAAGCGGACGAAGCGCACGTCCGGCGAGGTCGAGTCATTGGCCGCCGCGGCCGGGTAGTCGTGCGTCGACACGACGACCACGCCGCCGGGCACCCGGAGCATCCGCGCGCTTCCCGAACTCGGGGTCAGGGTGGCGAGGCCGCCGTTAATGACCACGGTCCTCTCGTGGATGCGCTCGCTGCCGGTGAGGTTCCCGTAGGCGATCGTCACGAGCGGGCCACGGGACAGAGTGACGTCGGCGTCATGCTCGACCCAGTAGCCGCTGATCGTTATGTGCAGGTGCGCGGGGTCCGAGGCGTTCACGGCAACGCCGTTGAAGCCCCGCCATTCGTCGACTCGGGCGCCGCCAAGCTGAAAACTGCGGACCACGAGGAGCCCCCGGACCTTCTCCTTGAGCGCGTTCTGGTATTCGAAAAACTCCCGGTCATCGACGAGGCCGTTGCGGTCGGAGTCGATTCGGTCCCGGAGGACCTTTGCCGCGGTCGGCGAGAAGTCATACGTGAGGAAGCCGCCGCCGCGCTCGAATGCTGTGTAGAACTCGGTTGTAAGGTTGATGTCGCCGCCCTCATTCGCGGCGGACCATTCGAGCCCGAGGGGGACGATTGTGACCGCAAGGAGAAGGGCGGTGGCTGCCCACGCGCCAAGCCGCGCGTAGAGGAGCCACCGGTCGAAGGGTGTCGGCGGGGCCGCCGGCGCCGGGTCGGAGGGCTTTCGCCAGAAGAGGAGCCGCAAGGTGCGGCGGTTTTTTGCTGGCGTGATATCAAGCTATGCGTCGCACCCGCGGAGGCGAGAGCACGCCGGCGTTATGCGACGGCCACGAGGCTTTCCAGCGAAGTCAGCGCAAACATCACGAGCGCGCCCACGACCACCGCGGCAATCACCTTCACGTTAAACTTCCGGTGCGCCTCCGTGAGGAGGTCCGCGCACCCGATGTACACGAAGGTCCCCGTGACGAATGCCAGCGCGGACTGGTAAGAGGCCGGTGTAAAGAGCCCGGCCAGCGCCCCTCCAGCGACATAGGCGGCGCCAGCCGCCGCGAGCACGAACACGATCCGTTTGCGGGCCCAGCCGGCGTGCTTCAGGAGCTCGGCGCTCGCGATCCCCTGGGGGATCTCGTGGGCGACGACCACGGCGGTCACGACGAGCCCGAGCTTCGGGTCGAGGAGGAATGCGACCGCAATGCCCACCCCGTCGATCACGTTGTCAGCGGCCATCCCGGCGACCATCGTCGGCGAGTAGTGGTGCGTCGTGCACTCGGGCTCGCCGCAGGCGTGCAGCATGATCGCCTTCTCGACCAAGTAGAAGGAAAAGAACCCGAGCGCCATGACGACCATTTGGGTCTGCAGGGCCGACTCATCAAGGCCGATGACCGATTCGGGCAAGAGCTCGAAGAAGACGGCCGCAACCACGATCCCGGCCGAGAACGCAATGATGTACCGGGGGTCGTCGAAGTGCTCACGGCGAAGGGCGAGCCACCCGCCGAACACGTCCGAGGCGCCAGCCACGGAAGCAAGCGCAAGGATCGGCACGATGGAGGAAAGGAAGTCGGCCACGGAAACGCCGAGAGAGGCGTGATTATTAAGGATTGCCACGAAGTTATGAATTCCAGCCGGCCGCTCAGCGTGCCGGTTGTGAACGGACGGCGCCGCACCGCACGCCCAAGGGGAGGCAGGCGAAGGTCGTGAGCGTGTCGCTCCCGCAGAAGCTCCTCGCGGAACTCGACCGCCTCGTGGCTGACGCACAGTTCGGGGGGCGCAGCGACGCGGTGCAAGTGGCGCTCGTGGATTTCCTCGCCGAACAAAGGGCCCAGAGTGCCGAGCGCGGGCGCGAAAACGCCATCATCGCCGTGTGCTTCGACAAGCAAAACGAGCGGGGCGTGGGGGCCGTGAAACACGACTACGGTGACGTGCTGAAGTCCATGCTCCACACGCACCTCGAGGGCGCCGACTGCGTCGAGGTCTTCGTGGTAGAGGGGGCCGGCCCCCGGATCGCGTCCATGGCGCGCGCCCTGCAGGCCGTAAAGGGTGTCCACCTTGTGCGGCGGACGTTCATCCCGCGCCACGAGGGGCTCGGGACCTGAGGACCTTCGCTCAGGCTCTTCCGTTCTGGGCGGGCAGCTGCCCCTCGGGCGGAGCCGTGGGCGCCCGCGGGGTGCGCCCCTTGTGGCTGCCGTGCTCGAAGAGGGCGGGCAGGATTGCGAGCAAGATGACGCCGCAAAGGACCAGGGCGATGACGAGTGCCACCGCTCCCGCCTCAGCGGTCTGCGGGTGGTCGACCTGCACGCGAGCGCTTGCAGGCGCGAGAGGGAACGAGTCGTTGCCGACCAAGACGAAGGCCTGCGCGGTGACGACCTTTACGCCGGCGGTCGCGACCCAGTGGAAAATGTAGCGGGTCGTGTTGTTGGCGGCAATCGCGACGTTCACGAGTGCCGCGACGGTCTCGGGGTCCGCCCCGTTGCCCGTGACGATTACCGTGAGGTTCGAAAGGGTAAGGGGGAAGGAGCCGTTGTTGGTGATCTCAACGGTAATCGTGAGGTTCTCGCCTTCAAGGGGCGCGACCGCCGCCACCTTGACGGAGTCAATCCGCACGGGCACGGCCGGGGGCGCCGCCGACGCGAGGGCCGCGGGGAGCAGGAGGCCGGCAAGGAGCGCGATCGCGAGGAGGCCCAGACGCCCGCTCATTCCATTTGCCTCCGGCTGGCCACGATCGCGCTGAACGCAAGGAGGACGATGCTCGAGACGCAAAGGACCCAGAGGCCCGTGTGGAAATCGGGCGAGAACGACGAGAGGCCACCGCCGCCGCCCGGCCCGCCGCCGCCAAACCCTCCCGTCCCGCCGAAAACCGAGGTCGTGAGGCTTGCGTAGTAGGTCGGGACAAACCAGGGGTTGACCCCGGCAATCGAAAGGACCCCAGACACGATTGGCAGGATGAGCAGGAGGGCGAAGAAAGAGAGCATGTTCGAGGTGATCGTGCTGCGCATGGTCGAGGAGAACGTGAAGGTCACAGCGAGCGCGCCGAGCCCGTAGAGGAGGGCGACGGCAAGCGAAGTCGAGAAGGCCGCCGGTACATCGCCCCACCCGTAGACCGACTCCATTTCAGCGAAGGTGACCCCGTAATAGAAGAGTGTGACGAGCGCGGTCGCGAAGAAGGCCGCGAGGTACTTTCCCACGAACATCGAAGTTCGCCGCTGGGGGGCGACATAGGAGACGAGGAACGTGCGTTTGTCGAGCTCGCTCGAGATCGCGTCGCCGCCGAAGAACGCCGCGCTGATGAGTACAAGCAGGCTCGCGAAGCCGAGGTTCGTGCCGGCAAAGAGCGTTGAGGTCGCGGCAAAGGGGACGCCGACGGCGCGCGGGACCGCGTAGAAGAGCAGGGGCACGACGAGCGCGAGTAGGAGTGCGATGAGGAGCCGGCGGCGGCGCATGTGCTTGTCCAGCTCGAAGAGGACCGCGCTCCAGGTGTCGCGCAGGTCCTTGCGGATCGCCGCAGAAATCGTGCTCAATGGATACCCCCGTCTTTGCCCACCATCGAGACGTAAATGTCCTCGAGGCTGGCTTCCTGGAGCGCGAACGAGACGGGCTTCAGCCCCGCGCCCACGGCGCCGTGGAGGATGGCCGCGACAGCCTCGAGGTTTCCGGCGTACTCGAGGGTGCCGCGGCGACCGTTCATCTCGACCCGTGTAACGCCGGGCAGCGCCTGCAGCGTGGAAAGCGCCTCCGCTTCAAGCGGCGCAAGGAACTCCACGTCGATTCGGCGCGACGCGCCAGCCTTCGTGAGGTTCTCGACGGTGTCAGTCACCTGGATCTTCCCGTGGTTGATCATGATAATTCGGTTGCAGGTCTCGGCGACCTCGCCGAGCAGGTGGGAGGAGAGGATGACCGTCTTTCCCTCCTTGGCAAGATCCTTGATGATGACGCGGATGTCTTGCATTCCCTTTGGGTCCAGACCGAGGACTGGCTCGTCGAGGATGAGGACATCCGGGTCGTGGAGCATGGTAAGCGCGATGAAAAAGCGGCGCGTCATGCCCGTGGAGAAGCCGCCGACCTTTGCGTCGGCCCACTCGCTGAGACGCACGCGGTCGAGGACCGTTTTCGTGCGCTCGGCCGTGGACGCGTGGGAGAGCCCGTGGACGCGGCCGAAGTAGGCCATCACCTCGGTCGGCGTGAGGTACTCATAGACGCCCGGGACTTCGATGAGGGCGCCCACGTGGGCGAGGGCCTCGAGGGGGTGCTTTTGCACATCGACGCCTGCGATGTAAGCGTGGCCTTCGGTCGGGCGGATGAGGTTGGTGAGCACTTTCATCGTCGTGGTCTTGCCGGCACCGTTGGGGCCGAGGTAGCCGACCACATCGCCCTCGCGGACGGAGAAGTCGATGCCCCGGAGCGCTTGGACCCCATTGCGGTAGCGCTTCGAGAGGGACTCGACGGCGATCGCTTCCGCCCTGGGCACGAGGCGGGGCTAACCCCGCGCATGACTTGAATGTGCCCTTGGTTTCCAAGGGAAGGGCGCGGCGCGAGGTCAGACCGCCGTGATGACCTTCGCCGGGTGGATCTCGTTCCAGCCGTGGTCGATGTCCGTAACGTGGGGACCCTCGACCTCGAGGTGCTGGCCCACGTGGAGCCTGGGCATTACGAAGGAATCCGAGGGCAGGACCTCGATCATGAGCGCGCCGCCGTGCGACGCCTCATTCTGTGCGTTCACCATCGTCGCGAATTCGGCGTCGGGCTCGAGCAGGAAGTGGTAGGCCGTCCGCTCGCCCTTCACCACGATCGCAACATCGGTGACGGTCCCGCGTAGCTTCCCGCACGCGTTGATCAGCGTGAGCTTGGCGGCGTCCGCCGAGTCCATCCCCGCGAAAGGCTCGCTTTCCCAGGAGCACGCGACGAGCCCGGGCTGCGGGAGTATCACGGGGCTCGGAGGCGGCGTGGCCGAAGGCGAGGGCTGGATCATGGTGTGCCCGGCAAAGCCCCCGAGGAAGCCGACGCTGAGGGAGGCGACGACTGCAATCGTAAGTCCGGCTTTGGTAAGGAGGCTGAACGCCATTCTGCGCACCGGGGCTCACGAGCGAACGCGCCACCGATAAAGGTATCGGGAACGCCCTGGCGCGGAGGGAGGGGGTCCGATCCCCCTTGCGGTCCTCCCCGCCCGAGGGGAAAGGCGTACCGCACGTTTGGGAAAGGGGGTTCTCGGAGCCGAGGGATTATGCGGCTGCGCCCCCGTTGAGTCTCCGGGGCCGGCCACATGAAGGTCAACGTGATCCTCTACGTGAAGGACCAACGGGCGAGCGCGCGATTTTACTCCGAGGTGCTCGGGAAACGGCCCCGGCTCGACGTTCCGGGGATGACGGAATTCGCTCTCGTCGACGGATGTGTCCTCGGCCTCATGCCCCAAGCGGGAGCCAGGCGGCTTCTGGGAGCGACAACGCCCGACCCCTCTGAGGGGAGCGGGATTCCGAGGGCGGAGATCTACCTCACCGTGGGGGACCCGGCCGCCCGGCACCTCAACGCGCTGCGCGCGGGCGCCAAGGAGCTGAGCCCCCTCACCAGGCGCGACTGGGGCGACGAGGCCGCGTACAGCATGGACCCCGACGGCCACGTCCTGGCCTTTGCAAGGGCGGTGCCAGGTTGAGGCGCCACGCCGGCCCGGACGCTTCCGCGCGCGGCCGCCTCACGAGCACTCCATCGAGTTCCCGCAGTTGATGCACTGGTAGCAGGTGCCGTTCCTCACCGTCGTGTGCCCGCACTGGTCGCAGGGCGGCGCGTCGCCAACATATTTGGGAAGAATGCTCGCCGATCGAATCGGTGTGGGTGGAGCTTTAGCGGAAGACTTTCGCAATCGCGTCCCGAGAGGCGCCCCGAGCGTACATATCCATCGCGAGCTTCAGCTTCCGTGCAACTTCGATCTTTTCCTCGGTTAGAGGTGGGGTTGTCCCGTGAAGCTTGAGGAGGTCCCAAAGGTCATTGTAGTTGTGCTTGACGAGATCCCCATCGGTCGTGCACATCAGACGGTTGGGCCCGAGACGCGAAAGCATCCCGGCGGCGACGAGCTCTCGCAAGACATCTTCGAACTCGAGGGCCTCTTTTCGGAGGGGCCTCAAAACGGATTCTCTGCGCAGCTGCCTCTTGCTGAAAACCCGCGATTGGTCGCCCTTGCCAACCCCGAGGCATGACATCAGGACGAATAGCGCCTCCGGGCTGAGCGTCCTCGTGAGTTCGGAGGCACGTTGAGCCTGAAGGGGAAGCTGCACGACACTTCGAGGAGCCCGTTTGCTTCTAACCGAAAGCGGGGGGTGGGCGAAGAGCCCGAAGGAGTGTGGGAAAGCCTAAAGTACCAAAATGGTACCTCTCTGGCTCATGGGCGTGTACACAAGGGTATTCGGGCGATCCCCTCGGGTTAAGGTCATCGAGGCGATCCTTCGGCTGGCGCCGGGCACGTTCACAAGGCCCGAAATCGCCGGCGAGGCAGGCGTTCACAAGCCGAGCGCCAACCGGGCCCTTGCGGGCCTAGAGCGCGACGGAATCGTTGAGCGTGCGTCGGACGGACCCGTCCGCTATCGGACGCGAGATTCGACGCGGATCTTCGAGATCTTGGCGCTCACGGAGGCCGCTTTGAGGTTGGCTCGCCGGAGAGGGACCAAACCGGAAGACCAGGCGGGACTAATCGATTTGCTTCGGGTGCGACTCCGCGAGCAGTCGCCCGCGTTTGCCAGGCGGATTGTGACGGCCTGCACCGCGCCGGATGCGGGGCCCCGCCCGGTTGTCCTCGCCGCCGGCCGTGGCTCCTACAGTGCCGTAACCTTACCGGTCCAGTCCGCGAGGGACTTCGAATTGACGTCTTCACCTTGAGGTGTGTCTATGAGCATGGAAACCATCGTATTCGAAGCGCTCAAGGAGGATTGGGGCGAACTGAGGCTCGATGATGGAATCGTGCTCCGCTTCAAGCAGGCCTTGGCATTCATGTTCCAAGACCCTGCCCAGCCGACCGTCGTGAGCTTCAGGGCGCCCGTTCTAGCCGAGAGCACCTCCCCAAGCACGCTCCAGGGCGCGCCGTCGGCAAGCCCGTTCGACGCGGCCTCCGCGAGCTTGGCTCGCGAGTATCGTCCGACCGATTGGAAATTGGTTGCAGGCGCGACGTCTCTGTATGAACTTCGAGATGGACGAACGCTTAGGTTCACGCTGACGCCCCAGCTTGTACGGCGTTACAACTACTTCCACAATAGCCGAGAGCCTTACCTTGCGGTAGAGACGGTGACCCTGATTGAACTAAGCCCCCCTCCGGCACCCCTGATCCCGCCGGCGGGCGCGCCGTCATAGATGCTACCAATTGGGGTTTCAGCTGGCGCGCCCCTCCCCCATGTTTCAGAGCCGGAATCGTGCTCTGCTTGGCTCACGAGCACCCCATCGAGTTCCCGCAGTTGATGCACTTGTAGCAGGTCCCGTTCCTCACCGTCGTGTGCCCGCACTGGTCGCAGGGCGGCGCGTCGCCCATCATGTCTGCGAGGGCCTTGTCCATCGAGCTCGACCCCGAGGGCACCGAGCCAGTCTCCGTGTAGGAGTCGAGCGGTTTCTCCTTCGGGATCGAACTGATGAACAGCGTCTCCTGCGTGTCGCTCGGAGGCGCAAGCGCCGGCGTGTGCTTGTCCTCGTCGACGGTCTTGGGCTTGAGGTGCACGAAGTCCATTCGGTTGAGGTACTCCATGCCAAGGACCCGGAAGATGAAGTCCGGGATCGAAGTGGCGACCTTCACGTTCGGGTGGTCCGTCATCCCCTGCGGCTCGAAGCGCGTGAAGGTAAACGAATTCACGTACTTCTCGAGCGGCACGCCGTACTGCAAGCCGATCGATACGGAGATCGCAAAGCAGTTCATGAGGCTACGGTAGGCCGTGCCCTCCTTGTACATGTCAATGAAGATCTCGCCGAGGCGCCCGCCCTCGTACTCACCCGTTCGTAGGAAGACCTTGTGGCCTCCCACGCTAGTCTCGATCGTGAACCCGCTACGCTTTGAGGGGAGGATCTCGCGCTCGCCCCTCGCCATGCCCCGGCGCAACGCCATGGTCGTGATCGCAGCCTCCGCGTCCGCCTTCGAAGGCGCGGCGCCCGCGCTGTCGGTCGCCGACTTGTCCTTCACGTTCTTCGTCGAAAGCGGCTGGGAGTGCTTTGAGCCGTCCCGGTAGAGCGCGACGGCCTTGAGCCCCAGGCGCCACGACTCGATGTAGAGCCGCTCGACCTCTTCGACGGAAATTTCCTGCGGGAGGTTCACGGTCTTCGAGATCGCGCCCGAGATGAAGGGCTGCACCGCGGCCATCATCCGGACGTGCCCCATCGGGTCGATGAACCGCGACCCCGTGCCGCACTTGTTCGCGCAGTCGAAGATCGGGATGTGCTCGCCCTTCAAGTGGGGTGCCCCCTCCACGGTCTGGGCGCCGCCGATGTACACCTGGGCCTCCTGGAGCTCTGCGGGGCCGATCCCCTTGGCCGCAAGCGCCTTCGGGTTCACGGATGGAGTGTAGTCGTCGAGCGAGCCCCTTTCGCGGACGTACTTCTCGGCTTGCTCGATTTCCCGTTCGTTGAATCCCAGCATGAGGAGCGACTTGGGGTCCACATGGGGCGCCCCCTCGAGCGTCGAGCGCCCGAGGATGTACTTGTTGATGTCATCGACCTCGCGTGGCGTGTACCCGAGGCCTTTGAGCGCGCGCGGGATCGACTGGTTCACGATCTTGAAGTGGCCGCCGCCCGCGAGCTTCTTCCACTTGACGAGCGAGAAGTCGGGCTCGACGCCCGTCGTGTCGCAATCCATGAGGAGGCCGATCGTGCCCGTGGGCGCGATGACCGTCGCTTGGGCGTTGCGGAACCCGTAAACCTCCCCGAGGCGCACGGCGTCGTCCCAGTCCTCGCGCGCGGCCTTGACAAGCTCGGGGATGCACTCGCGGTCGGGGACCTGGTACGCCGCGGCGCGGTGCTGCTTCATGACGCGCAGGAACGGCTCCCTGTTCTTGGCAAACCCCGCGAAGGGGCCCACGACGTCGGCGATTTCGGCCGAGACCCGGTACGCATGTCCGGTGAGGATGGCCGAGAGCGCGGCCGCGATCGCCCGCCCGCGGGCCGAGTCGTAGGGGACGCCGAGGACCATCAACATCGTCCCGAGGTTCGCGTAGCCGAGGCCGAGCGGCCGGTAGTCGTGGCTGTTCTGGCCGATCGGCTGCGTCGGGTAGGACGAGAGGTCGACCGCGATCTCCTGCGCCGTAATGAGCACGCGGATCGCATGCCGGTAGCCCTCGACGTCGAACGTGCCGTCCTCGGCGAGGAACTTCATGAGGTTGATCGACGCGAGGTTGCAGGCCGAGTCGTCGAGGAACATGTACTCCGAGCAGGGGTTCGAGGCGTTGATCCGGCCCGTGTTCGAGCACGGGTGCCACCGGTTCACGTTGTCGTCGAACTGGACGCCCGGGTCCGCGCAGGCCCAAGCGGCCTTGGCGATCTGCTGCATGAGCTCCCGCGCCTTGTAGGTCTTGGCGACCTGGCCCGTCGTGCGGAAGCGCGTCTGCCAGTCGCCGCCGCCAAGCACGGCCTCCATGAAGGCGTCGGAGATGCGCACGGAGTTGTTCGAGTTCTGGCCGGAGACCGTCTGGTACGCCTCGCCGTTGAAGTTCGAGTCGTAGCCCGCCTGGATGAGTGCCCAGACCTTCTCCTCCTCCTTCATCTTCCAGTTGACGAACGTCTCGATGTCGGGGTGGTCCATGTCGAGGATGACCATCTTGGCCGCACGCCTCGTCGTGCCCCCCGACTTCGTGGCGCCGGCACCCGTGTCGAGCACCTTGAGGAAGGACATGAGGCCCGACGACGTGCCGCCACCCGAGAGTTTCTCGTCGCGAGCGCGGATCCTGGAGAAGTTCGTCCCCGTGCCGGAGCCGTACTTGAAGATCCGCGCCTCGCTTTTCACGAGGTCGAAGATCGACATGAGGTCGTCGTGGACGGACTGGATGAAGCAGGCCGAGCACTGGGGGCGCGCGTAGGCGTCCGTCGTTTGGTCGATCGCGCCCTTTTCAAAGCTCCACGCCCAGTTGCCGCCCTGCCCCTTGATCCCGTAGTCGTGGGAGAGCCCGCAGTTGAACCATACGGGGCTGTTGAACGCGCCCTTCTGGGTCACGAGCAGGTGCGTGAGCTCGGCTTCGAAGGTCTCGGCGTCGGTCTTTGACACGAAGTACCCGTGCTCCTCACCGAAGGTCCGCATCGTGTGGGCGATCCGGTGGACGACCTGCTTGATCGACGACTCGTGGCCCACGCCCGGAACGCCCGCGCGGCGGAAGTACTTCGATGCGAGGATGTCCGCGGCAAGCTGGGACCACGAGGCGGGGACCTCCATGTCCTTCATCTCGAAGACGACCTTGCCGTCGGGCTCGACGATTCGCGAGGTCCGCTTGTCGTAGGCGACTTCCTCGAGCGGGTCCTTGCCCGCGCGCGTCCACACGCGCGGGACCCAGGCGCCCTTGCCGCTCTCTCCGGGCTTTCGCCCCTCCGCACCCTTCATCCCTTCGGCAAGCTCGCCGAGTTTTGCTCCAACGACCATCTTAAGCCCCCCTTCTGGACTCCCATTCTTCCCCACGGCTTGGCTAACGCGCGTCCTTGTCTACGGCCTGGATTTCGCGGACGAATTGGTCGAGGTCGTCGAACCGTTTGTACACCGAAGCGAAGCGGATGAAGGCGACCTTGTCGAGGTCTTTGAGGCGCCTGGCCACCGATTCTCCTACGTCGCCAGATGAAACTTCGGTCGACTCCCTCGTCCGTATCTCCCGCTCCACAGCCTCCACGAGTTTTTCGATTGCTTCGGGCGTTACCGGGCGCTGGCGACAGGCCGTCTGCACCCCCCGCAGGATCTTCGTCCTGTCGAAGGGCTCGATGGCACCGTCGCGCTTGCGCACGTAGATGGGGGCCGAGGTGACGCGCTCGTAGGTTGTGAAGCGCTTGCGGCAGGAGCCGCACTCGCGCCGCCGTCGGACGGCAGAGCCGTCGTCGGCGTCGCGGGACTCCACAACCCTGCTGTCGCGTGAGCGACAGTAGGGACAGCGCATCCCTTACCCCATCTATGGTGGAACCGCCCTGGTTCCACCGCAATCTGTGGTGTAGGGCCCAGGAGTATATATAGGTTAACCGGGAACTCCCTCAGCGGGCGGCCTGGCACCTTGAGCCCGCGTTTTCGGGCGAAAGAATCCACCGGAATCCGCCGCAGCATCACCTCGAGCCTTTCATCCTCGCTCCTCAATAGAAGGCGGGCTTGCAGGGGGCCTGAGACGCCCGCTGCAGAGCCGTATCACGCGGCGCCCCGAGCGCGGATCGCGCGGTCCACCTGCCGCGCGAGGGCCACGACCGAGGCCTCCTCGACGCGCCCGTCCTTGTCAACATGGGTCGGGATGAGGGGTCCGAGCACACCGGGCGCCTCTTGGCTCTGCGCGACCGCGGACCTGACGTTCTGGCCAAGCCGGTGTTTCGCGACTACCCAAGTGTCCTTGAGCCCGTCGCCGGTGAGGTCGACGACGACGGTCTCGCCGTCCTTCAGCTTCGACTGGTCCGCGAGCTTGTAGAGGGCCGCAAGGGAGGTCGCGGCGCTCGTCTCGACAAAGAGGGACTCGAACCGGCCGAGGTCCCATTTTGCCGAGAGGGTGTCGAAGCCGTGCTCTTCGGGGTTGTGCTTGAGGTCGAGCTCGTCCCCGAGGATCACGCCGACGGTCGCCCCCCCAGTCTCCTGGTAGGCGGCGATGACCTTGAGGCCGTCGAGCGGGTTCTTCACGAGGACGGCCCCGAATTCCCCCTTGAACTGCGAGAGCATCTGGAGTCGGTAGCCCCCGTCGTCGGGCATCACCGTCGTCTGCCTCGAGCGAGCCTCCTCCGCCTTCGGGTGCTTTTCGTCCGTGAGGTTGGCAAAGGGCTGGGCCCCGTAGACGCGCGGCAGCCGCTCGACGCCGAGGTCAAGCTCCTGGAGCTCGCGGAACCCCTTCGCGATCCCCGAGATGTTGGTCCCCGCGCCGACGGGCACGATCACCGCGTCGGGCGCAGGGTTGTCCCGCGCCTTGAGCTGCTCGACGACCTCGTACGCGCAGGTCTTTTCGCCTTCCATCCGGTAGCAGTAGTCGCCGCCGAGGTAGAAGCGGCCGCGGTGGCCTTTCCCGGCGCGCGCGACCTCCCGCCGGAAGAAGGCCTCGGCGAGGTCGACGGCGAGCGAGAACTGCCCGTCGACGCGGTAGAGCGAGGCGTTGTGCATCACGGCTTGGATGAGCTTCGTGGCGTCTGCGCTCTTGGGGACGACGATGTGGCAGCCGAGCCCCACCCGCCGCTCACGGTTCGAGTAGGCGGCAATCGACGCGGCCATGTTTCCCGTCGAGGCGAGGATGACCTCAGGGAGCTTGAGCTCAAGCGCCTTGGCCGCCTCGATGATCGACCCGCGGTCCTTGAACGACCCCGTGGGGTTTGCGCCCTCCATCTTGCCGAAGATGCGCAGCGAAAGGCCGAAGCGCAGCTCGACCTGGTCCTCGATCCCGCGCATCCGGATGAGCGGCGTGGCCCCTTCGCCGAGGGTGACCGCCGAGGCCTTCCGCGGGTCCAAAAGCGGCATGAAGGGGAGGTACTTCGTACCCGACAGGGGGTGGGAGAGCATGTGACGGCGGTCCACCCGCTCCTTGAGCGCGCCCGGCGCCCACACGACCTCCGCCGGGACGTTGAGGTTCTGCTTGCCCTTCCAAAGCTCCTCCTGGCAGGAGGCGCACGAGTAGGTAAACGTCGAGTAGTCCGACTCGTTGAAAAGCTCCCGGCCGCAGCGGAAGCATCGAACGGTCCAGGCGGGCTCGACCATCGGGGACCTTGCGCCTTGCACCCGAGGGCGCGCGTATTAAGGCTGGGGCGCCCCGGGGCTCGCGGCCCTTTGAGGGCGCGAGTTTGAAATGGGAGGGGCGCGCCTTTGAGAGCCGCTTTGCCCGACGTCCACGACCCCAGCGAGAAGGCGCGAGCGAGGCGTGATGCCGGGCTCACGCACTTTGATGAGGGGCGCTTCCAGGACGCGCTTGGCGAGTTCGAGGCTGCTACGGACATCGACATGAATTTCGCGGAAGCCTACGGCTGGGCAAGCGCCGCGCTCGTAAAGCTCGGCCGCCTTGAGGAGGCCATGCGGGCGGTCGACCACGCGATCTGGCTCGACCAGTTCTACGCTTGGGGGTGGAACCGCAAGGGCGTCGTGTTCCATGCGATGGGCGACTTCGGGGGCGCCGCGACGTGCTTCCGCAAAGCCCTGGAGGCCGACCCCGGACTCCAAGCTGCGCGCGAGAACCTAAGGCGCGTCGAGCCGCTCATCGGCGTGAACGCGGCCATCGTGAACTTCGGAGCGGAAAAGCAGGAACCCTACCGTGTGGAGGCGAAAGGCGCGCCAAAGAAGGGGAGGAAGGGGCGGTGAGCGAGCGCCGAGCGAGACCGACCAAGGGCGCGCGCCGGCCCGAGGAGGGCTGCGCGTTTTGCAAGATCGCGAGCGGCAAGGCGCCCGCGTGGGTCGTCTTCGAGGACGAGCACGCGATCGCCTTCCTCGACACCCGGCCCATCGCGCCGGGCCATGTCCTCGTGTGCCCGAAGTCGCATTCGGAGCGGCTCACAGAAATGGAAGATATGACCCACCTTACCGCGGCGCTGAAGGCCGTGGCGCACCTCGTCGAAGAGAGGCTCGCAACCGATTACAACATCGGTGCAAACCAGGGCGAGCTTGCCGGGCAAGTCGTGTTCCACCACCATTGGCACGTGATCCCACGCTACAAGGGCGAGCCGCGGGACTTCTGGTCGAGACGGGTACTCACCGATGAGATGGCTCGGGAGGTCCTCAGCAAGCTCGGCGTACCGGCAAGAAAACGGGGCGGGGAGTAGCCCTGGGGCCCGGAATCTCGCGAGATTCCCGGGCGGCGCCACGGACGGAAGCGTCGCATAACACCGCGAGCCTCAGCGTCCCTTGGGTGTTATACGCCATTCCAGTTTTTGATAGCCAGACTGTTCGGAATAAATATGGCCATAAGGCTAAATCGTCTCGGGATGGGCAACGTGTCGGGGGTACACCGCAGTGGGGGAAGAGGGCCCATCAAATTCCGTTAGTCCGAACGGCCAAGGGCCGGTGAACGGCTCGAGGGGGAAGACCCCCCAGGACCCGGCAGCTCACTATGAGGTCGGCCCGGGTTTCGAAATCGCGATCCGGGCGGATGCAGGTCGCCCCGTTCAGGTGACCCTGAAGGGCGAGCGTGGAGGCGCGGCGCCGCCGGGAAAGGGCGGCGATGCGGGCCATCGGCACGACGCCACCGACCAGCGCCTCGACGCCATCGAGCGTTCGATCTTCCTGCTCGCGCAGCACATGCAGAGGCTCGACGAGCGCCTGTCCGGCGCCGGGCCTGTCGGCCCCCAGCGAAAACCCTAATCGACCGTGCCGTATCAGGTAACTCATGGCGAGAGGCCACGACCTGCGCTCGCACTGCGCGGACCGGCCGCGAGAGCCGCAGGGCGGGCGCCGGGGCGTCTCGCCGCGCTACAAGGCCTTGGTCGCGGGGCACGATTGGAGCGGGAAGGTCGCTTTCGACGTTGGCTGCGGCTCCGGGGCGGGCACACTCCTTCTCGCAGGCCTCGGAGCCAGGGCGGTGGGAATCGACATCGACCCCGAGGTGATCGCGCTCGCGGCCTCACGCGCCGAGGAGGATGGCCTTGCAAGCGCGAAGTTTCTCTGCGCCGACGCCGAGTCGCGGGACTGGAAGAGGCTTGCCAAGGCCCCGGGCGGGCTCGACGGCGTCACGGCGCACCTGTGCTTCTCGCCGGAGATCGCCAAGCGCGCGGCGGGTGCGCTGAAGCCCGGCGGCTTTCTCATCGTGCGGTCCTTTGAAAAGCGGATGTGGAAGGAGGCCGGCGGGAGCTCGCCCTTTGCGCTCTCCCCGAGCGAGCTGCGCGGGCTCCTTCGCGGCCTCGGCTTTACCCTGACCCACCTCGAGGTCGAGCGCCGCACCCAGCGTTTCCCTTCGTTTGCGGCCTTCGAGTCGGATTTCCTGGAGCAGCCGGAACGGCGGGCGCGCTGGGAGGAGGACGGGAGGCTCGCGACGCTACGGCAGTCCTTTGAGCGCGGGGACCGCAAACTCACGGAGTCGTTCCTGGTTTTCGAGGCGCGCAAGCGAAAACCCTCGGCGGGGTCACGCAGGGGTGGGCGAAAGCCCGTCCGGCGCCGCCGCCGAGCGCCGTCTTGAGCCTTCGGCACTTGCCGCCCACCCCCGTTATGTAGTATGTAAAGGGGGGGAACCAAGGCTACATATGGATTCGAAAACCCCTAGACGACTGGTGACTCGATGACGCGAGGGGATTACCTCGATATGGGAAACGACCGCAGGGGCCGGGCCGGCTGGCTCGAGCACCAGCAGGAGTCGTCCCCGAGGCACGGCGCCTTCCACGCAGAGGGGGAGCGGCCCGACGCCGCCCTGCTTCCAAGCGCGCTCGCCGACGAGCGGCTCCCCGGGCGCGCCGCGCCTCCGCGGGCCGTGGGTGGCCTTTTCGGCGCGCGGGCTTGAGCCGCCGGACTAGCTGGGGACCGGGCTTGCGGACCCGCCCGCGGACTTGCCGCGCAAGACGGGCCTGAACGAGGATGTGAAGTGGCGAAGCACGGGCGCCTCGCGCACCAACTCGACGCCCGCGACTTCCTCGCGGCGCGCGTAGAGCACCGCCAGCGCCTGCACGACGTAGTCGATGTGGTTGTCCGTGTACATCCGGCGCGGGAGCGCGAGGCGCATGAGCTCCATGCGCGCCTGGCGGTTCTCGTGGGTCTCCGGGTCGCGGGCGGCCATGAGGGACCCGATTTCCACGGCGCGGACCCCGCTTTCGAGGTAGAGCGCGCACGCGAGCGCGTGGCCCGGGAATTCGTACCACGGGACGTGGGGCAAGAAGCGCCCGGCGTCGACATAGACCGCGTGCCCGCCGACGGGGACCAGGACGGGCACGCCGGCCGCCTGCAGGCGCTCGCCGAGGTAGCGGACCTGGTCCGTGCGCGACTTGAGGTAGGCCTCGTCGACGCCTTCGCGCAGTCCGCGGGCCATCGCCTCGAGGTCGCGCCCCGCGAGCCCGCCGTACGTCGCGTACCCCTCGAAGAGGATCCCGAAGGGGAGGCACTTCTCGTACATCTCGCCGTCCCGGAACGCGAGGAAGCCGCCGATGTTCACGAGCCCGTCCTTCTTGGCCGACATTGTGCACCCGGCCGCGTAACCGAAGAGCACGCGGGCGATTTCGAGGATCGTGCGCTCCTCGTAGCCTGGCTCGCGCTCCTTGACGAACCAGGAGTTTTCCGCGAAACGCGCGGCGTCGATGATAAGAGGCACGCCGTGGGCGCCAAGCAGCTTTGAGGCTTCCCGCACGTTCTGCATCGAAACGGGCTGGCCCCCCGTCATGTTGCAGGTGACGGTCATCACCGCGAAGGGGACCTGGCCGGGCTTCGCGCGGCCAAGGAGCGCTTCGAGCGCGGCAAGGTCGATGTCGCCCTTGAAGGGCAGCTCGTCCTTCGTGTCGTAAGCCGTTTCGAGGAGGAGGTCGACGCCGGTGGCCCCGACGTGCTCGATGTGCGCGCGCGTCGTATCGAAGAGCGCGTTCGACGGAACGATGTCGCCGCGCTTGAGGAGGGCCGCGCAGAGGACGTGCTCAGCGCCCCGGCCCTGGTGCGCGGGCAGGACGTGGCCAAACCCCATGACGTCGCGCACGCTGTCCTGGAGGGAGTAGAAGTTGCGCGCCCCCGCGTAGGACTCGTCCCCGACCATCATCCCGGCCCATTGGTCGGCGGACATTGCGCCGACCCCGGAGTCGGTGAGCAGGTCGACAAAGACGTCCTCGGCTTTCAGGGCGAAGAGGTTGTAGCCGGCGGCCTTGAGCAGCCGCTCGCGCGCCTCGCGCGTCGTGCGCCGGATCGGCTCGACGACTTTCACGCGCCACGGCTCGGCGCGGTCGGAATAGGGGGGTTCACGCTGGGCCACGAGGGGTTTCCCGGGCTCCAAAGGCTGGGGCACCACGCATAAGGGTTGCGTGATTACGGTTGGCGCGCGCCTTCCATCTGGTCGACCGGAATGTTTTAGCGTCGTGTGCCCGGTCTTGGGGGGGCGCGAGGGGGGACAGGAAGGCGGTGGGGACCGTGGTTGCAAGGGGCAAGGGGAAGCGCCACCCCCCGACATACTACCACCACTACATCCTGCGCGAGGACGAGCACCCGCCCGCGGGGCTCTTGGGGCTCCAGTCGCCCTACGGGCGCGGCGCCCAGGCGCACCCCGACGAGCTCCTTTTCGTCGCAATCCACCAGACCTACGAGATCTGGTTCAAGGTGATGATCGACGAGCTCATGCGCCTGCGCACGGGCGTCATCGCGCGCGTCAAGGGCGGAAAGTACCAGGCGGCGGCGCGCGCGCTTCGCCGCCTCTCGAAAATCACGCGCGTCCTTCGCGACCAGTACGAGATCGTTGAGACGATCAGCCCTACGGACTTCCTCGTGTTCCGCGACTTGTTGCGCCCCTCATCGGGGTACGACTCGTGCCAATTCCGCGCGCTCGAGCTTTCGGCGGGCCTGCGGCGAGATGGCGCTTACTTGCGCCACCTTGTGGGAGAAAAGGAGGCCCGGGGCACGGACGCGGGAGAGCTTGCCAGCTTTGTTGCCCGTGTCGCGGAAGATGTGGAGAAGGGGCGGGACCCCAAGCTTTCGGAATACAGCCTTGTGCGGAAGATCGCCGGTACTGGAGACGCGAAGGGGCTCAAGCTCATCGCGCGCTCGCTTGCGGCGGACTCCTTGCGGGACGCTGCCTACGAGGCGGTCGAGGGCTTTGGCGCGGGCAGCGGCAAGGGCAAGGCGGCGACGGCCTCGCGGTCCAAGGCGTGGCGGCGCGCACAAGAGCAGGCGGAATCGTCCAAAATGCCCTTCGCGGTGGGCATCGACCCCGTGAGGGCCGCCCGCGTCGAGCAGGCGACGGCCCGCCTCTACCGTGCGGCCACGGGCGGAGAGCTGGAGGAGCCCCGGGACCGTGCGCTCTTGGACCTCGTCGAAGCCCTCGTGGAGTTCGACGAGAGCTTCCGGAACCTCCGGACGGTCCACATCAACATGGTCCTGCGCGTAATCGGCTCGCGGCCGGGCACCGGCGGCTCGTCGGGCGCGCCCTACCTTCGCACAACGCTCGACTTCGAGTTCTTCCCGCTCTTCTGGAGCGCGCGCAACGTTATGGATCCGCCTTGATCCCACGGCCGGCCCACGGTCAGGCGACCTTTTCCGCCTTGCATGAGAGGTGCAGCTCGCCGATCCCGTCGACTCCGCAGTCGACCTTGTCGCCATCGGCCATAGGCCCAACGCCTTCGGGGGTCCCCGTGAGGATCACGTCGCCGGCGTCGAGGGTCATGAAGCGGGAGATCCTCGAGACGAGCTCCGAGCAGTTCCAGATCTGGTCCGAAGTGCGGTTGTCTTGGCGCTTCTTGCCGTTGAGGTTGAGCCAAAGTCGCGTGTCGTCGGGGTCCACTTTGATTTCCGCCACGGGCTTCATCCCGGAGAGCGGACAAAAGGTGTCGAACCCCTTCGACACGGTCCATGGGTTCATTTGCTTCATGTCAGCGATCTGGATGTCTCTGGCGGAGACATCAACGGCGACCCCATAGCCCTCGACGAGCTCGAGCGCTCCCTTCACCGCGACCCGGTGGCCGCGCTTGCCGATGAAGATGGCCAGCTCGACCTCGTGGTCGACCCGGGTCGACTCAGGAGGCAGGAGGATGACGCCGCCGTCGGCAATGAGCGACGAGCTGGGCTTGAGGAAGAACGAGGGGGCTTCGGGGATCGGGTGGCCCATCTCGAGGATGTGCTTTCGGTAGTTCTTGCCGGTGGCGATAATGTTTCGGATGTTCTGGGCCATGGGATTGTCTCCGATCGGCTGAGTGGCGGGAAAGCGCGGGCGCCGGAATTCAAGGTTTGCGTCGCCTCGCCGGCCTGGCCCAACGCGCCGCCGCAGCGTGGGCGCTCCTTTGGAATTTCTGCCTTTGGGAGAATTCCCATCGGAATTGAAGGCACACGCCCGAGAATGATCGGCCCACGCCCCGCGAAACCGTGAAATACCCTAAGCCATTACGCGGCGATTGCCGGGGGAGCCGCAGCGTGACGCGAGAACTCGAAGCGTACCTTTCCGGCGCGCTGCCCCGCTCCGAGGCGCTCGTCGAGGCGACGCGGAGCCTCGACCGGAAACGCATCACACCGATGGAGTGCGAGGAAGTCCGCTCGGAAGACGTGCGCAGCGCGATCGCGACCCAGCGTGGCGCGGGGCTCACCCTGCTCACGGACGGCCAGCTCAACTGGCAGGACCTCTTCCGCCCGCTGGTCGAATCGAGCGAGGGCCTCGAGGCCGGGGCGCTCACGCGCTGGTTTGACAACAACACCTTCTACCGCAAGCCGACCGTCGTGGGCGACCTCGCCCTATCCGATGGCCTTCCCCATGACTACTTCAGGACGCGGGCGCTGGAAGGCGCGCCCTGGAAGGCGATTCTGCCCGGCCCCTACACACTTGCCCGGGCCGCCGAGGAAGAATCGGGCGGGCCGCCGCGGGGCGAGCGCATCGAGGGCCTCGCGGGCGTGCTCAAGCGCGCCGCACGATGGTGCGTCGAGCGAGGCGCGAAGCAGGTGCAGTTCTCCGAGCCGTGGCTCGTCTACGAGAAGCCCTCCGAGGAGGACCTCGAAGCGGCGGCCCGCGCGTACGCGGCGGTCGCCAAGGGGCTTCGCGCCGAAACGGTCCTTTTCACCTTCTTTGGCAACCTGAAGCGGGTGTTCCCGGCCGTCCTCGACTTCCCGGTCGACGCGATCGGGTTCGACCTCACCGCGACGAACATCCGCGACCTCAAGGACCACGCGTTCGACAAGGGCGCGGTGCTCGGCACCCTCGACGGGCGCAACTCGCTCGTCGAGAGCCCGGCGGAAATCGTGGAGCTTGCCAGGCACGCGCAGGATGACCTCGACCCCGATTGGCTCGCCCTCTCCCCGACCTGCGAATTGGAGCTGTGCCCGCGGTCCGTCGCGGAGCGCAAAGTCGCCGCGCTTGGCGCAGCGCTCGCGCTCGGGAGGGAGTCGCTTTGAAGAAGGAACTTTTCCCGACCCAGGAAATCGGGTCGCTCATGAAGCCCGCGTGGCTCGTGAAGGGCCTGCGCGGCGCGGAGGTGCCGGAGGGCGACCTTGCCGACCTCGCGAAATGGACGAAGCAACTCAAGCTCACCAGAGAAGCCAAGCGGATCGAGGAGCTCCTGCGGGCGGCCCCCGGCCCGCGCCGCGACCTCGAGCTTCGCGACCTCGGGTCCCTCCACCAAGTTCGGTACCTCGAGTCGGCGGGCCTCGACTATGTGTTCGATGGTGAGGTCCACCGCATAGAGATGTACGAGCACCCGGTGCGCAACTCGAAGGGCTTCACCTTCTACGGGCACGTCCGCTCCTTCGACAACAAGTACTACCTCAAGGCGGCGGCGACGGACGAGGTCGGCTTCCTGCGCCCCTACCACCTCGAGGAGTACGAGTACATCAAGGGCATCGCCAAGAGGACCGTGAAAGTGCCGATCACGGGGGCCTACACGCTCGCAGACTGGTCCTTCAACGAGTACTATCTCAAGAAGGCGGGCAGAGGCGGCAAGCGGCTTTCGCCGAAGGACCGGCTCTCGGAGGCGCGCCGGGAACTCACCTTGGACATCGCGGAGAAGATCGTCCGGCCGAACATCAAGGCGCTCCTCAAGGATGGCGCGCCTGTGGTCCAAATCGACGAGCCGGCCGCGACCACGAAACCCGACGAGGCGGAGCTCTTTGCGGAGTCCTTCAACGAGTCGACGAAGGGGCTCAACGCGACCTTCCCCGTCCACATCTGCTTCTCGGACTACGCGCTGCTCTACCCCCAGGCCCTCGAGATGAAGCGGTGCTCGCAGTGGCAGTGGGAGTTTGCCAACAAGGAGGCGTCGGGCGACGGCTACCGGTTCCTCGACCTCCTGAACGAGTACGGGGACCGACGTCAGGTGGGCTTGGGCGTCGTGGACATCCATGTGGACAAGGTCGAGTCGGCGCCCCTCGTGCGCGACCGGATCCTCAAGGCCGCAGAGATCCTCGAGGACCCCGCACGCATGCTCGTGAACCCCGACTGCGGGCTGCGCACGCGCTCGCCCGAGGTCGCCTACGCGAAGCTCGAGAACATGGTCAAGGGTGCGCAGATGGCGCGCGAAGTCCTGACCTAAATCCCGTGGTCCGAGTTCGCGGGGTCGGGGTCGTGGGTCGCGCGTCGGCGCGTGTTGGGCGGGCTGATGAGGCCGGCAAGACCAAGGGCTCCGAGGGAGAGCGCGGTCTCGTAGGGCGAGGACACAGGTCCCGACCCCCAGCCGCCGTCGGCCTTTTGTTTGGCTGCAAGCGCTTGGCCAAACGCCTGCATCAAGGGAACGCGCGCGTCGTCGTGGGCAAGCGCGAACGCGTAGAGCCCCCAGTTAAGCTCAAAGACTTCGAGGTCTTTGGGCGGCGTGAGTTCGACCTCGACACGCATGTGGCTTGCCGAGGGTGATCCGTCGCCTTCGATGCGGCGGAAGGCCGCGTAGAGGAGAAAGCCCTCGAGCCGCAGGTGCCGCTGGGCTGCGAGGTGCGTGCGCGTGTTCCGGAGGAACTCGATCGGGTGGCGGTAGTCGAGCGGCAGCCCCAGCCCCGCGAGCGCAACGACGCAGGCGGCCGTTTCCCAGCCGGCCGCGTCGATCCAGCCAGGCTTGAGGTGAGGCGGAGGGTTGAGGACGGCAAGGCTCTCGGCCTCGCCCCATGATCCGTCGGGCCGCTGGCTTTCAATTAGGAAATCGGCAGCCGCCTGAACCGCACCGAGGTCGCCGCCCCCCAACGCGGCGAGGTAAATGACCATCTCCGCGGTGCGGCCCACGACGCTCGGGGGCCCGACCTCGGGCACCCTGAAGCCACCGTCGGGGTTTTGGTTGGCGGTCAGGGCGTCGAGCTCGCCATCAGAGAGCTCCTCGCCCTGGACGAACTTCAGCATCGCGAGGTCGGCGGCCTTCCCCGAGGAGCGCACGAACTCAAGCGCCCGGCCGACTTCTGGAGCGCCACCCATAAGGGGCGGAGCCTTGGGCTATGAGATAAGCGTGGCGCCCAGGCGGAGCGAATCCGACCGCTCCCGCCATGTTGAATAGGCTTCGCCTGCCTGGCGGCGCCGTGCGCACGATTGCCCCTGCCCCAGAGGAAGTCGAGGCCATGCGCCGCCGCCACGGCCGCTTCCATGAAAGGCGGTTCGAGTTCACCGAGCCGAAAGACAAAGGCAAGCCCCTCAACGCCCAAGAGATGGCAGGCGTGCGCGGATGGGTGGTCCTCGTCCCGGTCGACATCTACCGCCAGGTGATCCTCGTCCGCAAGGTCGGCGAGAAGGACTGGTTCTTCCCGGGTGGCCGCGTCGAGCCGGGCGAGACAATCGAGGAGACGGCCCACCGCGAGCTCCTCGAAGAGGCCGGCCTCGAGGCCGAGTCGTCGTCGCTGAAAGCCCTCTGGTGGTGGACGGTCAACTTCTCGGACGGGCCGGCCACCCTTGCGCATTTCGTGTTCCTGCAGACCGTTGTGGGCGAGGCCGAGATCCGCGACACGAGCGAGGTCGAGGAGGTCCGGGCCTTCCGCGAGCCCCCCAAGGACGGGCTCTACAAGACGCTCATCCACGATGGGCTCGCCGACAGCGGGATGCTCCACCAGTGGGGGATCGACTTCGAAGAGGAACAGAAGTTCGGCACGGGGTGAGGTCGTTGCAGCCGGCGCTCCCTCCGACGGAATCCGCGGACGGCGAGGTCCCGGCCGTTTCGAGAATCGTATCGCTGGCCCCGTCGAATACCGAGATCGCTTACTACCTCGGCCTTGGCCCCCAGATTGTCGGCGTCTGTGACGACTCGGAATGGCCGCCCGACGCGCGCACGAAAGCCAAGGTGGGCATGGACCTCCAGATCGACGCCGAGAAGGTCGCCGGGCTCCACCCCGACCTCATCTTGGCAAGCCTGTCGGTTCCAGGCATGGAGAAGTGCGTGGCCGACGTGCGCGAACGGGGGCTAGGCGCGATCGTCCTCGACCCGAAGTCCGTCGAGAACGTATTGGAGAACATCGCCGAGGTCGCCCGCGCCGCGGGTGTACCGGGGCGCGGGCGCGCGCTCGTCGCGACCCTTCGTGAGGCGTTCCGCCGCGTCGAGCGCGCCGTGGAGGGCCTTGCGCGGCCCACGGTGTTCTGGGAGTGGTGGCCAAGGCCCCTCATCTCGCCGGGGGGCAAGAGCTGGATGGTCGACATCGTCCGGATCGCGGGCGGCAGGATGCTCTTTGGCGACGAAGCCAAGGAGTCCCTGCCGATCGAGGCGTCGCGCGTGCTTGAGGCCGACCCGGAAGTCGTGGTGCTCTGCTGGGTCGGCGCGATTGCGAAGAAGCAGGACCCGGCAAAGGTCTACGAGCGGTCCGGTTGGGAAGTTGTGAAAGCCGTGCAAGAGCGCCGCGTCTTCGCCCTGCCCGATGTCCTGTTTGCCGCCCCCGGCCCCCGCCTTGTCGACGGCGCGACAATGCTCGCAAAGGTTTTGCACCCGGAGGCGGCTCTCTAGGGGCGGTCGGCTGATGTCGAGAATCGCAACGGGCACGGGCGACAAGGGCGAGACGGGCCTTTTCGACGGCAGCCGCGCGCGCAAGACCCACCCGATCGTCCGCGCGTTTGGCGACGTCGACGAGCTCGACGCGGCCATCGGGCTTGCCGTCGCCGCGGCGGATCGGACCGCAACGCGGCGGACGCTCCAGCAACTTCAGCACGAACTTTTCACCCTCAAAGCCGACCTTGCAACCCCGCGGACGTCGGCCAAGAAAGTGCGCCGGATCTCGAAGGGCGACGTCGAGAGCCTCGAGAAGCGCATCGACGAGCTCGAGGCTTCCCTCCCGGAGCTTCGCCACTTCATCGCCTACGGGGGGACGGCTTGCGCGGCCCAACTGCAGGTCGCCCGCGCGGTCGCGCGGCGCGCCGAGCGCTCCGCGTGGGAGGCGCACACGGCGCCCGGGTCCGGCGTCGGCGAGGACTTGCTCGTTTGGCTCAACCGCCTATCCGACTACCTCTTCCTCCTGGCGCGCAAGGCGAACAGGGATGCCGGTGTGGCCGAGGACGAGATGCGCTTGCCGGAAGAAAAGGGGGCCTGATGTGGAGGCCGACTGCATCTTCTGCAAGGTTGTCCGGGGCGAGGTCCCCTGCTACAAGGTCTTTGAGGACGAGCACAACCTCGCTTTCCTCGACATGAACCCGATCGCGCGCGGCCACACGCTAGTGATCCCCAAGCAGCACACGGATCGCCTGACGGGCATCCGGGAGCTCGAGGCCTATTCGCGCGCCGTCGGCGCCGTCTGCCTGATGGTCGAACGGGGTCTCTCCGCCCACTACAACATCTTCGGCGCGCAAGGCTCGAAGGCGTGGCAAACGGTGTTCCACCACCACCTCCACATCATCCCGCGATACGGCGGCGAGAAGGCCTGGGACTGGCCCGCAGGCAAGCTCTCGAAGGAAGAGGCCGCAGACCTCCTGAGGAAGCTCGTCCAGTAGGCGCCTCGCGCCCGAGAGAGGAGGCAAGGCCCGATGACGGACAAGCCGCTCCGCGGCCGAGTTGCGCTCGTCACGGGTGCGGGGGGAAGCGGCATGGGGCGCGCGACCGCCTTCACACTTGCGCGCGACGGCGCAAAGGTCGCGCTCAACTTCGGCACGTACCGCAAGGGCGCGGCAAGCGCCAAGCAGACGGCGCGCGCGATCGAGCACGAGTTCGGCTCCGAGGCCGTCCTCCTGCCCGCCGACACGACGGACGCCTCCGCGTGCAAGCGGCTTGTGGCCGCCTCGGTCCGAGCCTTTGGTTCGCTCGACATCCTCGTGAACAACGCGGGCTCGCCCTGGGAGTTCCTTCCGATCGAGAAAGTCAAGGACTCGGAGTGGGAAAAATCGATGGCCGCCGAGATCAACAGCGTGTGGCACCTCACGAAGTACGCGCTGCCCCATATGCGCAAGCGCGCGTTCGGGCGCATCTTCTTGCTTGGCATGTTCCGCGCCCAAGCATGGCGCGGCCCGCCCTTCGACGGCACGTTTGGCAAGGCCGCGCGCGGCCTGCTTACCGAGAAGCTCGCGCTCGCGCTCCAAGAGGAGGGGATCACGGTGAACAACATCGCGCCCGGGTACATCGAGTGGGTCTCCTTGCGCGCGGCGCTGGCACATGCGAAGGCGGGCCCGCCCCCCTCGAAGGGCGAGGAGCGCCCCGCTCCCCAGCACGCCGCGGAGGCGATCGCGTGGCTTTGCCGCGAGGAGCAGCGGTGGATTTCAGGGGCCGAAATCCCCGTATGGGGTGCGCCGCCGCCGAGGGGCCGCAAGTTCTGAGGCAGGAAACGGTTATGGCCGCGGGCCGCACTCTTGAGGACCGTCCCCATGGGCGAACACGACTTCGATGTCCTCATCGTAGGCGGGGGCCTCTCCGGGCTCTCGGCCGCAATCTTCACCGCTCGAGCGAACCTGCGGACCCTCGTGTTTGACAAAGGGGAATCCACGATCGCCAAGGTCTCGATGGTCAACAACTACCTGGGGTTCCCCGAGGGGATTCCGGGCGCCGAGCTCGTTGCCCGCGGAAGGGCGCAGGCCGCGCGGTTCGGAGCGCGGCTTTCCACCGAGCGCGTGGAGGAGCTGCGTGCCGACGCCGGCGGCTTCACGGTCCGGACGGAATCCGGCGAGCAGTTCCACGCCCCGCGAGTGATCATCGCATCGAACAAGAACGTGAAGGCCGCGACGGACCTGGGGCTCAAGCTCGAGGGTTTCAAGAACCGGTTCATCCACCACGACGGCGGGGGCCGCACGCCCGTGAAGAACGTCTACGTGTGCGGGCGCATCACGGAGGTGCCAAGCCAGTCGTCGATCGCGGTCGGCGATGGGGCGGCCGCGGCCCTTACGCTGATCTCGGACCTCAAGGGCGAGTACTACGTCGACCACGATGACTAGGGGGGGGCCTTTCACGCTCACGGACGCGGAAGTGCGAAGGCTCCTTGCTGCGGCTCGCAAGGCGCGGGCTCGCGCCTACTCGCTCCACAAGCCCAAGCGGATCAAGGTCGGCGCAGCCCTTCTCGGGGCCAAGGGTGCGGTCTTCGAGGGGTGCAACGTGTCGAACGGCTCGTCGACACTCGGTATGTGCGCGGAGCGTGTCGCCCTTTACAGCGCCGTGGCGCAGGGCGCCCGACGCTTCAAGGCGATCGCAGTTGTCGGGAGCGGGCGAGAGCCCTGGCCCCCCTGCGGCGCGTGCCGGCAGGTCCTTTCCGAATTCGACCCCAAGGGGTCGATGGAAGTGGTCCTTGGCGACGCCTCGGGCCGCAAGGTCGTGCGCGCGCGGCTCAAGGACCTCTTCCCCCTGCCCTTCCGCGTCACGGAGTAGGCGGGGGTCCGAGAGCGCCGCGCACCGCCTCGTAGAATTCCGCGGGGCAGTCGTACATGGGGGCCCGATTGGGCGCTTCGAGCCGGACCACGAGCACACCCGTGCCGTACGCCGGATCCGCGGCCCCGGCCGGGGGCGAGGGACTCGACGTGATGAGCGTAAGGCGCCCGGCCGCCTCACGGAAGTGCTCAAGGAGCTCGCCTCGTCGGCTCGCTTCGACGACCCCCTTGGCGCTCCGGTAGAACCCGGTTGAGGAGGCGAACGCCGCCGCCTCGGCCCACCGGCGGTCGGCGAAGCTTGCCGCCAGCTCGCCGTAGGGGGCGAGGAACTCCGCGTACTGCGCGCGGAATTCTGCCTCCGAGAAGGCCACCACCTTTGCCGAGAATTGAAGGAGGGAAGGGTCGAGCGCGGGGTCGACAAGGACGAGCCGGCCGAGGCCTGGCAGCGGGAACCTCCCAAGCTCGAGGGCGACGGCGCCGCCGAGGGAGTACCCGACGAGGTGGACGGGGGCGGGCAGCTCAAGCCCCCGCAAGGCTTGGAAGAGGACCGCCGCGTGGCTTGCCGGACGGTAGTCGAAATTCGAGGGCTTGTCGCTCGAGCCGTGGCCGAGCAGGTCGACGAGCACGATTTCGAAGGGGGCGAGGGACGGCGCCTCGAACGCGCCGTAGAAGGCCGATGAAGCGTCGCCAAGACCGTGGAGGAAGACCGTGGTGCCCTTGCTGGGAGAGGTGGCCGCGGGGCGGCGGACGAGGGCAAGGTCGCACCCGGGGGGGTCGACCCGTACGAAATCCATGCGGGCGTGCGAGAGCCAAGAGCCCATTTAAGGGCGCGTGGCGCCGCTGGGTTTATCGCCCCAACTCATGCTTTCGCAGCCGGCCCCATGACATCGGACCTGATGGTCATCCAGAACTACCCGCTCGGCGAGGCCGGCCTCATCGAGGAGGTCGCACGCGAGCGCGACCGCACCGTGCACTTCGTGCGCCCCTTTGAGGGCGACCAGGTGCCGAAGGACGCCGAAGACGCGTGGGCCGTCGTGGTGCTCGGAGGCCCGATGGCCGCCTGGCAGGACGACGAGCACCCGTCCCTCAAGGACGTCGCGGGGCTCCTCGGGCGCTGCATCGCCGCCGACACGCCGACCCTGGCAATCTGCCTCGGCGCGCAGCTCCTCGCCCGCGCCGCAGGCGCGCGCAACTACAAGGGCGGGATGCCGGAGATCGGGTGGTACAACCTCGATGTGACGGCCGAAGGCAAGCGCGACCCGCTTTTCTCGAACCTCGGGCCCAGCCCCAAGTTCTACTTCTCCCACACGGACACGTTTGACCTCCCCGCAAACGCGGAGCTCCTCGCTTCCACGCGGCTCTACCCGAACCAGGCGTTCCGGCTCGGCAAGCGCGTCTACGGGGTCGGGTTCCACCCCGAGAAGACCGATGCCATGATCGAGCGCTACCTGACGGCCTACGCCGACGACCTCGCGAAATATGCAGGCGTGATCGACCCCGCGCGGATCCGGCGCGAGACGCAGATGCTCTACCCGAAGCGCCGCGAGCAGGCGCGCCAATTCCTCCTGCATTTCTTTGAGCGCGCGGAGCTTTGAAGGCGGCGCGCCTCCACCCTACCCCAACGTGGGCCTTCTAAGGACGGCCTCCCACTTCTCGAGTTCGGCTTCGAGCATCTGGCGCTCCGCCGCCAGCATCTTCGAGACGGACCCCGACTCGAGGAGGGGCTGCTTCTCGCTGGCTTCCACGGGCAAGGCCATGGCGACCCAATTGGCCACGACGGCCGCGTCGCCCTTCGGGATCGGCGCGATGAGCTCCGGCGGCCAACTCTTGCCGACGACCCGCGAAGCCCGGTGGAGCGTTTTCACGTACATCTCGTGGAGGAGCCGCAGCTGCTCGCCCGCCGCGTCGTCCGCCGAGTTCACGCTGAGAGGCGCGAGGAACCGCACCCTCGCGCGGGGGTAGGGCCCGCCTTCGATGAGCGACTCGACCTCGAACCTGCGGTCGCCCCGCACGAGGAGGAAGAAGGTCCCCTTGTCCTCCGCGACTTCCTCGATCGTCGCGCGGCAGCCGACGCGGAAGGGGGTCGCAGGGCCGCCCACCTCGTCGCCGTACTTGATGAGCGCGATGCCAAACGAGCGGTCCCCGTCGAGCGCGTCCTGAAGCATCTGCTTGTACCGGGGCTCGAAGACCCGCAAGGGGAGCCACGTGCCGGGAAAGAGGACGGTGTTGAGCGCGAAGAGGGGGATGTCGACGGTCGGAGGCTGCTGCGTGGAATCCTCCCCTGCCCGGGGAAGGGACTTGCCCTGCAAGAGGCCTCGCGGCTGATGAAGGCTAGCCTCAGGAGACGACGAGCCCGTCGGCCCCGGAAAACTCCTGCCAGGCCACGGTCGCGAGGATCTCCATCTCGAATTGGGCGTCGCGGCGCGCGAAGTCCATTCCGTCCGAGATGCTGCCCACGAAGTGAAGGTCCACACGGACCGTCGCGTTGAACGCTCCGACGGTTTCGCGGAGAACCCCGATCGTCGGCTGCGGGGGGGCGAGGGGCCCCGTCCTTAGCGTTGACCAAGCGTACGTCTCGAAGTCGTGGCTGCGGCCGAGTTCACGGTGCGAGGTGAGGGTGGCGTTTCCGCGTCCGGCGATTCGCAGCATGGATCGGTTCTCCAGCACCGTGAGCGTAGCCGCCACGTCGGCAGAGGACGAACCGAGGGACGTAACCGGAGGGGCTGGCCTGTCGTCAAGGAGCAGGACCGGGAGGTAGAGGACAAAGAGGTCGGAGGGATTTGCGGAAGCGACCTCGATGGAGAGGTCCTCGGTCGTACGCGGCGGCGCGGCGGGCAGGTTGATGCACCCGGCGAGTGGAGGGGCGAGGAGAAGCACGGCGAGGAGCGGTGGTGCCCACCTGGTTGCGCGGGACAGCGCTCGGTTCGGGCCCTTCCTCATTTGCGCCGCCCCAGACGGGTACAAGGAGCTTCGAGGGCCGGCGACTTGAACTTAGTGGCAGGGGCGTGCCCGCCCGAGGGCCCCCCAAAAGGTTCACTTACGCGCCCTCCGCTGGGCCGGTCGGTTCGCATGCCGAAGTCCTACAAGTCCTCGCCCTCCGACCCGGACGCCGCCCTGCGCACGCGCTCATACGCCCGCAATTTCGACGTCGTCTACCAGCAGCTTTTCAACATGGTCCGCCGCCCGCTTAGGGGCTGGGGCCTCGAGGACCGGGAAATGGCCCAAGGCATGATCCGCGCCCGCTACCAGCGGCTCTTCTGGCGCGCCACCGTCACGGCTTGGGTCCGCAAGCTCGAGGGCGGCGGCTGCGAGGTCGACGTCGAAAGTTCGAACGCCCCCTCGGGCCGGGGCGGCAACCACAGGCGACGGGTCCGAAAAGTCCTCACGGAGCTCGACGCCGCGCTCCTCGGGGAGAATCCCTTCAAGCCGACCTACCGCTGACGCGCGTCCAGGCCCATCGGCCCAGCTTGCAGGCGAATTCCTTATTTGCCCCTCCCCATGCCCGCGCGAAAGGGTCTCCCATGGCAACCCAGCAACTCCAGCACAAGCGGACATTGATCGATTACCGGAAGGAAGGCGGCATCGGCATTGCCGAGTTCAACCACCCGCCTGCGAACACGTACACCTACGAGTTCATGCAGGACCTCGATTCGATCATCGAGGAGGTCCGCTTCGACGAGGAGGTCGGCGTTTGCATCCTTACGAACAAGGCCGGCACGAGCATGTTCTCGGCCGGCGCGCACATCCCCATGCTCCAGAAGGCCGACCCGAAGTGGAAGGCCATGTTCTGCCTCAACGCCCAGGAAACGCTCGACAAGATGGCGCGCACGCCGAAGATCTTCATCGCCGCGATCCGCGGCCACTGCGTGGGCGGCGGGCTCGAGATCGCCCTTGCGACCGACCTGCGCTTCATGCACCGCGTCAAGGGGCCTAAGACGCCCAAGATCGGCCTGCCGGAAATCACGCTCGGCGTGCTGCCGGGCACCGGAGGCACGCAGCGCCTCGCGCGGCTCATCGGGACTTCAAAGGCCCTCGACCTCATGATTACGGGGCGTCTCCTCGAGGCCGACGAAGCCGAGAAGTTCGGGATCGTGAACTATGTCTGGGACGAAGCCGAGTTCTGGAGCAAGACCTGGGAGTACGCCGACCGGATCGCCAAGGGCCCGCGCCGCGCCTCGGGCTTCATCAAGCGGGCCGTGATGGAAGGCGTCCAGATGTCGCTCAACAACGGCCTCGCCCTCGAGCGCGAGCTCCAAAACCAGCTCTTCGCGATGGAAGACGCGAAGGAAGGGTTCACCGCCTACGTCGAGAAGCGGCAGGCCAACTGGAAGAACAAGTAGGCCTGTCCGCGCGCCGGCCGGGGCGCGTGCCCCGGCCGCTTCCCTTTTCATCTGCCGCGCGCCTGCCGGGGTGGGTCGCCCCTTGTCCGACGAACTCGAGCGCCGCCTCGAAGGTGGCGTGCTGACCCTCACCCTGGCCCGGCCCGAGTCGCGCAATGCGCTGAACCTCGCGCTCATCAAGGCGCTTGCCGCGGCGCTGCGGGAGGCCGAAAGCGACCCCGCCGTGCGCTGCGTCGTCCTCACCGGCAAGGGCAAGGCGTTCTGCGCGGGCGGCGACATCAAGGAGATGACCGAGCGGGCCGGCAAGGCGGTCGCGACGAAAGAGAGGCTCCAGCAGGGGCTCAACCGGGTCGCGCGGTCGGTTTGGGAGATGGAGAAGCCCGTCGTGGCGAAGGTGAACGGCGACGCCGCGGGAGCCGGCTTCGGGCTCATGCTCGCTTGCGACCTCGTGTACGCCGCCGAGAGCGCGAAGTTCCACGCGTCGTTCATCCGGATGGGGCTCATCCCGGACGTCGGCGGCTCCTTCACGATCCCGAGGCGCGTGGGCCTCCACCGCGCCAAGGAGATGCTCTTCCTTGGAAAGACGGTCAACGCGAAGGAGGCGGAAGGGCTCGGCCTTGTCAACCACGTGATGCCCGCCGACGAACTCGACGCCCACGTTGACGGCGTCGCGGCCACGCTGGCAGCCTCTCCGACCAAGACCCTCGGGCTTGCCAAGCGCGCGATGCACCGCGGACTCGCGTCCACTTTTGACGAGGCCCTCGAGCACGAGGCCTACGCGCAGGGGTACTGCTTCACGACCGAAGACCACGTCGAGGGCACCAAGGCCTACTTCGAAAAGCGCGAGCCGAAGTTCAAGGGGGCGTGAGCAGTGTGGCGGTTGCGGCGGGGCCTCGCATAGACAACTTCGCCGCGGCGCTCCAGGCCACGAAGAACGTCTTGCCCTATGCGATCCTCTTCTTTGGCATCAACTTCTTCTTCTGGTACCAGGGGACACCCGGCCCATCCAGCGATTTGCAGCTCGTCCAGAACCTGCTCTTCGTCTCCCTGCTTACCGCCGGGTTTTGGCTCATCGACTTCTTCCGGGTTCGCGGGAGGCTCAAGCAGGCCCAGGCGGCTCAGCCTCAAGTGATCGTCGTTCAGCAGCCGGTCTACGTCCCGGCACCCCCCGGCTACGCATTTCCGCCGTACCCGCCGCCGGGCGCCCCCGGGGGGCCTTCCGTTGGCCCGCCGCAAGAGCCCGGGGTTGCGCCGGCACCCAAGCGCCCTCCGGAGGGGTCGCCCTGACGCGGGCGCCCTCCCCCAAGCCGATCGCCCGCTTCGTCGACATCCACATCCACATCCAGGACTGGTCGGAGCTCCTGCCCGCCGTGCGCAAGCGCATGGAGCACGACCGCGCCGACCTTGCGCAGGTGCGCCTGTTCCAGGAAGACCCCGACGCGTTTGCAAGCTTCCTCGACGAGAACCGCGTCTCGCGCTGCGGGCTTGTGAACTACGTCGCGCCCGACCTCATGGGGTTCACCTGGCACGCCAACGAGTTCGCGGCGGCCTACCGCAACAGCCACCCCGACCGGTTCTTCGCATACGGCAGCGTCCACCCCCGCCTCTCGAAGGACCCCAAGGCGGAGATGACGAAGCTCATCTCGAAGCTCAAGGTCGACGCAATCAAGATTCACCCGCCCCACCAGCTTGCGCACGCGAACGGCTACATTGACGGGTCCGCGCCCGCGCTGCGGACAATTTACGCGATGGCGCAGGACGCGGGGCTCCCGGTGACGATCCACACGGGCACGAGCGTCTTCCCGGGCGCCCGCAACCGCTTCGGCGACCCGATCTTCACGGACGATGTGGCCATCGACTTCCCCGACCTCAAGATCGTCCTTGCCCATGGCGGGCGGCCCCTTTGGACAAAGACCGCGTTCTTCCTCGTGCGCCGCCACCCGAACGTGTTCCTCGACCTCTCGGGGATCCCGCCCGGCCAGCTCCTCGAGTCGTTCCCGCGCCTGGAGGAAATCGCCCCCCGCTGCATGTTCGGGTCCGACTGGCCCGGCCCCGGCGTGCGTTCGATCCGCGCGAACGCCGAGGCCGTCGCGGCGCTCCCCCTTTCGGCGAGCGCCCTCGACCACATCTTCCGCAAGACGGCCGCACGCGTCTTCCCCGCGTGACGCGCCCCCAAGCGCTTTCGGGCGCGGAGCGCCAACGCGGATGTTCTTCGTCGCCTGCGACCCTGAATGTCTGGACGGTGCGAGTCACGCCTTCGCGGACGCAGAAATCCCGCGGACGCATCGGATCGGCGGCCAACGAAGGTCGCAAACGGTCGTGCGATACCTACAATTCCCCAGAGGCCTATCCCTGGGGGGCCCCATGCCGAAAATGATCGACCCGTCGCCGCTAGAGCGGCCGGTTGAGAAAGGCGACGACGCCGCGGCCGTCGAGTCGTTCCTCACGATGCGCGAGCGGGGGATCCCGCTTGACCAGCTCTACCTCACCTGCGCGCACATCGGGGCCCGCCGCTACGACTTCGAGACGCCCGCGCCGAACCTCCCCCACGGGATGATGGCGATCAACGCGGCTTGGGGCCTCGGCCTCCACCTCAAGGGCCGCGAGGAGCTTACCGCCTTCGGGCTCGCGCAGGGATTCGCGCTGCTTGCCGCCGAGAATCGGGCCTTCGAACGCGCGCGGACGGTCTCGCGCCGGCCGGTCCGGGGCATCGCGATCCCGGACCTTGCAAACCTCGTTATCGAGAAGGTCGAGAAGGGCGACATCGCGGAGGCCGACGGCGCGCTTGCCCAGCTCATCGAGTCAACGACCGACCGCGCGCTTGTCGCGAAGGCCTTCTTCGTTTCGGGCGCCCAAGACCTGCAAAACGGCGGACACAAGGGGGTCTTCGCGGGCCACCTGTGGCAACTTGCCCAGCGGGACAACTTCTCGGAACTCTTCACCTTCCTGCGCCCCGGGATCCACTACTTCGCGGCGTTCGGCTCAAGGGACGAGAAGCGGCAGATCGAGCGGCACTCGGCCGACCTCGACGTCCGGATCGTCGAGCCCGGGCGGCGCCAGGAAGACGGCAAGGCCGTCGAGGCCCTCGCCGAGCGGATCCTCGCGGGGGGTTCGACGCGCGCGATCATCGAGGCCCTCCAGGCGGGCTTCGGCATGGAGGACGTGATCGACGCCGTTCTCCTTGCCGCCTGCGAGGACATCCGCCACTCGACGAACAAGCCCTCGGCGATCGAGACTCTCACGTACGCGCACTCCGCGCGCACGGCCGCGCGCGCGGCCGGAAACATGGCGATCCTGCCCCTCCTGCAGGCCGGAGTGTGGGCCCACGACTGCGCCTCGACGAAGACGCTCATGCCCCTTGGGTCCCAGCCCCATGTCGATGCCTCGACGGCGGCGGCCTGGGCGCTTGTCGAGGACTTTGCTCCCTCCCAGGGACACGTCGCCAAGCTTACGGAGGCAATCCTGGCCGAGCGCGCGGAGGCTCCCCCGTGGATGGGCGAGCGCCTCACCTCGGCGCTCCTCTACGCTGGCACGCTTTCGCAGTCGAGACGGGCGATGCTCGAACGGTACCAGGACCGCCTGAAGATCGACCCGCAGTTGCGGACCGCTCAGCTCGTTGCGCCGGCCTGAAGGCCGCGCCTCATTTCTTCCCGCCGTGAGGCATCGGGCCCGGGCCCCCGGGGAACGGCAAGTCCGGCTCCGCGTGGTGCGGGACCGCCTCCGCATGGAGGCCGGGCGGCAAGGCCTTCTTGCCCACTTCGGCCGGCACCTCCGGCACGTCCTTGGGCTTCAGCCGGTGGCGGTAGGCAATATGGGTCCCGCCCTTGCGCAGCATCGCGGCCACAGAGCAGTACTTCTCCATCGAAAGGTCCACCGCGCGCTTCAGGGAGGCCTCATCGAGCCCTTCGCCCGAGGCGACAAACTCCATGTCGACTCTCAGGAAGACTCGGGGGGGCTCGGGGGCGCGTTCGGCATTGAGGACGACGTCGAGAGATCCGAGGTTCTGGCGCATTTTCCGCAGGATGTCCACGACATCGACAGACGAGCACCCGCCAAGCGCCATGAGCACCATCTCCATCGGCGAGGCGCCAATCGGCGGGGCCTCGCCCGATTTCGACTCCATCAGCACGCCGTGGCCGCTGTCGCCCTCGCCCACGAACCGCATGCCTTCCGCCCAAGAAACGCGTGCCCGCATGGTTTTCGACCGCTGTGGGTTCGGCCCTCGCGCGAGATAATCCCTTCGTGCAAACCGTGGCCGCTCGGCCCCCACGCGCTGCCTTTAAGAGGCCGCGCAAGCGTGGCCGCAGGGGGGAAGCCAGCATGGGGCGGCGCGTCGCGGTGGTGGCCGCTGGCTCGACGGCCTACGGGGACTCGCCGGTCGGCCTGCGCGAGATGGTGCGCGAGGCGGTCGACGAGTGCGCGAAGTCCGCAGACCAGGGCGTGGACCTTCGCCGCGTAGGCGAGGGGTTCGTGGGCTCCTTGGGCTTCGGCGGGGGCCAGCTTGGCAACCTCGCGGCGGTCCTCAACGAGACCGCGGGCCTTCGCCTCGTCTCCGCGCGGCGCGTCGAAAACGCGTGCGCCTCGGGCGGGTTTGCCTTCCGCGACGCGGTCGCCGCCGTGTCCTCGGCCTCCTGCGAGTTGGCCCTTGCCGTCGGCGTCGAGCGGATGAACGACCAGACGGGCCTCCGCAAACGCTACTGGCTCGGGGTCTCCGGCGAGACGGAATGGGAGCGGATGGCCGGACTCACGTTCCCCGGCGTGTACGCGACCATGGCCTCCCGCCACATGCACGAGTTTGGCACGACAAGCGAGGACCTCGCGTCGGTCGCCGTGAAGAACCACGGCTACGGCGCGCTCAACCCGAAGGCCCAGTTCCGCCGCGCGGTCACGCTCGAAGACGCGTTGAAGGCGCCGGTCGTCGCCTCGCCCCTCACACTCTACGACTGCTGTGCCACGACCGACGGGGCCGCCGCGGTGCTCGTGGCTTCCGAGGAGGCCGCGCGCGATGTCACCGACACGCCGGTTTGGGTCGCCGCCTCGGCGGGCGCGTCGGACTTCCTCGCCGCCCACGATCGCGAGTCCCTCACGCGGCTTGACGCGACGCGGAAGGCCGCCAAGGACGCCTACGCCCGCGCGGGCGTTGGGCCCGGGGACATTGACGTTGCGGAGGTCCACGACTGCTTCACGATCGCCGAGATCATGGCCCTCGAGGACCTCGGGTTCTGCGCGAAGGGCGCCGGCGGGGCCTTCACGCGCGAGGGCCAATCGAAGGTCGGCGGGAAGGTCGCGGTCAACACAAGTGGCGGCTTGAAAGCCAAGGGCCACCCGCTGGGCGCGACGGGCGTGGGCCAAATCTACGAACTCGTCCGACAACTGCGCGGCCACGCGGAGCCCGGCCGGCAAGTCGGGGGCGCCGAGACTGCACTTGCTCACAACGTCGGCGGCTCGGGCGCGACCTGCGCGGTTCACATCCTGACGAGGTGAGGCGCCTGGCGGGAATCTCATGCGTGGGGTGGGCCCTGCCCACCCTTGCCCTGAAGGCCGAGGAAGCCCGCAGGGCGACCGGCGCGTGGAGCGCGCGCGGCGTCACGGAGAAGACCGTCGCGGCCTTCGATGAGGATGAGCTCACGCTCGGCGTCGAAGCCGGGGCGCGCGCCCTTGCCGCGGGCGGGCTCCACGGCGGGCGCATCGGCTACCTCGCGTTTGCCTCGGTCGGGGCGCCCGGGGGGACGGGCGCCCTGGCCGGGCTTGCGCTTGGGATGGCGCGCGGCCAGGCCGTGGACTTCCGCGGCGCCGGCGCCCCTTTTGCCGCGGCGCTCTTTGCCGCCGTCCAAGCGGCCGATGCCTCCGGCGCGGCCGGCCTCGTGATCGCGGCCGACGCGCTCCGGGCGCGCCCCGAAGACCCCTGTGACCACGCGCTCGGGGCGGGCGCGGCCGCCTTTGTCATCGAGG
>Ga0209002_10000309_pt1 | contig 37649 bp, 38 predicted proteins | sample Rifsed16ft2_FD_184010 | JGI IMG/M metagenome (GOLD analysis project Ga0209002, IMG submission 184010) | Soil microbial communities from Rifle, Colorado, USA - sediment 16ft 2 (version 2) | ecosystem: Environmental > Terrestrial > Deep subsurface > Rock core/Sediment | place: Rifle, Colorado...
GAGACCCGCCGGTAGGGAGACGCGAGCACGATCTTCGGGAACCGAAGGCGGAGGATGCGCAATGCGATGAGGAGAAGGATTGCGACGACGAAGGCGATCATGACCACGGCGAGCAAGGCAGCGAGCCGATGCGTGGCGGCGAGGATCAGGAAGAAGAGTGTAACCAAGGCGAAGTCGGTCATTTTGGGCTCCCGGTACGTCCGAATGACGACCCAGATGAAGACGGGCAGGAGGACCATGAACAGGCTACGCATCGATGCCGTCCAGAGGGTGAACGCGAGGTACCTCGGGGCGAATGCGTAGATGAACGCGACGCCGAGGGAGAAGAGATCGTCATCGCGGAACTCCCTCGCCATGACGAAGGACGTAAGGATGCCGAGGGTCCCGAACGTCAGGGACAAGAGGAGGATGGCCGGCTCGATGGCGAGCGAACTCATGCTCGAGAACGAGGCAATGAGGAACGGTCCACCCGACGGATAGCTCAGAGGATACCAGCCAAACCAGGAGAGCGGATTGAGGATCCACTCGGCATACCCGTCGTTGACGATGTTCGTCGCGAGGTTGTGGATGAAGAACGAGTCGACCCCAACCTCGTGAGCGGTCCGGGGATATCGGAGGAGCAGACTTAGGAAGACGAGGGCCGCAAGGACCGAGTACACGACGCGACGAGGCAACTTCATCTCCTGCCTCACCCGCCCTTCCTGCAAATCGCGATGAGGTGGGCGGCGAGGTTTGGCCGAATCGCCGTCAGCAAGGCCACCACCGGGTGTCTGCGATAGTCCTGCCAATACCACTCAATGGGTTCAAAGTTGTGGCGGCGAAGAAGCTGTACGAGGGTCATCGGATCGTACCAGCAGGTATGCTCCGGATTCACCGCCATGCGAAGCCCTGCGAGGGCCTTGAACACCGTGTTCGCGGACCAGAGATTCGGCGTCACGAGGCAGAGGAGCCCGTCGACCCTCAGATGAGCGGCCGCTCGATCGAGAAAGGCTCCCGCATTGGAAAGATGTTCAATCAAATCGGCGGCCACGACTACGTCAAACGTCTCTCCCAGATCCATCGACTCCACATTTGCCACGCGCACGTCGTATCCCGCATCGCGGCGCTTCCCAACCTCGTCGGCGACGATATCCACACCCACGCAACGACGGGCGACCCGAGCGACCTGGTAGTGGCTTGTCGCGGCGACGCCGGAGGGGTCCTCCAGCCTCGACCCCACGCAGCCGCAGTCGAGCACGTCCTTTCCGGCCGCGAGCTGGAGAATTCGGTCGAACTTGCTGTCCGTGAGCACCCATCTGGGAACCCGGTCCCATCGACGCCGAAGGACCCGAGCGAGGATCCTCATCGGACCCCCTCCGGGACGACGGATCGGTACACGGCGAGAATTGCGTCGCCCACCCGGCTCCATGTGTATTCCTGCGGGAGGGTGATCCGCTGACCGGAGTCACGGAGCTTCACGACCTCACGGAGCGCCTGGGGGAACGCGTCGAGGGACGGAACGAGGATCCCTCGCCCGTCGGTCACGACCGCCTCAAGGCCACACCCTGCGGGTGCCACAACGGGACATCCGTTGGCGAGAGCCTCGAGGGCGACGGTGGGGAGACCCTCGTACTCCGATGCGAGAACGAGCGCATCCGCGGTCTGGTACAGGGCGGGGAGCGTGTCGTGGGGTACCTCGCCCAGAAACTCCACGGCGGCCCCCGTCGCGGCACGGACGAGACGGGAAAGCTCAGGGCCGGTGCCCGCGATCGTGAGACGCGCATCGGGAATCCCGGACGACCGGACGGCTTGAATGATCCGATCGACTCGCTTCTCCACCGAGAGGCGACCCACGAACAAGAAGACGTGCCCATCATGCCGTGGACCGGGCTCAGGGCCCCGTGCGAACGAATCCTCCACCGCGACTGGAATCGTATGAAGCCGCCCCGAGGCGGCAGGGTACCTTTGCGCGTAGAGGTCTGCGGTCGACGGATCGACGGCGATGAGTGCCGCGAAACGAGACACCGCCCACCGCTCGCGCCGCAGGTAAGCGGCTTTCGCGACCCGACCGCGGCGACGGCGGATCCCCCGAGCGGCGTCCCCGTGCAAGGTGCATACCACGGGGCAACCCCCCTGAAGGCGGAGCGCCGTGAGATCATCCGGACGCTGCAGATGGAGGAGGGCAAACCGGGCGAAGTCCTCCCGCGCGGACCACGACCGGAGGGCTCGCTGGAATGCGAGGGTCGAGGCCACGTGCTCCCGCGACACGGGCGTGGCCGTCACGCCTTGGGGGAGGTCGTCGGCAGGTCCGTTCGCAACGATCTCGACACCGAGCCCCTCGTCGGCCAGGAAACGGACGAGGCCGAGGACGTAGGATCGCGTGCCGCCCGCCGCACCCCTGCGGAGGTCGGCACCGGTAAGGATGCCGATGCGAGTCCGATCATCCCGCATTGGATGCACCGAGCGCATGATAGACGCCCAACAGGACGCGCCGCATCTGCCTCCACTCGAAGCGCCTGCAAATCTCTCCTGCCTTCTCGGCGGCGCGAGCCGTCTTCTCCGGCTCGGTCAGGGCACCGCCAATCTCTCGGGCAAGGCTTCCGGCATCGCCTGGGGCATAGTACTGGGCCCCGTTCTCCAAGACAGACTGCAGGAAGCTGAGCCTCGGAACGATAAGGGGCTTTCCCAGGGCGGCGAACTCCGGGATGCGGCTGGGCCAGGCGAGCTCCGTCAGAGGGTTCGCCTCAAGCGTGATGAGGCCGATCTCGGACAAGGTCATGAGGGCCCGGGCCTCCTCGATGGGGAGGCGACCCACGAAGCGCACACGGTCCCCGATCCCGAGGGTCGCTGCGAGTGTCTTCAGGGCTCCTGTGTAGGCAGATTCCCCGTCTCCCGCAATCACGAGACACGCATCCGCGTCGGCGGGCAGCTGAGCCATCGCGCGGAGGAGCGTCTCGAGGTCCCTCTCAGGGTTGATGCCACCCGCGTGCACGAGGAGACGCCCATCCGGAAGCCCAAGCCTCTGCCGCAACCCTACCGGGTCAACGCCCCCGGGAGGGAAGTCGCTCGCGTTGTAGACGGCCGTGATCCGACCCGCTGGGAGACCGCGCCCAACAACCGCCGACCGGATACCGTCGTTCGCGGCGATGACGTGGTCCGCGAAGCGGACGCTGCATCCTTCGAGGAAGGCGGCAATCCGCGGGAGTAGGGCCTGAGTCGAGGTCCGGAACCTAGCGGCGATAATCTCGGGCATGGCCTCGTGGAGGTCCAGGATAACGGGCACCCTCGAGACCTTCAGGGGGAGGGCACAGAGGACTTGGAAATCGGGGAGGGAGTGGACGTGGACGAGCTCGAACCGCCGTCGGAGGTGGAGGCGGACGAGGAGGACCGTGCTGAGGACAAGGAAGAGCCCGTACTGGTACGCGTACCGGAGGCGGCCCCCTCGTCGACTTCCCAGTGGAACCTCGTGGAGATGGACGCCGCCGAGGTGCGAGGGGGACGGTCCGGACCTGGGACGGAGGGCGATCACGTGGACGGCGTAGCCGTCCGAGGCGAGGGTCTCGGCCTCTCGCCGGACCCGGGGGTCCCATGGGTATTCCGTGTACGCAACGACAGCCACGCGAGGCCCGGGTCCCCCCTGCGTCCGATCGGCGTCCATCATCACACCAGGCTCAGGGCGATCGCGACGGCCCCGCTGGCCGCATAGATCGCGAGGAGGGTCCGGACGAGGCCGCGCTCCGTCATCGGACGTTTCGACAGGATGAGGTACGCGAGCGTGTAGCGGCTCGCCCCTTCAGGGGGCCTCAAGATTCCATCCGCTTCAATCGCCGGCTGGCGGCAAGCCGCCTTCCGGTCCCCGTTCTTCTTCCGCAACCCATAGTACGCGGTCGCGACGGCCTCATAGAAAGCGGGTGCGATCGCGATGACTCCATAGAACTCGATGTGGCCAAGGATCACCCCGGCGCCGAGGGCGGCGCCCAGGCCCAGGGTCCCGATGTCACCGATGAACACGCGCGCGGGGAAGCGGTTGAAATAGAAGAGCCCGAGCGAGCATCCGAGCAGGGACGCGAAGATGAGGAGGGAGAAGTCCGGGATCTCGCGCAGGAGGCCGATGCCGAGGAGGGACGCCGACACGACGGCGATCTGGCCGCTCTCGAGGCCGTTGTATCCGGCGGACATGTTCATCGCGTTCGCAATCCCGGTGACCCCGATGGGCACGAGGATGAGCCAGTAGAACAGGTACGCGCTCCCCTGGAAGCCGAGCTGGTGCCCGAGGGGCAGATCGATGACCTCGGGGCCCAGGTGGACGAGGAGGAGGGGGAGGGCCGTGAAGGCGACGGCGATCGCCTTGAGCCTCTGCTTCAGATCCGAGATGTCGTCGATGAGCCCGATCATGGAGGCCATGAAGAACACGCTGATCGCCGCGAGGAAGGGCGGCTCCGCGACGTTCCCCAGGAGCTTCTGGAGCCCGACGACAAGGCTGAGGGAGATCGAGAAGGCGAAGAGGGCCGCGATGCCTCCGAGCTCCGCGACGGTCGTCCGGGAGGGCTTGTTCACGTCCTCCCCGACCATCCCGCCCGCCCTCATCTTACGGATGAGAGGGGGGGTCAGCAGGAGGACGAGGACGAGGGACAGGGCGAGGGCGATGAGGGCGCCGAAGCCGTCGGACAGGTCCATCGGCGGCCAGACCAGAAACGGGGTTTCACTGCCTCCGCTGGACGCGCTCGTGTCCACGGTCGCCAAGCCTGTGAAATCGATATATCAAGGCGCGTCCGTGGTTCTCGCTCCCGATACTTGTCCCCGGCAGGCCACGGCGTGGCAGGAAGCTTTCATAGCCAGGAACAGATGGGGGGACGACTCCCATGCCGACCCGGATTCACCCGACCGCCGAGGTCTCGCCCGAAGCCCGGATCGGAGATGGCACCTCGATCTGGCACTGGGTCCAGGTCCGGGAGGGGGCGCGCATCGGGCGGGACTGCGTGATCGGCAAGGACGTCTACGTGGACACCGACGTCGTCCTCGGGGACCGCTGCAAGGTCCAGAACTTCGCGACCCTGTACAAGGGCCTGACGATCGGGGACCGCGTGTTCATCGGCCCCCACGCCTGCTTCACGAACGATGTGTACCCGCGGGCCGTAAGCCCCGACTGGGAAATCGTCCCGACGAAGGTCGAGGACGGCGCCTCGGTCGGGGCGAACGCGACGGTCCTCCCCGGCCTCACGATCGGCCGCAACGCGATGGTCGCGGGAGGGGCCGTCGTCACGAAGGACGTCCCCCCTCACGCCCTCGTCGCCGGCGTGCCCGCGAAGATCGTGGGCTGGGTGTGCGACTGCGGGCGGCCCCTGGACCGCCGGATGTACTGCGCCCACTGCAAGAAGACCGTCGACGCGGGCCCGAAGCCCCGCACGGGCCGGGGAAGAAGCTAGCCCCGAACCTTCATAGCCCCCTCCCCCCTTCGCGGCCCGGATGATCCCCATCGCCCGCCCCCTCCTCGGGGACGAGGAGGCCGACGCGGTCCGGGAGGTCCTCGCGTCGGGGGCCCTCGCCCAGGGTGCCCGGGTCAAGGCCTTCGAGGAGGCCTTCGCCACATACGTCGGGCGGAGGCACGGCGTCGCCGTGTGCAACGGGACGGCGGCCCTCCACGTCGCCCTGCTCGCCCACGGCCTCCACGCGGGCCAGGAGGTCCTCATCCCGCCCCTTACGTTCTTCGCGTCCGCCTCCACGGTCCTCCTCTGCGGGGCGAGGCCCGGCTTCGTCGACGTGGACCCCGCCCACTACACGATGGACCCCGCGAAACTCGGGGCCGGCATGACGCGGAAGACCGCGGCGATCATGCCCGTCCACCTGTACGGCCAGACGGCGGACATGGACCCCCTCCTTGAGGCCGCCCGGGCGCGGGACGTCCGCGTGGTCGAGGACGCCTGCCAGGCCCACGGGGCCGCGTACCGCGGGCGGAAGGCGGGGGCCCTCGGCGACAGCGCGTGCTTCTCCTTCTACCCGACGAAGAACATGACGACGGGGGAGGGCGGGATCCTCGTCACGGACGACGACGAGGTCGCCGCGTCCGCCCGTCTCCTGAGGGACCACGGGCAGACGTCGAAGTACGAGCACGCAGTCGTCGGCTTCAACCTCCGGATGACGGAGATCGCGGCCGCGATCGGGCTCGTCCAGCTCAAGAAGCTCGACGGCTGGGTCGCCCGGCGCCGGCAGAACGCGCGCTTCCTCACGAAGGCCCTCGACGGGCTCGAGGGGCTCGTCCCGCCCTCGGAGGGCCCCGGGAGGACCCACTCCTTCTACCAGTACGTCGTCCGCGCGGAGCCCGGCTTCCCCCTGACCCGGGACGAGATCGTCCAGACCCTTGCCGACGAGGGGATCGGGTGCCGCCCCTCGTACCCCATGCCCCTGTACAAGCAGAAGGCCCTGCGGGACCGGAAGGTCTTCGGGCGGTGCCCCGTCGCGGAGCAGGTCGTCGGGCGGCTCTTCGAGATCCCCGTACACCCGGGCCTGACGTCGGAGGACCTCGACCGAATCGCGGAAGCGCTCGACCGGCTCGGGAGGCCCTCGTGAGGGAGGGGCGGCCATGGCGACGCGTCCTCCGTCCCCGCCCGACGCCGCGACGACGGTCTGCCCCGCGTGTGGCGCGGCGAACCGCGAGGGCGCGTCATTCTGCAAGGCCTGCGGCCGGGCCCTCCGCCCCGGGGCCGTCCCCGGGGCCTCGCCCGCGCCGGCCCGTCCCCCGGCCCGCCCCGTCCTCGTCCCGCCTCCCGCGGGCCCGAAGGTCTGGTGGCACGGCCTCGGCGTGTTCGCGATCCTCGCCGGGTTCCTCCTCTTCATCGACCTCGCGACGACGGGCCGCGTGACCTGGTCCGTCGCGGCCCTCCTGGGCCTCGCGTTCCTCCTCGGCGCGATCATGATCCTCCAGGTCCTCGCGTCGCCGGAGCCCCGGGACCGCCGGCCCCTCGCGGCGGGGGCCGTGCTCCTCGTCCTCTCCGTGGTCTTCCTCCCCGTGACCCTCGCCCTCCAGAGCGGCGCGACGACGACGGACGTCTTCGAGGTGCCCTACGACCCAACGATCGCGCGGCTCAACCTCCTCGCGACGAACGAGGCGGGCGACACGGAGGTGCGTTTCGCCCCCGGGATTGGCTACCTCGTGCGGGTCGAGGTCGTCCACCGCGGCGGTCTCTTCACCTCCCACTACGAGGGGGACGTCGTCGCGACGAACACGTCCGCGGGGGACACCCTGTCCTACCGCCTCACGGCCCGTGGCTTCGTCGGCTTGTTCTTCGGGGGCGGCCACGCGATCCGCGTCACGGTCAACGATGCCCTCTCCGTGGACCTCGACCTCCAGACGACGACGGGCGCCCTGACGGTCGACCTCCCCGCGGGGGTCAAGGTCCGCTCCGTGGACGCGACCGTCACGACGGGCTCCGTGTCCCTCGCGAGCAACGGGACGGACTTCGGGACGGGCGCGAGCCTTCGGGCCACGTCCACAACCGGGGGCGTGACGATCGACCTCCGCGAGCCCGTCGGGGGGGCCGGGATCGTCTCCCTCGCGGGCACGACGACGACGGGCTCCGTCACGTACCTGTTCCGTGGGGGCGGGGGCTCTGCGACGAAGGTCGAGTCGACGGCGGCGACGGGGCGGGTGTCCCTCGACCCGACCTGGTACGAGGGCACCACGACCCTCGCGTACGGGCCGTCAGAGGCCGCGTACGACGCCGCCTCGCTCCTGTTCGACGCCCGCCTCACGACGACGACGGGCTCCGTCTCCCTGGTGTGAGGACGATGTACTGCAGCGCGTGCGGAGCCAAGAACGAGGACGACGCGACGTTCTGCGACGGGTGCGGGGCGGACCTCAGGGCGGCCCCGCGACCCACCGCGGGTTCGTCGGGGCCCGGGCCGCTCCCCGTCTTCTACCCGCCCGCCCGCGCGCGGGCATGGTGGTACCCCATCGGGGTGTGGCTCATCCTGTCGTCCTTCTTCCTGTTCGTGGACCTCGCGACGACGGGAGGGATCACGTGGGCGTACTGGCCCATCGGGATCATCGGGATCTTCATGGTCGGGTTCCCGCTCCTGAACCTCCTCGAGGCCCGGATCGCCGGCCGGCGCTGACGGACGCGGGGCATCCCGGGAACACGTTCAAGTACGGCCGGCCCATGGAAGGGACCATGGCCGAACCCCGCCCCCGGACGGATCCCGTCGTCTGGATCATCCTGGCCGTCGTCCTCGCCCTCGTCGTGCCGGGCGTCCTCATGATGTCGTTCTTCACCGGGTGGATGATGCCCTTCGGCACGTTCGGGATGCCCCTCTGGGGCAGCGCGGCCATGCTCGGCGGGGTCGTGGTGACGGTCCTCGTCATCTTGATCCTCGCCCGGGCCGTTCAGGCGGTCCCCCCGCCGGCCCCGGCGGGCTGGGCGCCGCCCCCGTTCGCCTATCCGGGGTACCCGGCGCCTGCGGCCGGGAACCCCGCCCTCCAGGCCCTCGACGCGCGCTATGCAAAGGGGGAAATCTCCCGCGACGAATACCTGAGGGTGCGGGCGGACCTCGAGGGCCGGGCCCGCTGAGGTGGGCAGGATCGACCCCGGGGACGTCGCGAAAGACCTCCAGGAGGGGGAGGACCGGGAGCGTCGACTCCGCTGGGACGAGGCCGCCTCCTTCTACGACGGCGTCGTGAGGGGCTTCGGGACCCTCGACCCCGGGGACCGCAGTGGCCGCGCGATGCGGGCGGCGGCCCTCTTACGCCTCGGGAACGCCCTCATGCGCCTCGGGCGCTGGGAGGAGGCCCGGGCCCGCCTCGACGATGCCCTCCACGACGCGAAGGCGAGCGGCCAGGCCGACGTCCTCGCCCAGGCCCTCCTCGGGGCCGGGGTCTTCGCGGCGGAGCGCGGGGAGGCCGTGCGAGGGGAGGGCTTCATTGTCGAGGCCCTCACCCTCCTCCACGGCCGGGACGACCGGGCCTCCCTGCAGGGCCGCGGCTGGGCGTTCGTGAACCTCGGCACCCTCTACGGTCGCACGGGCCGGCTCGACCTCGCGTTCGTCACCCTCGCGAAGGCCCGGGAGGTCCTCGGGGCTGCCCAGGCGTGGGCGGGCGTCGCGGCCGCGTGGGAGGCCCAGGCCCAGGTCCGCCGCGGAATCGGGGACGAGGACCGGTGGCGGGAGGACCTCGCGGAGGCCGTGATCTTCTACGACCGCGAGGGGATGAAGGAGAAGGCGGACCAGCTCCGCGGGATGCTCGGGAAGAAGCTCGTCTGAGCCCCGACGTACGTATCCTACGGACGGAAGCTTGAGGCCCGCGACGCCCCTGGGCGGGGCGGATGGAGGAATCGGGCTACCTCGCGAACATCCTCCGGGACCGGGGGTGCCCCCTGTGCGGGACGGACCGCCAGCGGGTCGTCTCCCCCCGGGCGGGCACGTGCGGGGTCTGCCACGAGTACCTCGGCCCCGAGGACGTCCTCTTCGCCGCGGGCACGCGGGGGAGCCACGCCGCGTGCTCCCTCGCGTGCCTCGAGGTCCTCCTCCAGGAAGGACTCGCGGACGGCGGGACGTGCCCCCTGTGCGGCTCCCCCTGGCCGCCGAGGCCTCGTGGGGAGGGGGCCTGCGGCACGTGCGCATCGCCCCTCCGTCCCGACGCGGGCGTCGCGGCCCTGTGGCGGGGCGGACGGATCCAGAGGTTCTGCGGCCCCGCGTGCGTGGAGGCGTACCTCCGCCGCGCGAATCCTTTCTGCGGGTAGGCCGCGGGAACCGAGGCGACCCTTCAAATCCCCCCGCGCGTTAGGCACGGCCGATCGACCATGGCGGACCCCACCGTCGCGATCCAGCACCTCTGGAAGTCCTACGGCGACACGCCGGCCCTGAGGGACCTGTCCCTCGTCGCATACCCTGGCGAGATCGTCGGCCTCATCGGGCCCAACGGGGCGGGGAAGACGACGACGATCAAGATCCTCGTCGGGCTCCTGCGGCCCGACGCGGGGACGGCCCAGGTCCTGGGCCGGGACATCCTCCTCGACCCCGTCGGGTACAAGGCCGCCCTCGGCTACATGCCCGAGGCCCCGACCCTCCCGGACTACCTCACGCCGACGGAGTTCCTCGGGTACGTCGGGCGGATCCGGCGCATCCCGAGGCCGGACCTCGGGACTCGGACGTCGGACCTCCTCCGGCTCTACGACCTCACGCCGAAGGCCGACACGACGATCGCAAGCCTGTCGAAGGGGATGAAGGCGAAGCTCGCCTTCGCCGCCGCGACGATCCACCGGCCCGTCCTCCTCATCCTGGACGAGCCCCTCATCGGGATCGATCCTGCGGGTCAGCACCTCCTCAAGGAGCAGATCGTCGCCCTCGCCCGGTCCGGGGGGACCGTCCTCGTGTCGACCCACCAGCTCGACACCGCGGAGCGCCTGTGCGGCCGGGTCGCGATCATCCATCACGGGGCGAACGTGGCCACGGGGGACCTTGCCGCCCTCCGGACCCAGGCCCAGATGGATGGGAGCCAGAGCCTCGAGGAGATCTTCCTCAAGCTCACGGAGGAGGCTGCGGCCCCCGAGCCAGAGGCGCCGCGGCGTCGGGGACTCTTCCGGCGGGGTTGACCATGGACCGCGCCCTCGCGATCGCGTCGTACAAGGTCCGCTTCTTCTTCGGGCCCGCCTTCCGCGGCCGCTTCGGCGGCCTCGCGTACCTCGCCCTCGTCCTCATCTTCGTGCCCACGGGCCTCGCGTCGGGCATGGCGATTGGGACGTCCCTCGCGGCCGCGGGCCCTGGGGAGGCCGTGAACCTCCTGAGCCTTCCCCTCGCCGGGATCCTGTCCCTCGCCCTCCTGTACAGCCTCGGGGCCGGGGTCACGGCCCACCCCTCCGAGTTCGACTTCTTCATGACCGCGGAGGTCCGGCCGCGGGAGTACCTGACCGCGGACCTCGCGTTCCAGATCGTCTCCCTGTTCCTCTCGGGCGGCGTGGCGACGGGGGTCGCGGCCCTCGCGATGGTGGCCGCCCTGGGCCAGCCCCTGACCGCGACGGTCCCCCTCCTGGCCCTCCTCGTCGGGTACGCCCTCCTCGTGCTCATGGTCTCCCAGGTCCTCGTCGTCGCCCGCGTGCGCCATCCGAAGGCCCCCGTCCGGTCCCTCGCCCTCCTCCTCATCCTCGTCTCCGTCCTCCCGGCGATCTCGATGGCCCAGCCCGGCCTCCCCGTGCGGTTCGACGAGCTCCCCTACCCGTCGACGGCGTTCGCGACCCTCGCGGCGGGCGTCCTCACGGGGTCCCCCGTCCCCGGCACGGCCGTCGGGCTCGTCCTGACGTACGTCGGGCTCGTCGTGTTCCTCTGGACCCTCGCGTCCGAGGCCTATGTCTTCCACGGGATCCGCCCGACCCTGTCCGCGGGGTTCGGGCAGATCGACATGACGTCGAGGATGGACCAGCAGCGGCGGATCATCGGCGGGATGGGCGGGCTCACGACCCGCGTGCGGCTGCGAACGGACCGGGGCGGGGACACGGGCCTCATGGCCCGCCTCCACCTCCTCCGGATCTGGCGGGACGGGAGCATCCTGTTCGTCCTCCTCTTCGGCGGGATCTCCGTGTCCCCCGTGATGTTCGGCGGGCCGGAGACCCTGTCCACGGCCGCCGTCACGGTGACCCAGATGCTCACGTTCCTCCTCGCGATCCTCGCGATGAACTGGTCCTACTACGAGCGGGAGAACCTCTGGCTCGTCGTCACGTCGGGCGCGACGCCGGGGAGCTACTTCCGCGGCTTCCTCGCGTGCCTCGCGGCGATCGGCCTCTTGGTGTCCGTCGCGTTCCTCGCCCTCCTCTCCGCGGCGACGGGCGCGCGGGTGTCGGTCCAGGAGGCCGCCCTGCCCCTCGCGGCCCCCATCGGGGCCGCCTGCATGGCGGCCGCCCTCCTGACCCGGGTCAAGCTCCGGCCCTCCTCCTTCTCCCCGGCGATCCTGGGGATCATCTTCCTCGTCGCCGTCGCCGGCTTCCTCGCGGGGCTCGCGATCCAAGGCCTTCTCGGGGCGGCGAGCTTCCTCGCGGGGGCGCCGGAGGCCGTCCAAGCCGTCCTCCTCGCCGCGTACCTCGTCGGGCTCGCGGCCATCGGGATGGGGGGCGTCACGCGCCTCGCGGCGGGCTTCCGACTCTGATCAGAGACGCCCCGCCCGGACGTCGTCGACGACGTCCGCGTAGGCCTGGACGAAGTACCGGGCCGCCTCCCGGAGGCCAGCGCGGCCCTCCCGGGTGAGCCTGTAGACCTTCTTGGGCCCGCGGCCCTCGAGGCGGATGAGCCCGCGACCCTGGAGGTCGCGGAGGGCCGGGTAGATCGTCCCCGGGTTCGGCCGCTCGAACTTCCGGCGGGCGATCTGCCCCGCGAGCTCGGAGCCGTACATGGGCTTCTTGCCGAGGAGGTAGAGGATCGAGAAGCTGAGGTACCCGCGCATGTCGCAGCACGCGGGGGGCGGGCAGCACACGAGCTCCACGTCGGACACGGGGACGACATCGCGCCCCCGAAGGTTAAACCTATTGGACGCCCGATTATCGGACGCCCAATAGTTCATATACCGCCCTGCAGATCAGGGTATCGGATGCCCAATACGTCCAGGAGAACGGCGTGATCGGACTGACGGAGACGATGGCGAGGACCCTGGTGTGGGAGAGGATCCGGGCCGCGAGGGACCACGGGGAGGAGTACCGGCGCTGGTGCTCCCGCGAGTGCTTGCGGGGGACACGGGATGGATGAGCTCACGGTCCGGCGGGCCGTCCGCGACGCGTACGCAGGGCGGGCGTCGGGCAGCGGTTGCGGCCCCACGGGGGTCGCGTGCTGCGCCCCCGACGCCGGGACGCCGGGCGCACCCGACGATCTGCCGAGCCTCGGGGTCGGGGATCCCGTGGGCTCGGCGGATCTGAGGCCCGGCGAGACGGTCCTCGACCTGGGCAGCGGCCCCGGACGGGACGTGCTCCACGCGGCAGGCCTCGTGGGCCCCTCGGGACGCGCGATCGGTGTGGACGCCACCCCGGAGATGGTCTTCCGGGCCCGTGAGTCCGCCCGGGACCACGGGATCCGGAACGCGGAGTTCCGGCTCGGGGAGATCGAGCACCTGCCCGTGGAGTCGGGCTGCGTGGACGTCGTCCTGTCGGACTGCGTCGTGAACCTCTCGCCCGACAAGGCGGCCGTCTTCCGGGAGGCGTTCCGGGTCCTGCGCCCTGGAGGTCGGGTCGTCCTCTCCGACGTCGTGGCGGAGGCCGAACTCCCGCCGTCCGTCCGGGAGGATGCCCGCGCGTGGGCGGGGTGCGTTGCGGGGGCCGTGTCCGAGGCCACGTACCTCGAGCTTCTCCGGGGCACAGGCTTCCAGGACGTCCGGACGGTCCGGAAGGGCGGGACCTTCACGGGCCTCGTCTCCACGACCCTCCTGACGGCTCGCAAGCCCCCCGCCTAGCGGCCGGTCGGGGAAACCCGGCGCCAGCCTCAAATAGGAGCGGGCTCTCCAACCGGGCACAGGCACCGGGTGTCGACATGGCGACCGATGGGATCGAAGGGACGACGGCCCCGCCCGGCCCCAAGGAGGACGGCCGGATCGTCATCGCGCGGAACCTCACGAAGGTCTACGACACGGGGGAGATCGAGGTGAAGGCCCTCCGCGGGATCAACCTTGACGTGCGCCGCGGGGAGATGGTCGCGATCATGGGCCCCTCGGGCTGCGGGAAGACGACCCTCCTGAACTGCCTCTCCGGGATCGACGAGTTCACCTCGGGGGAGGTGTGGGTCGGCGGGAAGGCCCTCTCGAAGCTGAGCGACAACGCGAAGACGGACTTCCGCGCCCTTCGGATGGGGTTCATCTTCCAGAACTACAACCTCCTCCCCGTCCTGAAGGCCGTGGAGAACGTCGAGCTGCCCCTCCTCGTCCGCGGGGACAACCCGAAGGAGTCGCGGCCTAAGGCCCTGGAGGCCCTCAAGGCCGTCGGGCTCGAGGTGGAGGCGTTCAAGAAGCCCGCGGAGCTGAGCGGCGGGCAGCAGCAGCGCGTGGCGATCGCCCGGAGCCTCGTGAACGAGCCGGACATCGTCTTCGCGGACGAGCCCACGGGGAACCTCGACACGGAGACGACGAAGGAGGTCATCGCCCTCATGAAGCGCCTCCACAAGGAGAAGGGCCTCACGTTCATCCTCGTCACCCACGACAGCTCCGTTGGGAATTCGACGGAGCGGGTCGTCCTCATGCGGAACGGCGTGATCCTGAAGTCCTTCCGGCCGACGGGCATGTGAGGTGCCGCCCGTGGACGCCGCCCTCGCCCTCCTGGTCCTCGTCGCGGCCGTCGTCCTGGCCGTCCTCGGCTGGGCGGGCTGGCGGCGCTTCCCCCTTCGGATCGGCCTGGGGAACTTCTTCCGGCGGAAGGCCCAGGTCGCGATCGTCGTGTCGGGCCTCCTCATCGGGACCGCGATCATCTCCTCCTCCTTCGTGATCCAGTCCACGTTCGGCTACACGATCCGAAGCGCCGTCTTCCGGACGATGGACCATGCGGACGTCCTCGTCGACCTCCCCGCGCCAGGGGGCGGGCTCGCGCCCTTCCCCGAGAGGATCGCCGCCGACCTGCGGGCGAACCTGTCCGCGATGCCCCACGTCGACGGGATCGCCGCGAGGTACCACCTGCCCGGGGCCGCGTTCGACGATCGATCGGGGCTCCTCGAGGTCCAGGCGACGGTCCTCGGGTTCGACCCCGCCGCAGACCTCGGCGGCTTCATCCGACGGGACGGGAGCGCCTGGGACGGCTCCGGCCTCGCGGCGAACGAGGCCATCGTGAACGAGAAGCTCGCGAGGGGCGTGGAGGCGGAGGAGGGGGACCTCCTCGTCCTCAACGTGGTCGGCCCGGCGGGGCCCGGAATGCTGCCCGCGACGATCCGCACGATCGTCCAGGACGAGGGCCGGGCCGCGTGGGGGGACGGGGCGAACGCCTTCGTCCGGCTCGACGCCCTCCAGGCCGCCCTGGGCACGCCGGGCCAGGTCAACCTCATCCTCGTCTCGAATGCGGGCGGGGTGTCGGACGGCTACCTCGTCTCCGACGACGCCGTCGCGGAGGTCGAGGACCACCTGCCGCCCTCCCCCGACCTGAGGGTCCGCCCCGTGAAGGCGGACAGCGTGGAGCAGGCGGAGGAGGGCGTGGGCCAGCTGAGCCAGCTCTTCACCCTCCTCGGGACGTTCACGATCATCGCGGGCATCCTGCTCATCGTCAACATCTTCGTCATGCTCGCGGAGGAGCGGAAGGGGGAGATGGGCGTCGCCCGGGCCCTCGGGATGCGCCGGAAGAACCTCGTCCAGAGCTTCGTGTCGGAGGGTCTCCTGTACGCCCTCCTGTCCGCGGCCGTCGGCACGCTCGCGGGGCTCCTCGTGGCGGGGGTCATCCTGTGGGGCTTCGAGCAGGTCTTCCCCGCGGAGTTCCTCGCGGGGGTCCGGTTCGTCCTCACGTGGACGTGGTCGGACCTCGCCCAGGGATTCGCAATCGGCTTCCTCATCACGATCGTCACGATCGTCCTCGCGTCGTTCCGGATCTCGAAGCTCAACATCGTCCGGGCGATCCGGGACATCCCCGAGCCGGTCCCCCGCCGCTCGACGAAACGGCAGATCGGGATCGGCGCGGGGCTCGCGGCCGTCGGGGCGGTCGCCGCCCTCGCGGCCTTCGCCCGGGAGGACGTCCTCCTGCAGGACCTCGGCCCCGCCCTCCTCGCCCTCGGCCTCGCGATCCTCACGATGCGGATCCTCTCCCCGCGGATCGTCTTCACGGCGGCGGGCGCGTTCATCGTCGTCTGGATGCTCTCGCCCTGGAAGCCCATCCGGATCACGACGGCGGGGATCGATCTGTTCATCCAGGCGGGCATGCTCCTCGTCCTCGGCGGCCTCCTCATCGTCCTGTTCAACAGCGAGATCGTGCTCGGCCTCTTCACCCGCACATTCCGCACCCGCATGTGGCGGCCCGTCGTGCGGACGGCGATCGCGTACCCGATGAACAAGAAGTTCCGGACGGGGGCCACCCTCGCGAGCATCGCACTCGTCATGTTCACGATCGCGACGATGTCGGGGATCCAGGCCATGGTCGAGTCGTCCATCGAGACGACGACCCTCCGGGAGAGCGGCGGCTTCGACCTCCTCGGGACGACGGCCCTCGGCATCCCGGACTGGGACGGCGCCCTCGCGAACTACTCCGGGCGGGACGACCTGACGGAGGCACGGGTCCTCTCGACGACGAGGGTCCAGGTCACCCTCCCCTCGGGGGCGATCCGGAATCGGACCCTCCTCGGCGTCCCGTCTACGTGGGCCGTCCCTTCCCTGCCTCTCCAGGCGACCGATCCCGCGTACCCGGACGCCGCCGCAGTCTGGACCGCCGTCCACGCGGACGCGGGCCTCGCGGTCATCGACGGGACCGCGGTCATCGGGCCCGGGTTCGGCCCGAGCTTCGGGAACTTCCCGGCCAAGGTGGGCGACGTCCTCGACCTGCAGGTCGGGTCCCGGGTCCACGCCGTCCGTGTGATCGGGATCCTGTACGAGCAGTTCGTCGAGGGGATCTTCGTGACCTGGACCGCCGCGCGGGACGCGTTCGGCACGGACGCGGCGAGCCTCTTCTACTTCAAGGTCCGGCCGGGTCTTGACCCGACCCCGGTCGGGCATGGGCTCGAGCGGGCGTTCGTCGCGTACCGGATGATCACCTTGGACATCCAGGCCTTCGTGGACCAGATCCTCGAGGTCACGATGGGGGTGTTCAATCTCCTCCAGGCGTACCTCGCCCTCGGCCTGATCGTCGGGATCGCCGGCCTCGGGGTCATCACGATGCGGAACGTCGTCGAGCGGCGGCAGGAGACGGGCGCCCTCCGGGCCCTCGGGTTCCGGAAGTCCATGGTCCTCCGGTCCTTCCTCTTCGAGCTGTCCTTCATCGCCCTCACGGGGATCGGGATGGGGACCGTCCTCGGGATCGCGATCACGTTCGACCTGTACCTGAACTTCTTCGAAGCGCAGGGGGACTTCGTCGTCCCCTGGGCCCGCCTCGTCCTCCTCGGGGGGATCGCGTTCTTCGGCTCCGTCCTCGCGACGGCGAGCCCCGCGATCCGCGCGGCACGGATGCCCCCCGCGGAGGCCCTTCGGGCGTACGAGTGAGCCGTGCCGCGGCGCGCCGGGTCAGTACACGGCTTCCTTCTGACGCCGGCCGAGGGCGAGCTGGCGGAAGTGCTCCGGCTTCCGGTCGAAGGCGAGCTGGCACTTCTCCGAGCAGAAGTAGTAGGGGGTGCCTTTGTACCAGATCATCCAGAAGGCGTTGTGAGGATTCACGGGCTCCTCGCAGACGGGGTCCACGGCCATCGTCGGGATCCTCAAGGCCGACGAAGGCGCGGTGCGATATGAAGGCTTCGACTCGGAGGCGGGTGCGCGCGGCGTTTATAACCCCGCGGGACATTCGCGCGGCCATGGCCATGAGGGTCGGCGTGATCGGCGTCGGGTCCATGGGCCAGAACCACGCCCGGGTCCTGTCCGAGCTCGACGCCCTCGCGGCGGTCGCCGATCCCGACGTCGAGGCGGGCGGGATCGTCTCGAACCGCTTCCAGGTCAGCTACTTCACGGACCACAAGTCCCTCCTGAAGGAGGACCTCGACGCCGTGTGCGTCGCCGTGCCGACCGGGCACCACGCGGCCGTCGCCCTCGACGCGATCGCCGCGGGCCTCCACGTCCTCGTGGAGAAACCCCTCGCCCCGAGCGTGGAGGACGCCCAGCGGATCGTCGATGCGGCGGACCGCGCGGGCATCACCCTGGCCGTGGGCCACGTGGAGCGGCACAACCCGACCGTGGCGGCCGTCAAGAGGCACCTCGACAAGGGCCAGTTCGGGGACCTCATCACGATCTCCGCGCGGCGTGTCAGCTCGTTCCCGACCCGGGTCCGCGACGTGGGCGTCGTGATGGACCTCGGGGTCCACGACATCGACATCCTCCGCTACCTCGTCGGCGCGCCCGTGGAGTCCGTGTACGCCCTCGGGGGCCGCAAGATGCACGACCGGTTCGAGGACCACGCAGCCCTCCTCCTCCGGTTCGCGAGCGGGGTCAACGGGTACGTCGAGGTGAACTGGCTCACCCCGATGAAGGTCCGCCGGCTCGCCCTCACGTGCCTCAAGAACTTCGTCGAGGTCGACTACATCGACCAGTCCATCACGGTGAGCTCGAGCAGCCTCGGGACCCTCGACGCGTTCAACCTGTACGAGCTCCCCCTCGAGCACCACACCCAGACGATCCGCGTGCGGAAGGAGGAGCCCCTGCGGCGCGAGATCGAGGACTTCCTCCGGGCGATCAAGGAGAAGGGGGCGCCCCTCGTCACGGGGGAGGACGCCCTGGAGACCCTTCGGGTCGTCGAGGCCGCCGTGGCGTCGTCCCAGGAAGGGAGGACCGTGGCCCCCGCGTAGGCCGCGGGGCCTCAGGCGTTCCCTTTCCCGATCCCGCGGTAGACGAACCCCGCCCGGGCGACGTCGGGGCCATGGAACGCGTTCCGGCCGTCGACGAGGACGCGGTGGCGGAGGGACCGCCGGACCTTCCGGAGGTCCATGCGCCGGTACGCGTCGTGGGCCGTCACGATCGCGAGGCAGTCGGCCCCGCGCACGGCGGCCCCGAGGTCGCGGACGACCGCGTACCCGCGCTCGGATCGGGCGTAGGGGTCGTGGATCGTCACGTCGGCCCCGCGCCGCCGGAGCTCGCGGATGAAGGGCTTCGCGGGCGTGTTCCGCGCGTCCTCCGTCCCCTCCCGGTACGCGAAGCCGAGGACCGTCACGCGCGCCCCCTTGACCTTCCGGCCCGCGGCCGTGAGGCCTTCCTCGACGAGCTGGGCCATCCGCCGGGGCATGAACTCGTTGACCCCGCGGGCGACGGGGATGAGGTCGGGCTTCGCGTGGAACGCGGCCGACACGAGGAGCCAGGGGTCTTTGGGGATGCAGTGCCCGCCCACGCCGGCCCCGGGGAGGAGCATGTTCCTCCAGGGGCACGTGTTCACAAGCTCGCGCACCCGGTACGCGTCCACGCCGAGCTCCTCCGAGATGAGGGCGATCTCGTTCGCGAAGGCGATCTGGACGTCCCAGTACGCGTTCTCCGCGGTCTTCACGACCTCTGCCGTCGTCCAGTCCGTGACGTGGACGTCCGCCTTGACGAAGCGTTTGTAGAAGGCGACCCCGCGGCGGGCCGCCTTCGGGTCCCGCGCGCCGAGGATCCGGGGGAGGTTCACGAGGTTGTACAGGAGCTTCCCTGCGGTGACCCGCTCGGGGCAGTGGACGAGGTCGAACGCCCGGTCCCCGCGCGCCCCCGCGGCCCGGCGGAGGGCCGGCAGGACGACCCGCTCCATCGTGCCGGGCGCGAGGGTCGACTCGATCGACACGAGGGCGCCGGACTTCAGGCGCGCGCCGACGGCCGCGAGGGCCCCCTTGAGGGCCTGGTAGCTCGGATCCCGAGTCCTCGCGTCAACGGGCGTCTCCACGCACACGACGACGACGTCGGCCACGCGGACCGCGTCGGGGTCCGTCGTCGCGGTGAGCCGGCCGCGGCGGACCTGGTCGCGGAGGAGCTGGGGGAGTCCCGGCTCGCGGCCCCGGAGGGGATTCCGGCCCGAGGCGACCGCGCGGACCTTGCGGGGGTCGATGTCGAGGCCGACGACCTTCGCGCCCGACGCCGCGACGGTCCCCGCGAGGGGCACGCCGACGTAGCCGAGCCCGACGACGACGACCTGCACGGCCGCGCGCATGCCGGGCCTTCCGGATAAAGCTTTCAATGCGAAGGCGTGCGCACGAGAATCTCGGGGCCCCGTCAGGGACTCGCCACCGAGCGAGTCTCGAATCCCGCGGCGCCCTGAGACTTGACAGAACGGTTATATCGGCCGGTCCCCGTCCTCGGGGCGTGAAGATCGCGAGCGTCGTGGGGGCGAGACCCCAGTTCATCAAGGCCGCGCCCGTGAGCCGCGAACTCCGGCAGCACAACGAGGAGATCCTCGTCCACACGGGGCAGCACTACGATGCGAACATGTCCGACGTGTTCTTCGCGGCCCTCGACATCCCCGCGCCCGACTACAACCTCGGGGTCGGCAGCGCGAGCCATGCGCAGCAGACCGCGGACATGATGAAGGGACTCGAGGACGTCTTCGAGAAGGAGTCCCCCGAGTTCGTGCTCGTGTACGGGGACACGAACTCTACCCTCGCGGGAGCCCTCGTCGCGGCGAAGATGGGCCTGCCCCTCGGCCACGTCGAGGCGGGCCTGCGGTCGTACAACCGCTCGATGCCCGAGGAGGCGAACCGGGTCGTGACGGACCACGTGTCCGCGATCCTCTTCTGCCCCACCCCGGGCGCGGTCGAGAACCTCCGCCAGGAAGGGATCACGCGGGACGTCCACCTCGTCGGGGACGTCATGTACGACGTCGCCCTCCAGAGCGCGCAGGCCGCGCGGTCCCGCGACACCCTCGCGCGGCTCGGGTTGAAAGCCGGGGACTACATCCTCGCGACCGTCCATCGAGCGGGGACCGTGGAGGACCCGTCGACGCTGAGGCGGATCGTGGACGCCCTCGTCTTGTGCGGACGGACCGTCGTGTTCCCCGTCCATCCCCACACCCGGAAGAACCTCGAGGCGTTCGGTCTGTGGGAGGCCCTCCGGTCCAAGGTCCTCGCGATCGACCCCGTGGACTACCTGGACTTCCTCGCCCTATTGATGAACGCGTCGAAGGTCGTCACGGACTCCGGCGGGGTCCAGAAGGAGGCCTACTTCTTCGGGATCCCCTGCGTCACCCTGCGGGACGAGACGGAGTGGCTCGAGACCGTCGAGGACGGATGGAACGCGGTCGTCGGGACGGAGACGGAGGACATCCTCGACGCGATCGCGAACTTCAACCCCGAGGGGATCAAGTCCAAGAGCTTCGGGGACGGGCACGCGGCGGAGAAGATCGCGCGGGTCCTCGACCGCCTCGGATGAGCGGGCATCCGCGGGCGCGACGCATTCCCTTAAGCCCCGGGCTCCCTTGCGAGGGACGTGGACCTGCTCTCCATCGCGGCCCTCGGGATCATCGCCGGGTCGACGGCCTACGCGTTCCTCAGGAAAGCTCCCCTCTCCCTCGCCTACGCGATCGCCGCAATCGTCATCTTCGTCCTCGAGGTCGCCACGGTCCCCTTCGGGCTCGGCCTCTCGTTCCTCGGCGCGTCCCGGGCCCTCGGGGACCTGGGCCTTGCGTACGGCCCCGGGATCCTCCCGGACCCGTGGACATGGGCCTCCTTCCAGTTCGTCCACGGCGGGATCGACCATCTCTTCCTGAACCTCCTCGCGTTCCTCTTCATCGCCCCCGTCCTGGAGGAGCGGATCGGCCCCGTCCGGTGGGCCCTCCTGTTCTTCCTCGGCGGGGCCGCGGGAGCCCTCCTCTTCGTCCTCCTCGAGCCGGGGCCCGCGCTCCTCGTCGGCGCCTCCGCGGGCCTCCTCGCCCTCTTCGCCGCGTACGGACGGCTCTACCCGAGGGAGCGGGTCCATCTGTTCCTCCCGCTGCCCGGGATGCCCGGCCTCCCCGTCCTCACCGTCGTGATCGGCTTCCTCGTCCTCCAGCTCCTCCTGAGCCTCCGCGGGCCCTCCGGGGTCGCGTGGTCCGCTCACGTGGGCGGGATGCTCTTCGGGTTCGCGACGGCGCCCGTCCTGATGCGACTGCCCCTCCCCGGCGGGCGGTCCCGGAAGCGCGTGGAGCCCGGATCCCTCAGGGGTCTCGCGACGACCCCGGAGCTCCGGACGATCCTCGAGGAGATCGAGCGCGCGGACGTCGCAGAGGTCCGGGAGGCCTGGGTCGCGAGGTTCCTGGAGCGGGCGGTCTGCCCGACGTGCGGGGGCCCCCTCCGCCTCCGGGGACGCACCCTCGCAAGCGGATGCGGTTGGAAGGCGCGCCTGGGCTGAGGCCGCGGCCGTGAGAAACCCTTTTCCCACACGGAGGGAATGTCCGCCGTCATGGCGGCTCCGAGCGCCCTCGTCCTCCGCTGCGAGGAATGCGGGGACGTGCCCCATCGGGTCCTCCGGGGCAAGGTCGGTGGCAAGGCGGACCTCGTCTTCGAGGGCGTCGTGAAGTGCACGAAGTGCGGTCGCGTGCGGGCCGTCGTCACGCGGGAGCCGCGGCCCATCGAAGTCCCCGTCGTCGTGAGCTGGCTCGGGGCCTCCGAACGCACGACGATGGAGTTCGCGCCCGACGAGGTCGTCGCGGTCGGGGAGGAGCTCGAGCTGGGCGAGGGGCGACTCCTCGTCACCGCGGTCGAGGCGGGGAGCGCCCGGGTGCCCTCCGCGGCGGCGAAGGACGTCGCCACGATCTGGGCCAAGCGGGTCGACCAGGTACGCGTGAAGTTCTCCGTGAACAAGGGGAACCGGACCGTCGCCCACGACGTCGTCGCGACGCCCGACGAGGAGTTCGAGGTCGGGGAGATCGTGGACCTCGGGAAGGACCGGGCCCTCGTCCACCACATCCGGACGAAGCACCGCACCCTCCGGGAGGGCCGGGTCCGCGCGGACGAGATCGTGCGGATGTACGGGCGCGTCGTGCGCGAGCGGACGTCCCGCTGAGCGCGAAAGAGTTAAGGAAGCCCGGACCATGGGCGGGCCTCGATGATCACCCTTGTCGGGGTGGGCCATGTGTTCGACATCGGGGCCCGGGTCCGGGACGTCGTCCTGGCGCGGAGGCCGAAGGTCGTCGCCCTCGAGCTCGACCCCCTCCGGTACTCCGCCCTCCTGAGTCGACGCCGGGAGGCGCGGGGGGTGTCCCTCCTCCACCTCCTCGCCTCTCTGGAGTCGAAGATCGCAAGGGAGTACGGCGTCCAGGTCGGGGACGAGATGCTCGCGGCGGCCCAGGCCGCGCGGGAGGCGGGGAGCGAGCTCGCCCTGATCGACCGCGACTCGAGGGACGTCCTCGTGAGGACGTGGCGGGCGATGTCGTTCGGGGAGCGCGTGCGGTTCCTCGTGGGGATCGTCCGGAGCGCATTCGTGGGGAGGGACCGGGTCGAGGCGGAACTCGAGCGGTACCATGCGGACGAGCGCGCGGTGATCGACGAGTTCGCCGCGGAGCTGCCGACCGCGAAGCGCATCCTCATCGACGAGCGGGACGAGCACATGGCCGCGCGGATCCGGGAGATCCACGCCGCGAAGGGGGACGTCCTCGCGATCGTGGGGGACGGCCATGTGTCGGGGCTGAGCGCCCGCCTCCAGGGGGAGCCCGTGGACATCGTGCGGCTGCGCGACCTTCGGCGGGAGCCCCCGCCCTCCGGAGCGAGCGTCTCGGTGACCGTGGACCTGTGAGCCCCACGGTCCGCAAGCCCCGCGAGAACCCTTAAGACCGCGGGGGTGTTCGTGCGCCCGGATGGCCGCGCCGGACCCGGGCAAGGAGGCCTCGACGGAGTTCCTCCGGGAGCAGTTCCGGCGATACTACCGCTCCCGTCGGCCGACCCTGCCAGATCGCTTCGGCCGCCGGGAGTTCGGCTTCATGTTCTGGACCGCGGGGATCGTCCAGCGGCACGTCGGTTTCTCGAAGGAGGACGACCTCCGCGGATTCCTGACGAACCGCGTCCCCGCCCACGCGTACTACTCGAGCGCCTACTACGAGACCCCGGACGCGAAGACGATGGAGGAAAAGGGCTGGCTCGGGGCGGACCTCGTGTTCGACCTCGACGCGGACCACATCCCCACCGCGAAGGAGATGTCGTACCCCGAGATGCTCGAGGCGGTCCGGCAGAAGATCATCCGCCTGTACGACGACTTCCTGAAGGCGGACTTCGGCTTCGACGAGAGGTCCATGCGCCTCGTGTTCTCCGGGGGGCGGGGGTACCACATCCACGTCGTCGACGAGCGCGTCTGGTCCCTCGGGAGCCACGAACGGCGGGAGATCGTGGATTGGATCACCGGGAAGGGGCTCGACGTGGACGCCGCGTTCCGGGAGAGCGCCTTCGACTCGAAGGAGTTCCGCGGGCACGTCCGGGTGAAGAAGCGACTCGTCGCGCCCGCGGCGGACGAAGGCGGCTGGCGCGGGAAGATCTTCCGCGGGATGGTCCAGCTCGCGGGGACCCTCGAGACCCTGCCCGCGGAGGAGGCGATCGCGTTCCTCGCGTCCTTCGAGGGCGTCAAGCCGACGGACGCGACCGACCTCCACGCGAACCTCTTCAAGCCGCGGGCCACGCGACCGCGGGTCATCCGCGGGATCGACCGGCTCCGGGAGGGACAGCTCGAGGCCCTCTCGGACCGCAACCGGGACCTCCTGATCCGGATCGTCCGGGACCTCCAGCAGGTCCGGCTCGACGTGTACCACGGCGTGGCCCTCGAGGGGATCACGCAGCGGGGCGAGACGGACGAGCCCGTGACGTCGGACATCAAGCGCCTCATCCGGATGCCCTCGACCCTCCACGGGAAGACGGGGCTCGAGGTCGTGCCCCTCACCCGCACGCGGATCGAGGATTTCCGACCGCTCCGCGACGCCGTCCCGAAGGCGTGGACGGACGAGCCCGTCCGCGTCCGCCTCAAGAACAAAATCAATTCGGAGATGAGGGACGAAACCTTTAACGTGGCCCCAGGGGTAAACGAGGTTCCGCAGTTCCTGGCCATCTTCCTCGCGGCCAGGGGACTCGCTACCGTCGAACCAGAGGCCTAGTCGCCCATGTCGGGGTACCAGGAGCGTCTGCAAGGAAAGGTCCGGCTCACCCGCATCCACCGGCTCCGCGTCGTCACCCTCGTGGCGATCGCGGTCGTCACGGGCCTGTTCATCGTGGCGGGGATGCTGTCCCAGGGCGCGAGCCTCCTCCCCCTCTACCTTCCGTTCCCCGAGGCCCTGCAGATCGGCCTCCTCATGGGCCTCGTCGCCCTCGTCCTGTCCGTGTACTTCAAGAACCTCGAGCTCCGGCACGCCCAGGGCGACAGCCAGCGGTACCTCATGGCGAAGTACAGCATGAACCGGGCGAAGGGGTCCGCGGCGTTCGCGTTCGTCCTCGCGGCCCTCCTCCTGCTCCCCGGCGCCGCGAGGGTGTCCGGCGACCTGTTCAACGAGGCCCCGAGGGCGTACCAGATCCCGAACAACGGCACGGAGACGATCACATTCCTGAGCCCCGATGCGCTGGGGGTCAGCTTCGTCCGGCAGATCGACGTGGCCGTGAGCGCGGGATCCGTGAGCGTCGTCATCCTGAGGGACGGCCGGTCCGTCCACACGGACACCGTCGACGTGGGGAGGCCCACGAGCTTCGCCGCGGACTACCCGTCGGACGGGCACCTCGAGAACTGGACCGTCACCCTGAGAAACGCGGGCGGCCCCGCGGCGACCGTCGCCCTCTCCCTGCTCAAGGGGGTCTGGCCCTCTCTGTACTCGTTCATCCCGTTCCTGTTCATCCTCTACGGCGTGGCCACCATGGGCTGGTGGATCGGACTTCGACCGCTACGGGAGCGTACGAAGGCGGCCGCCGTCTACGGCGGCGGCGTGGAGACGGAGAGGACGATGGACGAGCGGTTCTACATCGATTATGCGCAGAACCCCGTCCGGGACACGGCGCCGGCGGCGTTGGCGCCCCCGCCACCGCCTCCACCGCCGAAGGCGGCCCCGCCCCCTCCCCCCGCGCCCGCGGCCCTCGAGCCCGCGGTCCCCGCGAGACCGCCGCCCAAGACGGCCCCGCCCCCGAGGCCCGACACCCCGGCCACGTTCCTCGAGCGGGGGGACGTCCTCCTGGGGACGGGGCAGCCCGCGGCAGCCCTCCTCGCATACGAGGAGGCGCTCCGCCTGGACGCGTCCTACGTGCCCGCCTTCCTGGCGAGGGCGAAGGCCCATGCAGCCCTCGGGAGGCCGGGGGATGCCCTCGACGCGTACCGCAAGGTCACCTCAATCGACCGGAGGAACGAGGAGGCGACCCGCGGGGCGGCGAAGATCCTCGTCGCGGAGCGCCGCTGGCGGGAGGCCCTCGAGGCCGCGGACGACGCGCTCCGGCTCCGGCCGAACGACGCGCGGCTCCTCGAGATGCGGGGGGACGTCCTCATCAACCTCGGGCGGCGCGTGGAAGCCCTCCAGGCGTACGAGAGCTCGGAGGCCCTCGATCCCCGGGACGAGAACGTCCGGCAGAAGATCGAGGAGACCCGTGTGGACGTCCCGGGCCTCATGAGCCGCGCCCTCATCGCGTCCGCGTCGGGCAACTACGCCCACGCCCTGAACCTGTTCGACGACATCCTCGAGGTCGAGCCGAGCAACGTGAACGCCCTCATCGGCAAGGCCGTCGCGTACCGCCGGAACGGGAAGCCGTCGGAGGCCCTCAACTGCCTCGACCTCGTCCTCAGCATGCAGCCCGGGAACGAGGCGGCCCTCCTGAACCGGGGGCACATCCTCTTCGAGCAGGGGGACCTCGACGCCGCGCTCGAGGTGTTCGACCGGCTCGTCGAGACGGCCCCCGGGGACGAGGAGGCCTGGGTCGGCCAAGGGGACGTCCTCGCGGAGATGGGCCGCGACGACGACGCCCTCGAGGCGTACGCGCAGGCCCTCCGCCTGAACCCGGGGGACGAAGGTACGCTCGCGAAGATCAAGGAGCTCGAGTCCGCACGGTCCGTCCAGGCCGACGTCCTCCAGGAGCTCTACGACGTCAAGGGGGTCGGCCCCTCCCGGGCGAAGGCCCTCGTGGCCGCCGGCTACCGGACGAGGGAGGACTTCGCGAAGGCGAGCGTCGAGGACCTCATGCGGGTCCGCGGGATCCCGCGGAAGCTCGCCCAGGACCTCGTGAAGCACTTCCGGGACCAGCTCGTCCCCGCGAAGTAGGGGTCAGGCGAGGCCGCGGTACTGGACCTCGTAGTACCCCTGGAAGGCCCCCGTCTTCACGGGCCTCCACCACCACTCGTTCCCCCGGTACCACTCGACCGTCTCCCGCAGCCCCTCGTCGAACGCCTTCCGGGGGGACCATCCGAGCCGCGCCCGGATCTTAGACCACTCGACCGCATGCCGCCGGACGTTCCCCGGGCGGTCCGCGACCGCCTGGAGGAGGCCGGCGGGTTTCTCGAGGATCCGGAGGATCGCTTCGCCCACGCCCCGCACGTCGCGTTCCTGGGACGCCCCGATGTTGAACACCTCGCCCTCGATGCCCTTCGCCTCGAGGAGGAGGTCCAACGCCGCGCAATGATCGTCCACGTGGATCCAGTCCCGGATCGAGGCGCCGGACCCGTACACGGGGAGCGGCTTGTCCTCGAGGGCGTTCGTCACGAAGAGGGGGATGAGCTTCTCCGGATGCTGGTAGGGACCGTAGTTGTTCGTGCACCTCGAGATGACGACGGGCAGGCCGTACGTCGCATGGTAGGAGTAGGCCAGGCGGTCCGCGCCCGCCTTGCTCGCCGCGTAGGGGCTCTTCGGGACGAGGGGCGCGTCCTCCGTGCACGGGGCCCCGTGCGCCTCCCCGTAGACCTCGTCCGTCGAGATGTGGACGAGCCGCCCGACGTCGGCCCGGCGGCACGCCTCGAGGACGCGGAACGTCCCCACGACGTCTGTCTCGACGAACACGCCGGCATCGAGGATCGATCGGTCCACGTGGGTCTCCGCCGCGAAGTGCACGACGGCGTCTGCGCCCTTCGCGACGCGATCCATGAGGCCGCCGTCGCAGACGTCCCCCTTGACGAACGTGAGGCGGGGGTCGTCCCTGTGCTCCTTGAGGTTGTTCGGGTTCCCTGCGTACGTGAGCTTGTCGACGACGACGACCTCGTCCCGGGTCGACGCGAGGCGGCGCCGGACGAAGGCGCTGCCGATGAAACCCATGCCGCCCGTGACGACGAGCCGCGCCATCCGGGATCACTTCATCTGGACGTCCCACTCGTAGGGGATGTCAGGGCTGTCCCAGGGGACCCGGAACTCGTCGGGTTCCTGGTAATTGTACATCTCCGTCGGGAAGTTCACGACGTACACGGGCTCGCCCCCGATCGCCTTGAACCCGTGGAGGACATGGGGCGGGATCTTCAGGAGGATGGGATTCTTCTCGCCGGGGAAGAACTCGTTGACCGTCCCCTTCGTCGGGGAGCCGTCCCGTCCGTCGAAGCAGGCGACCTTCGCGGCCCCCTTGACGACGACGAAATGGTCCGTCTGCCGCTTGTGGTAGTGCCAGCCCTTCACGACCCCAGGGTACCCGATCGTCACGTAGGCCTGGCCGAACTTCTCGAACTCGGGCCAGTCGGGCCGCATCATCTCCAGGAGGTACCCGCGCTCGTCGTGGATCGGCTTGAGCGGCCGGACGGTCACGCCCTCAATCAGCTTCATCCGCGCACCGGGCTCGGGATACGCGGGCCTCCATACAAAGGCTTCCCCCCGGGCGCGGTCCCGCAAGGGTTTAGGCGGCGACCCACGTTCGGGGGCCCGTGGCGCGGGTCCTCGTCGTGGGCGGGGCCGGGCTCCTCGGGCAGTACGTCCTCCGGGAGACCCGGAGGCGGGGCCACGAGGTGATCGGGACGTGCCGCGGGGCCGCGCCCGCGACCCTCGCGGGACCCTGGGTAGGGATCGACCTGAGGGACGGGGCCGCCCTGCGCCAGGCCGTCCGGGACGCCGCGCCGGACCTCGTCGTGAACGCGGCCGCCCTCACGGACGTCGACGGATGCGAGGCGCGGCCCGAGGAGGCCCGCGCGGTGAACGCGGTCGCCCCGGGGATCCTCGCGGAGGCCGCGGGGGATGCGAACGCGGACTTCGTCCACGCCTCGACGGACTACATCTTCGACGGGGAGGGCCCTGCGACGGAGGACACGGAACCGCGGCCCCTGTCCGCGTACGGCCGGACGAAACGGGAGGGGGAGGTCCTCGTCCGGAAGGCGTACCCCGCGAGCCTCATCCTCCGGCTGTCCGCCGTCTTCGGCTGGAACCGCGTGTCGCCGAAGGCGAACAGCGTGACGTGGATCCTCCAGAAGGTCGAGGCGGGCCAGGAGGTCCCCCTGTTCACGGACCAGCGCGTCACCCCGACGTACGCGGGGACGGCCGCCGGGGTCGCCCTGGACCTCTGGGCCGCGAAGGCCCGCGGGACGTTCCACGTGGCCTGCCGAGACTGCCTCTCCCGCGTCGAGATGGGGCATGCCGTCGTCGAGGCGTTCGGGATCCCCGGGGCGCGGTTCGTCCCCGTCGCGATGGCGTCCGTCGCCCTGAAGGCCCCGAGGCCGAGGGCCCCGTGCCTCATCGTGCGGCGCGTCGAGGAAACGTTAAAGAGGGACATGCCGGGATTCCGCGCGTGCCTCGAGGACATGAGGGAGACGCGATGAAGGGGCTCATCCTGGCGGGCGGCTCCGGGACGCGGCTCCGCCCCTTCACCCACACGGGGCCCAAGCAGCTCATCCCCATCGCGAACAAGCCGAACATCCTGTACTGCCTCGAGGACCTGCGGGACGCGGGGATCGTCGACATCGGGGTGATCCTCGGGGACAACCAGCCCGAGAAGGTCCGGGAGCTCCTCCGGGACGGGCGGGACTTCGGGGTGCGGATCACGTACGTCGTCCAGGGCCCGCCGAGGGGGATCGCCCATGCAATCGGGTGCGCAGAGTCCTTCCTGCGAGGGGACGCGTTCTGCGTGTACCTCGGGGACAACCTCCTCAAGGGGGGGATCGCCGCCATAGTCAGAGAGTTCAAGGGGAGCCGTGCGGAGGCGGGGATCGCCCTCTGCCGCGTGCCGAACCCCGAGATGTTCGGGGTCGCGGAGCTCAACGCGGCGGGGCACGTCGTCGGGCTCGTCGAGAAGCCGAAGGAGCCGAAGAGCGACCTCGCCCTCGTGGGGATCTACCTCCTCCGGGACTCCATCTTCGACGTGATCCGGACCCTCAAGCCGTCGTGGAGGGACGAGCTCGAGATCACGGACGCGCTCGAGGCCCTCCGGGCGGCGGGAGGCACGATCCTCGCCCACGTCGTCACGGGATGGTGGAAGGACACAGGAAAGCCGGAAGACATCCTCGAGGCGAACCGCCTCGTCCTCGACGAGCTCGCGTCGAACGTCGAGGGGACCGTGGAGCCGGGGGCCCAGGTCTCCGGACGCGTGGCGATCGGGCGGGGGACCCTCGTGCGGTCCGGGGCCGTCGTCGCGGGTCCCGCGGTCATCGGCCGGGACTGCGTGATCGGCGCGGGGACGTACGTCGGCCCGTACACCGCGATCGGGGACCGGAGCGTCCTCGAGCCCGCGGACATCGAGAACTCGATCGTCCTGACGGACGCGCACATCGCGACGCGCCACAAGATTGTCCACAGCCTCATCGGGAGCCACACGCGGATCGACGAGGACGAGCACGCCCGGCCGAAGGGCACGCGCCTCGTCCTGGGGGAGCACAGCCGCGTACGGCTGTGACGTCCCGGCAAGCCTTTATGTAGGCGTCCCCTTTGCCATCCGGTTTCCATGAAGGCGTTTCGGATCAGCGGCCGCTTCCGCATGGGCCGCGCCTGGCAGCCCTTCACGAAGGAGGTCGCCGCGGAGGACGAGGCCGCGGCCCGGGAGAAGCTCCTGTCCATCCTCGGCAGCCAGCACAAGGTCGCGCGGAAGTACATCGAGATCGCGAAGGCCGCGGAGGTCCCGTCCTCGGAGGTCCAGGACCACGCGGTCCAGTACGCGGTGGAGGGGGAGCTGTGAGCGCGGGGGAGTCGGACCTCCGCCGCGGGATGGCCGTCCTCGACCAGTACCGGTCCCAGCTCGAGGCCCTCCTCCAGCAGCAGGAGATCATCCGGATCAGCCTCGAGGAGCACATGCGGGCGCGGGAGACGCTCCTCCGGTACCAGAAGGCGGGAGCCGGGGCCGAGGTCCTCATGCCCGTCGGGGCCAACTCCTTCGTCGTGGCCGAGGCCCGGGACCCCGAGAGGGCGTTCGTCGGGATCGGCTCCGACCTCATCGTCCACGATGCAATCCCCGCCCAGCTCGAGCGCCTCGACGCCCGGATCAAGTCCATCTCGGAGGCCGCGAACGCGATCGGGCAGCGGATCGGGGAAGTCCAGGAGCGAGCGGAGGCCCAGGGGGCCTTCGTCCAGGACCTGTACGCGCGCCTCCAGGGCGAGCAGGGCGAGCGGTCGTAGATGTTCAAGTCCCTCCGTGAGCGGCTCCAGCAGTGGCGGGAGACGGCGGACGTCGAAGCGGGGCCCGAGGCGATCGGGGACACGGGGCGGAAGATCGATCCGAAGAAGCTCGACGAGGTCCTCTACGACCTCGAGGTGGGCCTCCTCGAGAACGACGTCGCGTTCCCCGTGACGAAGACGATCGTCGACGGCGTGGCCGAGGAGCTCCAGGGGAAGCGGGTCGCCCGGGACGTGTCCTTCGAGAAGGCCGTGGAGGCCGCCCTGCGAGCCGCCGTCGAGAAGGCCCTCGCCATCCCGCCCCTCGCGTTCTTCGGGCTCCTCGAGAAGACGCCCAAGCCCTTCGTCGTCATGTTCGTCGGCGTGAACGGGACGGGGAAGACGACGACGATCGCGAAGCTTGCCCACCACATCCAGAAGAAGGGGTACACGTGCGTCGTGGCGGCCGCGGACACGTTCCGCGCGGGGGCCATCGAGCAGCTCGAGCGGCATGCGGAGGCCGTCGGGTTCCGACTCATCAAGCACACGGCGGGCTCCGACCCCGCAGCCGTGGCCTACGATGCGATCGAGCACGCCCGCGCGCGGTCCCGGGACGTCGTCCTCATCGACACGGCGGGGCGGATGCAGACAAACCAGAACCTCATGGACCAGATGAAGAAGATCAAACGTGTCGCGGAGCCCCACCTCGTCCTCTTCGTCGGGGACGCCCTCGCGGGGAACGACGCGGTCGAGCAAGCGCGGCAGTTCCACGAGGCCGTCGGGATCGACGGGGTCATCCTCACGAAGATCGATGCGGACGCGAAGGGGGGCGCCGCCCTGTCCATCGCCCACACGATCGGCAAGCCGATCGTCTTCCTGAACACGGGCCAGACGTACGCGGACATCCGTCGGTTCGAGGTGAAGTGGATGGTCGATCGCCTGTTCAAGGAGGAGTGACGTGTCGTTCCAGAGCCTCATCGAGAAGGGCGAGGTCGTCGACTTCCCGATCCTCCAGCTCGCCCTCGCGGCGATCAAGGGGCGCGCGGACCGGATCTCCGTCCGCTCGCGAGGGTTCGGGGGCGGGGAGAAGGAGGACGTGCCGCTCCTCGACCTCACGGGCCCGCCCTCCCGGTTCCGCGTCCATGTCCAGAACGACGACAAGGAGTACCTCGACTGGCTCAACAGCGCGCTCCTGTGCTCGGGCCTGGTGGAGCCCGCGGGGCTGTCTGCCCTCGTCCGGCGTCTCGCCGACCACCAGGACGTAGTCCTGGGGATCGACACGAACGTCCTGTACGCGTGCATCCTCGGGGAGCACCTGCTCGACGAGTTCGCCCGCGTCCACGTCCGGCCGTACCGGGAGAGCGTGAACTGGATCCTCCTCGTCATCCCCGGCGTCGTGATGAAGGAGATCGAGAACGCCGCGAACCAGAAGAAGGGCGGGCACCTCACCCACGTCGGGCGGCGGGGCTACCGGGCCCTCCAGGAGATCACGAACCTGAACCGCGCGGAAGGGTTCCAGGGGCTCAGCGTCCTCGTCGCGGGGGAGACGAACCCCCACCAGCTCCAGCTCAGCGCGGACGGGATGACGATCCTCAACGCGGACTCCATGATCCGGGACCAGCTCAAGGCGTTCCTCCGCGGGATCGAGTTCCGGAAGGGCGTGTTCTTCCTCACGATGGACAAGACGAACGCGTCCCTCGCGGCCGCGGAGGGCCTTGCGGCCCTCCGGGTCCAGCACCCCCCGCGCCTCCGCAAGGGCGCGACGATCGACATGCCCCGGGACGAGTCGATCCTCCTCGCCCGGGTCCTCTACGAGCTCGCCGTGGAGTTCGGGATCGTCCGCGTGACGTGGAACGACGGCCAGGAACACCACCTCGACCTCGATGGCGGCTGGTCATGGAAGTCCATGGAGCACTGGGACGCCTGGCAGCTCCTCGTTGCGGACATCGACCCCGGGTTCCACAAGGCCCTTGCGCGATACGTCGGCGGGCGGTTCGACGCGAAGCGCATCCAGCGGGAATGGGAGCGGCTCGCGGAGGATCTCGCGGAGTGATCACACGGGGCGCCGGGTCCACCCGAAGCGCTTCCGGAAAAGCCAGGCGAGGTTCTCCGCGGCGTCCCGGAAGCTGCGGATCTTCCTCTCCCCGACCCGGGCGCGGTAATCGACCGGCACCTCGAGGAGGCGCAGCCCGCGCCGGAGGACCTCCGCTTTGAGCTCCTCGGAGAACGCCATCCCGTCGTGGACGACCTCGAGGGACGGCAGGAGATCCCTCCGGAAGGCCCACATCCCCGACTGGGAGTCCCGGACGGGGTGGCGGAACAGGGCGCGGAACGCGACGTTCAGGATCGAGTTCCCGATCCGGTGCATCTCCGACATCGCCGCAGGGTCGAGGCGGGTCAGCCGGTCCCCGGTGGCGAAGTCCGCGCGGCCCTCCTCGAGGGGGCGCAGGAGGTCCGGGATCCGGTCCGCGGGGTACGTCAGGTCCGCGTCCAGGGTGCTGACATACAGGCCACGGGCGGCCGCGAAGCCCGTCTTGTACGCGCGCCCGTAGCCGCGGCGCGGCTCCCGGATCACCCGCGCGCCCTTTCCCTCCGCAATCTCCCGCGTCCCGTCCCGGGAGTCCGTGTCGACGATCAGGATCTCGAGATCCCGCCCGGAGAGGGCGGCCCGGACCTCGTCGATCACGGCCCCGATGGAGGCTCCCTCGTTCATCGTCGGGATGACGATGGAGACCTCGGGCACACGCGCGCGATACAGGGCCGCGGGTAAAGCGTTTGCGGCCTAGCCGGGTCGGGGGCGGCCGAACAGCTTGTAGCCCAGGTAGCCCAGGAGGGCCGCGAGGAGGCGGAGGAGGGACCACGCGGTCGTCCGCTGACGGAACATCGCGAGCGGGCGGTAGTGTCGCCAGAGGGCGCCGTGCTTCACGGTGAGCTGTTTCCTCCCCGCGCCGTTCCAGAACGCCTGACGGAGGAAGTCGTACACGGAGCCGCGGGTGCGGTGGTACACGATGGCCCCCACCCGGAAGGCGATGGGACGGCCGGCCCGCACCGCGCGGAGGTTCAGGTCGATGTCCTCCGCGGTGACGAACCACTCGTCGAAACCCGCGACCTCCCGGAGGACGGACGTCCGGTAGGCGAGGTTCGTCGAGGGATGGGTGACGTCGGAGCCTTCGACGATGAGCTCGACGCGCTCGAGGTCCTCGAAGGGCCGGTAGCCGATCTGGATCGTACGGCCCGCGACGACGTCCGTGGTCCGGAGGCCCTCCCGGAGCTCCCGGATCCAGAAGGGGTTCGCAATCGCATCCCCGTCGATGAAGGCGACGGCCTCGCCCCGGGCCTTCGAGACGCCGAAGTTCCGGCCCGCCCCGCGGGTCCCCCCGCGGATGTACAGGTGGACGAAGTCGTAGTCCCGCTCGTACCGCCGCACGATGTCCCGGGTCGCGTCCTCGCTCCCCGCGTCGACGACGATGACCTCGAGGGGCGGCTCCTGGGTCACGAGGCTGTCGAGGAGAGCCGCGATGTTCCGCGCCTCGTTGCGGACCGTCGTGACGGCGGTGATCAACAACGGGAGGCGCGTAAGGTCCGCGCGGTTATCATGGTTTCGGGACGCACGGCGCGTGCCTGCGCGCGCGGACGGCAGCGCGGCCCCGCGGGCCATCTTTTATAGCGGTCCTCGGATACTCGCGACCCGCCCATGGTCCGCATCGTGACGATCATCGGGACGCGGCCCGAGATCATCAAGATGGCCCCCGTCATCCAGGCCCTCGACGGCCTGGGCCATGAGCACGTCCTCGTCCACTCGGGGCAGCATTACGACCTCCTCATGGATCGGATCTTCTTCCGGGACCTCGGCCTACGGGCCCCCGACCACCAGTTCGAGCTCAAGGACCGCTCGCCCTCCTCCCAGGTCGCGTCGACGATCCGAGAGGTCGCGCCCGTGACCTCCGCCGCGGACCTCGTCATCGTCCACGGGGACACGAACACGACCCTCGCGGGGGCCGTCCTCGCGAACAAGCAGGCAAAGGCCCTCGCCCACGTGGAGGCGGGGATCCGGTCCTTCGACCGCACGATGCCGGAGGAGATCAACCGGACCGTCACGGACCATCTCGCGGACCATCTCTTCGCGCCGACGGAGACCGCGCGGGCGAACCTGAGGCGGGAGAACGTGACCCGCGGCGTCCACGTCGTCGGGAACAGCGTGATCGACGCCCTGACCCAGAACATCCGGACCGCGGAGGCACGCTCGACGATCCTCCGGGACCTCGGGCTCTCGAAGGGCCAGTACGTCCTCCTCACGTTCCACCGCCAGGAGAACGTGGACCGCCCGGGTCCCCTCGCGGCGGCCCTCGACGGGTTCGAGCGGGTCGCCCGCGGGACGGGGCTCGAGATCGTGTTCCCCGTCCACCCGAGGACCGCGAAGATGCTCGAGGCCCTCGGCCTCCAGGCCCGGGTGGCGTCCGTCCGCGGCCTGCGCCGGATCGAGCCCCTTGGGTACCTCGACCTCCTCGTCCTCGAGAAGAACGCGGCCCTCGTGATGACGGACTCCGGCGGCCTCCAGGAGGAGGCGTGCTTCTTCCGCGTCCCCTGCGTGACGCTCCGGGAGAGCACGGAGCGCCCGGAGACCCTGGAGATCGGGGCGAACGCCCTCGCGGGCACGGATCCCTCGAGGATCGAGGCGGCCGCCCGCCGGCAGCTCGACGCCCCCCGGGAGTGGCCGAACCCGTACGGGGATGGCACGACGTCGAAGCAGATCGCCGCGCGGGTCGACGCGGTACTGGGATGACATGGCCGCCCGCGTCGTCTTCCTGCGATCGAAGAGCCCCGCGGGGATCGAGCCCCGAATCGACAAGGAGGCGAGGGCCCTCGCGGAGGCCGGGCACGAGGTCCACGTCGTCCTCTGGGACCGGACCCTGGAGCATCCCGCGGAGGAGACGCGGCCCGGGTACCGGATCGAACGCGTGCGCATGCGCGCGCCCGAGGGGAAGGCGACCCTCCTCCTCCGCATGCCCCGGTGGGGGCGGGAGGTGCGCCGGAGGCTCCGCCGGCTCCGTCCCGACGTGATCCACGCGATCGACTTCGACAGCCTGTGGCCCGCCCTCCGGGCGAACCGGGAGCTCGGGGTCCGGGTCGTCTACGACGTCTTCGACTTCTACGCGCCGATGATCGCGCGGAGCATCCCGGGGTTCGTCCGGCGGAGCCTCGAGCGGTTCGAGCGGAAGGCGGCGATGCGCGCGGACCTCGTCATCCTCCCCGATCTCGCCCGCGCGGCGTTCTTCGGAGAGGAACGGCCTGCGAAGATCATCGAGGTCATGAACGTCCCCGAGGCGAGCGTCGTGAAGGGGAGGCCCCAGAACCTCTTCACCCTCTTCTACGGCGGACAGATCGCGAGGGACCGGGGTCTGGCGGAACTCGTGCGCGCGTGCGAGTCGACGGGTGCGCGTCTCGTGGTCGCGGGTCATGGGCCCGACGAGGACGTCCTCGTCCCCCTCGTGGAGTCGTCCCCCGCGGCCCAGTTCGTCGGGAATCTCCCCTACGCGGAGGTCCTCGAGTGGACCGCGTCCTGCGACGCCGTCGCGGCCCTGTACGACCCGGGGATCCCGAACAACCGGCTCGCGTCGCCGAACAAGCTGTTCGAGGCGATGATGCTCGGGAAGCCCGTGCTCACGAACGAGGGGACGAGCCTCGGGGACTTCGTGGGACGGGAGGGCCTCGGGGTCGTCGCGCGGTACGGGGACGCGGAGTCCGTGCGCGCGAGCCTCGAACGGCTCATGCTCGATCCCGCGGCGTGCCGGGAGATGGGCGCCCGCGGACGGCGCCTGTACGAGGAGCGGTACCGCTGGGAGACCCAGAAGGCGCGCCTCGTCGCGGCGTACCGCGACCTCCTGGGGGCGTAAGATGCCAGGGCGCCTCCTCCTCGTGTCGTACAGCTACCCGCCCATCGCGGACGTCGGCTCGTTCCGGACGATCAAGCTCGCGAAGTATCTCGTCCGGCTCGGATGGGCCGTGCACGTCCTGAGCGTGTCGAACCCCGACGTGTGGCGGATGATCGGGCCCGCGGAGATGCCCGCGGGAGTCGAGGTCACGCGGACGTGGGACCCCGTCCGGCTCGACCGGTTAGGGGCCGCGGTCCGAAGGGTCCTCGTGAGCGGCGGCGATCCCGCGGTGGGCGCGAGAGCGGGCCTCGGCCGCCGAGGCGTCGTCGTCCCGGAGTTCCAGGCGGGTTGGCTCGCCACGGCGCCGCGCGCCGCGACCCGGCTCGCCCGGAGATGGGGGGCGACCCACCTCATGGGGACGGGACCGCCTTACTCCTCGCTCATCGCGGCGGCCCTTGCCCAGCGGCGAACGGGCCTCCCGATGGTCGCGGACTTCCAGGACAGCTGGACAATCCATCCCGACACGAAGTACCCGACCCCCGCCCATCGGACGATCGACGAGGATCTCGAGGCTCTCGTCTGGGAGCGTGCGGCGCGGGTCACCGTCGTCACGAGGACGATCGCCGAGCGGTATGGGCGGCGCTATCCGGACCTCGCCTCGAAGATCCGCGTCCTGTACAACGGCTTCGATCCGGACGACGTGCCGTCGGTCCCCGCCACGGGTCGGGCAGTGACGGTGTTGAGTGGACGCACCCAGATCTGTGAAACACCATCAGCGCCGGCGGCGACATACGCAAGTTTGTCGCCCTGCCGC
>Ga0209002_10000310_pt1 | contig 37610 bp, 37 predicted proteins | sample Rifsed16ft2_FD_184010 | JGI IMG/M metagenome (GOLD analysis project Ga0209002, IMG submission 184010) | Soil microbial communities from Rifle, Colorado, USA - sediment 16ft 2 (version 2) | ecosystem: Environmental > Terrestrial > Deep subsurface > Rock core/Sediment | place: Rifle, Colorado...
GGAGGTCTCCTGCCACCCGAGGAGCCAGTCCGACGCCTCCACGAGTTTCGCGTCCTCGATTTCATTGCTCGACCACTGAAACTCGCCGTTGTAGGGCGCCGCGGAGTTGTACGTGATTGCGGTGGGCGGGATCCCTCGGGCGACTTGCTGCCTCCAGCCGATTGTCTTGTGGCCGGCCGTGAAGACCTCCCGCATGTCGTCGAGCATCATCTTCCGATTCGTCAGGTCATACGTGCGGCCCGTGTCGGGATTCCGATACGACGTGAGTTCGAAAACCTCCCACCCCATGTCCTCGATGTCCGCCCGTCGGAATACGTCCGTCCGGAATCCAATACCCGTCGTGCCCCACTGGTACGGCACGGCGATCAGACTGTTCTGCTCGTCCCAGGTGAAGTACTCGCTGCCGCGGGGATTCGGGTAGGCGGCCCGGTTCATCCGGTACTCGTAAGGATTCTCCGATGGGGTCCGAAAATCGAATCCGGTTCCGGCTTCCGTGTTGTAACCGTTCGAAAACGTTGGATAGGTCGGTTCGGACGCGTCCGAGATCCATGGATTAATCAGGTCCAACTCTCCTGGGGTTGGGACGGGCCCGAAGATGCAGGCGTAGTTCGGGAGCCAATCCCGGTTCAGGTTGACGACGAGGCCCGCCTTCTCCATCGTCTCCACGGTGTAGTTCGTGGGGACCATCACGTCGAACTTCCGCCCCGTTTGCGTTACCCACGTGAAGAGCTCTTCGTTGGAGGTGTAGATGTTCGCCGTCCACCGGACTTGGACGCCATCCAGTTGGAACCGATCCCGCATGTAGAGCGTGAAGTCCGTGATTGTCTTGCCGGGCCAGTAGTCGTACCACTGCGCGACGTTCAGCGTCCGACGCTCGGAACCGCCTTGGCGGTAGATGGAAGGAACTCCGTATTGATCCATCGGGCCTTCGTACTCTGCGACAAGGTCATAGTCCACGACCCCCGCTGCCCGTTCCCAGGGCTTCTGGCCGTATGTGAGCCACTTGTTCCAGCCGCTCGGGTACACGAGTGCAGATGCCGCGCCCCAGGCTGCGAGCCCTCCGATTGCCGCATACTTCACGAATCTCCGACGCGACATCCCATTCAGGAGGGCGCTCGCCATGCGAGTTCAGATCCCGGGCGTAAGGAGCCCGCAACCGGACGTTATGCACATGGACGCGTCCCGGTTATATAACGATTGGTCCGTATCTAACGCCCGATTTTTCCGCCGACAAAGGCGTAGGAAGCAAACCGTTAAACTCGCCGCCAACATACCGCGATTTAGCGGGAGGAACTCGAACGGGGAGTGTGGTCACGCCCGCGGCGCGGACGCCGGGGGCTCCCGTGGCCAAGAACGTGTCGAGCCGGAGCTGGACGAGATGGCTCGCCCGAATGACTCGTGGTGCCCAGGGGCTCCGCCTCTTCCTTCTCCTCGTCCTTCCAACCTTCTGGCTGGCCCTGTTTCTCGTCACTCCCCTCGCGTTCGTGTTCGCCTATGGTTTCTCACACTACACTGACGCATACGTTCTCGACGTCTGGCCGCCGGATCCCGACAACTACCTGGACGCCATCTCCGTTGGACGCGGAGCCATCGTGATTCCGTTGATGGTCCGCACCTTCGGAATCGCCGCGCTGACCTCCGTCGTCTCCCTTGCGATTGGATACGTGATGTCCTACTACATCGCCCGCATCGCGAAGGAGCGGTGGCGTGGCATTTTGATGGGCCTCGTCATCGTGCCGTTCTGGGTAAGCTTCATCGTGCGCATCTACGCGGTCAACCCGTTCACGAACCAAACCTCCTTCTTTCATCAGGGGCTCCTGGGCGCAGGCCTCGGTTTCCTGAGCGACTGGATCGCGGGATTCTTCCAGCCGGGGACGGGGCAGATGGTCGTCTTCACCCTCATGTACGTGTGGCTGCCCTTCATGATCCTCCCTCTGTTTGCGTCTCTCTCGAAGGTCGATCCACAGCTCCTCGAGGCGGCATACGACTTAGGCGCCAGCCGGTGGCGAGCCTTCGTCCACGTAACGTTGCCGCTCACCTATCCAGCGATGATCGTCGGCTCCGTGCTGGTGTTCATCACGTCCACGGGGGCGTTCATCGAGACGGAGTTGGTGGGCGGTCGGGACTGGCTGCTGATTGGCAATTACGTTGCGACGCAGTTCAGTTTCATCGGCGGACTGCCGCAGGCGGCGGCGTCTGCCCTCTTCCTCATCCTCGCAACGATCCTCTTGATCTCAGTCTATCGGAAGTACGCGGAACTCGAGGACCTCGGCGAAACGGAGGCACGGTCTCGCATCATGGCTCCGATCATCGAGATGATTAAGAGACTGTTCCGACGGGGAGAGACCTCGGAGCCGAGCCCGACGGCGCCGGCGATGCCGGATGGGGGTGCCGTCGTCTCGTTCGGGAGATCGCCTGAGCGTCTCGGGGGCGCTCTCCACAAGGCACGCTGGGAGCGAATTCTGGACGGCATCGCGGAGCGGGGCGGCAAGTGGATCCTGGGGGGCGCCACGACGATCATGCTCCTCATGTTCTTCGTGCCGCTCGCGATCATGGCGGCCTTTTCGTTCAACGCCGAGATTTCGCAGTACGTCTGGGGCGGATTCTCTCTTCGCTGGTGGGTCGGAAGCGCCTCGCGCGATGGCTTGTTCCAAGACTCGGCCGCCCTGGAGTCCATCTTGTACAGCATCATCATCGCGTTCGCCTCGTCCGCGCTCGCGGTCTTCGTCGGGATGTTTGCGGCCTACGCCATCACTCGATATCGGTTCCGATCGCGGAACGCCCTCCAGACGATGATGTACTTGGGACTCGTAATTCCAAGTCTCATCATGGGCGTTTCCATGGCGATTCTGATCTACTTCCTGAACCAGTACGTCTTGGCTCCCCTCTCCCTAGGATACGGCTTCGCGGAACCGATCCAGTGGCGCTTCGGCCTGGCGTCGGTCATCGTCGGTCACACGACATTCAACATTCCTCTGGCCACCCTTGTCTTGATCATCAGCTTTCGCGAGTTCGATCGGAGCCTCGAGGAGGCAGCGATGAACCTCGGCGCCGATGAGATCACAACGTTCTTCCGCGTCACCCTTCCGAACATCATGCCCGGCATCATTTCGGCCCTGCTTCTCGGATTCACATTCTCCTTCGACGAGCTGCCCGTCACCCTATTCCTGAAAGGTGACTTGATCACTCTCCCTGTGTTCATCTACGGCCAGATCTCAAAGAAGATCGTGACCCCGGTCGCCAATGCCGCCTCCGTGCTCGTCCTTATCCTTTCGATGGCCTTCGTGCTTCTCACCTTGAAGCTCGGCAAGAAGGGAGGCCAGCTCTTCCGGATCTGATTACATGACCGAACTGGACGTGGAAGTCAAGGCGCTGACGAAGGTTTTTGACGGAGGGGTCACCGCTGTGGACGAGGTGACCTTTGGCATCGAGCGGGGTTCCTTCTTCACCCTGCTGGGTCCTTCCGGCAGCGGGAAGTCGACGATCCTCCGGATGATTGGGGGGCTCGAAACGCCGACGAACGGCCGGGTCTTCATCGGCGGCCAGGACGTCACGGACCTGCCGCCTTACGAGAGGGACACGAGCATGGTATTCCAGAGCCTCGCGCTGTTCCCCCACCTGACGGTTGCAGGGAACATCGGTTTCGGGCTCCGCATGCGAAGATGGCCGAGGGAGAAGATTGGACGACGGGCCGACGAGGCGCTCGACCTCGTCGAGCTGCCCCATCGCAAGTATGGCCGCCGGAAGATTACGCAACTGAGCGGCGGCGAACGCCAGCGGGTCGCGCTCGCCCGCGCGCTCGTGACGGAGCCACGAGTCCTGTTGCTCGACGAGCCGTTCGGCGCGCTCGATCTGAAGCTCCGGAAGCAGATGCAGGTCGAGACGAAGAAGCTCCAGCAGCGGCTCGGCCTCACGTTCATCTTCGTGACCCATGACCAGGAAGAGGCCCTCACGATGTCGAACACCATCGGGGTCATCAACAAGGGCCGCGTCGAGCAGATGGGCAACTCGAAGGACATCTACGAACGTCCCGCGACGAAATTCGTTGCCGGCTTCATCGGCGAGGCGAACATCATTCCCGGAGTTGTCCGGAGCATCGAGGGCGGAATCGCATCCGTCGTCCACGAAACGAAGGAGGCGGGAGAGCTCCAGATTCGCGCCCCCGCGGACGATGTGGGCGAAGGGCAGTCGGTCTTCGTTTCCGTCCGGCCCGAGAAAGTCCGCGTGGGGTCCGACGCGGAGCGTTGCGCGAACGTCTTCGAGGGAGCCGTGGTCGACGAGGTCTACATCGGGCTCGCGAGCCGTGTCGCGATTCAGCTCGACCAGGGTCCGCGGATCACGGCGAATGTACAGATTGCGAACATCGGGGATTCGATCCCGATCGGCTCCCGGATCCGGGTTGGATGGGATCCCGCGAATTCCATCGTCGTGACGCGGTGATTTCGGAGACCGTCAGTCCGGCCACGGGCTCCGGCCGATGTTGATCATGACCGTCTTCAGTTCGGAAAATGCGTCCAGACTCCATCGGCCCGCGATCCTGCCGAGGCCGCTGTTGCGGAACCCGCCCCACGGGTTGAAGTAGTCCCACGAATAGACGGGCTCGTTGATGCACACCTGGCCCGACTTGAGACGCTTCGCCGCCTCCATGGCGACTCGGAGATTCGCCGTGTGAATCGCCATGCTGAGCCCGTACCGAGGTGCGTTCGCCATCTCGATCGCATCGTCGAGATCCGAGAACTCGAAGATGGGCGCCGTCGGGCCGAACGTTTCCGCCTTGTTGAACAGCGCTTCTGTCGGCACGTCGTCGACGACGGTCGGGTAGTAGTACAGATCCGTCGGCATCCCCGGGACGCGTTTGCCGCCCGCGACGACCTTGCCGCCTCGCTTGACCGCGTCCCGCACGTGCGCCTCGACTTTCTCGAGCGTCGCTCGGTTGTTGATGGGTCCCATGTCCGTGTCCGGGTCCAAGGGGAACCCGACCTTCATCTTCCGGACGCGGTCGACGAGCGACCTCACGACCTTCTCGTGGATCTTCTCTTGGACGAAGATGCGCTCGTTGGCCACGCAGCAGTGTCCCGTCGTCGTGAAGCATCCGAACGCGATGTCCTCGACCGCCGGTCCAATCTTTGCGTCGTCCATGATGATGAGGGGGCCAAGGCCGCCGAGTTCTAAGGTCAGCTTCTTCAACCCGGCGCGCTTCGCGATGTCGAGTCCCGTCGACGTCTCGCCGGTGAATCCGATTGCGTCCACGAGAGGATGTTCGACGAGGGTCGTCCCGACCTCGCCCCCGGGCCCGGTGACCATGTTGATGAACCCCGGAGGCACGCCGGCCCGGTCGATGCTCTCCATGAGATGTGCGGCGCTGATGGGGGTGTTGCTCGCGGGCTTGAAGACGACGGAGTTCCCGGCCAGCATCGCCTGGACGACGAACTCGGACGGGAGGACCCACGGGAAGTTCCACGGCGTGATCGTCGCCACGGTGCCGAGGGGCTCATGGAGCGACACGTAGAGGACGTGGTCCTTGGAGTATCCCTCCTGGGCCGGAGAGTCCCACCGCTTCAGATCCTCGACCTGCCATAGGATGTTCGGGACGGAGTCCTCGACTTCCGCGATGGACTCGCGAAGGGGCTTGCCGTGCTCCAGGGAGCAATCGACTGCGTACTCCTTCACGTTCCGTCCGATCTCCTCCGCGATCCGCGAGCCGAGGCGGGCCCGTTCTCGGATCGACATGTCGCGCACGCGATCCTGCGCGGCTACGGCCGCCTCCACGGCGGCCTTCGCGTCTTCCGCGGTACCTTTCGGGAACGTCGCGATGACATCGCCGGATGCGGGGCTCACGACGCGAAACGTGTCGCGGTCCTCGGACTCGACCCACTTGCCATCGATGTACATCTTGAACGCGCGCGCTCCAGAAGACTTGGCCGCTCTCGCCATCGTGAATGTCCTCCCCGGTGGGGACGAGACCGGCAGGTTTGGCGATAAAGTTTGCGTTCTCACGAAGTCCTAGACGCTCGGAGGCGCGGTCGCCTCGCCGTAAAGGGACGCCTGCGCACGGGCGGCCTGGAGCTGAACGGATGGGGCCCGCTCCCGACGTCGGCGGGCCTCCTTCGCGATCGCCGCGAGGGCGCCGTCCGCGACCTCGAGGGCCCATTCGATGTCTTCCTCCGTGTGCTCCGTGCACAGGAACGCGCGCTCACCCGTGTTCGGGATTCCGAACAGGACGTTGTTCCCGAGGCAGTGGATGAACCAGTTCCACCAGCGGCGGGTGTTCGCATTCAAGGTATCCCGATAGTTTCGGATTTCGTCCTTCGTGGTGAAGTACAGGTTCCCGATCGATCCTACGTATTCGACCCAGGCAGGGATCCGTCGGTCGTCACAAAGGTCCTGCATTCCGCTGAACAGCTGGCGGCCCAGCCGGTTCACGTGGTCGTAATATTCCGGATGCTCGCCGAGGATTTGGACTCCCTTCAGGCCGGCCGCCACGCTGACCGGGTGGCCGTTGTACGTCCCCGCGTGGAACGTTCCGTACCGCCATCCGCGGCCCGGTTCGAGGACATCCATGATTTGCTTCTCGCCGCCGAACCCCGCGAGCTGGAAGCCCCCGCCGGCGATCTTCCCGAAGGTCGTCATGTCCGGGCGGACCTCGTAATATTCCTGGGCGCCTCCGTAGGCGAGGCGGAATCCCGTCAGGACTTCGTCGAAGATCAGGACGATCCCTTTCTTCCGCGTGAGCTGCCGGAGACGCTTGAGGTAGTTCGCCTTCGGTGCGACCACGCCGGGGCCGCACAGGACGGGTTCGATGATCAGCGCGCCGACGTCGTCCTCGTGTTCCTCAAGGATGGCTGCCGTGCCGTCGATGTCGTTGTACGGATAGATGACGACCGTGTCGGAGACCGCCTTCGGGATGCCCCGGCCGTAGGGGACCGGGCGGTAGCCGGTCATGCGCCGCGCCGTGCGGCTGTCCATGTCGAGGCTCTGGAGGACGTAATCGTGGGCCCCGTGGTACGCGCCCTCCGCTTTGGCAATCTTGTCCTTCCCCGTGTATGCCCGGGCCGTGCGGATCGCGTGCATCGTGGCCTCGGTCCCGCTGTTGCAGAGACGGACCTTCTTCATCGACGGCATTGCCTTCTGGACCGCCTCGATGTAGTCGATGAAGAGCTCGCTCGTCACCCCGAGCATCGATCCGGACTCGAGTTGCTTGATCACCTCGAGCGCGATGTCGCGGTTGTTGTGGCCCAAGAAGAGGGCGCCGAAACCCATCATGAAGTCGAGGATCTTGTTCCCGTCGACGTCGTAGATGTACCCCCCGTCTCCGTAGTCCGCGAGGAACGGGTGGGGTTTGAAGTACCGGACGTTGCTCTCCACGCCGCCCGGGGTCAGCCGCAGGGCCTTCCGATAGAGCTGTGCGCTCTTCCGGTGTCGGGTCAGATACTTCCGGCTGAACTTCTGGGATGGCAATGGATCACCTCCAAGTGAAAACGGGGTCGGGCGGCGCCCGCCGTCGGGTCCGCGGAGGGTTGGAAGCGCGTCGCCGCTGGGCTTTGCAGCGTCGCGAAAGCCCTTCGAACGCCCGTTCACTTGGGCGTTCTTGTCATGGCTCCGAAACTATGAATAGCTTTCGTGCTTAGATTGCGCTTTACATATCAGCAGCTGATTAGGAGAAAAGGAAAGCTCTGACCTATACGTCTTGTCCGACGTTCGTCCGCCGCCGGACTTATAAGCCGCCTTATAACCTTCATCCGTCGCGCGTACAAACGGGTCCATCGCAGGCCATATGGTTCGCTGTCGGCACCGCCAGGCCGGTTCTCATCGAATGTCTAGTTTTGTGCGCCGCATCGTTCGTACACCTAGGGTTAGACGCAGGGCTGACAGGTGGGAGGGGGAGCATGCGTGGGGCAGGATTTGAACCTGCGAACCCCTGCGGGACAGGATCCTGAGCCCTGCGCCTTTGGCCAAGCTTGGCAACCCACGCACGCCGCGACCTCGGACGATTCCCTGGGTTCGTAAGAAGCTTGCGGTGGGTTGCGGAGTTCCAGCGAAAACGCCTAACGGCCGACCGCGTTCCGTCCCTCGATGTTCGAGAAACGCGAGGTCCGCTCCTTCCCGAACCTGCGACGCGAGGACGCCTGGACCCGGTCATGGGACTGGTGGTCCAGGCAGGGGTTCCGGCTCACTCAGACGGGCCCGTACCGCTTCCACGGGTCCTCCTTTTACTCGCGGATTGGCTTGCGTCGGGAATTCGATCTCGTCATCGACGAGGTCCCGGGTGGTTCCAGCCTGGACCTGTCCTTCCACGCGCAGATCACGGACGAGGGCGTGATCGCGGGAGCGGTCACCGCGGTCTTTCTCCTCCCGGTCGCCGTCCTTGGAGGCGCGGTGTCCTACACGGAATTCGAGTCGGACGCCCGAAACCTCATGCTCGCGTTCTGGCAGTATCTCGCTTCCCCTCCCACGACGACGTCCGGCGCCGCCGTCGGGATGCCTTCCCCTTGTTCCGGGTGCGGCTCCGCCCTGCTGCCTGATTGGAAGGCGTGCCCGTACTGCGGGCGGATGCGGGACAAGTGACCTTGGACCGCGAGGCTCAGCGCCGTTTCTTCATGATTTTCATGAATCCACCGGATTCGAATACCGCAAGCTTGCGGTCCGCAAGGCTCGTGCGAAACTCGTCCCATGAAATGACTTCGATCCGGCTGTTGCGACCCTTCGTGAACTGAATCCCGCTCGTCCCCCGGACGCGGCCTGGCCGGAGGCCTTTCTTCTTCGCCTTCTCGATGGCCACCTCGACGCTGACGGGCTCCATCACCATCCGATCCCTCCTGGTGCGCGCCCTCCGCGCCGCACCCGCGGACGAATCCGAGGGTCGCTATATAATCCTTCCATCCACCGGTAAGATACCCGGTGGCGGAAGCCTTTCTATCGGAGCCGCGGTATCTCCGGCGGTGGCCCGATTCGGCTCGTCCGGCATTCGCGGCTTGGCGAACGTCGACGTGACTCCGGAGCTCGCGCTCCGGGTCGGTAAGGCGATCGGAGAACTCCATGGACGGACGGTTGTCGGCCGGGACCCGCGTACGAGCGGACCGATGCTCGCCTCGGCCCTCATGGCGGGTGTGATGTCCGCCGGCGTCGACGCCGTCGATGCGGGGCTCGTGTCCACGCCGACCCTCGCCCGCGGTGCCTCCGAGTACGGATGCGGCGCGATGATCACGGCATCCCACAACCCCGCCCCTTACAACGGGATCAAGCTGTGGAATCCGGACGGGATGGCGTTCGACGAGGACCAGCAAGAGGAGATCGAGGCCAAGCTCGATTCCCCGACCGCGGGGGAAGTCGGTTGGGATCGCGTCGGATCCCTCTCGAGCCGTCGTGATCTCATCGAGCGCCACATGGAGGCCATCCTCCGGGAGATCGGCCCGGCGAGGGTCCGGGTCGTGGTCGACTGCGGCTGTGGCGCGACCTCGACGATCACGCCGTACGTCCTGCGGGAAATGGGTTGCGAGGTCACCGCGATGAATGCACACGCGGACGGTCACTTCCCGGGGCGGGACCCGGAGCCGACGGAGGAGCACCTCGCCCTCCTCAAGTCCACCGTCCAGGCGGCGCACGCGGACCTCGGGATCGCCCACGACGGAGACGGGGATCGGATGGTCGCGGTCGCGCACGATGGGTCCTTCGTCGGCGGGGACATCCTCCTCGCGATCTTCGCGAAGGCGGAGGTCCGGCGCGGGCTCGTGGTCCCTTTGGACGCCTCCATGGTCATCGAGGATCTCCTCCCGAAGGCGAAGGTCTGGCGAACGCGGGTCGGGGACGTCTATGTCGCGGCGGAGCTGAAGCGTCGAGGCGCCGACTTCGGCGGAGAGCCCTCGGGGACGTGGATCTTTCCGAAGACGACGATGTGCCCGGACGGCGTGTTCGCGGCCGCGCGCCTCGCGTCCCTCGTTGCGCAACGTCCCCTCGCATCCCTTGCGCATTCGGTTCCGCGATACCCTGTCCTCCGAGGCGCTGTCCCCTACGAGCCCGCAAAGCGCGCAGCGATCGAGGCGCGCCTCGACGGCCTCCTCCGGGGACTCGGGGCCGAGATCACGACGCTCGATGGATGGCGACTCGCGTTCGACGACGGCTGGGCCCTCGTGCGGTTCTCCGGGACGGAACCGAAAATCCGGATTCTCGCAGAGTCGCGGGACGAGCGCAGAGCAAAGGAGATATATTCCACGGTCCTATCGAGCGCGAAAGGCTCCGCCGCATGAAGGCTGTCGTTCTCGCGGCTGGAGAGGGGACGCGGATGCGCCCCCTCACGGCCAACCTCCCGAAGCCTCTTCTCCCGGTGGCCGGGAAGCCGTTCCTGCGGCACACGCTCGAGGCGATACGCGCTGCGGGCATCCGGGATGTCGCGATCCTCATCGGGTGGCAGGGCCACCGGATTCGCGAGAGCTTCCGCGATGGGGAGGCCCTCCGTCTGTCGATCGTGTACGAGGAGCAGACGGAACGGCTCGGAACGGCCCACGCGGTCGGGCGCATGCGGCGCCACGTGACGGACGGCTTCCTGAGTGTGAACGGCGACGTCGTCGTCTCGGGCGCCGCCCTGAAGGCGATGGTCGCGCACCACCGGAAGGTGGGCGGCCCCGTCATCGCCCTCGCGGAGGTCCCGGATCCGCGTCCGTTCGGAGTCGTCAAGGTGGACGACGGCCGCGTGATCGGCCTGGAAGAGAAGCCGAAGGATCCGAAGTCGCGGCTCATCAATGCGGGAATCTACATCTTCGATGAGGACATCTTTCCGTTGATTGACAAGACGCCCCGCTCGCCCCGCGGCGAGTATGAGATCACGGACACGATCCAATCCCTGCTGGCCTCTCGGGATGTCTACGGATTCCGGCTCCCGGGGGAATGGATCGATGTCGGCCGGCCGTGGGACCTCCTCCGGGCGAACACCTCCCTCCTCGCGGCCCTGAAGGGTGGGGTCCACGGGGAGGTGGAGGAGGGCGCCACGCTTCTGGGCGAGGTCCTCGTCGAGGAGGGAGCCCATGTGCGCCGCGGCTCCTACGTCGAGGGGCCGACGATTATCGGGGCGGGCGCGGAGATCGGCCCGAACTGCTACATACGGCCCTCGACGGCAATAGGGCCGAAGGCGAAGGTCGGGAACGGTTGCGAGGTCAAGAACTCGATTCTCATGGCGTCCGCGCACGTGCCCCACCAGAACTACGTGGGCGACAGCATCGTGGGAGAGCGGTGCAACCTCGGGGCGGGAACGAAGGTCGCGAACCTGCGACTCGACGAGTCCCCCGTCCGTGTGGTATGGCGTGGAGTCGAGGTCGACACGGGCCTGAGGAAGCTCGGGGTCATCATGGGCGACGACGTGATGGTGGGCATCAACGCCTCCATCGACGCGGGCACGATCATCGGGGAAGGCACGTTCGTCGGACCCGGGGCCCACGTGCGTGGCAACATCGCGGCCCGGAGCCGCATCTTCTGAGGTGGCGGCGTGCGCATCGTCCAGGTGTCGCCGTGGTACTACCCGCATCTCGGTGGCGTGGAGAGCCACGTCCGGGCGCTTTCCCGCGAACTCGCGGCCCGGGGTCACGACGTGACGGTCGTCACGACCCGATACGATCCATCCTTGCCGCAGGAAGAGATCGTGGACGGTGTGCGCGTCGTCCGTGTGAAGCCAAGGGCGATCCTCATGCGCACGCCCATCGTGCCTCAGACCCGCTCGCGCCTCCGTGACCTGCCGACCGACGTCTTGCATGCGCACTCGCCCCCGCCCTTGGCGGCGCAGTACGCGGCTCGAGTCGCGAAGGCATCGGGGCGTCCCTTCGTCGTCACGTACCACTGCGACGTCGAACTCGGGTCTCCCTGGGGCGCGTTCGCGGCATCCGTCTACCGCCGGACCTTGGGTGCGTCGACCCTGCGGCGCGCATCGAAGGTCGTCGTCACGACACGGACCTATGCGGCGACGAGCCGCGCGGTGTGGCAGTACAACCCGGTCGTGATTCCGAACGCCGTCAATGGCCGCCGATTCCACCCGGACGTCGACGGGTCCGCCGTGCGGGAGCGGCTCGGGGCCTCGGACGGTCGCCCCCTCCTCCTCCTCGTGTGCCGGATCGTGCCGCACAAGGGAATCGAGCACTTCATCGAGGCCGCCCGGTTCATCCCGGAGGCGACGTTCGCGATTGCGGGCGAGGGACCCCTCCTCGGAACGATGCGGCGGTTCGCCGCGACGATGGGTGTCGCGGACCGTGTGCGGTTCCTGGGACGCGTACCCGACGAGGACCTCGCCGCCGTGTACGCGGCGTGCGACGTGTTCGTACTTCCGAGCGTCTCGCGTCTCGAGGCCTTCGGGATTGCGGCGCTCGAGGCGATGGCGACCGCCAAGCCCGTCGTGGTGTCGGACATCCCCGGGGTGCGGGAGGTCATCGAGGACGGACGGGAAGGGCTCCTCGCCGATCCCGTGAATCCGCAGGATCTGGCGGAGAAGATCCTCCGGCTTTTGGCGGACCCCGAAGCGAGGAAGGAGATGGGTCGCCGGGGGCGGGAGAAGGTCCTCGCGGAATTCACGATCGATCGGGTCACGGACCGAGTCGAGGACGTGTACCGATCCATCGCGGTCGGCGCGACTAAGGCACGACCCTGAGCGGCACACGCTCTCCTTTGTTCGTCCAGGCGGCCCACGATCCGTCGTCGTATGGCGCGCCGACGATGAGATGGATGCCGCCGAACTTGTTGAAGAGGGCGAGGTCCTCGTCCGACGGCTCGCACACCCCGCTGGGATGGGAATGGACCGTGCCGACGACCGCGAAATCCGCCGGGAGCGTGTGGAGCTGAAAGATCGCGTGGTGCTTTCCGCTGACGGTGCCCGGAACCAAGATGAGTTCCGTGATGACGCCCTCCTCGGCGCGCAGGATTGCCCCAAACTCGAGCGGATACATGTCTCGAGACGCCTCCAGGATCATCCGGAGCGTTTTCCTTGCGATGGACGAGGGCCGTTTCATGGGTCTCACGGATGGGATAGCTTCTCCTCGATCCGGCGATAGAAGTCGTCTCGGAACCGGATGAACTTCGCCCGCTTATCCGACGCGGTGAACACGACGTCCTCCGTGCCCTTGAGGGCCGATTCGTGCTGGCCGTCCATCACGAGGAGGCACTCCTTCGGCTTCAGGAGCTTCACGCGGACGTGCGACGACGCCGGAAAGACATGGGGGCGAGAACCCGGTTTGAAGGGCGCGATGGACGTCACGATAATCGCATCGATCCTCGGGTCCACGATCGGGCCCCCGGCGGACATCGAATAGGATGTCGACCCGGTCGGCGTCGCGACGATGATCCCGTCCGCAGGTACGCGCTCGACGACCGTCCCGTCGAGGTCGATCTCGAAATGACGGATCTTCGCGACGTGGGCCGTGTGGACGACGGCCTCGTTCGTGCAATCGAAGAGCCGGTTGCCGTCGACCGTGACCTGGATGCGCATCCGTTCCTCCACGCGATAGTCCCCTTGCAGGACCCGCTCGAGGTGCGCGTCGAGCTCCTCCGCGTATACCTCCGCGAGGAAGCCCAGAGAACCGGAGTTGATCCCGAGGACCTTCGCATCCGAGAGCTGGAGGGCCCGGAGGATCGTGCCGTCGCCGCCGATCGCGAGCATGACGTCGGCCTTCATGTGGGCCAAGGGCAGGCCCTTCCGGCTGAGAGCCCGCGCGAGGTCCGCCTCGAGATACACCTCGTGGGACGGTTCGAGCCGGGCGAGGACTTTCTTCGCGGCCTCGAAGGCGGTCGGGATGTTCGGGTTCGCCGTGATTCCGAATCTCAGCGGATCGCCTCCCACGTCCGGCGATCCCCCACGGCGGCGAGGTCCGCTCGGGCGTCCGTGGTGAGGGGCAGATCGAGGTCCTTCCCGTCGAGGTCGAGCACGAGGCCCCCCGCCTCCCGCACGATGAGGGTCCCGGCGGCGATGTCCACGACCCGCAGCTTCGCCTCCTGGACTGCGGAATGCAGGTAGTACAGGTCCGCCGCGCCGCGCGCGACGAGGCAGAGGTCGAGGGACGCGACGCCGAGATTCCGGACCCGACGCGGGACGCCCGCGACCCGATACCCGTCAGGATGCGCGTTGCTCCCCAGGTAGACCGAGAAGAGCAGGTCCTCCGGGTCCCGGGATCGGACGCGGATCGGGCGGCCGTTGAGGGAGGCTCCCTTCCCGCGCGAGGCGTAGTACGTCGACCCTGTGACGAGGTCCCGGACGAGGCCCTCCCGGATGTCTCCCAGGCGCTCCCGCCCGACCGCGAGGGAGACGGAATAGATGGGGATCCCGCGGAGCGCGTTGTGCGTCCCGTCGATCGGGTCGAGGACCAGGAGCGCGTCCCCTCCCCGGTCCACGTAGCCGGCCTCTTCGCTCAGTACGTTCAGCGGGGCGCGTTCGTAATCGAGGACGCGAAGCACGGCCTCCTCGGCCACGCGGTCGATTCGGGTGCTCGGTGCGCCGTCCGCCCCCCGGCCGAGGACCTCCGCCGGGTCTCCCGTGAGGTCCCGGACTGCGTTCTGGACCGCGTCCGCGAGTTCCAGGAGTAGGCCCTTCACGGGGCGAGCTACCGCCTCGAGCGATATAGAACTATGGGGGTCCGAACCCGCCCCCCTGCCCCGAGGCTTCGATTCGCGATATGCTTATATAGAAGTCCCAACATAGGCGTGAACCCGAATCGCACATTCGGAGGTATATCCATGATGCCAGCCGGCACACAGATTCTCGTCTTGAAGGAAGGGACGCGCCGGGAGCGCGGAAAGGGAGCGCAGTTCAACAACATCGCGGCCGCGAAGGCGGTTGCCGACGCGGTTCGCTCGACGTTGGGACCGCGCGGGATGGACAAGATGCTCGTCGACAGCCTCGGGGACGTCGTGATCACGAACGACGGCGTCACGATCCTGAAGGAGATGGACATCGAGCATCCCGCGGCAAAGATGCTCGTCGAAGTCGCGAAGACCCAGGACGAGGAGGCCGGAGACGGCACGACGACTGCCGTGATCCTGGCGGGCGAGCTGCTCAAGAAGGCGGAGGACCTGATCGAGCAGAACATCCACCCGACCGTGATCGCGCACGGGTATCGCCTGGCCGCTGAGAAGGCCCACGCGGTCCTCGAGAAAATCGCAACGAAGATCTCCATCAAGGATACCGATGTCCTGAAGAAGGTCGCGATGACCGCCATGTCGTCAAAGTCCGCGAGCGGGCACAAGGAACACTTGGCGGACATTTCCGTGAAGGCCGTGACGACGGTCGCGGAGCAGCGTGCCGACAGCACGTACTTCGTCGACGACGACAACATCCAGGTCGTGAAGAAGCAGGGCGGTTCCATCGCGGACACGGACCTCGTCGACGGAATCATCGTCGACAAGGAGCGCGTGCACCCGGGGATGCCGATCGAAGTGAAGGACGGAAAGATCGCCTTGGTCGACGCGGCGCTCGAGGTCAAGAAGACGGAGATCGACGCGAAGATCGAGATCACGGACCCGAGCCAGCTCCAAGCCTTCCTGAACGAGGAGGAGGCCATGCTGAAGCGCATGGTCGAGACCGTGAGGAAGAGTGGCGCGAACGTCGTGTTTTGCCAGAAGGGCATCGACGACCTCGCGCAGCACTACCTCGCGAAGGAGGGGATCTACGCGGTCCGCCGGGTCAAGAAGTCCGACATGGAGAAGCTCGCGAAGGCCACGGGGGGCAAGATCGTCACGAAGCTCGACGAGCTGACGAAGGCCGACCTCGGGTACGCGAAGCTCGTCTACGAGAAGAAGATTGGGGACGACGAGATGACCTTCGTCACGGGCTGCAAGAACCCGAAGGCCGTGTCCATCTTGATCCGCGGCGGGACGGAGCATGTCGTCGATGAGGTCGAGCGATCCCTTGAGGACGCGACGAGCGTCGTCGCGGTCGCGATTGAGGACGGCAAGGTCATCACAGGCGGCGGCTCGAGCGCGACGGAGATCGCGTTCGGCCTACGGGACATCGCAGCGAGCGTCGGCGGACGCGAGCAGATCGCGATCGAGGCCTTCGCGGACGCGGTGGAGGTCATCGCGCGCACCCTCGCGGAGAACGCCGGCTTGGACCCGATCGACACCCTGATCGAGCTCCGCAAGGAGCACAAGAAAGGGAACAAGGCCGCCGGGATCAACGTCTTCACCGGGAAGGTCACGGACATGAGGAAGGAGAACGTGATCGAGCCGATCCGCGTCGGAAGCCAGGCCATTTCCTCGGCCACGGACGCGGCGGTGATGATCCTGCGGATTGATGACGTCATCGCAGCCAGGGCAGGAGAAGGCGCAAAGGGCGGCAAGGGCGGCGAAGGCGGCGAGGGCGGCGGAGGCGACGGCGAAGAGTTCTGAGGGGGAGCCTCCTCCGAGGGAGGCCTCCGGTGGTCTCCATGGACGGGGAATCCGCTCACGAGCCCGAGTCCGCCAACCCCGACGTGGACCGCATCGTGCGAAGACTCGACGCGAGGCGGAGCCTGCCGCCGGTGGTGGACTCCCCGCCCCAGGCTCTCGGATCGCCCTCCGCGGTCATCGAGGAAGGCCAGCAGGCCCGCGAGGCGGCCGCGGAGGTCGTCGTGACGCCCTCCCGCGTGTATGTGACCATGGAACTCCCCGGCGCCGCGAAGGAGACCCTCGAGGTGACCGCGACGGCTACGCAGGTGACCGTTCATGCCCGCGGGCCTGAGGGTCGGACCATCCATCAAGAGATCGACCTCCCGGGCCCCGTCGATCCGGACGCCGTGACGGCAACGTATCGGAACGGCGTCCTCGACGTCTCGTTCCCACGCCGAAAGGGCTGCCGGAACGGCGGCCGAGAGGAACACTAGCATGGCAGAGGAGGCACGGACCGTGGAGCAACCGGAGGAAGAGAAGCCGGACGAGACCCGCGAGGGCCTTGGAGCTGAAGCGTCTGCGCCGATACCGGCCCACAAGGACGAAACCGCGGACCCGAGGCGTCAGAACGAGGAACTCCTCTCCCGCCTGAAGTATCTCCAGGCGGAGTTCGAGAACTATCGGAAGCGGACGGAGCGGGAGATGGAATCCGTGGTGCGGTTCGCTCACGAGGTCCTCGTAGCCCAGCTCCTCCCCGTCCTCGATGAACTCGATGCCGCGGTCGCGTCCCTCGACGGACCGTCGGGGGACGGGATCCGACTCGTTCGCGGCAATCTCCTGAAGGCCCTCCAGGATGCCGGCCTCCAGGAAATCCCCGCGGAGGGACAGGTCTTCGATCCTTATGTCCACGACTGCGTCCAGCAGGTTGCCGTTCCGGGATCGGCGGACGGCCTCGTTAAGGAGGTCGTCCGGAAGGGTTATCGCCTGCACGATCGCATCCTGCGTCCCGCGCAAGTCATTGTCATCAAGAGCCAAGGTGAAACACATGCCTAGAATCATCGGAATCGATCTCGGAACGACGAACTCCGAGGCCGCGTACATGGAAGGTGGAACGCCCCGAATCATCCCGAGCGCCGAGGGAAGCGCCTACGGCGGCAAGATGTTCCCTTCCGTCGTCGCGTTTACGAAGGACGGGATCCTCGTCGGCGAGCCCGCGAAGCGCCAGGCGGTCCTGAACCCCGATCGCACGATCATGCAGATCAAGCGGAAGATGGGGACGGACTACCGGGTGAAGATCGACGGGAAGGACTACACCCCGCAGGAGATCTCCGCCATGGTCCTCCGCAAGATCAAGACGGACGCAGAGGCGTTCCTCGGGGAGAAGATCAACCAGGCTGTCATCACAGTCCCGGCGTACTTCAACGACAACCAGCGGCAGGCGACGAAGGACGCGGGGAAGATCGCGGGCCTCGAGGTCCTTCGCCTCGTGAACGAGCCGACCGCCGCAGCCCTCGCCTACGGCTTGGACAAGAAGGGGGAGGGCAAGATCTGCGTCCTCGACCTCGGCGGCGGCACGTTCGACGTCACGCTCATGGAAATGGGCGATGGGGTCTTCGAGGTCGTGTCGACGTCCGGGGACACTCAGCTGGGTGGGATGGACATGGACAACGCGCTCATCCAGTGGCTCGTGACGGAGTTCCGCCGGCAGCACGGCATCGACCTCTCGGGCGACCGTCAGGCGATGCAGCGCCTCCGCGACGCGGCGGAGAAGGCGAAGATCGAGCTGTCGAGCACCGTGGAGACGACGGTCAACCTGCCTTTCATCGCGCAGAAGGGCGGACAGCCCCTCCACCTGGAGCAGAAGCTCTCCCGCTCGAAGGTCGAGCAGCTCATCGAGCCCGTCCTCGACCGGTTGGACGCCCCGATCCGGCAGGCGTTCAAGGACGCGAAGTGGTCCTTCTCCGACGTGAACCGCGTAATCCTCGTGGGCGGTCCGACGCGCATGCCCGTCGTCCGAGACCGGTTCGAGAAGATCCTCGGCCGGCCCGCGGAGGGCGGCGTGGACCCGATGCAGTGCGTCGCCCTCGGCGCCGCGATCCAGGGGGCCGTCCTGAGCGGCGAGGTGAAGGACATCCTCCTGCTGGACGTGACCCCGCTGAGCCTCGGCGTGGAGACCCTCGGTGGCGTCTTCACGAAGCTCATCGAGCGGAACACGACGGTCCCCACCCGGAAGAGCGAGATCTTCACGACAGCCGCGGACAGCCAGCCGAGCGTGGAGGTCCACGTCCTCCAAGGCGAGCGGGCGATGGCGGCGGACAACGTGAGCCTGGGCAGGTTCTACCTGACGGGCATGCCGCCGGCCCCGCGTGGCGTGCCGAAGATCGAGGTGACGTTCGACATCGATGCGAACGGGATCCTGAACGTGTCCGCGAAGGACCTGGCCACCGGCAAGACGGAGAAACTGACGATCATGGCTCCCCAACGGATGGACCCGGGCAAGATCGATCAGGCGGTCCGCGACGCGGAGTCCCACGCGGAAGAGGACCGGCGCCGTCGGGAGCTCGTGGAGATGAGGAACCACGCGGACCAGCTCGTCTACGCGACCGAGAAGCTCCTGAAGGACCACGCTTCGTCCGTCTCCGAAGGGACGCGAAAGGCCGTCGAGGAACGCATCGAGGAGCTCAAGAAGGTCCTCCAATCGGACGACATCTCCGCCTTGCGGAACGCGATCGAGGCCCTCACGAAAGAGGCCCAGAAGATTGGCGTGGAGATGTACGGGAAGGGTGGGCCCACGGAGGCCCCCGCGGCAGGCACGGGTGATTCCGGCGCCTCTGGAGAGCCGGGCGTCGTCGACGCGAACTTCGAGGACGTGGATAAGAAATAAGCGGGAGCCATGCGGTCGGAAGAACGCGGTATGGCCGAACAGGACTACTACGAAATCCTCGGCGTCCCGCGCGGGGCGTCCAAGGAGGAGATCAAGCGAGCCTACCGGAGGCTCGCGAAGAAGCACCACCCGGACCTGAACAAGGACAACCCTAAGTCCGCGGAGGAGAAATTCAAGAAGATCTCGGAGGCCTACGAGGTCCTGATCGACGACGACAAGAAGCGGATCTACGATGCCTACGGCCGGGAGGGGCTGCGGCAGCAGGTGTGGGGCGGCCAAGGTTTCGACTGGGATCGATTCACCCACGCGGCCGATCTCGAGGACCTGCTGGGTCGCGACCTTTTCCAATCGTTCTTCGGTCGCTCCGGCTCGCCCTTCGGCGGGAGCCTCTTCGAGGAGTTCTTTGGCGGCGGGCCGACGGATCCCCGGCGGGGACCGTCCCCTGGACGCGACGCCAGGATCGACGTCGAGGTGGGCCTAGAGGAGGTCGCGCGCGGGGCGAGAAAGGAGGTCACGATCCGCCATCCCGTCACATGCCCGATCTGCAAGGGAACGGGCGCGGAGGGCGGGAAGACGGTCACATGTCCGACGTGCAACGGGCAAGGTCAGGTGAGCGCCTCCCAGCGTCGCGGATACAGCCAGTTCATCACAATCACGACCTGCCCGAAGTGCGGCGGCCGAGGCCGATGGCCTGAGCGTCCGTGCACCCGTTGCGACGGCTCCGGCCGCGTGGCCGACGTCCGCACGATCGCGGTCGAGATCCCTCCCGGGGTGCCGAACGGGGTGCAGCTGCGGATCCCGGGCCGAGGCCTCGCGGGAGATCCCGGGGCGCCGCCCGGAGATCTCTACGTGGCCGTCCACACACGGCCGCACGACACATTCGTCCGGGAGGGCGATGACGTGGCCATGGACCTCCCAATCTCGGTTACCCAGGCGACGCTCGGCACGGACGTTGAGGTCCCGACAATCGATGGGACGAGTCGACTCCGGATTCCGCCGGGCACGCAGACAGGCACCATCCTTCGTCTCCGCGGGAAGGGCCTCCCCCGATTCCAGCGCACGGGACGGGGGGACCAGCTCGTGCGCGTCATCGTGCGGACGCCCACGCGCCTCACTCCCGAGGAGCGCAGGCTCTTCGAGGAACTCCGTCAGCGGTGGGGAGAGGACACGTCCCGGCGGGGCATGTTCGACCGATTCAAGGCGTCCTAAGGCGCCGGAATGCCGGCCAGATACGAGACGAGCTTGATCATCCCGTAAAAGGCCACGAGGGCTCCCACGACGGTGATGATCGCCAGTGCGTCGCGGAGGAGCAATCCTTTCGCGTCGAGGTTCGGCGTGACTTGGCTGACAACCTGATCTTGTAGGATGGTATCTCCCCGAAGGGAAGGATGCCAGGGGTCGGTATGAATCGGTTGCGGCTTGGAAATCACCGATGTGAATCATTCCTGAAAACAGATGCCGACGGCGCGCTCGCGGCCAAGGATTATCCGGTCGACGGGGTTTCGTGACGGCAGCATGCGCAAGGTCCTGGGAATCCTCACGGAGGACTTCCGCCTCTATCACGACCTCGTCGCCGCGCTGAAAGCTCGCGACATCCCGTTCGTCAGCCTTTCCTTCGCGCGGCGCGTGCCGGAGACCGTGGGCGCGGTCCTCACCTCTCCCGCCGAGGCCTCGAAGGTTCGGTCCCGACACGTCGTGCCGGTCGACGAGATCGGGGAATCCATCGCGAAGGCACTCCAGCTCCTCAAGGGGAAGTCGGAGTGGCGGGAGCTGTTGATCGGCGTGGACCCGGGGCGGGAGCCCGGCGTGGCGATTGTCGGCGACGGCGAGGTGATCGACACGCGGATCGCGGCGAGCCCGGAGGCCGTCGCGTTCCACGTTCGACAGGCGGTTCGGACGTTCCCCGGACGAGATGTCCGCGTGCGAGTGGGCCATGGGGACCCGACGAACCGGAATCGGATCCTGAACGCACTGGCGCGGGACCCATACCGGGTGGAGATCGTCGACGAGGCGGGCACGACGCGTCGATCACCACAACCGGATGTCGACGCGGCGATCGACATCGCCCGCACGCCCGGCCGCCGAGTCGTGCCTCCGCTCGACGTGCGCCCGACTCCCGGGGAGGTCCGGGACATTCAGCGGCGATCTCGCCTGGACAGCGCGGGCCAGGTCACGATCTCCTCGGAGCTCGCGGACGCGGTCGCCCGCGGGGTGCTGTCGTTGGAAGAGGCGATCGCGCGTGCCCGACGCAAGGAACCTCGGTCAAAGGGCTAGGGAATAACGCGTCTCGAGTTCCTTGCGCTTCTTGAAGTACATTTCCTCCGCGATTTCTCCCGCAGCGAGCTTCGCCTCCAGACCCTCCAGCTCCCGCTGGAAATCGACGCGGAACGCGGCCGTGTACTCCTTCACGACCCGCTCAAGGAGATCGAGGAGATCTCGACCTCGCTGCGTGACCTGGTACACGATCCGGGGTCGCCCGTTCGGCGGGAACACGGCCGCACGGTCCACGAAGCCCCACGAGAAGAGCTCCGCGAGCTGCTTGTCCACGGAGGTCCTCCGGATCTTGAGCTTCTTTGCGAGGTCTTCCGGATGATCGAATCCCTGCTGGAGCAGTCGGAGGATCTGTCGTCGCGTCTCGGACGACGCGATCCGGATGAGTTCCATCGGCTCCGGCACGTCAGCGGCGAGTCGTTTCGGCCTACTTCAAAGTTCTTCCACCGTGACTCGTACGTCATCTCCCTCCGAGGAGAAGATGTCCCGCACGCGGCGGACGATATCATTTCTATCCGCGACGTTTGTATAAATAACGAGGGGGACATCGACGTGTCATGTTCGGTAACAAGGATGCGGGATGGATGCAGGCCTTGAGCCTCTCCGGCCGCCGGAGGAACGGCAAGGCGCGCGGGACTCCGGAGTTCGTCGCGGCGACTCCCGTCGAAGCCTACCTGCAAAAGGAAAGATATTTCGCGATGGCGAGCGCTGACCGGTGGAACCGATGAAACGGAGCGACGTCCTGCGTAAGCTCGAGGAGCGCCTCGCGCGCGGCGAGATCTCCGAGAAGACGTACCTGGAGATCAAGGCCCGGTACGACGCGGAACCCGAGGAGCCGGTGGAGGAAACCCCGGCGGAGCCGGCATGGGGAGCGATCGGCGCGCACATCGAAGCGGCCGTCGCCCACGCGGCCGAGGGCGCCTCGCAGGCCGCGGAGCAGGCGGCGAGGGCCGCGGAGGACGCGATGCGGGCGGTGGAGTTCTCCGGCGTCGGGACGAAGCTGAGCGACGAGGCGATCAAGATCGTCGGATCGGGCGTCGTGTCCGGGAACCCGGTTCGGACGGTGGAGTTCAAATCGGCTGGAAGCGCGAAGGTCCAAGGCCCTCTCGTGGCGGAGGTCGCGCGCATCGCCGGGTCCTGCAGCTGTGACGGCGACGTCACCGTCGAGGAGTTCCGCGCTGCGGGCTCGACTCGCATTGCAGGATCTCTGAAGGCGGAAAGTGTCGAGGCGAGTGGCTCCTTGCACGTCGGAGGCCACGTGGTGGGGGAGGACATCTCCACAAGTGGAAACTTCCAGGTCGGAGGCGACGTGACCGCGGAGCAATTCCATTCATCGGGCGTGATCCGAATTGGTGGCAACCTCCAGGCGGAGGAGATCCGAATCGAGTTGGGCGGGACCTCGACGATCGGGGGGAAGATGAAAGGGGAGGACATTCTCGTGAAGGCAACGGGTGGCTTCTTCCGGATTCGCGGGGACCTCACGGCGCAAGAGATCGAGGGAGAAGATGTCGAGCTCGAGGCGACGAATGCCAGCCTGGTGCGAGGCCAGAATGTCCGAATCGGGCCGCACTGCCGGATTGATGTGGTCGAGGCGAAGGAACTCGTCGTGCATCAGTCAAGCGAGGTTCGCGAGCGTCGGACGCCTCCGGCCTGAGCATCTGTGGTCTGACGCCTGAATATCGTCCCACAAGCTTGAAATAAGCCGGCGGAGTTCGAAGCGCCGTGTCGGAGCGCATCATACTGAAGGTCGCGGAGGCGCCTCAGTCTGACGTGGGCCTCGGACGCGCCCGTGTCGACACGAAGACCCGCGTCGCCCTCGGAGTCGACGTGGGCGAGATTATCCAGATCATCGGGAAGAAGTCGACCGCGGCGAAGCTCTTCCGCGTCATGCAGGAGGACGAAGGAAAGGGCATCATCCGTATCGATGGGCTCGTCCGTCGCAACGTCGGCGTGAGCCTGGGCGACAAGATCGAGGTGCGCAAGGCGGATGTCCTGCCCGCGGAACGGATCACGATTGCCCCGATCATCAGCGAGGGCCACAAGATCTCCTTCGGCCAAGGAATCGAGAACTTCGTCAAGAGGGGTCTCCTGAAGCGGCCCCTCAACAAGGGCGACGTGGTCATCGTGCCCGGGATCGCCCTTATGGGAGGCGCCTTGCCCTTCATGGTCATCAGCACGGCTCCGAAAGGGATCGTCCAGATTCAGGACGACACGATCATCGAGATGAAAGAGGAGCCCGTCCGCGAGGGCGAGGTCCTCACCCCGACGGTCACGTACGAGGACATCGGCGGCCTGAAGGAAGAGCTCATGAAGGTCCGCGAGATGATCGAGCTGCCCCTTAAGCACGCGGAGCTCTTCGAGCGTCTCGGGATTGACCCGCCGAAAGGCGTCCTCTTGTACGGTCCGCCCGGGACGGGCAAGACCCTGATCGCGAAGGCCGTGGCGAACGAGGCCGGAGCGAATTTCTACTCCATCCAGGGCCCGGAGATTATGTCGAAGTATTACGGGCAAAGCGAAGAGCGCCTCAGGGAGAAATTCGAGGAGGCGCAGAAGAACGCGCCCAGCGTGCTGTTCATCGACGAGCTCGATTCTATTGCCCCGAAGCGTGAGGAGGTCACGGGCGAGGTCGAACGGCGGGTCGTGGCCCAACTCCTCACCCTGATGGACGGCCTCTCGGGCCGGGGTCAGGTCATCGTGATTGGCGCGACGAACCGCGAAGAGGCGATCGACCCCGCGTTGCGCCGCCCGGGTCGGTTCGATCGTGAGATCGAGATTGGCGTGCCGGATCGCGACGGGCGGAAGGAGGTCCTCCAGATCCACGCCCGCGGCATGCCCATCGAGGGGGCGGAGGAGGAGCGGGACCGCCTCCTCTCTGAACTCGCGGACGTCTGCCATGGTTTCGTCGGCGCGGACTTGGCGGCGCTCGCGCGCGAGGCCGCGATGAAGGCGCTCCGGCGGTACCTTCCCGACATCGACCTCGACAAACCGATTCCCGCGGAGACGCTGGAGAAGATGCGCGTCACCTCGGACGACTTCAAGCAAGCCCTGAAGGAGGTCGAGCCGAGCGCGATGCGAGAGGTCCTCGTCGAGATCCCGAAGATTCGATGGACCGACATCGGGGGTCTCGAGGACGTGAAGCTCAAGCTCCGGGAGGCGGTCGAGATGCCCCTCAAGGAACCGGAGGCATTCAAGCGGATGGGAATACGCCCTCCGCGAGGCATCCTTCTGTACGGTCCCCCAGGCTCCGGGAAGACGCTCCTGGCGAAGGCTGTGGCCACGGAATCCGAGGCGAACTTCATCTCGATTAAGGGACCCGAGGTCATGTCCAAGTGGGTCGGTGAGTCCGAGAAAGCGGTCCGGATGATCTTCAAGAAAGCGAAGCAGGTCGCCCCGTGCATCATCTTCCTGGACGAGCTCGACGCCGTCGCCCACGTCCGGGGCTTCGACGCGGACAGCGGCGTGAGCGAGCGCGTCGTCAACCAACTGCTGACCTCCATGGACGGTCTCGAGACCCTCGAGGGGGTCGTGGTGATTGGCGCGACGAATCGGCCGGATCGTCTCGACCCGGCGCTCCTCCGCACGGGCCGCTACGACCGCATCCTGCTCGTCCCTACCCCGAACAAGGATTCTCGTCTGGCGATCCTGAAGGTCCACACGAGGGGCATGCCCCTTGAGGGAGTCGACATCGAGGAGCTCGGGGTCGAACTCGACGGGTATTCCGGGGCGGACATCGAAGGCCTCTGCCGAGAGGCCGCGATGATTGCTTTGCGGGAGAGCAAGCAAGCAAAGAAGGTCACGATGTCCCACTTCCAGGAAGCGATGAAGGTCGTGAGGCCGAGCATCGACGCGGACACGATCAAGTTCTACGAGGAGTTCGACAAGCGCTTCAAGAAGGGGATGGAGCGCGGTCGGCGCGAGGAGAGCATCCTCTATCGTTAGTCGCCTGCGAAATTCACGCCGGACCCTTTTTATCCCTCACCCTCGTTTCTCACCCGATGCGCCCTTCCCTGCCCTGGAGGACGTGGGCCCATCGGCTCGTGAAACTGGGTCCTTCCCGGCTCGCCCTCGCGGCGGCGATCCTCTTCGCACTCCTGGCGCTCGGGACGCCCGTGTGGGCCCTGACCCAGGATGTCGGCGGCAGCCGGGAGGTGAGTTCCTACTCCTGGACGACCCGCATCCAGGATCGATACGAGGCCGGGGCGTGGGACGGGACCGAGATCCTCCCGTACACGTCTTCGCGTTTTGCCGAGCGAACGGTCGCCGGCGCGCTGGGGACCGCGTACATCCTGGACGCCGTGCTCATTCTCGTCCTCGCCGTCGTCTTCGCCCTGTTCTCGATGGAACACACGAGGACGATGCCCACCCTGAGCCTGCTCATCGTCAGCCTCCTGGTCGTCGGGATCGCTCTCCTGGCGCTCTTGTATCCCGTCGTCGCCGTCCCGGTCGCCGCGACAACGGATTTCGGCGCGTTCACGTTTGGTGGTTTCTGGGGCTCCTGGCGCACGACCGCTCCGCCGATCGATTGGTCGTGGGGCGCGGGCCTCGGCTGGTGGTTCCTGTTCGTCGCGACGCTCCTGGGAATCGTCGGGGCGACCCTGCCGTACATCCGCAGCGTCCGTGCGATGGCGCCGCCGGTTCCCCGATCGTGGCAACCTCCCACGTGAGCCGCGTGGGCCGCGTTGACGGAATCTTCATATAGCGCGCGTCGGATGTATGTCAGACAAGGGATGGGATCCCGCTGCGGCGGTGCCGCGGTGGGCCCTCACCGACGCGGGTGACGGGATGAAGCGATTTGCCACAGAGCTCCGGGGCAAGACCGTGATGACGAACGACGGCCAAATCCTCGGGACGATCGAGAACTTCATTGTGAACACGAAGAGCGGAAAGCTGTCCGACGTCCTCGTCCTGCCGGCCGAGAACGTGGCCACGAAGGGATTCAAGACGGATCCCGAGGGTCGGCTCGTCCTCCCGTTCCAGGGGATGCGGGCCGTGAAGGACGTCGTCGTGATGAATCTCGGGAAGTCGTAGGCTCGCGCCTACGCCTCACGTCCGAGGACCGTCAGGGCCTTCGCCATCGCCTCCGGATCGTGCAGGAGAGAGGCCAGGACCGCCTCGAGCAAGGTCGCGGTGTTCCACACCTCGATCATGAGTTCCGGATCCTTCCCAACCGACCACTCAACGGAGACGATTTCCACCGCGGATCACCGGAGAAAGGGAAAGGTGGGGGCGCCGGCGGCCCCCATGTCATGATCACTTCGTGATGTCCTTCAGCTTACCCGCGAGCTCCGAGAGGTCCATGCCCGTGAGGGCCTTCACGAGCGCAGGCGCGGTTGCGGCGATGTCGACGACGCTCCCGACGAGCTGGGAGGGTCCCCGCTCCCCCATGATGATGAGTTTCTGGGTCGTCTCGAGGGACTTCGCCGCGTTCGCGACGATCTCGGGGAGCTTCTCGACGATCAGCTGGGTGATCGCCGCCTTGCCGTACATCTCCCAGGCCTCCGCCTTTGCGTGCATGGCCTGCGCCTCCGCGAGCCCCTTCGCCTTGATCGCGTAGGCTTCTGCTTCCCCCTTGAGCCGGATGATGTCGGCCTCGGCGGTCCCTTCTTGCCGAATGCGCTCCGCCTCGCCCGCGGCCGTCCGCGCAAGACGCTCCCGCTCGCCTTCCGCGACGAGGATGGCACGCTCCTTCTCGCCTTCCGCTGTGATGATCGACTTGCGCTTCTCTCCGTCCGCTATGGCGGCGACGGCGTCGGCCTGCATCCTCGCGGGGACGACCTGCGCGGCGATCTGCTCTTGTTCCCGGCGCCTGACTTCCTGCTGCTGGACGAGAACCTGCTGCTCCTTCTCCCGGATGTCGATCTTCCGCTGCTCGACAATGAGCTCCTGCTGCCGCTTCGCCGTCTGCAGCTGGAAGGCGATCTCCTTGTTCGCCCGCTCGAGTTCGACGGTGGCCTCGGACTGCTGCTTGATGATGTCCCGGTCCCGGTGGTACTGTGCCACGTTCGCCTCGGCCTCTGCGTTCGCCTTCTCGGCCTGTTGGGCCGCTTGGGCCTCGGCGATCGTCGCCTCGCGGTTCGCGCCGGCCTTCCCCATCCGGGCGTCCCGCTTGACCTCTTCCGTCCGCTTCACGCCGAGCGCGTCCAGATAGCCCTGGGCGTCCTCGATCTCCTTGATCACGAAGGACCGAATGTCGATCCCCATGTTCTTGAGATCGTTCCCCGCCATCCCGAGAATCTTGGACGCGATTGCGTCCCGATCCGAGTTGACCTCTTCGACCGTGAGGGTCGCGCATACGCCACGAACGTGTCCCTCCAGCGTCTTGAGGGCAATCTCGTTCACCGCCATGTCCGTCTTGCCGAGGAGGTTCTCCGCCGCCGTGTTCAGGGTCGCTTCATCCGAGGAGACCTTGACCTGGGCGACGGCTTTGATGTTGATCTTCGCACCGGACCGTTCGACATCCGTCACGATGTCGTTCACGACCAGGTCCAAGGTCCGCACATCGAGCCGGAGCCACTGGACCGACTCGAGGACAGGGATGATGACCTTCGCTCCCCCTGAGATGACCTTGTATCCTCGGCCGTTTGCCGCTCGCTGCCGCTTGCCGTAGACGACCATCGCCATGTTCGGCGGGACCTTCTTATAGCGACTTGCTGCGATTGCGACTGCGATCGCGATGCCTGCCACAAGTACGATCACCACGATTCCAAAATCGATTCCGTTTGTCATGCGTACACTCCCCCTACACTCGATGCACCTTCACCGAATTGCCGACGACTGAGTCGACCATCACGTGCTCGTCCGTCCCAATCGTTTCTTCCGCGATCGCCTGCAGGAGCGTCCTCCCGCGGGCCTCCGTGATCACGACGACCTGTCCGGGATGGCCGGGCTTAATCGGGACGATCACCTGGCCCTTGGAGCCCACGACCTCGTTGAGATTCACTTTCGTCTCCGCCTGCGTCTTGACAAAGATGTTGAGCATTAGGAGCCAGACGCCTCCCGCGGTGAGGCCTGCGAAGACGACCGCCAGGATCGGGGTCAGGATGGAACCGAGGGCCAGGGTCTCGAGGAGCGTGCCGTATGCGCCGAAGGCCGTTCCAAACACCCCGATGACAGGCAGGCTGACGGGGCTCAGCCCGGTGTCGACATCCGTATCGATGTCACCGACATCGAAGAAGTCCCCGATGTCCCCCAGGATGACGACGATGAGGAGGAAGATCAGGAAGACGAACATGATGACGGTGTACATGCTCACCGCGACCCCGAAGAATTCGACCACCGGCTCACGTCCCCTTTTCGCGCTCCCACTCGCGCGTGACCTTCGGTTGCCTCTGCTGCGGCAGTCGAACCACCTCCGCCGGACCGACCGTCCGGGCGCCGCAGTTCCAGCAGAACGTGTCTGCGCCCTTCAGGGTCGCGGCGCAATACGCGCAGTAGACCGCCGCCTGCTTGCCGGTCGGCCGCTGCGTCGCCTTCCCCGCCGCCTCCGTGGAGGATTCGGGCAGTCGCCCACCCGCGGGGGGGCTCGAAGCCCTCGGGGGACCTTCGAAGACGGCGCCGCACTCCGTGCACCGGGTCGCCGTCTCAGTGACCATGGAGCCGCAAATCGGGCACACATAGCCGCGGAAGACGATTCCGCGGCGGCCAAATCCCAGGTCCCGATTCTGGTTGAATCCCAGCTGCCGACCCGAGTCGAAGCCGAGCTTCCTGCGGGAGTCGAACTCCAAGGCGCGGCCCGAGTCGAACTCGAGCTCGCGGTCCGGGTTGAAGTTCAGGAGATCCCCCACGCCCTCCACCTGGCCCGTAAGATATCCGGAGGTTGCGGCATAAACGTTATGGAGGCATCCCCCGGCGATCCTCACAAGACGACGCGGCGCTCTTCCTTGACGACGTTAAGGACGACCTGCGTGTACGTGTTCTCGACGTATTCCATCGATCCGAGTCGCTTGATGAAGCCGTCGAGCTCCCGCGTGTTCTTAAGACGCACGACGACGATCGAGTCCCACTCGCCCGTGACGTCGTACACATGCGTCACCCGGTCGTCCCTCGCGATCCTTCGCTGGACCTCGAGCAGCTTCCCCTTATGGATCTTCACCCCGACGACGGCGAGGACGTCGAACCCGAGTTTCGACTCGTCGATGAGGGGCGCGTACCCCGTGACGACCTCTTCCTGCTCGAGTTTGCGGACGCGGTTCGAGACCGTGCTGATGCTCGCGCCGACCTCGCGCGCGATGTCGCGGAACGACTTCCGCGCATCCGTGTTCAGGATGCGGAGGATCTGCAGGTCCAGGTCGTCCAGATCCACGGAAGCCGCCATGCGCCTTCGCCTTCCGGAGGCGTTCGAACGCTCGAAATGCGCGGTCGTCCCCGGGTTGTTGGCGTACAATGTATCATCCGCTATCAAGTTTCCGTTCATTTGTATGGTTTCTGGAACTCAGACTTTATATATGTTCAGAATTCTCCCCGGAAGTGAGACGGCTGGTGGCCGTCAGGCGGGAAGGCGATGGCGATTTCTTCAGGTTCCCCGGCGAAGTCGAGAAAGGCGACCGTAGCCTCGGTACTCAAGCGAATCGAGGCGGAGAAAATCCGCTGGATCGACCTGCAATTCGTGGACCTCCTGGGGGCCTTGCAGCATATCACGATCCCGTCGACATCTCTCGGTCCGGAGGAGTTCAAACGGGGGGTCGGGAAGCTCGACGGCTCCTCCATCAAGGGGTTCAAGGAGATTCACGAATCGGACATGGTGATGGACCCGGACCCGAACACGTTCGCGGTCCTCCCTTGGTACGAGGGCGAGCACAGGACGGCGCGGTTCCTCGTGGACGTGTCCGAAGGCGGGACGCACGACCGTTTCAGCCGCGATTCCCGGTTCATGGTCCAGCGCGCCGCCCAGGTCGCGGCGGACGCCGGCTACGACACGACGTACTGGGGTCCGGAGATCGAGTTCTTCGTCTTCGACGGGATCCGGCTCCTTCCCACGCCCGATCACGTGCGGAACCCGTGGTCCGGGGCCGGCTATGAGATCGTCTCTCGCGAGGCCCCGTGGGACGACAACGGCGGGAAGAACTTCCCAATCCGGTTCAAGGAAGGCTACTACCCCGCGCCCCCGGTCGACTCCCTGCAGGACTTCCGGAACGAGGCGTGCCGCGTCCTCATCGATTCCTTTGGGATGACGCTGGACGCCCACCACCACGAGGTCGCGACCGCCGGGCAGTGCGAGATCGACATGCGCTACGACGAGATCGTGCCCATGGCCGACAATGTCGTCACGTACCGGTACGTCATGAAGATGATTGCCCACAAGATGGGCATGATGGCCACGTTCATGCCGAAGCCGATCTTCGGCGACAACGCGAGCGGAATGCACACCCACCAGAGCCTCTGGTCGAAGGGCAAGAACGCCATGTACGACGCGAACGACGAGTACGCGGAGATCAGCCAGACCTGCCGGTATTACATCGGCGGCCTCATGGACCATGCCCGGTCCCTCTGTGCCTTCACGAACCCCACGACGAACTCCTATCGTCGGCTTGTCCCCGGATTCGAGGCGCCCGTCTTCATCGCGTGGTCGAAGCGCAACCGCTCGGCGAACATCCGCATCCCGATGTACTACAAGGGGATCGAGGCGGCGAAGCGGATCGAGTACCGGACGCCAGATCCGGCATGCAACCCGTATCTGGCCTTCGCGGCCATGCTGTGCGCCGGCCTGGACGGGATCAAGAGGAAGATCGATCCGGGCGACCCCGTCGACGAGGACCTGTACCACCTGAGCGCGAGCAAGCGCAAGGAGTACGGCGTCCGAGAACTCCCAGGTTCCCTCAAGGAGTCGATCGAGCATTTGCAGACGGACTACATGTTCCTCAAGTCCGTATTCCCTCAGGATCTCCTGGAGAAGTACGAGGAGCTGAAGCTCGACGAGCACCTGCAGACCTCGCTGCGCCCCTCGCCGTACGAGTTCTACCGGTACATGGACGCGTGATCGGGCTCCGGAGGGAGTGGCCGCACCTGGGGACTCGATTCCGAGCTCCTCGGCCCACGAGGGTCTCAGGCCGCGTCACATCTTCCGCGCTTTCATCCAGGTCGTCGAGAGGACAATCCCTCCGACCAGGTAGCCAAGGAGGGCAATTCCCATCAGGGCCGCAATAGGCATCGCGACCGGTGACAGGATGTTCGTGTGGATGTACCCCGTGTCGTGCCCGCCTCCGCCGACATTCGTGGCCAAGGCCGCCGCCCCTGCTTGGAAACCGGCATAGGCCATGAGAAGAGACGCTGCCGCCGCCCCACCCCCTCCCAAGAGGAGGTGTACCCATCCGCCGGCGTTTTTCCAACCCGTTAGGGGTGCGCCCAAAGTCGACTCAACATGCTGGTAGAACAGGGCACTCATTCCGACGCCGACGATCCCTATCACCAGGTAGGCGAGCAGGCCCATCGTGAACCAAGATCCCGGCCCAGCGCCCGCGACGATGCGGGAGGATGCAGGACCCAACGTGTAGATTTCGGCACCGGCCAAGAGGTTGCCCAGGACGAGGACCGCGATGATGATCCAGGCGATACCCCCCAGGATGAACGTCCCGCTGATGAAGCGGCCCGCCCACGGACTTCGCTCCCCTTCCATAGTGGCCCGGAGTACCGGGGACGTCATAATTGTTGCGCTCCCATGGTTCAAGCGGATCTCGAGCCCGTCGTAGGAGGGAGGGGGCATTTGTTTAAGGCGGAGGAATGCTTCCATTCGGCACTGCGTATGGCCGAGCCTCGGAACGACATCACGGAGGAGCGTCGAATCCTGAAGGAGGCGGCCGTCCTCGACGACAAGCTCCTGGACCGGATGGACGTCTTCCCGGGCGACCGCGTGCGCTTCCGGTTCTACTATCCGCACCAGGGCTTCGAGGAGATCATCGGCCACTTCCTCGGTTTCTACACCCTTTACGAGGGTCCCGAGGGCGGGGGAGACCTCAATCTCGTGATCCGGACCGTGCGGGACGGCCGGACGACGGTCCTCTATAAGGACCGCAACTACCTCGAGGAATTCGAGGTCCTCGAACCGAACCTCGACGTCCGCGACCGGATCCGTGACTTGGACGCACGCTCGGGGCGTCACATCGGGCACGAGTTCGGCTGAGCCGGGAGTCAGTATCGGTCGACCCCTCGGGCGAGGTCCCGGAGGCGCGCGACCCGCTCCTGAATGGGCGGGTGCGTGCTGAACATCCGGACGAACGCCCCGCCTGAGAAGGGGTTCACGATGAACAAGCTCTGCGATGCCGGGCTGCCAAAGCTGAAGGGCCGCCGACGGTTCGCGACCTCGAGCTTCTCCAGGGCGGACGCCAGGGCGAGCGGATTCCCGATCGTCTTCGCCCCGCGGTAGTCCGCCTTGTACTCCCGGCTCCGGGAGATCGCGAGCTGCACGAGGAGTGCAGCAATCGGGGCGAGGACCATCCCTACGACCGCGAGGATCGCCGCCGCGCCGCCGCCGTTCCGGTCCCGCGAACCGCCGAAGAGGGTGTTCCAGAAGAACATCCGGGCCATGAACGAGATGGCGCCTGCGATCGTCGCGGCGACCGCCATCACGAGGATGTCCCGGTTCCCGACGTGGGAGACCTCGTGGGCAATCACGCCTCGAAGCTCGTCCTCACTCAGCGTCCGAAGGATGCCCTCCGTCACGGCGACGACCGCCCGCTTCGGGCTGCGCCCCGTGGCGAAGGCGTTCGGCGTCTGCGAGGGGACGATCGCGACCGTCGGCATGGGGATGTTCGCCTGGTGGGCCACCTGCCGCACGATGCGGTACAGCCCGGGGGCCTCCGCCTCCGTCACCTTCTTCGCCCGGTACGACCACAGGACGATCTTGTCCGAGGCGAAGTATGCGAAGACGTTCAATGCGCCCGCGAGGACTAGGAACCAGAGCACGCCGGCGACCCAGTCCCCGAACATGACCGTGCCGATCGCCCAGCCGAAGACGACGAAGATGGCCGTGAGCAGGCCGAACAGAAGGAAGAGCCGGACGTAGGCACCCATCGATTCCACTCCCCGCGTTGTGTCTGGGCCCACCCGGACGTCCCTTAAGAACTTGATGGCGGAAACCCGCCTGTGGTCAAGGGGTTTGCGGTGCCCACAAGGTCAGAGGCCGAGGACCTGTGCATACCCTTCCATGTCCATGAAACCGTGGCCGCTCACGTTGAACACGATGACCTTCGCCTCGCCCGACTCCTTGCACCGCAACGCCTCGTCCATCGCGCTCGCGACGCTGTAGGCGCTCTCCGGCGCCGGCAGGAATCCCTCCGCTTGGACGAAGGCCCGGGCGCGCTCGAACACGTGGCGCTCATCCGTCGGATAGGCGACCGTGTCGATGAGCCCACGGTGGCGGAGGAGGGAGAGGATCGGCGAGCACCCGTGGTACCGCAGGCCGTCCCCGCGGATCGGCTTCATGTCCGCTCGATGGCCGAGGGTGTACATCTTCAGGAGGGGCGTCATCTCCGCGTGGTCCGCGAAGTCGTACCGGTACTCGCCCTGGAGGTTCGGTGCCGCTTCGCTCTGGGCCGCGATGAACCGGATCTCCTTGCCCTTGATCGCGTCCGCGAGGAAGGGGAGGGTGAAGCCGCCGAAGTTCGATCCGCCTCCGAGGCACGAGACCATGAGGTCTGGGTACTCGCCGACGTGCTCGAGCTGCCGCTGCGTCTCAAGGCCGATGACAGTCTGGTGCAAGAGGACGTGGTTCAGGACGGAGCCGAGGCAGTAGATCGACTTCTCGTCGCGGCGGGCGTCCTCGAGGCCCTCCGAGACGGCGATCCCGAGCGCCCCGGGATGGTGGGGGTCCTTCGCGAGGAGGTCCCGGCCGACCTGTGTTTCGCTGCTGGGGGAGGCGTGGACCGTGGCCCCGTACATCTTCATGAACTGCCGCCGCTGGACCTTCCAGTCGTGGACCGCGCGGACCCAGTAGACGGTCGTCCGCAGGCCGACGAGGCTTGCGGCGTAGGCGAGCGCGGTCCCCCACTGACCCGCCCCGGTCTCCGTCGTGAGGCGTTCGTACCCCTCCTGTTTCGCGTACCAGGCCTGGGCGAGGGCCGTGTTCACCTTGTGGCTCCCCGTCGGGCTGTAGAACTCCGTCTTGTAGTAGAGCCGCGCCGGCGTCCCGAGCCGCTGCTCGAGGCGGCGCGCGCGGATGAGCGGCCGAGGTCGGCCCGCTTGGCGGTAGAGGTCCTGGATCTCCGCCGGGATCTCGATCCACCGCTGTGTTGACGCCTCCTGCCGGAGGCACTCGCCCAGGAGCAGCTCGGGCAGGGCCTTCACCCGGGACGGACCCGTCTCCGGATCCTTCGGAGGCGGGAGGGGTTCCGGGAGGTCCGCTTGGATGTTGTACCATCTCGTCGGTCGCTCGTCCTCCGGGAGCTGGACGACGACCGCATCGGCTTGAGACATTCTCCTCCAAAACGTCGGCCCGGGCGTATGGCGGCTCGTGCCTATAGGGCTTGCCGATGCGAAGGAATGACGCGGCCTACGCCTCGATCCCGTGCCGCTCCACGATCTCGACACTGCCCGGCGGCATGACCCGGACGACCTCTTCGATGGGCACCTGGAAGCCTGCGGCGAGGCGCTTCGCGACTGACTCGCGGTCCTCCTTCCCGGGCACGACGACGACATACCGTTGGGAGTGTGCGGCGACGGCGGAGAGAGGGCCGCCCATGATCTTCCGGTGTCCCTCCACTTGGACCTCTCCGACTGCTATTCGGATCGGCAAGTCGTGCAGGTAGTTCCTCTTGCCCCGGATCACGAACGCGCCGCGAGGGAGGAACTCTCCGGATTCCGCCTGCTTCGACACCTGTTCCGGGAGGACCCAGTACGTGCTCCCGCTCGCGAGGCCCGCGGACCACGCCTTGCTGTAGATGAGCGCGAACTCGCACGCCTCCCGCAGCGTGACGTCGGACGCCTTCGCCCCCTCTTTGATCACGGTCGACGGGGCGCCATGGAGGTCCGCATGGGCGTACCGGTCGCCCTCCTTGAGGTGCTTCTTCACGAGCTGGTCGTTCGTCCGCGCGTCCCGACCACCGAGGATCAGCGCGCCTTCGGAGGAGAGGGTCCAGCGGTACGCGTCGAACCACATCGACTTCGTCTTCTTGACGCGAGGCTTCGCGGCGGCCTTGACCGCCCTCACGCGGACGGATTGCATCTCGGCGCGCGTCGCGGCAATCGCCTCCTCCACCCGCTGGGCCTTCAGCTGTGCCTCCTTCCTCCGGTCGTACAGGGACTGCGCGTTCGCCGTGACGTCCTTCTCGTAGTCGAGGCGAATCGCGTCGAAGTCCCCGATCGCGAGGACGACCGTGCGATTCTTGCGGTCCACGGCCTTGATCTGCCCGTGCTCCGGGGGATTGCGACCCTCGCGGATTGCCTTCAGGAGTTCGTCGAAAACGGCGTAGTGGCTGTACAGGAAATGGGCCTGGGCCTCGAGGTGGATCGCCTCGTCACGGAGGGCCCTCAGCGTATCCTCCTGCTGGGCGATGCGGCGCTCGTACTTGGCGAGGATTTCATCGACCGCTTCCGGCTCCGGCTCCGCGACCGTGAGGAAATGGGAGAGGGCCTCGTTGAAGGTCGGGAACTCGAGTCGTTCGAGGCTCGCGTGCTGGACCAGCTCGATCGGCGTCGCATCGATGGCCTTACGATCCCTCAGGATGACCGCAGGTCGGCGCCCCTGGTCCACCGCCACCGCGACGTTGTTCAGCGCGGTGTAGAGTCCGTCGAGGTGGGCGTCCGTGAGGTCCTTGATCTTCGTCTCTTTGGGAACTTCCGCGCGCAGGCACAACTCTTCTGCGTACGTGCCCCCGAGGTTCATGATACTCGCGAGGACCTTGACTACAGTCCCCTTCGCACTGCGGATCGTCCCTGCGAAGCCCGCCCGGTCTACCTCGAGGGGATCGATGCCTGAGCCGGGATAGCGGTAGGGTTCGCCCGGCTGGACGGCGCGGTCTTTGAACGTCTGCGGGAACTGCGCGAGGACCGTCGTGCCATCCCTCACGATGACGAGGTTTCCCTTCCCGAAAATCTCGAAGACGAGGTCCACCGTCTCGGGGCCTCGTTCGAGACGGAATACCGCGATGCGGTCGAAGCCTCGCTGCTCGACCGCGCGGATCCGGGCGTTGTCGAGAAGGCGCCGCAGGCTCTGGGCGAACGGAGGCGGCATGTCGGGCTTGTCCTCGATCGTGTGGATGCATAGCCAGCGACCGGGACGGGCGTAGAGCTCCGCGCGGTCCCCACCAGGGACGTTGATCCGAAGCACGACGTCGTCCAGGATCTGGTATGCCTTGTCGACGTATCCGCCCACGAGGCCCTGCCACTCCGCCACGAGGGCCCGAACGTCGAATGAAGTGAGGCCCGTTTTCATAGATGGCCGCTACGAACGGACCGATCGTACTTGATGATTCCGACCTCCGCGTTCCCGTGGGACGTGGTCATGGTCGCACATCGTACGCGAGCGGGAACGTGATCCTCGAGTTGAACGCCTCCAAACTGCCGGGCACGTCGGGGTCGAACCCGTCCTCGGCAAGGCCGCCGAGTTTCTTGAGGAACTCTCGGACCTCCGGGTCCTGCTTGGCGATTTCACCAAGCGGTACAGGCGTCCTGCCTTCCGGAAACTCGACGACTCGGATCATGCGGCCGCCTTTCAGGAACAACGTGTTGCGGCTCGCCCCCATCAGCTTCGCGAACACCCGCCCGGATTCCGGGTTGTTCAGCGCCTCTTCGAATTCTCTCTCCCGACCGGGTTTCGCCCGAAAACTGAACGCGACCAACATGAGGACTCCATCGCGCGCCGGTACTTGAAACGTCATCTGCGCGGGAATGTTTATGTCGCTCCCACCGTTTGGCTCGCGCACTGCCGCAGTGGCTTAGGGGTAGAGCGGCGCCTTGGTAAGGCGCAGGTCGGGGGTTCAATTCCCCCCTGCGGCTCTACTGTCGAGCTCAGGTCGTTCCGCCACAGCCGAAGCCCCCTTTCTGTAGGAGGGTCAGACAACGAAAACCGCAATCCGGTTGCATCGCGGTTCAAGTGCGGACGGTCGGACAGCCGACCGTCAACCGCGAGATGATCATCGGAACGTCGTACGTCCACCGCCTCGTGGCGGAACGAATCAACGCGGTGCGCAAGGCA